>WNGR01001849.1_pt1 | contig 23376 bp, 24 predicted proteins | sample 5407581 | NCBI WGS metagenome assembly WNGR01 (sample SAMN13153383, study PRJNA577476) | soil metagenome | isolation source: 80 cm soil or saprolite under Garry oak tree replicate 2 | place: USA:California | collected 2016-06-15
CGGTCGGCTGCGGCATACGAAGCTGACGCTCGATCTCTCCCACCGACTGTTGTGACGAGACCAGGAGGCTCAATATCGCGCGGCGGTTCGGCTCCGCAATGATTTCGAACACAGATTCCATACTCTTGATATACTCCACCGAGCATATACGTGTCAAGGTATATTTAGGCAGGGCCAGAGGCAACGGTTTCAGTCAGCGTGCGGGGCAGTAGCTTTTGTACCGGGAAGTCGGCTTGTGGTGAGTAGTCAGGCGAGGTGAGTAGACAAGTCAGCATTTGTACGAGCGGCTTCCACGCAGACCGCACAATACTGTCCGCAAATCAGTATGGAGACTGTAATTCCTACCTGTGATTCTTACCTGTGATAATGGTATGACGCGTATAAAGAGCGTGTTCGATACGGTCAAGTCCTTCTCTTTTGTATGCGTGGTAGGTTGACACTGTGGAGATGTGCTCGGCGGGCCTACATTGCTTCAGAAGGCTTCCTCTCTGCCATAGTGGCCAGCCCAGCAAAGGTTCGTCAAATTCGTTCGAGCCAGCTGGCGATCGCCCGTCCAATCTCGTCGGGAGTGTCCTCTTGCACGAAGTGCAGACCTCTGGCGACGACGCGGCGCTGATTAGGGAAGCTGCTCGCCAGTCTCCTGATTCGGCCCGTGATGAATACACCGGGCTCCGCGTCAATAAAGAGCTTTGGCAGCGATGCTGTTTTCAGCCATGCGGAATAGGCGGCAATCCGATCGTGGACATCAACCGGCTCGCCCGACAGCGGCACTTCGCGTGCCCACTGCAATGTCGGCCAGCGACTACAGAGGGCCCACCACTAATCAAATGGCGGAGTCAATCACGACTCTTCAACCGGAATGTTCACGTAGCGAGTTGTCGGCAACCCGGAACTAACGCGCCATCGGAATTACTTCCGCATCGCCCGTCATACGACTAGAATCCGGCCCAGACCTGGTTGCAGAGGCTGTGAGCGCAATCGCCTGTTAACAACAATTGACCTTCGGCCTTGCCCGCCAATGTTCAACAGGCGTGGGTCTGAATTGAGTTTCCGCATGGTAATGATACCGGTTGAAGCATATCAGACTCATCGGCGCAGAAAGGAAGGTAAAGGGAATGCTGCGAAGCAATTTGCTTTTGACATCACTGATATTACTTTCGGTACGAGCGATAGCCCAGGAAAAGGCCAGCGAGGAGCTACTGTGGCACGCCGATAGGCCATCGCCTGTAGCGATTTACCGCGACCTCGACGGCAACCCGACAAAACCAGGCCGCTTTCACTACTACTTCCAGGCCCCAGCGGGCGCGAGTCTCGCCCCTCATCGTCACTCGGTTGCAATGAAGATCACTGTCCGTTTTGGTCGCAAATTTATTTTGATGGGTGATCTCGACAACGCGCGCGTACAGCGATTCGATGCAGGCAGCACCTTCACTATTCCAGCGAACACATGGCACGTGGAGTGGTGGGAAACTGAGACCCTTGAAGAGGTAGAAGGAATTGGGCCGATGCAGACAGAGCATGCATCTCCCGAAACCCCTCGCCAAGCCGCCACCGGCAATCGTCGATAAATCGCCGATTTGGATTACTGCCGATTCTAGCGGTTCACGTCCAATTGTCGATAAATTGCCATAGCACTCTCAATCCTCGGTCAGGCCTTTTGGCGGATTGTCGGTAACCCGGAAGTTATCCTCGGACCCGATTTGTGCCAACGGTCGCTTCGGAAGCCGCCGTCTGCTTCCGAGACAGGCTCTTCTGAGGTCAAATCTTGTGTGAGGTGAGGAGCCTGGCGCGGACGCGAACACCTTCTTTGCGACGGCTGAAGCGATCTGGATCGCGGGCGGCAAAGCGGTGTTCGTGGATTCCGATCGGGCGACCAATAACATCGATCCTACGAAGATCGAAGCGGCTATCACGCCGCGCACTGTGGGCATCGTACCTGTGCATCTTTACGGACAGTGCGCGAACATGAAGGCGGTCAGCGCGATCGCGAGGAAGCACAAGCTTTGGGTTGTCGAGGACAACGCGCAGTCAATTGATGCACATGGAGACGGATTCAAACCCGGTGAATTGAGCGATGCGGTGTGCACCAGCTTCATCATCCAGAAGAACCTCGGGACCTATGGCGATGGCGGCGCGCTCATCACCAACAGGCCGGAGATGGACAATACCATGCGGCGGCTGCGCAACCACGGCTCGCTGAAACGGTCCGTACACACATTTGGGTTCAATAGTCGGCTGGATGATCTCCACGCAGGATTCCTGAGCGTGAAGCTAAAGCATATTACGAAGTGGACCGATCAGCGCCGGGCATGGGCCAAACGTTACACCGAGGGACTTATAGGCACTAGTCTCAAGCTTCCGAAGGAATTGCCGGGATATCGCCACGCATATCACCTTTACGTTGTGGAGCACCCGAAGCGCGATCACCTAACTCAATTCCTAGTTGCAGCGGGGATCGATGCGAAGATGCACTACCCTATCGCGATTCACAAACAGGAAGGCTATCCATGGAACAAGCTGGCGGATCTGAAGCCGCATGTGCCGAACGCCAGGCAAACGCAGCACAGTGCGTTTCTCTCCCGATGTTCCCCGAGCTGACCGCCGAAGAAGTGGATTACACTATCGCGAAGGTCAGGGAATGGGATACCCAGTTCGGGAAGTAATTAATGAACGAGGAACCGTTCCGTGGGCTCGACACAAGTGTACAAAGTGCTCGTCGTAGGGTTGGGAAAGCGCGGAAAACATCACGCCGTGGCTTTCAGGAATCACCCGCGTTTCGAACTAGCTGGGATCTCCGGTCGTAATCCCGAGAGGCTGACAAAGGCAGCTGCAGAATTGGGGGTCCCCAAAACTTCGGCGGATCCGCTTGCCCTCGCGAAAGATATCCAGCCGGACGCTTTCTGTTTTTGCACTCCGCCCACTGTCCGGCTGGAACTCATCAAAATTGGAATTGAGTGCAATGCACGGCTCATCGCCTACGAAAAACCGCTTGCACTTTCCATGAACGAGGCGATCGAGATTCGCAAGGTTGTAAATGCCGCGGGTGTGAAGACTGTAGTATCGCACCAGCACCGCTACGGAAAGCACTATCAGAAAGTAAAGGAGATCGTGGAAAGCGGAGCCATCGGACGGATTCATACCGTTTATGCACACGCCGGCGGCTGGATGCTCCACCTTTTCACGCACCTAGTGGACTACATGCGCTGGTACAACAACAATGCACCCACGGAATGGGTAATGGGGCAGGGAGCGGGACGCGGAAAGCTGGCCGACAGTCATCCGTCACCGGACTACGTGGGCGGCTTCATTCAGTTTGCCAATGGAGTGCGCGGAATCATTGAATGCGGGGCGGGCGCGCCGGATGTGCCCGAAGTGGAGTACTGGTGGCGCAAAACTAAGATCAGCGTTTATGGCACAGGGGGATTCGCGGAGGTGCTGACCGGCGGCGGGTGGCGCGCCGTGACCAGAGATCAGCAAGGCGTGATTTCCGGCGAAGGGTGCATGAACTACGACCTGGACATGCCTCCCTATATAGAGGATATGGCTTGCTGGCTCGACGACGACAACCAGGTACATCCCTGCAATGGGGAGAGCGCGTACGAGGGCTTTGAAATCACGATGGGAATACTGCGCTCGGTCGTGCAAAGAGGACAGGTTAAGTTGCCGCTGGAGCCAGATAAGCCAGAACTGGAGGAACTCACCAGAGTTCTGCCGGAGCAACCCGTGCAACTTTCCAGTGAAGTAAATCGCCACGAGTACAAGATGTGATGGCCGAAGGTTATTGTATGTCTCAGTGAAGCCCCGCAACTGTGGTCGAAAACGATCGGGCGCCATCAAGGGCCCAGATTTTCCTGCGCTTTCAGTAATCGAGCCTACGTGCCGCGCGCATAATCAGTGAAAATCTGCGGCATATGAGAATGGAGTGAAGCTGCCCGTTACTACATTTTTACTACAATCGGGTGGCTTGGCGGTCCGACGAGGATGGAGACTAAAAATAATGATTCGGTGCTAACGGCATGAAAGCAAAAGATATGGCGGAGAGGGGGGGATTGCAACCGTTGTTGCTGAGGAGGAGGTGAGCGTTGGTATGTCTCTTGTTTTCAATGCGGCCTTTTGATTTGAAGAAGTCACCAGTGTCCGTGCAGGTTCTAATGGGTCTCAACGGTCTAGGGAACCGTCCTCTTCAGACCGAGCAAATCGCCCGAAATTAGTAGCAAGATTAGTAGCAAATTGGCTGCGTACACAATAGAGTTGCATTTCTATATTCCGCATGTACCCAATATTGGTACAATTGTACCCAATATGGGTACACGTACCGGAGCGCTCTCGAATATCCTCTTTAGCGGAAGCCGAAGGTCGATCCTCGCCCTTCTTTACGGCCATGCCGACGAGCAGTTCTATCTACGAGAAATCGCACGTCGCGCCGGAACAGGAATAGGGGCAACCCAGCGCGAACTGCGACAATTGAGCGAGGCCGGACTCATCCAAGATGTCCGTCGTGGTCGTCAAGTCTATTACCAGGCGAATCGTAAGAATCCCATTTTCGTCGAGCTCAAAAGCATTCTCGCGAAGACGTCTGGAATACGAGACATTCTTCACGAAGCGCTCACTTCTCTTAAGGATCGGATTAAGCTTGCGTTCGTGTACGGCTCGATTGCACGAGGCGAGGAAAAGGCGTCGAGCGACGTGGATCTGATGGTCGTGGGCGAGATAAGTTTCTCCGATGTGGTTTCTACATTGGCTAAGATTGAGACGAAGCTGGGTCGGGAGGTCAACCCGACGGTGTACGGTCCGCGAGAGTTTAGGGAGAAGCTCGCCGCCAAGAATCACTTTTTGTCGGCGGTCGCCAAAGAAAAGAAGCTGTTCGTGATTGGAGACGAGCGTGAGTTTCGCCGATTGGGTCAAGAACGGCTGGCTCGTCACGCATAAGAGCAGCAAGCAGGAGATCGCTAATCTGCTTGGAATTATGGCGCGCGACCTGAAAGACAGCCAGGCAAAGGATGTGTCGGACGATTGGCGGTTCGCAATCGCTTATAACGCGGCCTTGCAGGCGGCGACCGCGGCGCTTGCGGCCTCAGGACACCGCGCCGGCCGTGACAGTCATCACTACCGAGTCATTCAGTCGTTGGAACTCACCGTGGGGAAAGACTCCAAGTTCATTGGTGCCTTCGACGCATTCCGTAAAAAGAGAAACGTGAGCAGTTACGACATCGGCGGAGGAATTTCTCATCGGGAAGTGGAAGAGATGATCGGGATTGCGCGGACTCTGCAACAAGATGTCGAGCAGTGGATACGAACAAACCACAGTTCACTTCTATAGCGAAAGGGCAGTTTCCTCTTTCCAGCGGACTGAACTCTCTGTCCTTAGATCGACATCGCGTAGTTACTATAGAATAATAATAACTATAACATTATGGCGGAGAGGGGGGATTATATTACTCCTTTTTTCGTAACTCTCTTGTTTTCTGTCACTTCATTCGTAAAACCAGCATTTTCTGTCGTTTAGGAACGAGTCTCAGCAGTCTCTTCCGTCTCAGCAGTGCCCTCCAGTCTCTCCTATGGACATCGAAAGTGCCCAAAAAAAGTAACATGAGTAACAAATCCGGATTCGCTTTTTGGGTTTACTTCCATTGTCGCGACCTCAGGGTTGTAAAGCCAGCGATACGTTAGCGTTTCTTGTTGCGGAGCCACGGCAAAAGGGATCCCTGGTGGAGAGATCACGAACCTCGAGATTCGGAACTTCGGTGACGTGATCCTGAGCGGCGGTTTGCTAATTCACCCTGACCTATTCGCACAGACCATTTTTCATTTGTTTTGTTAACGTTACAAAGCTCCCAGTTGCACTGACATCCCTCATTTGCAGTCTATTGTTCAGCAAGTGTTCAGCAACGTCCCCAGCGTTTAACCCTTCGGTGACAGAACGCCACCGGTGTGGTCGGGATGGAGATGCGTGAAAAACACCGCCTTGGGATGAACGCTCAGACGCGCGAGTTGCGCGGACAGATCCTCACCCGGTTCCTGCCGGTTGGTGACGCCGTTGACCCGAAACGCAGCGCCGGCATTCTTAGGCTGTCGCTCCTTTGTGTGCGATCCTACCGAGCATGCCCTCGCGACCTCCCAGCCTGTGGCGAGACCTCGATTTCGTAAAGCTGTGGATTGGCCAGACCATCTCCGAGATTGGATCTCGAATCACGATCGTCGCTCTGCCGTTGATCGCGGTGCTGATTCTGAAGGCCAGACCTTTCCAAATGGGCATGCTTGCGGGAATCGGAGGCTTCGCATCCTTGATTTTCGGTTTGGCGGCTGGATTGTGCGTGGATCGCCTAAGACGCAGACCTATCCTCATCGTGACAGACCTCGGTCGAGCAGTCGTTCTGGGCTCAATCCCACTTGCCGCAGTGTTCGGAATTTTGCGAATGCAACAGATTTACGCCGTTGTGGCGGTAGCGGGAATACTCACAGTGATCTTCGACGTTGCCTATCAATCCTATCTGCCCTCCCTTGTCGAGCGCGACCAAATACTCGAGGGCAATAGCAAACTGGCTTTCAGCAGCTCTATCGCCGAGATAGCAGGACCTGGACTCACTGGAATCTTGGTTCAATTACTCACGGCACCGATCGCGATACTGCTCGATGCAATTTCCTTTCTTGTCTCCGCGTTCACGGTTTGGCTGGTTCGCAAACCCGAGCCGCAAGTGGTTCCGACTCCCCGTTTGCACGTTTGGGAAGAACTTACGGCCGGGATGCGTGCCATCGCACAATCCCCAATACGTCGCGCATTCGCTGGCCACTCGGGCACAGCAGGATTCTTTGGGGGCTTCTTCGCCTCTCTTTATGTCCTGTATGCGATCAGCGATCTCCACCTAAGTCCCGCGCTCTTGGGCGCGGTGATAGCGCTGGGAGGAATAGGAAATGTAATTGGGGCGGCGATAGCCCCAAAACTTATGCGCAGCGCTGGTATTGGAACAACCCTCATAGGCTCGCTTCTGATCATGGGAGTAGCGAGCCTGATGATTCCTCTGGCCCATGGTTCAGTTGTGACGGCAACCGCGTTTCTGATGCTTGCACAGGTGGGCGACGTTTGCTGGCCCGTATTTAACGTCTGCGAACTTAGCTTGCGGCAGGCCATCACTCCCAGCGAGGTGCTGGGCCGCGTGAATGCCGCGATGCAGATGCTAAATCGCGGCCTCCTGCCGATTGGCTCCCTCGCTGCCGGCATATTAGGTGAAATGATAGGCCTGCGCCCAACACTGGCTGTAGGGGCCGCAGGCTTACTCCTGTCGAGTCTGTGGCTTGTGTTATCCCCAATTCGGACCATGCGCGATTATCCTCACCAAGAGGATCACTCGATCGCGCAGCAGATCCTCGAGGTCTGAAGTGATCTACGTGATCCAACTTTGAAGTTCCAGAATCATCAACGTCAGCGGCACCAAGCGAACTTCCATATCGTCCGCAACCCTTCCGTTGCTGGGTTAGCTAGGTGTGCCCGCAGGGTGGTCATGACGTGCCAACACATGGTGGGTTAGACTTGGCTCTCCAAATTAAAAAGGAGACAGCTATGCCAGACAGATCGAGGTTTCGGGATTGAAAACGATCGGGCCGTAATCCCAGGCCGTTCGCGCAGCGGGTCTGTTTTTCGTCTCGGGTCAACCAGGTGTTGATCCTGCTACCGGTGAGGCGGCCGGTCTGACCTTTGACGTTCAAACTCGACAGGCCTTCAATAACCTCGATGCTATTCTACGGGCTGGAAACAGTCGGCTCAACCTGGTGGTAAATACGACCATCCTGATAACCGATGTATCCAATTTTTCTGAGCTCGATCGCCTTTTCGCCGAGTTCTTTCCACACAATCCACCTGCCCGCATGACCATGACCGTCCCGCTCCCGAAAGGATTGCTGATTTCAATAGGGTGTGTGGCAACGATCGAAGACTGACCTCCATAACGCCGACAACGCAACTATCGTCGTAACGAGACTGAGAAATTTTTTTGTAATACTTATCTAATTACGTTAGTATACTGTGATTCAGCCACAATCCTGAAAGCTTCGCATCGAAGGGCGCGCGTCCTCAGACGCAGTCGATGAGTGGGCAGTCTGCGCACTACTGACTAGAATTGATGAAGGCTTGCATTCGACCGTGTATCTGACCGATCGCTGGAAGAGGGCATGATGAGCGTCGCGCCCGAGAAACTCTAGAGGAACCTTCAATGAGCGCAGTCCAAAAGCAATCAGGCAAGGCCGCTTTCGAGATCAAAAAGGGCACTCGGCAAGTAATCACTCTAAGCGAAACGGACGTGGAGAAGTATCTTGACCTGCAAGAGCTTTTAGATGGACTTGAAGACGGCTTTCGTGGGCTGGAGTTGGGAGAAATTCAGTCTCCGCCTCGGCCTCAAGTGTCAGTTGTCGGTAAAGGCTTCTCTCTTGCGATGCCAGCCTGGCGTCCTGGCATGCAGATCACAATCAAAATCGTCAACGTGTTCGACGGCAATCTGAAAATCGATCTACCTAACCACCTAGCCCTAATCAACCTGTTCGATCCCGAAACTGGCGCTACCTCTTGCGTCATGGATGGCACGTACATTACCGGCATCCGAACCGCCGCGTCCGCGGTTCTTTCAGCCCGAATGCTGAGCCGGACCGGATCTCGGATTGCCACCGTGATTGGGGCGGGTGTCCAAGGCCGTGAACACGTCCGATTGCTCCCATTGATTCGGGATTTCCAGCGCGTCAATATTTGCTCGCTACGTTTTGAAGACGCTCAGAAGCTTGCGGCTGGGAGCGAAATCGCACGTGCAACGACTGACGTGGAAGCCGCTGTGCGTGAGTCGGACGTCGTGTGCCTGGCAGCTCACTCACCGACGCCCGTCATCAGGCCAGAGTGGGTAAAGCGCGGTACCCATGTGTCTTCCGTAGGCTATTATCCTCCGAACGGCGAACTGCCTAAGGATCTAGCACGGGGGCATCGACTGTTTGTCGAGACGCTGGATGCTTTTCAGCCGACTCCGGTTGGTTGCGGCGAACTCGCGGGCTTGGATTCCTCCGTTGGAACAACTCTCGGTGCAGTAGCTCTTGGTCGGAAGGCAGGCCGACTTAGCGACGGCGAGATCACTGTATATAAGGCTATGGGTATCGCCATGGAGGATATGGTCGCTGCCAATCTCGCTTACCAGAGGGCCAAGCGAGAAGGTGGTGGAGGAGTGATGGCCTGGTGATTGCATCCCGAAAAATGGCAATCACATGTTGAGTGGCCGGGCGCCATTGATGTGCGGTGAGCACAGCGCTGCACGACAACTCTTATGTTACGGTCACATGCTTAGCCAGGAGGCGTTGTGCCAAAAACGAATGGCATTCTTGAATCGTCTTTGTACGTGAGCGATGTACCTCGCTCCGTCCGTTTTTACCAGGAGACATTTGGGTTTCGCGTTATCAAAGAATTCGGCGAGCGTGGCTGCGCAATGCGCTCGGGTGAACGTCAGGTGCTGCTGCTCTTCAAGAAGGGAGCTTCGCGTGCGATCGAATCGCCTCACGACGGGGACGGCGAATTACACGTCGCGTTTGCTATTGCATCGGCCGAGTTGGCCAACTGGGAATCCTGGCTCCGAACGAGAGGAATCGAAGTGGAAGAGAAGCGAAATTGGGAATTGGGAGGACGGAGCCTCTACTTTCGCGACCCGGATCGACATTTGATCGAACTCGCCACGCCGGGCACATGGTCGGTCTATTGAAACGAGATGTCCGGCGAACCCGTTAACAAGGAGTTGGGCGCTTGCGGCTCGGATCCCCGTTTGCCATCGCCGTAGCGAGCTTATTCATTCCGTCAGGAAGGTTTGCCGTGAACGCGGCCTTCACCTGTGAAAGGTACATATCGGCTTTCTCACCTTTCAAAACAACTCGCTGTGTGAGCCTGGTTCTTCCATCGGTGAGTCCCACCAATCGCCACTCAAACGACACCGTGGCACCCTCCAGTTGCATCTCGATGGTGGCCGCGTGGGGAGGATTGACCTCGCGGATAAACCAATGCAGCGGCTCCTGTCCCGGCAATCGCGTGGTCCCACGAGACCCGCAGGCAAACGGTCTGTCTAACTCAAACTTCGCAGGCGGGTCGTCCCAATTTGTGACCTCTGTCCAGTAATTCCAAGCGAAGGCAGGACTCGCGTTGGTTTCGACCGAATGGGTTATCTCCCAAGCAACGGCCACCATGGATTGCTCCTCAGGTTTTAACTCTTCGCAACTCATAAATTCAAAGTCGCGTTATCTGCTTTCCGCATGATAAACGTTCTCGAGCCCCTATAGTCAGCGGGACCTTCGCGGCAAGGCTTTCGGAATTTATGGATCCGGCCGCATTACTTCTATCTTGCGGTAAGCCGGTGGAGTTCGTTTTCGAGTTGAGTCACCGCGGCGTCCGCGCTCTTTTCTCCTATTAATGTCTGACGCACCGCAGTGAAGTAAGCTGTCGACAGGCGATCATATTTTGCGCCGGCGGCCGTGGATGGTCGTGTCACTGCTCCGTTCAAAAGCACATTCCGTAAAGTCGCAAAAAACGGATTTGCCTTTAATGCAGGCGAGTCGTAAAGAGCCGGTCGAGTCGGGGCATATCCACGCGTCACTGCATTCACCCGCTGAATTTCGGGACTGGTTAGAAACCTGACGAGCTCAATGGCGGCATCTTTGTTGGCTGATTTTTTGCTCACCATAAGCTGAAAACCACCGAGAACGTCAGCGTGACGAGTACCGGGATGGTCTCCCTTAGGCAGCAGGGTAACTCCGACTTGATTTCGAACGTTTGAGTCAGGCCGCATGCTTTCAACATAGGCATAGGGCCAATTGCGCATGAAGGCTGCGTCACCGTTCTTCCAGATCCGAAGAGAATCATCCTCAAGCTGGCCAGTAACGTCGGGTGGCGAAAGCGCACCGATCCATCGTCGGGCACGCTCCAACGCTTGGACCATAGGAGTGTGCTCAAGGCTGACGGTCCCGTCTGGCGTGAGCAGCGAACCTCCACCTTGGGAAATCTGCCACTCGAGGGCGTTGCAGGTCAGTGCTTCAGATGCAGCTCCCTGCCACAGAAAGCCCCAAAACGTCTTTTTGCCATTTGCCCGTTCACCGTTGGCGATCACTTTGCCCTGTTGCTCCAACTCGTTCCAAGTACGCGGTGGTTGGGCGAAATGATAGGTTTCGAGCAAGTCGCGGCGATAGTACAACAGACTGATCTCGACGAAGTATGGAACAGCCACCAACCTGCCGTGCACAGTGTTGTTCGCAACAAGACCGGGCACCATATCATGGAGGGCGCCGAAAGCCGGCCGTAGATCCTCAGCGTAGTCCGACAGAATTCCAGGCCACACGATATCGATTGCGTACACGTCCGCGCGTGGAGAGCCGGTTTCAAACTCGCGCAGATAAGTCGACAAGACTGCGCTGGTGTCATTGCCAGGTCGAATCGTCTGCACCTCAATACCGGTAAGTTCGCGAAATTTCCTTATGAGAGCGTCATTCCACGGCCGGTCCGGCTCGTTTTCCGGGAGGACGACCTTTATTGAGGTCCCTTTTAGATCCGTCCGCAGGCTTTTAGGCCATTCTTTAATTTGAAAGTCAGAAACTGTCGTCGCCGCATTGGACCAAGCAAGCGCAGCTATCAGATGTTCCGAAGTGCGTAATCCCTTCGGATCATTGAGACCGGCAAGTTCGCATACGGTCAAAATCACAAGAAAAGCGACGGCGAGCGCCAACCAGAGTGCCGCCTTATTGATATGACCGCGAACGACCTTCCATTTCCGAATTCCACGTTCGGGAGTGTTCATTTGCCAACCTCGGCGCGATTTTCTGCAAAGCCTGTCCAAAATCTTGGTTCCGTAGCGAACGGAACCGCGTCGGGACTCGTTCGCCTTGCAGCACCGGCAAGTTCTTACCAGCAGATATGCTCTGAACCACAAGCTCATTCAGTTCTGTCAAATAATCCTTGAAGAGAGTGCCCGCCTCACGTTAGCTCCAAAGGTCTTGAAATACTGCATCCCGGTGTCGCACATGACCGTGGCGATCGTCGCGTCAGGACTCAGTCAGCTCATCCATCTATGCCAAACCGGATATCGAGGACAGCAAATCCTGTCCTGCTTGCTTCAGCTTATCGATGGATACTTCGGCGGCCGCCAAATCTTGTACCCCAATCCCGACGAACTTCGCTATTGTGATCTCTTCACTTGAGCGGCGCCCTGGCGCACAACCGGCCAAGACTTCACCTAATTCCCCATGGACGTCCTCGATCTTCAGCGCACCTTGTTTAAGCCAACGATGAACTTCGCCATGATCCCGCGCGGACTCTCGGCTATCGACGATCAGCCGATCGGCACGTTTCGCGCATTGCGCGTCCAATTCGCACTTGGTGTTGTCGTCGGCTCCAACAGCCGTAATATGCTGCCCGGCTCGCAGCCACTCTCCCCGAACGATCGGTTCCCGCGCCGTGGTTGCTGTGACTAAAACCTCCGCGGCTTCCACCACCTCTTTGACGCCTCCAATAACTTCAATATCGACTCCCGGCAGCCATGGCGCGAGTTTCTCCTTCAGCGCTTGAGCCTTTTCGCGATCGCGGCCCCAGATCAAGAATCTTTTGAACTTGCGCTCCGAAAATAATGCCCGCACTTGCCAGTAAGCCTGTACGCCGGTGCCCAGAACCCCGGCAACCCGCACGGATTCGGGCGCGAGCACCCGTGCAGCGAGCGCTCCAGCAGCTGCGGTGCGGATGTCGGAGAGATAATGCTCATCATTGAAAATGCCGGCGGTGTGCCCAGTCGCGGAATCGAACACCGCGACAAAGCCGCCTTGCGGTTGTCCCAGTTCCTGGTTCAACGCAAACCAGGGCGACACTTTTACAAGATAATAAGAGTGTCCGCGGATGAAACCTGTCTTCACGTATGCGTCGCCAAGAGCGGGGTCGGAACCTGGATACATGATCAAGATCGCGGACTGCGCCAAACCCGCACTGAAGTCCTGGAAAGCACGCGAGACTGGCTCGATCAGATCTTCAAAGCCAACAAGTGCGCGAAGCCGGGCGGCATCCACCATTTGCACGCTCATTCCTTCACCTCGGGTTCAGCATCCAGCACACCTCGGCCAACAAGTGCTACGTCGCCGCCAACTTGCACTCGTGTTATTTCGGCCCTGGTGCCTTCGCTACGCACGCGAATCTCGCTCGGGCGGCCCAAGAGTCTTCCCTGTCGAAGGATGAACTCATCGCCTGCGCCTACCCGCCCGTGCTTGGTCAGGTAGGCACCAACCGTTCCTGCGCCACTACCGGTAGCTACATCCTCCATCACGCCATCATTGTTCCAATGCCTCCCTTCCAGTTCCCGAACATCAAGGACATACGCGAACTGGGCATTGACGGTTCGCAGCAGCGCCTCGAAATCGGCCCTCACAATTCGCGCCTGCTCCAGACCCTCCTCTAGTGGAACGATCAGATATCGCAGTCCCGTGGAAACCACTTCTAACGGCAAGTCCCTACTGAGTTGGCCGACTTTGAGATTCAGTGCGGCTGCGAACTCCTCCCTCCGTGTCGAACGAGCTTCGCCCAAGAATTCAGGCCGTCCCTGATCTAGCAACGCCCGAAAACCTTCCCCTATTCGCTCGGTCATTACCTTGGCGGTCTTGGCTCGGAGTTGAAATGTCCAGACCGCGTGGTTTCCAACGTTCATGCAGGAATGCAAAACAGCAGCAGCCCCCAACAGCGGATGTCCCGCGAAATCCAGCTCTTCAATCAGGTCGAAAACGTGGGCGTCGAAGGTGTTTGGCGCTCCTGCAGGCGAAAGAAATATGCTTTCAAAGTGGCGCATTTCCTGCGTAATCCTCTGCATTTGCATCCGACGAAGAGAACCGGCATCGAGGAAGACGGTCAGGCTGTTTCCAGAAAAGGGCCCGGGCGCAAATACGTCTACGTGATGGTATTTAAGTTGGCTCATGTGAATTTCCTCGATCTCCCTGGACAAGATCCGCCGTCCAATCTTGCCAGCCTGGAATAATCTCCGGTAGCTCGTGACCGGTCGGATCGCAGTGACTCCAGAGATGGGTACGCCGCAAAGAGTCTGGACGAGGCTAGACGCGATCACACCCGAAACTCTTTAGCGTTATCGGTTGCCCACTCGAGGAATGTCTTTGCGGGTGCTCCAGTGACCTCTGCGACTGTGGACGTCACGTGCGCAGGTTGGCCGATGGCGGCAGCCCAGGCCTGAAGCAGCATATTCACTGCGGGCAGAGGCCCGATCCTGAGCAACTCACGCCGTGCCTCGTCTGGCGAGATCTCTTCGACGCGTAGCGAGCGCCCAATCACACCGCCGATGGTGGACACCTGCTCAAATTGGCTCAACGATTGAGGTCCGGTCAGGACATATTCCGCTCCTGCGTGTCAGTCCTCGCACAACGCGCGGACCGCGACTGCGGCGATATCACGCTCGTCGATTGGAGCTGTAGGAGCGGCGAGATGCGGCCAGCGCACGACATCGTCCGCACGAATCTGCGGCGCCCACCAGCCCAGGGCATTTGCGGCAAACATTCCGGGCCGCAGAAACGTCCACTGGAGTCCGGAGGCCTCGATCAACCGCTCGATTTGCTCGAACATCGCTCGCAGCGAATTGGGCTGTTGGAAGAGCGGATGCGCTGTTTTGATCGGAGCTGAGAGAAACACGATGCGCCGTGCGTGCTTCGCAATCCGCTCCAAGGCAGGAGCCACAGTGGTTGGCGGCGCCGCCCACACAAGGAACACCTTATCTACGCCGGACAGCGGTCTATCAAGCGTTTCAGGGAGGGTCAGGTCTCCCTGCACCGCCTCAACCTGTGGTGGCAAGCGAACCGCGCCCGGGTTACGCGCCAGCGCGCGGACTTGTGCGCCCGTAGCCGCCAATCCAGAGACAACCTGGCGGCCGACGGTCCCGGTCCCTCCAATGACGAGAATACGATTCATGTAGGACTATCCTAGCGCTAAAGTCAGAACCTCAAATGGCTGGCAAGAAAATCTTCGACGAGGACCCGTGTGGTACGGATGGCCTCTGGGTTGTAATTCTTTCCTTCGTTGAAGAGTGGTTGCGCATAGCCATGGTCCGCACCCGGATAAACGAACATTTCGCACAGCCGTTTTGCTTCTTTCATGGCGGAAAGAAAATTGATGGCGGCTTGCGTGGCACCCGTATCTTCGCTCCCAGCAATCACCAGGACGGGACTCTCGAGTTTCTCGAGCTGTTTTGTATCTATTTTGTCGAAGCCGAACCCGTAAATGATGACGCTCGCGCTCACTGCTTTCGGATCGTTCAGATTTGCATGGAGCGATTCCAGTCCGCCCATGCTAAATCCGATGGTCGCCAGCTTTCTCCCTGGTTGCTTTAGGTAATCCAGGCCGGCTTGCAAAATCTTGTCCGTTGCCTTCCGGTCCAACGACTGCATCAGCTTGACAGCGTCCTCATGGCTGGCCGCCGATTTGCCTCCGTAAAGGTCGACGGCAACCGAGCGATATCCAAGAGCGCCAAGGCGCTGCACGGATTCTTTGGTGGCATCCGAGATGCCGAAATAATCATGAACGATTAAGACCGCGGCATCGGCGTCCACAGGTCCAGCAACGAAGGCACGGAATTCATGTCCATCGCTCTGTGTGAGAGTAACGAAACTGCCCTTCTCTGCGACGTGACTTTCGTTTTCACCTACGGCTCTTGCGGTAAAAGTCAACACCAACAGCGAAAGCACAAAGCAGCTTAGGAATTTCATCGAGTTCCCTCCGAGATTGATTGCTGAATGCTCAATTTGAACTGGCACTTGGCACGTGAGCATTCTCCCAATTTCGAACTTTGCCGCGCGCTCCATCGAAGATTCGTTCGTAATTGCGCAAACGGACTTTCCTTGACGTTTCCGCGTCGAGTGCTTTCCACAAAGGCATGTATTGATAAAAGGCTTTCAGATACTTGGACTGATCCGCCGGCGCGGCCGCGTCACTACCAAACAGAAAGCGATCCGGATAACGTGTAATCAAATCGGCCAGCCCCTTTGTCGCTTCCGGGCTGGCGACAAAATATTCTGCGACTTCGTTCCACGAGATATCGAGATACACGTTATGAAAGTCCGGATCGCGCAAGATCGCTTCGACCTGCGCGAGGCACCCATTCGCCGGTACGACCAAGCGTCCCAAACCCATGTGGGCCCAAATAATGGTCGTATCGGGATGCCGCTTGAAGGCGGCTTTTACTTGGTTGAGGTACGCAGGTTCGGGCTCATCTTTCGCAACGTCCTTTGCGATAGGGATGTTGACATCATTGTGAAGTATGACCAGCAAGCCAACTTCGACAGCGAAATCGAGTATGCGATCGAGAGCCGGATTCTGAAGGCTTGCGACTTCACCCGGAATTTTCGCAGAAACAAACTCCTTGTGAATCGTGAACTCGCCTATGCCAGTGAACACGCCGGCGAAAGTCTGCAGCACTCTGCGAATGTGATCCACGGCATACATGTCCGTTGGATTGAAGCCCGTAATCATAGGATCAAAACCGACCTGCTGTTCCTTGGTCAAAGACTTATATGCCATCGCAATCCACGCGTCCGTGAAAGAGTAGCAGTACAAAGGGGCGTCAGAGTGCAGGTAGTAGGTCGGCGCACGATCTCCGTCAACGCGGTACGACCACTGTTGCTGTAAGGGGACGCCGAACAACGCCACGCGGCCAGCTTTGTTTCCCATCGTCTTCAGGAAATCATGAGTGTCAGGACCTTCTTGAATATTGTTGGTCAAGTGAAAATGGGAATCGTTGAATTCGTAATTGTTCGTTTGCGAGCGCGCGATCGTGACGCTTGCCAATAACATGACCATCATCAGCCCGCCAATCAACGACCGCTGCGCGCGCTGCAAGAAAATCTTTTTCATAGCTGCACCGTTCACTACCCTTCGTGTCCAACTGGTTCTTCATGTTCCAGAAAACTACGGACACTTATGCGACTATGGGTGCTCGTTGCGCTTGCAAACGCCCTGAGTGCGGAACGAACTGCACGAGAAAGATCTGGCCCCGCGGCGATTTCGTGCTCATGGAGGTTCTTCCCCAGCAGTGGCGCTACGATGCAAGCCTCTGGAACGATTCTCGCGGACATCACAGTGAGTGTTTCGACAAGAGATGCCTGGGCATAGCCGGCGCGCGGCGAGGCACTGAAAAGCGCAACAGGTTTCTCATATAGCTCGCCACTGGCAACGACCCAGTCGAGCGCGTTCTTCAGCACCCCCGGAACACCGTGAGCATATTCCGGGGTAGAGAAGATTACTCCGGCCGACTCGCGCAGTTGAGAGCGAAACTCGGCCACGGCGGCGTGGGCAGGATCCTTGTCAACGTCGGGATTGAAGGGCGGGAGATCGCCGAGCCCATCGTAGAGACTGAGCGTAACGTCCTCCGGCGCCATGGCGGCAGCGGCTTTGAGAAGAGTGGTATTGGTGGAAGCGGCGCGAAGGCTTCCGGATATGGCGAGAATTTGCATTATTCCCCCTGCACAAGATTTCTGCTAAACCTGAGTTGCAAAGCCTCCCAATAAAGGACGCCGAGAAGATGTGTCTGAGGTCGCAAGAAAAACCAGTAAAGGACTTGGCCGCCAATCCAGGTTCCGTATAAAAATGATTCGATCATCGCCATTCCTTCCTGTTACTGCACCGTAAGGCTGACGGTCGTTGTGTGAGAAATGGCGCCGGATTGCGCGACGACATTGATTGTGGCCGTGCCCCGATTTACTTGCGAGCTGCTGGCGGATCCGCCGCAACCGCCGATGGCAATCCCGAGCATGACAATCGCTGTGATCACGACGGCGAATTGTGGACGGCGAGAGTATGGAAGACTCCGGGTACGCCACATCGCGAGGCTAAGTAACGCCATGGCCGCGAATACGGTCAAGGGACCAATTACGTCCGGAATCAAAAATCCAAACTGCAATGCATTGGCCGACGTGGTGACGGTCAGGTCGGTGCTCGCGGTTCCATTGGCGGGAGTGACGGCCGCAGGGTTGAAGTTGCAGGTTACCCCGGCAACTGGCGTACAAGAAAATGCCACGCTGTTTGCGAATCCGCCGGTGGGCACCACGTTCAACATGAATTGAGTCGAGCGGCCCGCGATTACCGATGCGGTGGAGGGAGTTGCTCCCACAGAAAAATCTGCGTTGGCAATGACAACGCTGACTGCGGCAGACGTGCTGGCTCCAAATTTGCCATCTCCGGTATAAGACGAAGTAAGAGAGTGAGTGCCAGTAGCGAGGGTGTTGTTCCTCAACGTGGCGACGCCAGCGTCGTCCAACGGAGAAGTTCCGAGCTGTGTGGCTCCATCGAGGAACACGACGCTGCCGGTAGGGACGCCTCCAGCTGAACTAACTGTAGCCGTCAGCGTAATCGCGGAGCCGGGAGCGGCAGTCGCCGGAGCCACAAGAGTGGACCTGGTAGCAAGGGCGGTCACTTGGAGAGGTATGGTTTCGCTGCTCGGCAAGAACGTGGCGTTTCCACTGTACAGAGCGGTGATGTTATGAATTCCAGCGCCATCGAAAATTGCGTTCATCGCCGCTGAGCCGTTCGCTAAGGGAGCAGTTCCCAGGCGAGTGGAGCCGTCCAGAAAGGTGACTAGGCCAGTCAACTCTCCAACGTTGCCGGGACCGGGTGCGATGTTGGCGGTGATCGTTATGTTTTCGTCTACGTTTGGCTCCGGAGCGGATACTGTGGTCACGCTGACCAGGCCGGTAGTAATTGCGCCGAAAAGTCCGTCCCGCTCGCTGCTGAATTCCGAGGCGAAGAACAGGGCGTTCGGGTCCGCAAATCCGTCGGCCCGAAAGGCGAGACCGTGAAGGTCGACATCGGTTATGTCCTTGCCGTCGCCATCAGTGAGCTTGCCTACCAAGCGTCCTGAAGCGGGGTCGAACGCGTTGATAATTCCATCGCCTATGTTGCCGATCGGAATGTCGTTGCTGAAGGGGCCGAAGTTTGCACTGGCCTGGGCAATTCCCCACGGCGCATTCAAAGCACCGGCGGTCGCAAATTTCCTGATGAAATTGCCATCCATGTCGAAAATGCTGACGACGCCGTTTCCTGCACCAATCACCGGATCGTGCTTGGCGGCATCTTGCAGCGCGTAAGCAACGAAGACTTGTCTTCCAATCACTTGAATGCCGAAAGGTGCGAATCCCAATGGGAGATTTGGATCCGTAAACGAACCCGGAAGGGCCACTGGAGCAAATCCAGGGATAAAGGTGTCGATGAATCCACCGTGGAAATCGGTGACCGCCAGCGCCGGTTGAGTTAACGAAGAGTTCAGAATCGCCACACCTTTGTAGACCGCGCTTCTCGCAGCATTATTGACTTCCAGCGTCGCGTGCTGAGGAAGATCGCCCCGAGCGTCCGGTCCCCAGGTGAAAATCGTTCCTTGATCGGTTGCCAGGATGAAAGGCTTCACCAACGATGCGCTGCCAAAGAAAGAGTTCTGATCGGCAACAATGCCAGTAGGAGTGTCGAACCCGGTTCCGGACGAATTGGGAACCGTGAAATTGCCGGGGCGTACTCCCAGCCCGCTGGCGTCATGAGCCGTCACGCGGCCGGCGTTGTTGTCGGCCACGAAGAATGGCTGGCCGGGAAGAAACGCAATCCCCCACGGATCGGCCAAGCCCGGCGTAACATTGTTGGCGACGTTCGAAAGGTTCGAAGCAAGATTGGCCTGCCGGTAAGCGATCGTTTGCGCGGTGACGATGTCCGCGACGAACAAGAATCCGAATAGAAAAAAAACGACAAAATAAACAGCAACTCTGCGTTTCACTGTAAATCTCCTTCTAACAGGCACAAATATTCCGGCGACCCGGCCGGGCCGAACTGAAATCTGAAACTCGAAAATTCCTAACCCGAAGGCACCTTGAAAGCTCGTCTTAAGCTGCGGCGACATCCGCCTCGCGTGCCACGCACCGCTCTCCTTGCAATAGTCGACGCAGTTGTTTGCGGGCTCTGTGAAGTTGCGACTTTGAACAACCGGTCGAGCATCCCAAACGTTGAGCGATCTCGTGGTGTTCGTATCCAAGGACGTCGTACAGCAAGAAAAAACGTTTGTATCCGGAAGGCAACTTGCGGATGGCGCGCCTCAAGTTAAGCCGGTCGATCGCACCAAACATCGAAGTGTCGCTGGCACCGAATTCGCGTGGAGCTTCGTTATCCGAGCCAGGATGGTTTAAGTCTTCGAGCAGAACTTCGGTTCGCTTTCTCCGACGTAGATGCATCAACACAATGTTTACAGTCACCCTATGCAGCCAAGTTGAAAACCCTGACTCGCCGCGGAACGTCCCGATCTTTCGAAAGACCTGCAAGAATGTTTGCTGCGTCAAATCTTCGGCTTCGGACGGATTCCTAATCATGCGCAAGCACAGGCTGTATACGTGTCGGCAATGCGCTTTGTAGAGGTATTCGAACGCTCCAGCATCGCCGCGCCGGGCGCGCGCTATGGCTTCCCCCTCACTCCTCTCGACTGTTGCGGGCCCTGTAAGTGCGTCTTTCATGTTTATTCACCTATTGATTGGGCGACGTCATCCCTGTGTCCTTGAACCGGACTACCGCGCTAAGGCAAGAACTTGTAGCCGACACCGTGCACGGTTCGAAAATGGAACGGCCGACAAGCGTCTCTTTCAAGTTTCTGACGGAGTCTCAAAATGTGGTTGTCGACGGTGCGAGTGCAGGGATAGTTCTTGTAACCCCACACTTGGTTGAGCAATTCGTCTCGCGCAATGACGCGTCCCGGATTTTGCGCGAAGTATTTCAACGTCTTGAATTCCAGCCGCGTTAGCTTTACCGGCTCACCTTTGCGGCTTGCCTCCATGGACGAAAAGCTCACTTTCACATCGCCAAACACAAGCTCGCTTTCGTCGCCATTGGCGTTGGACGGTATCGAGCGTTTTTCGATCAAGTCGAGAACTGATGTTCTTGAAGTCTCCACAAGCGAACTGTTTCCTGTGGTCTTTACCGAATCACTTTTGTTATACGTGGCGCACTCGGGCACCAGGACAATGACTGCTGCGAATTGCGACAGCTTCCACATTTCTTTGGGATCCATAATTCGCATTGATGTCGCCGGCGCATTCACAACAAGCCACGGCACTGCCTGTGCCGGACCCAGCGTCAGTTGTGCAATTGGATCCTTTGCAACTGCGCCCATTGGACTACCTCGTTCTTTCTCGTGCGAACAGCGTGTGTATACTTTTCCGGTCGTAAGCTTGACTACGGATGCGTCACGCACAACGATGTGAGAATAGGTGAACGAAAATGCAAAGAAGTGACCTACCGGTGACGCTTCGGTCCAATTTCGGTAACGTGAGCGCCGAAGGTTGACCCGCGCAAAGTCCTCTTCGGATGACCGGGCAAAAAAGCGAGCTCTACTTAGCCTCGCCTTCTGAAGCGTGGTGAACTGGCTCTAGTCATCCTCCTCGATAGAACTCAGTCATGCGGCAAACGACTTCTGACATTCTGGCTGTGCAGGAAGTTTCCCAAGTCATGCTGGGCAACCGCACAGCCGGGCGGAATGACGTTCTTCGAACAGTCGTGAGGCCGACCGCTCGACATTTTCGACTTACCTCTTGTCCTCTAGGTTTACGTCGTGCGGCGTGATGCGAAGTCGAGCTTGCAAAGAACGGTAAGCGACAATGAGGTTGAAATTGGTTGTTGAGCGAGGGCGATTACTATGAGCGCCCTCTCTCAACACCGGGGGTTAAAACAGCGCTGCGTTTATGTGCTCTTCTACTGCGCGCAAAATGCGCGGAAAGAATTCTGCAGGGCTTGAACACTGGAGAATCCCAGTGCGGAGGCAGCTGAGTTAACGCTGCCGAACTGTTCAGCCAAGCCGGAAATGGTGACGTCGTGACAGTCTTCTGCTCCGGGCGTGCCGGCAGAGTCCAACTTCGCGCCGCTCAAGGAAAAGGTCATATTGAACGCTGGTGCAGGACTGCCGCCAATGATGTCCGCCCCAATGCGCAGCCAGTCCGGCGAAAGTTTGGAGTTGCGGATCCACGCTTGCAGGTCTCCCGCAATCGCTTGCCCCGGTGCGACGATCGGTTTGGGGGCCGAGAGGAACAGGAAGTCTCCGCCGTTCACTTGCACTTCCGGGCGGAAAAAGTAGTGCCCGGCCGGCAAAACGATCGGGCTGCTAAAGGTAACGGTGATCTCGACTTCCGCTCCGGTCACCGCGGGTTCACCCTGCTTTACGCTGATGTTGTTCACCACCGTTTGCTGGGCGGTGAAGGTCGGATTCAACAGCGTTGTCGAGAAGCGCAGCGTGTGGTTATTTCCATTCCGCGTCGCGGAATCGATTTCCACGTCGGAGGGGGAGTTCAGCCGGGTGGGAACCTGTGGTGTGCGATTAGCGATCGAATCCTCCGGGAAACGGTGATACATCTCGATTTCCACGTTGGAAATGTTCGCCAAGGACGTGGTGACCAGACCGGTGATGGTCGCCCCGGTGAGCACCGTGGTCTGGCTCAGGACAAAGTCATCCGCCGTCTCCGTCTCCAGTTTGTTGACGCTCGCCGGGCGCGACAACGCTCCCAACTTGCCGTCGGTGTTTCCGGTATTTACCAGGACTTGTGTTTCTTGCGCTGCAGCGCCTGCCGAAAAGAACATCGCCGCCAAAACCAAAAATGCTCCAAATAACTTCTCATTGCTGTAATTTCGCACTTCATGCTCCTTATTTTTTCTCTTAGATTTTTTTCAAACTTTCCGATTACTACCTTGCGAAACGCCATTCGTGATGACCCGGAACAGTTCTCCGACCTCGCACGCGAAGAGCACCGTTAGCGCGACTTTGCGTGCGACTCGGATTCTCACAGCCGCAGGGATGAACTACTTATTCGCCCGCGCGATAAAAGAAATAGTCGGCGGTGTACGGCACGAGCAGTTGACGACCAATGTCGCTTGTGGCCAAGCAGCCAGTCGCGGGATTAGAGGGAGCCGATCCGCCCTTCGTGTTCAAGCGTTGGACAAAGGTGGTTTTGGACAGGATTTTGCCGCCAGTCGGCCCCTCTTCCGTGCCGATTGCTGTCAACAGCAGGCAGGCAATCGAGCCGGTATTCGGGCAACTCTGATCGGTGCCGGCAACAACGGTTGTCGCGGGGGTTGCACTTGCCCACACTTTGCTGCTGTCGAAAGAACTCTGCCAAGTGGCGTTGCCGAAGGCCACCGGTTGCGGCGCCCTGGGATCGTCGTTGTGGCTCAGGAAATGGGTGATGATCTGAATCGGCTCTCCGAAGAAAGTCGCGAAAAGCGTGGCTTCAGGTCGTGCTCCGTTGACGGTCCAGGAAACGCTTCCGTCCTTGGGCAGGCAGACATAGCCCTGAGAACCAAACGCGTGGCCGGCCAAAAACAGATGGTTT
>WNGR01006409.1_pt1 | contig 23372 bp, 23 predicted proteins | sample 5407581 | NCBI WGS metagenome assembly WNGR01 (sample SAMN13153383, study PRJNA577476) | soil metagenome | isolation source: 80 cm soil or saprolite under Garry oak tree replicate 2 | place: USA:California | collected 2016-06-15
GTCGTCAACACCGCCAAGGTCGAGCCAGGCTCCAACGTCGTCGTGTTCGGCCTCGGCGGCATCGGCCTCAACGTGATCCAGGGCGCCAAGATGGCCGGCGCCGACAAGATCATTGGCGTCGACATCAACGACACCAAGGAGGAGTGGGGCCGCCGGTTCGGCATGACCGATTTCGTCAATCCCAAAAAGATCACCGGCGACATCGTCCCGCATCTCGTGAGCCTCACCGACGGTGGCGCCGACTACACATTCGACTGCACCGGCAACACCACGGTGATGCGCCAGGCGCTGGAAGCCTGTCATCGCGGCTGGGGCACTTCGATCGTCATCGGCGTCGCGGAATCCGGCAAGGAGATCGCCACGCGTCCGTTCCAGCTCGTCACCGGCCGTAACTGGCGCGGCACCGCCTTCGGCGGCGCGCGCGGCCGCACCGACGTGCCGAAGATCGTCGACTGGTACATGAACGGAAAGATCCAGATCGATCCGATGATCACCCACACGCTCAAGCTCGAAGACATCAACAAGGGCTTCGAGCTGATGCATGAAGGCAAATCCATCCGCTCAGTCGTCGTGTTCTAACTCGAAAGCGTCACACCCAAGGAGGATCGTCCCATGACTGTTGCACTTCATCCCTCGATCGACAACGGCATCAAACAAGGCAGCGGCAGCTTTGCCGGCGGCACGCTGGCCTGCAAATGCAAGGACCATCAGGTCAAGGTCGGCGTCAAGGGCGACGTCGCCCACAATCACGCGTGCGGCTGCACCAAGTGCTGGAAACCGCAGGGCGCGATTTTCTCGGTCGTGGCCGTGGTGCCACGCCAGAACGTCACCGTGCTCGAGAACGGCGACAAGCTTCAGATCGTCGATGCCTCGGCGGTGATCCAACGCCACGCCTGCAAGGCCTGGTGATCGAATCGGGTGTGAAGCCGGAGCAGATGGCGGGAATACGGTCTCGGTTCAAGGAGCTTGGGCTCGAGCCCTATGACTGCCTGTCGCCGGCGCTGATGGACGCGATCGCGACCCACGTCGCGAAAGCCAAAGCCGCCTGAACAAGGCCGCCAGACGTTGCCAAGCCCCGTCCGCTCGCTGGTCGCAACCGCCGCCAGCGAGCCGGACGGGCGCGGCTCGCAGATGATCGCGGCCGGATGATCGCGGCGATGTCGCCGCCAGTGCACTTTGCGTGTGCGAGGGCCATTGGCTCCCTCAGTCCTGGTCTCTGAATGACTGCGCAGTGCCCAAAGCTTCTCTCTTGAAGTCCGCAGGCCCTGCGTTTCTCTCTCCCTCGACTGAGGCATCCTGCTTCGTCCGCACAGTCCCTCTGGCGGACGAAGCTTTTTTCACCTCGTATTTGATTTTGCAGTCGTGCGAAACGCGCGACGTCTTGTCACGCCCTGCTTTTGACAAACCACGGATGCAATCTGCTCACGTCGAGAACACCCGGCTGTGAATGCCGGGCCGGCGCGATCTCTGCTACGATCGCGGCGTCACGATGCCGCGCGAAGTTCAATCAATTAAGAACAAAACGGGAGGTGTCGAGCACATCCGGACATCGCGATTCGCATTTGTGCCCCCCGCCGGGATCTGCCCGCGCCGGACAACGGGCCGGAGTGTGGTTGCGACGACGCACGGACATGACGCCGACCGACGTCGGCTATTCCAAAATCGGCAAAGCTTATGAAGAGCGAGGGACGATCATGATCAAGCTGAAGATCAACGGCCAGGAACAGAGCTGGGACGGCGACCCGGATCTCCCGCTACTCTGGTTCCTGCGCGACGAGGCCGGGCTGACCGGCACCAAATTCGGCTGTGGCCAGGCCCTGTGCGGCGCCTGCACGGTCATCCTCGACAAGGAGGCGGTGCGCTCCTGCATCACGTCGATCAACGACGTCGCCGGACGCGAGATCACCACGATCGAGGGACTGCATCCGACCGGCGATCACGCCGTCCAGAAGGCCTGGCGCCAGGTCAACGTCCCTCAATGCGGCTTCTGCCAGACCGGCCAGATCATGCAGGCCGCGGCCTTGTTGATGGACAATCCAAAACCGTCGCACGACCAGATCCGCGAGGCGATGTCCGGCAACATCTGCCGTTGCGGCTGCTATCAGCGCATCGAGAATGCCGTCCATCTCGCATCGACGGGAGTGTGACATGAATTTCATCGACAATCCCCGAAAGCTCCGTGGCTTCGAAAAGCAGACCAGGGTCGAGAAGGTCTCGCGCCGCAGCATCCTGAAGGGGCTCGGCATCACCGGCGGCTTCGTGCTCGCCGCCCCCGTGATGTCCCGCCAGGCTTTTGCCTATGAGACCGGCGCCGGAAAAATGCCGCATGGCGTCGTGGTCGATCCGCGCGTGTTCGTCGCGGTCGCACCCGACGGCACCGTCACCATCCTTGCTCACCGCTCCGAGATGGGTACCGGCGTGCGCACCAGCCTGCCGCTGATTGTGGCCGAGGAGATGGAGGCCGACTGGTCCAGGGTCAAGGTGCAGCAGGCCCATGGTGACGAGGTCAAGTTCGGCAACCAGGACACCGACGGCTCGCGCAGCACGCGGCATTATCTGATTCCGATGCGCCAGATCGGCGCCTCCGCCCGCACCATGCTGGAGCAGGCCGCCGCCAAGCGCTGGGGCGTGCCAGCGACCGAGGTCAAGGCCGTCAATCACGAGGTCGTCCACAGCGCCAGCGGACGCAAGCTCGCCTTCGGCGAGCTCGCCGCGGACGCCGCCAAGGAATCGGTGCCGAGCATCGAAGGCCTCAAGCTGAAGGACCCCAAGGACTTCCGCTATCTGACCAAGGGCCAGATCGGCATCGTCGATCTCCACGACATCACCACCGGCAAGGCGGGGTACGGCGCCGACGTGCGCCTGCCCGGCATGAAGTATGCCGTGATCGCGCGGCCGCCGGTCACCGGCGGCAAACTGGTCTCGTTCGACCCGGCTGAGGCGATGAAAGTCTCCGGCGTCGAGAAGGTGATGCAGGTCCGCGGCTGGCCGTGGCCCTCGAAGTTCCAGCCGCTCGGCGGCGTCGCCGTGATCGCCCGCAACACCGGCGCGGCGATCAAGGGCCGCGACGCGCTGAAGCTGGTCTGGGACGACGGCGCCAACGGCAAATACGACTCGGTCGCCTATCGCAAGGAGCTCGAGGAGGCCTCGCGCAAGCCCGGCCTCGTCGTGCGCGCCGAGGGCGACGCGGACGCCGCGCTGAAGAGCGCCGATAAGGTCGTGGTCGGCGAATATTACCTGCCCCATCTCGCCCATGTCAGCATGGAGCCGCCGGTCGCGGTCGCCGACGTCAAGGGCGACAAGGCGGAGATCTGGGCGCCGGTGCAGAGCCCCGGCGGCACGCGCGAGGACGTCGCCAAGACGCTCGGCATTCCCGAAGGCAACGTTACCGTCAACGTCACGCTGCTCGGTGGCGGTTTCGGTCGCAAGTCGAAATGCGATTTTGCGCTCGAGGCCGCGCTGTTGTCGAAGGAGCTCGGCGCACCGGTGAAGGTGCAATGGACGCGGGAGGACGACCTCCACCACGACTTCCTGCACACCGTCTCGGTCGAACGCATCGAGGCGGGGCTCGACAAGAGCGGCAAGGTGGTCGCGTGGCGCCACCGCAGCGTGGCCCCCACGATCGCCTCGACCTTCGCTGCGGGCGCCAAGCACGCGGCGTCGTTCGAGCTCGGCATGGGCCTCGTCGACATGCCCTTCGAAATCGCAAATATCAGTTGCGAGAACCCGGAAGCCGCCGCGTTCACCCGCATCGGCTGGTTCCGCTCGGTCTCGAACATCCCGCGCGCCTTTGCGGTGCAGTCGATGGTCGGCGAGATCGCGAACGCGACCGGCCGCGACCAGAAGGAGACGCTGCTCGCGCTGATCGGCAGCCCGCGCATCGTCAAGCCTGCCGTGAAAGACATGTGGAACTACGGCGAGCCCTTTGACAGCTACCCGATCGACACCGCGCGCCTGCGCAAGGTGGTCGAGCTGGTCGCCGAGAAGGGCGAATGGGGGCGCAGAGTCCCGAAGGGCCACGGTCTTGGTATTGCCGTGCACCGCAGCTTCGTCAGCTACATCGCGACCATCGTCGAGGTGGCCGTTGATGAGAAAGGCAAGCTGACGGTGCCGCGGGTCGACACTGCGATCGACTGTGGCACCTATGTCAACCCCGAGCGCATCGAGTCGCAGATCGAGGGTGCGGCGATCATGGGGCTGAGCCTCGCCAAATATGGCGAGATCAGCTTCAAGGACGGCAAGGTGGTGCAGAAGAACTTCGACGACTTCCAGGTCATCAGGATGGACGAATCCCCGCTGGTGACGAACGTCTACATCGTGCCGCCCGGGCCCGACACGCCGCCGAGCGGCGTCGGCGAGCCCGGCGTGCCGCCGTTTGCGCCGGCGCTGATGAACGCGATTTTCGCCGCGACCGGAAAGCGCATCCGTAGCCTGCCGCTCGGCAAGCAATTGGAGGCTTGAGAAGCGACACGCTCGCGGGCGCTTTTGCATCCGATGTGCCCTCTCCCCTTGTGGGAGAGGGCAGCGACGCTGACTGCTACGATCTCGCTCGGGTGAGGGGTCTGTCTCCGCGGATAGAGACCCCTCATCCGGCGCCATAGCCGAAGCTTTGCTTCGGCGTTCTTAAGAACGGCGGCCGAAGGCCGCCTATGCCACCTTCTCCCACAAGGGAAGGGAAGGCAGCACTCTCGGCGCGCCCGCGAAAAAATGCGGCGGACGTTGCCGTCCGCCGCATTCGCTCGCCCCCGCTCCGCCTTCTTCGATCCGCCGCGGAGCTTATTTCTTCAGCGCGAACACCCAGATCACGCCGCCTTGCGGCACGTTGGACTCGATGCCGATATTGTTGGTCGCCAGCGCGTCCTGGATGCGCTGCGCGTCGACGCCCCAGCCGGACTGGATCGCGACGTATTGGGTGCCGTCAATCTCATAGGACACCGGCATGCCCATGATGCCGGAGTTGGTCTTCTGCTCCCACAACATTTCGCCGGTCTTGGCGTTGAAGGCGCGGAAGTTGCGATCGTTGGTGCCGCCGGCGAAGACGAGATCGCCCGCGGTCGCCGTCACCGAGCCGAACAGCTGCGACTTCGGGAAATTGTGCTGCCACACCTTCTTGCCTGTCACAGGATCCCAGGCCTGGAGCTCGCCGAAATGATCGGCGCCCGACTTCGCCTTCAGGCCGATGTCCTCCGGCTTGGTGCCGAGCCAGAGCTCGCCCGGCTTCAGCGCGACCTTCTCGCCGGTAAAACCGCCGCAGAAATTCTCGTTGGCGGGCACGTAGACGAGTCCGGTCTTCTGGCTGTAGGCAGCCGACGGCCAGTCCTTGCCGCCCCACAGCGACGGACAGAACTCGACCCGCTTGCCGATGACCGGCTTGTGCGCGGGATCGACGATCGGCTTGCCGCTCTCGGCATCGATGCCTTTCCAGACGTCGGTTGAGACGAACGGCCAGCCGGCGACGTAGTTGATCTTGGTCGGCGTGCGCTCGAGCACCCAGAAGATCGCGTCGCGGCCGGGATGGATCAGGCTCTTGATGCTGCGGCCGTCGCGTTGCAAATCGACCAGCATCGGCGCGTCAACCTCGTCCCAGTCCCAGGAATCGTTCTGGTGATACTGGTGATAGGTCTTGATCTTGCCGCTGCTGGGATCGAGCGCGAGCACCGACGAGGTGTAGAGATTGTCGCCGGGATGGGTCTCGCCGGGCCACGGCGCGGCGTTGCCGACGCCCCAGTAGATCGTCTTGGTGTCCTTGTCGTAATTGCCGGTCATCCAGGCCGAGCCGCCGCCGGTCTTCCAATCGTCGCCCTGCCAGGTGTCGTGACCAGGCTCTCCTTCGCCGGGGATGGTGAAGGTGCGCCACAGCTCCTTGCCGTCCTTGGCATCATATGCGGCGACGTAACCGCGCACGCCAAGCTCGCCGCCGGAGCCGCCGACGATGACCTTGCCGTCGACGACGAGCGGCATCAGGGTCATGTACTGGCCCTTCTTGTAGTCTTGCACCTTGGTATCCCAGACCACCTTGCCGGTCTTGGCGTCGAGCGCGACGACATGGTCGTCAGTGGTGGCGAGGTAGAGCTTGTCCTCCCACAGGCCGACGCCGCGGCTGGTCGGATGCAGCTGGAACAGATCGTCCGGGAGCTGCCGCTTGTAGCGCCAGTATTCGTCGCCGGTTTTCGCGTTCAGCGCGATCACCTGCCCCATCGGGGTCGCCACGAACATCACACCGTTGTTGACGATCGGCGGCGCCTCGTGGCCTTCGATCACGCCGGTGGCAAAGGTCCAGACTGGCGTGAGATCCTTGACGTTGGTGGTGTTGATCTGATCGAGCGGGCTATAGCCCTGCCCGTCATAGGTCCGGCGATAGAGCATCCAGTTGCCTGGTTCCGGATTTTCCAGGCGCTGCGCGGTGACCGGAGAGTAGCTCTCGATCGGGCCAGCGCCAGCGGCGGTCGAGACAAGGCACGTGAAGGCAACGAAGCCGGACAGTAACCATTGCTTCCTGGTCATGGACGTTTCCCCTTTTTCATCCGTTTTGAATTCGTTTGGTGAATTCTTGTCGTTGTTCTCATCACCCGCACCTTGGCGGATGCGGCCTGTCGTGACGCGGGCGCGACCCGCGTTCCGTCATCCCGGCTGCTGGCCACCTACCTTTCCGACGAAGTTGCCGGCAACGCCGAGCGAGCCGTCAGCCAGCGCCAGCGGCAGCGCGGCGAGCCGCCGCGGCGCCGGCCCGAACACGACCTGCGCGCCCGCGCGGGGATCGTATTCGGAGTTGTGGCACATGCACTTGAACACCTCCTTGTCGCCGACATCGCTCTTGACCCAGGCGGTGACGGGACAGCCGGCATGGGAACAGATCGCCGAATAGGCGATGATGCCGTCGACAGCGCGCGCGCGCGTCTGCTCATCGAGTTCGGCGGGATCGAGCCGGATGATCAGGATCTCGTTCAGCCGCGAGGCACTGCGCACCACCGATGTCTTGGGATCCTTCGGCCAGGCATGCACCGGCGGCCCGCCGCGCAGCAGATCGGCCGAGGTGACGAGCTTTCCTTCCTGATCGCCTTCGGAGAAGACGAGCAGATCACCCTTCTGCGGCCGCTCGTCTGAGCCGGGCGGATCTTCACCCGCACGCGTTGGCGTAGAACAACCGAGACAGGCGGTGGCTGCGAGCGCGCCAAGCAGGAGCGTTCGCCGCGTTTGCTCCGCACACGCGTCGACTTCAGTTCCCGCGATGTCGTCGGAGGATGAGGATGTGGTGTTGAACGATGCGCTCGACATGCATGCTAGCAGGCGCTGGAACTCTGCCGAAAAGAAGGCGGAGAATTGGCGCCGCAGTGCATCAATATGGCTTGCTCGCTTTGATTGAACGCGAATGAACGCATCCGAGCGCGTTTTTTCAAGTTCTACGTCACCCCGCGCGAACGGCATGATGATTTTGCAGATCAGACCGATGATGTTGGAATTGGTGCGACGCGCCAACGCGCGCCGCGATGTCAACTGACGTCAGCGCAGCTGCACGTTTCTCAGGCGGGCATTTTGTATTTCAGGATCGGAGTACGTGGCGCGGCGACGCGATGCGCCCCGCAACAGTCGCCGATGCCATTTCAAAACTGTCGGCGATGCGCCGCGCTCTGTCGATGAACAGCGCGCTGGCCGCCGTCGGACAGACTTCGCGTGCCGTCAGCTCGAACAGATCGAGCCAACGGTCGAAATGATCGCCGATCAAGCTCAGCGGCATATGCGCCCGCATCGGCGAACCGTGATAGCGGCCGGTCATCAGCACGACCGAGGACCAGAATTTTTTGAGCTTAGCGAGATGCTCGTCCCAATTCTGCACGACCGCAAACACCGGTCCCAGCAGTTCGTCGTCGCGCACCCGTCCGTAAAAACGGGTGACGAGTTCCCCGATCATCTCTTCCGTGATCCCGGTGCGCTCGATTGCGTCCTGGACCAGCAGGTTCCGCCGCTCGGCCGCAGCTTCCCGCTCGGCCTTCAGTCGATCCGACATGTCCTTTGTTTTCCGTTCCGTTGTTCCCGCAGGCCGCCCGCGCGACAGTGTCGGGCCAATCGCGCGCGGCGTCTTTGTCGCAGCGCAAATTGCGGGATAAGCGACGGGCGTTCACCGCCCGCCGCCGCCGCCATGATCAGGCGCTATAGGTGTAAAAGCCCTGCCCGGTCTTGCGGCCGAGATGGCCGGCATCGACCATTTCCTTGAGCAAGGGGGCTGGACGGTATTTGGGGTCGTTGAAGCCTTTGTAAAAGACCTCCATCACCGAAAGCATGGTGTCGAGCCCGACGAGATCGGCGAGCGCCAGCGGCCCGATCGGATGGTTGCAGCCAAGCTTCATGCCGGCATCGATCTCCTCGGCGGTCGCGATCCCCTCCTGGAGCGCGAAGATCGCCTCGTTGATCATCGGGCAGAGGATGCGGTTGACTGCGAAGCCCGGGCTGTTCTTGGCGGTAATCGCCACCTTGCCGACGCGCTTGGCGAAATCGAGCGCCTTGGCATGGGTGTCGCCGGAGGTCTGCAAGCCGCGGATGAGTTCCAGCAGCGCCATCACCGGCACCGGATTGAAGAAGTGCATGCCGATGAAGCGGTCCGGGCGATCGGTCGCCGCGGCCAGCTTGGTGATCGAGATCGACGAGGTGTTGGTCGCAAGCAGCGTGCGCGGCGACAGCGTTGCGCAGAGGTCCTTGAGGATCTTGACCTTGAGCTCCTCGTTCTCGGTCGCGGCCTCGATGACGAGATCGCAGTCGACGAGCTTGGCACGATCGGTCGTGCCGGTGATGCGCTTGAGCGTCGCCTCGCGATCGGCCGCCGACATCTTCTCCTTCTTGACCAGGCGCTCGAGGCTGCCGCCGACGGTGGCGACCCCGCGGCTCACCGCCGCATCGGAAATGTCGACCATCACGACCGAAAGCCCGGCCGCGGCACAGATCTGGGCGATGCCATTGCCCATGGTCCCTGCCCCGATGATACCAACGGTTTGGATCATTGCTTCATATCCTTCTCATCCTGCGGGCGTGCCGGCACAGGGGCCCACCCTTTTCCTGCATCCGGGTCTAGCACCGCCGCTGGGCGCGTTCGACCCGATCCTGCCCCTTCCTTAAAGCATCCATGGCGGGAATAAAGCCGCCTCTCCGTCGCAAAAGGCATGATTTGTCGGTGTCGCGGCAGGTTTGGCGCGCGTTCTTCGCTTCGTCCGCGTCCGGGCAAATATATCCGGATTGACAGACTGTCTTCATTTCAATAATCGTTGAAATATGGAAAAGACAAATGCCGTCACCGCGCTCGCCGCGCTTGCGCAGGACAATCGCCTCGACGTCTTCCGCCTGCTGGTGCAGGCCGGTCCCGATGGCATGGCCGCCGGCGCGATCGCGGAAGCGCTGGATCTCGCCCCCAATACGCTGACGTTTCACTTCGACCGGCTGCGGATGGCTGGTCTCGCCACCGTCCGGCGCGAGGGGCGTTCGATGATCTATGCGGCGCAGTTCGAGATCATGAATGCGCTCGTCGGCTTCCTGACCGAGAACTGCTGTGGCGGCGCTTCCTGCGCTCCGGCCACGCCTTCGAAACCCGCGCGAAAGCGCAGCAAAATTCCAGCCTGAAAGGACAGACCATGAAGCGCCTGCACGTGCACGTGTCCGTCGACGACCTTCCCCACTCCATCGGGTTCTATTCGGCCTTGTTCGCAAGCGAGCCCTCGGTCGTGAAATCCGACTACGCAAAATGGATGCTCGAAGACCCCCGCGTGAATTTTGCGATCTCAACGCGCGGGCGCGCGCCCGGCCTCGACCATCTCGGCATCCAGGTCGAGACCGGCGACGAGCTGCAAGACGTCCATGCACGACTGCGCCAGGCCGGCGGCAACGTGATCGAACAGGGGCAGACGGCTTGCTGCTATGCCAAGTCCGAGAAATCCTGGATCGACGATCCCGCCGGCATCGCCTGGGAAACTTTTCACACGACGGGCGAGAGCACCGATTACGGCGACGGCAGCGGCGAGAACCGTGCGCGGGTCGCGCATGAGCAGCCGTCGGCCTGCGGCGCGCCGCAGGCGGCACCGAAGCCGTCACAGGCCTGCTGCTGAGGACGAAGGTTTTGGCCATGGACGCGATCATCTACCACAACCCCGCTTGCGGCACCTCGCGCAACACGCTCGCCATGATCCGGAACGCTGGCATCGAGCCGCATGTGATCGAATATCTGAAGACACCGCCGTCGCGCACGCTGTTGCAGCAGCTTGCCGCGCGCATGGGGCTCTCGTTGCGCGACCTGCTGCGCGAGAAGGGCACGCCCTACGCCGAACTCGGGCTCGGTAACTCGGCCCTGACCGACGATCAGCTGCTCGACGCGATGATGGCGCATCCGATCCTGATCAACAGGCCGATCGTGGTGACACCCAAAGGCGTCAAACTCTGCCGCCCCTCCGAACAGGTGCTGGATCTCCTGCCAGCGCAGCAAGGCGAATTCGTCAAGGAAGACGGCGAGCGCGTCCGGCTGGACCGCGGCGCCTGATGCAGGGCCTTGCGCAGCGCGCCTTCGCGGAGTGGCTCGGAACGATGTTCCTGCTCGCCGCGGTGGTCGGCTCGGGGATCATGGCCCAGAAGCTCTCGGGCGGAAACGTCGCGCTGGCGCTTCTGTGCAACACGATTGCCACGGGCGCCATCCTCGTTGTGCTGATCCTGACATTTGCTTCCATATCGGGGGCCCATTTCAATCCGGCGGTAACGCTGGCATTCGCCCTGCGCGGCGAGACGCCCTGGACCGATGCTGCGATCTACATCGCCGCACAGATCACCGGCGCAATCGTCGGCGTATGGATCGCGCATCTGATGTTCGAGCTTCCCGTCCTCGAGCTGTCGCTGACAGAACGCACCGGAGCGGGACAATGGCTCGCCGAGGCCGTGGCGACCTTCGGCCTGCTGCTGACGATCATCGGCGTCGCATCGCGAACCCCCACTGCCGTTCCCTACGCCGTCGGCCTGTACATCACTTCGGCATACTGGTTCACGGCCTCCACGTCGTTCGCCAATCCAGCAGTCACCATTGCCCGATCGCTGTCCGATACGTTCGCGGGCATCGCCCCGCACGGCGTGCCGGCCTTCATCGCCGCGCAGCTCATTGGGGCGATCGTTGCCATTCCCCTCGCATGCTGGCTTTGGGGCGGATGCTTCCGTGACGCCAAGCACCCCGCCGATCGAGGCCCAGAAGCCCACATAACGCGGCAGCGGCCTTCATTTCCGGACGAACCGGGTTCCCAAACCGTTCCTCCCGAGTATTCTGTGAATGTCGCCAAGACTCGCAGGGAATAATCCGTGAAGCGGTTCCGCAGCCTCACCATCGACTATCCGGAAGCATTCTGCCCGGCTCCGAAGCGTCAGGGCGGATGAACGACTTCGCGCGCTCCGTCGCCGCCGCCTTCGCACTGATCGGCGAGGCGGATCCAGAGCTCCTCGGCATCGTCGCATTGTCGTTGCGCGTCAGCCTGACGGCGAGCGTAGGCGCGCTGGTGATCGGTGCACCCTTCGGCGCGTTTCTCGCGATCACCCGCTTCCGGGGGCGACAGGTCATCATCGTGCTGACCAATGCGCTGCTCGGCCTTCCGCCGGTCGTGGTCGGACTTGGGCTCTATCTTCTGCTGTCGCGGTCCGGCCCGCTCGGGGCGGCGGGACTGCTGTTCACGCCGACCGCCATGGTGATCGCGCAGACGCTGCTCGCCACGCCGATCGTGGTGGCGCTGGTGCACCGGCCAGCGACACTTTTGTGGGCCGAGTACGGGGATCTGGCGCGGATCGACGGACTGTCAGCCCTGCGCCGCATCGCACTCTTGTTCGCACTCGGCCGGACATCACTGCTGACGGCGTTTCTCGCCGCCTTCGGGCGCGCGATCGCCGAGGTCGGCGCCATCATCGTCGTCGGAGGCAACATCCGCGGCTTCACACGCACGATGACGACCGCCATCGCGCTGGAAACCAGCAAGGGAGATCTGCCGCTCGCGCTCGGATTAGGACTGATCCTGCTCGCGCTCAGCGTCGCGGTGTCGACCGTCGCCTTCTTGCTAGTGGGACGCGTTGGGGAAAAATAGCTGCTCGCCGCCGATCTTGTAGCCGGAGATCGCGGCCTGCCCATTCGGCGAGATCAGCCAGTCGATGAAGGCCTGCCCATCCTGCGCCTTCACGCTCGGATGCTTTGCCGGATTCACCAGCATGACGCCGTATTGGTTGAAGAGCCGCTTGTCGCCCTCGGTCAGCACGGCGAGGTCGCCGCGGTTCTTGAACGACAGCCAGGTGCCGCGGTCCGACAGCAGATAAGCATTCGACGACGACGCCATGTTCAGCGCCGGCCCCATGCCCTGACCGATCTCGCGATACCAGCTATCCTTGCCCGTGCTGACGTCCACGCCCGCCTCCTTCCACAGCCTCAGCTCGGCCGCATGCGTGCCGGACTTGTCGCCTCGCGAGACGAACGGCGCCTTCGCCGCCGCGATCCTGCGCAGCGCCTCGACCACGTCCTTGCCGCCAGCGATGTGCGCGGGGTCGCCGTTCGGCCCGACAATGACGAAGTCGTTGTACATGACGTCGATGCGCTTCACGCCCTGCCCTTCGGACATGAACTTGTCTTCGGCCGGCCTGTCATGGACGAACACCACGTCGGCATCGCCGCGCCGCCCGATGTCCAGCGCCTGGCCGGTGCCGACGGCGACTACCTTCACGTTGATGCCCTCGGCTTTCGAGAACAGGGGTAGCAGATAGCCGAACAGGCCCGACTGCTCCGTCGACGTCGTCGAGGCCACTGTGATCGTGCGATCCTGCGCGAATGCGATGGTGGACCAGAGCAGAACTGCCCCGATGGCGGCAAGCTTCCTCATGCGTCGTCCCCAGAGCAGACAATCGGCGATCCAGATTACTCTTCGGAGAAGGATGCAGCAAACCCCGACGTTCGGCGCAACTAAGCGATCCTATCGATACGAGGCATCGCATCGCTTCGCTCTAGTCGCGGGGACCGTACCTCACGACGACCGCAGCCGTTCGATGATGGCCGACACCTCGTCCAGCTGGATTTTGGCCGTGGCGAGGAGATCGAGCAGATGTCGCGCCGATTGCACTGAGCCGGCCGCGGCCGCCTGATCGATCACGGTCAAGCCTTCGGCAAGGCGCGCGATGACCTGCACGAGCTCGTCGCGCCGGCCCTGAAGATCGGCGCGTTGCAACGAACGGATCAGAACGATCCTGTCTTCGGGAGGATCGGACATGCGAACGTTTCGCCTTGCTGTCCGCTCATCCTAAGCGCGACGTCCCAGAGCTCCGCGGCGGTGCTTTGTCGCAACAGTTCGCTCGCGAGGGAGAACGTCCCTCACGCCTGCCTCACGGCTGCTAAATCCCGCGTGAGCTGTCACGAGATCATGCGGCAGCGCGGAATTTCTCGCGTCCCACCCGATCCTTTCGATGGAACGGTTTGGAGCCTCCCATGACAAAGACAACCATCGTCACAGCCTTGCGGCTCATCCTCTCGCTCGCGATCGCCGGCCCGGCACAAGCCTGGCCCGGACATCCCGGCGGCGCAGTCATCGCCGCGCCCTCAAGCGTCGACTGCGCGTGGGGCGATGGACGAACGGATTGTGATGCGCTCGTCCCGATCCATGCCATCTCCGTCGCGCTCGTTCGCAAGCCGGCGCATCCGCACATCCGCAAAGCGGAGCACACCCCGCTTCCTCCGACGCGCCTGCCCGATCGCGAAGAAGATCCTCTCACGTCCATGCATTTCGAATGAACGCCGCGACGCGGTCGGCGTCGCGGCCACAGGCGAGGCGTGGCTCGCATCTCCTCTCTCGTACGCGACGGACACGTGGATGTTCTGCAATTGGTCCCACCTACATTGACAGCGGTGTGACGGCCGGGGCAGTTTTTGCATTGCTGGCGAATCAGCGATTGCCTTACGCCGAGTACCTCTTGGACAACTCCCAGTGCTTTCGAGACTGATATCGTTGCTGCGCCGCATTCCTGCGGTGAAATGGGCGTTCACCCGGCTTCGGTCCTTGCCGCACAGCGGCAGCATCGACGTGGCACCGATCGTTGCGGACGAGCCGCCTGCCGTCATCGCGGACGTCGCTCCGGCTCTCGACACCAGCACCGACCCGTTGCACAACGACGCAGATATCGTGGTCACTGCTCCGGTCGTGGAGAGTGAGACGGCGATCTCTGTCGTCGCGGAAAGCCCAACGGCCGCGCCGTCCGATACTAGCGTCAGCGACGATTCATCTGAAGAGGCGCCTACAGAAGTTGGGCCGATCGAGGTAGTGGAGTCTTCGATCTCGTCTGTCGATGTCGAGAGCGAGCCGGTTGATGTCCCTGAGGTCAGCACCGACGGCGATCCATCCCTCAGCGTCGCGATAGCGATCGAGCCGGTCCCTGCAAACGATCCTCCGGTCGCAGCAATCGCCCCCGCTGAGCCCACGAGCACCGAGCCGACGTCGGCTCTTGCGTCTCCCGCTCCGGAGATCCGCAACGCAACGAAGGCTCGCGCAAGAGCCGCGGAACCTGTCGATCGCACCACGCTGATCCGGCAACGCTGGGCCGAAACCGGGATCAGGATGTGGAATCCGCGGCTTCACGGCACGGGCGATGCCACGCTGAACATCCAGGGGCGCGTCGAACTGCTGCCGCCTGCGCCCGGCGAGAACTTGCCGCGCTACGACAAGCTGGAATTCAAGATGCTCGGCGGCCAGATTGTCTGCGAAGGCGTGATCGTCGAGGCGCCCGCGCAGGCGGACAAGCGCAGCTTCACCCGGCTCGCCGAACCAGGGAAATCCGACCGGGTTCGCGAGCCGGTGCGGGAGCGCCAGGCCGTTCTCGCCTGATCCTTTTGCCCTGCGACAATGCTCCCCATATGCTAGGCTGATGTCTTGGACATGGGAGTTCGCATGCCCGCAAAATTGTTGCGATTGATCGTGATCGCCGCCGTCTGCTTCTCGCAAGGCGCCTTTGCCGCTACCAGCAAGCGGCCGCGCCACGCGCCTGCGACGACACCCGCTACCGATCGGGCTGCACCCTACAAGGCCGACCGGCTCTCCTCCTCGCGCGGCGAGCCGATCCTCAACACGCCCGGCCAAACCACTGTGCTGACGCGGCAAGTCCTCGACGACATGAACGCAACGAGCCTCAAGGACGCGATGCGCTCGACCGCCGGCGTGACGATCGGGCGCTAGGCATCTCGCGCCGCCTTCACACTCAGGGAATCGGATAGCCCTTCCAGACCCACTCCAGCGCCGACGGCAGCGTTTGCGCGATCGTCGGTCGATCGACGTGCTTGGCGTTGCGCACGAACAGGAACTGATAGTGATAGCCCTTCTCCGCCAGCACCTTCGCCGTCAGCTCGTTCGACAAGGTCCAGTCGTGCATGCCGTCGGGAATGGTGGGGTTGGGATAGAACAGGTCCTGGTCGCCACCGAAGAACCAGAAGCGGATCGGCTTGGTCGGCGCGCTCAGGATCAGCGGCACGCCGGGCGGATCGGCGGGCGTGAGCACGCCCGCCTTCGAAATGAGGTTGGGCGTGGCCGGCCCGGTCCATGCGCTGTGATATTCCCAGGCTCCGCCGCGCAGCGCCGGATCGTGCGGCCATTGCTGGTTGACCATCGTCGGCGAGAACGCCAGCACGCGGTGATAGAGATCGGGATAGAACCACGCCATGGTGAAGGCCGCCACGCCGCTCGAGCTTAAGCCCATGGTCGCACGCCCATCCGGATTCCTGGTGAGCTTGACGCCGGCGTTCCGCTCGACCAACGGCAGCACCTCGCGCTCGACGAACTCCGCGTAGGCGCCAGACACCGCGTCATATTCCCGCCCGCGCTGGCTGCCCTGCGCATCCTGGCCGCCATTGCCGATCTGGATCGCGATCATCGGCGGCACGCGGCGCTGCGCAATGAGATTATCGAGCGTGGTTGGAAGATCCTTGTAGGCGGCGGAGCCACCGTCGCCGATCACGATGAACGGCACCTCCGTGCCGGGTACATATTGCACCGGCACATAGACGTCGATCGTGCGCGACCAGATGCCGGGATGGCTGGTGGTGACGAGCATACTCGACTTGTCGTCCGGCGCAGCGACGGTCGTCATGATCGAGGAGTTGCTGCATCCGGCAACGTCGTCGCGGATCAGGCCGGGATTGTAGATCGTGCTGTCCTTCGACGTGAGCATGAAGGATCTTGTCATACCGCGCGGCACGCCTTCCTTTGCGATGGTCTCCGGCGCAGGATTATGGGTGGGCCCGATGATGAAATTGCCCTCGGCGCCTGGCGGCGGCAGCGTGCCGTCGGGCAGTTCGGTCGCGCGCGGATAATTGGGATTGGAGGGATCACGCGTCGGCGGCGCCGTCTTGAAATCGAGGCCCGTGGTGTCGATGAAGAACGGCCCAGCCTTTTCGGTGGTGTTGGCGCCCGGCGGCACGGCCATGTTCTGGGTCACGCAGGCCGGCTGCGACAGCGCAATCGACGTGAAGGAGACGACAGAAATCAGCGTCCCCGCAAGGACGGACAATGAATTGGTCATTTCAGCTCCCGGTGCTGACGAGTCTTGCAGGCTCGTCTTGAGAGGAAGTATGGCGGGCGGCCCGCGCGCGGTCAAACGCCGGCCGACCGCGTTGCAGCAATAGCCGCCATGCTCAAACCGGGCAGGGATCGTTATTCCGCGCATGACGCGAAATTTTTTGGACATGAGGCCGTTGCTGCCATATCGCGCAGCACGTAGCTTGCGGCCGGTCGGAGCGCGCGAACGTCGCGTGCGATCACAACGACAAGAACACTTGGCAAAGAACACTTGGCAAGAATACTTGGGGAGGCAAATCATGAGAAAGCTCACGGCCGCGTTATGCGCGTTGACATTGTTCGCACCGGCGGCGCAGGCGCAGACCATCAAGGATTTCCTGGCGGCGGTCATGGTGAAGTGGACAGCGCCATTCGAGCCGTTCCAGCTCATCGGCAACATCTATTATGTCGGCACCGACGGCATCGCCGTCTATATCATCAAGACATCGCAGGGCCTGATCCTGATGGACACGGCGATGCCCCAGTCAACCGGCATGATCAAGGGCAACATTGCGAAGCTCGGATTCAAGGTCGCCGACATCAAATACATCCTCAACACGCACGCCCATCTCGACCACACCGGTGGCTTCGCCGAGATCAAGAAGGAGACGGGCGCACAGCTCGTGGCCGGCGAGCGCGACAAGCCGTTGCTCGAAGGCGGCTATTATCCGGGCGACGAGAAGAACGCCGACCTCGGCTTTCCCGCGGTCAAGGTCGACCGCACGGTGAAGGAAGGCGACAAGGTCACGCTCGGCGACACCACGCTGACGGCGCACGAAACACCCGGACATTCGCCGGGCTGCACGAGCTGGGAAATGACCGTCAAGGACGGCAGCCAGGACCGCGACGTGCTGTTCTTCTGTAGTGGCACCGTGGCGCTGAACCGGCTGGTCGGCCAGCCGACCTATGCCGGCATCGTCGACGACTACCGCGCGACCTTTGCCAAAGCCAAGGCAATGAAGATCGACGTGCTGCTCGGGCCACATCCGGAGGTCTACAGCATGCAGGACAAACGCGCGCAGCAAAGAACGGCTCACCGAATCCGTTCGTCAAGCCGGGCGAGCTCACCACCTATGCGACCGGCTTGTCGGAGGATTTCGACAAGCAGCTCGCTAAGCAGGCGGCGGCACTTCAGCCTACGAAATAATGTGGTTCGCGCGCTCCGCCTGTCCCAGCGAGGAGAAGTGGAGCGCGCGGCAATACGCTGCACCGCGTCCGGCGCACATGGTTAGCAGGACGTAGCTGCGGTTGTTACGGACAGCTTGCGGCCGATACGCACGCCTCTGCCGGCTCGTATCCTTAACACCACCTCACCAATGCACGCGGCCGGAAACATTCAGCTGTAGCAGTGCAACCTGCGCTGGCTTTTCGCGGGAAGACCCATCTAACGCGCCCTTTACCCCAGCTGTGCAAGATCGCCCCGTTTTGAAGGGATCCGGGGCGCGTATTGCAATGCCTGTTGCCGATTTGAAAGCTCACGCCGCTGCCGCTGTGCGGCTGTTTCGCGTGCCGGCCGATAACCCTGACCTGACGCGCGCGCAGTTCGACGCCTTTTCCAAGCAGATCCCGCTGCTCTACTTCATCCTGATCAGCAACTCGATCGCGGTCGCCTATACGTATGTGAACGTGGCGCCGGACTGGCTGACGATGACCGTACCGAGCGTGCTGACCGTGCTTGCAGCGCTTCGGACCTTCTGGTGGCTGCGCCAGCGCCATCTCGTGCGCAGCGACGCCGACATCCTGCGCAATTTGCGCGCCACCAACTGGATGACGCTGCCGATCGGCGCAGGCTTCACCGCATGGTCGTTCGCGCTCTATCCTTACGGCGATCCGTTCGCCAAGAGCCAGGTCGCCTTCTACATGGCCGTAACCGTGATCGGCTGCATCTTCTCGCTGATGCATCTGCGTTCGGCGGCGCTGATCGTCACCCTGGTCGTCGACGTGCCCTACGTGCTGTTCTTCTTTGCCACCGGCGAACCGACGCTGAAAGCGATCGCGGTCAACAATCTGCTCGTCTCCGGCGCAATGGTGACGGTGCTGTTCATCTATTATCGCGACTTCGCCGACCTCGTTGCGAAGCGAAAATCGCTGCTCGCACAGCAGGCGGCGACGCAAGCCCTCTCGGACGAGAACTTCCGGCTCGCCAATCTTGATTCCCTCACCGAGCTGCCGAACCGCCGCCGCTTCTTCGCCGAGCTTTCGAGCGCCTTTGGCGATGCCGAGCGCCGGGGCGTCCGGCTCGCAGTCGGCATTATCGACCTCGACGGCTTCAAGCCGATCAACGACAATTACGGTCACTCGGTCGGCGACCGCGTCCTGATCGAGGCCGGACGCCGCCTCCGCGAGGTCTGCGAGGGTTTTGGCTCGCATCGCGTCGAGTTCGCCCGCCTCGGCGGCGACGAGTTTGGCCTCGTCGTGTGCGGCGACCCTGACAACGACGATCTGATGCGGCTCGGCCAGCGCATCGGCGACCAGGTCAAGCTGCCCTATCAGCTCGACACCGCGCACACCGGCCTGTCCTGCTCGATCGGCTTTGCGCAATTCCCGTACTCCGCGACGACGGCGGAAGCGCTCTATGAATGTGCCGACTATTCGCTCTATCACGCCAAGCGCCATCTGCGCGGCCGCACCGTGATCTTCTCGAGCGAGCTCGAAGCCGAGATCCGCAGCCGCGGCGTCATCGAAAACCTCTTGCGCACCTCCGATTTCGGCGCCGAGATGGAGCTGGTGTTCCAGCCGATCGTCGACGCCATGAGCGAGCACACCGCGGGCTTCGAGGCGCTGGCGCGCTGGCAAAGCCCCCGCCTCGGCTGGGTTTCGCCGGCCGATTTCATCCCGGCCGCCGAGCGCATCGGCCTGATTCGTCCGCTGACGCAGGCGCTGCTGGTGCGCGCGCTCGCAGCCGCGGAGACCTGGCCAGACGATATCCGCCTGTCGTTCAACCTCTCTGCCCACGACGTGTGCGCGGCCGAGGGCATCCTGCCGCTGATCACCATCATCGAAAAGAGCGGCGTGCCGCCGCGCCGGATCGATTTCGAGATCACCGAGACCGCCGTCACCTTCGACTTCGTGCGTGCACAACAATCGATCGCCGCGCTGAAGGCGATGGGCTGCGGCATCTCGCTGGATGATTTCGGCACCGGCTATTCGTCACTGAGCCACGTGCACCGTCTGCCGCTCGACAAGATCAAGGTCGACCGCAGCTTCGTCGCCGACATCAACGACAATCCGGTCAGCCACAAGATCATCAAGTCGCTCACGGGCCTGTGCGACGACATGGAGATCGCCTGCGTCGCCGAGGGCGTCGAAACCCGCGCTCAGCTCGACAGCTTGCGCCGCCTGGGATGCGACTTCATCCAGGGCTATTATTTCGCAAAACCCATGCCGGGCGATGCGATCGACGGCTATCTCGCGAAGGAGCGGCAGCGCCTTGACGCTGCCCACGGCACCAAGGTTGTGGCCTGAGACGCGACTACCTCGCTAGACTCGGCAGGTCGAGCCCGTTGGCGTTGGCGCAGTCGATCGCGGTGTCGTAACCCGCGTCCGCGTGGCGCATGACGCCGGTCGCCGGATCGTTCCAGAGCACCCGCTCGATCCGCCGCGCGGCGTCCGGCGTCCCGTCGGCGACGATCACCATGCCGGCATGCTGCGAATAGCCGATGCCGACGCCGCCGCCATGATGCAGCGAGACCCAGGTCGCGCCGCTGGCGCAATTGAGCAGCGCATTGAGCAAGGGCCAGTCGGACACGGCATCCGATCCGTCCTTCATCGCCTCGGTCTCGCGGTTGGGGCTCGCCACCGAACCACTGTCGAGATGGTCCCGGCCGATCACGACCGGCGCCTTCAGCTCGCCGCTTGCCACCATCTCGTTGAAGGCGAGGCCGAGCCGATGGCGATCACCAAGTCCGACCCAGCAGATCCGCGCTGGCAGGCCCTGAAACTTGATGCGCGCCTTGGCCATATCGAGCCAATTGTGCAGATGCTTGTCGTCGGGCATCAGCTCCTTGACCTTGGCGTCGGTCTTGAAGATGTCCTCGGGATCGCCCGAAAGCGCCGCCCAGCGGAACGGCCCGACGCCGCGGCAGAACAGCGGACGGATATAGGCAGGAACGAAGCCCGGGAAATCGAACGCGTTCTTCAGGCCCATGTCTTTCGCCATCTGGCGAATGTTATTGCCATAGTCGAGCGTCGGGATTCCCTGCGTGTGGAAATCCAGCATGGCCTGGACGTGCTCGACCATCGACGTCTTCGACGCACGCTCCACCGACTTCGGATCGGCGGCGCGTTTCGCCTCCCATTCGGAGAGCGTCCAGCCCTTCGGCAGATAGCCGTTGATCGGATCATGCGCACTGGTCTGGTCGGTAACGATGTCGGGCTTCACACCGCGGCGCACGAGCTCGGGGAAAATCTCCGCGGCATTGCCGAGCAGGCCGACCGAGACCGCCTTCTTGGTCTTCGAGGCCTCTTCCATGATCGCTAGCGCTTCGTCGAGCGTTGCAGCCTGACGATCGAGATAGCCCGTGCGTAACCGCATCTCGATGCGGCTTGGCTGGCATTCGACCGCGAGCATCGAGGCTCCGGCCATGGTCGCCGCCAGCGGCTGCGCACCGCCCATGCCGCCGAGGCCGGCGGTTAGAATCCATTTACCGGCAAGGCTGCCACCATAATGGCGACGGCCGACCTCGACGAAGGTCTCGTAAGTGCCCTGCACGATGCCTTGGCTACCGATGTAGATCCAGGAGCCCGCCGTCATCTGGCCGTACATCATCAGGCCCTTGCGATCGAGCTCGTTGAAGTGATCGAGCGTTGCCCAATGCGGCACGAGATTCGAGTTCGCGATCAGCACGCGTGGCGCATCCGCATGGGTGCGGAAAACGCCGACCGGTTTGCCGGACTGAACCAGCAGCGTCTGGTCAGCCTCGAGATTACGCAACGAAGCAACGATCCGGTCAAAGCTCTCCCAGTCGCGCGCGGCGCGGCCGATGCCGCCATAAACGACGAGCTCGCTCGGGCGCTCGGCGACATCGGGATCGAGATTGTTCATCAGCATGCGCAAGGGCGCTTCCGTCAGCCAGCTCTTGGCGCTGATCTCGCTGCCGCGAGGGGCGCGGATGGTGCGGTCGTTATCCAGTCGGCGGTTCATGCGGAAGACCCCTTAGTCAAGTCTTGTTCAGTCAAGTTTTGGAAACGGATCGGATGAAAGCGCCGCGATCGCCACGGCCGGCAATGCATCGGCTTCGACGAGCACGGCTGCCTTGGCGAGATCGCCAGCCATGTACCGGTCGGCGCCGAGCGCAGGCACCTGTTCGCGCAGCGCCGCGATGACGGCAACGAGTGGCCGACTCGTCGCATGCGGGGCGCGCAGCGTGATGCCTTGGGCAGCAACCAGAAGCTCGATGCCAAGAATGGCGGCAAGATTGTCGGCCATGTCGGACAGCCGCCGCGCGGCATGCGCGGCCATCGAGACGTGGTCTTCCTGGTTGGCGCTGGTCGGCGTCGAGTCGATCGAGCAGGCCGCCGCGCGCTGCTTGTTCTCGGCGTAGAGCGCGGCCGCCGTCACCTCGGCGATCATGAAGCCGGAATTGATGCCGGGATCGGGCGTCAGGAACGGCGGCAGGCCGAAATTGAGCGCGGGATCAACCAGCGTCGCGATGCGCCGCTCGCTGATCGCGCCGATCTCCGACAGCGCCAGCGCAATTGTATCGGCAGCAAACGCGACCGGCTCGGCGTGGAAATTGCCGCCGGAGACGATCTCGCCGGTCTCAACCAGAACCAGCGGATTGTCGGTAACGGCGTTGGCCTCCACGATCAGGGTGCGCGCCGCCTGCGTGATCAGGTCGAGCGCTGCGCCCGCGACCTGCGGCTGGCAGCGCAGGCAGTACGGGTCCTGCACGCGCTCATCGCCTTCGAGATGAGACTGCCTGATGTCGCTGTCGTCGAGCAACACCATCAACGTCGCGGCCGCGGCGATCTGACCGGCATGGCCGCGCAGCGTCTGGATCTCGGGACGAAACGGCGCGGTCGACGCCATCGCCGCATCGACCGACAACGCACCGGTCACAAGCGCGGCGCGGGCCAGGCGAAATGCACGCAGCACGCCGAAGATGGAATAAGCGGTCGAGAACTGCGTGCCGTTGATCAGCGCGAGGCCCTCCTTGGGACCAAGCGTCAGCGGCGCAAGGCCGGCAGCCGCTAGCGCCTCAGCGCCGGATACGATTTTCCCTTCAACGATCGCTTGTCCCTCGCCGATCATCACCGCCGTCATGTGCGCGAGTGGCGCGAGGTCGCCGGAGGCGCCGACCGAGCCCTGCTGCGGCACCAGGGGATAGACACCCTGCGCCAGCATGGCCTGCAATTGCTCGATCAACGCGCGGCGAACGCCGGAGGCGCCGCGCCCGAGCGAGACGATCTTCAGCGCCATCATCAGCCGCACGATCGGCTCGGGCGTGGCCAGGCCAACACCGCAGCAATGCGAGACGATGAGATTGCGCTGGAGCAACGCGGTCTGGTCGGGCGGAATGCGTTTCGAGGCCAGCTTTCCGAATCCGGTGTTGATTCCATAGACGGGCGCTGCGGCCTGAGCGGCTTTCGCGACGATCTCCGCGGCGGCCTCAACGCGTGGCCAGAATGACGGATCAAGCACGACGGACGCGCCCGAAAGCACGCGCGCGAGATCGTCGAGGCTCACCGTTCCCGGCCTGACGACGATCGCTGCGCCCTGCTCCGTCACTGTCCCCTCCACACCCGGCGGTGCAACGGATTGAAGCCGATGCGATAGACGAGCTCGGCGGG
>WNGR01003468.1_pt1 | contig 23366 bp, 19 predicted proteins | sample 5407581 | NCBI WGS metagenome assembly WNGR01 (sample SAMN13153383, study PRJNA577476) | soil metagenome | isolation source: 80 cm soil or saprolite under Garry oak tree replicate 2 | place: USA:California | collected 2016-06-15
ATCGCGGGACAGCGTTGGAGCCGGTGGAGGCTCATACGCGAGCAACTGCCATTCGCATCGGCAACCCGGCCTCGTGGCGCAAGGCGGTGCAGGTGGTGCAGGACAGCGGCGGCGGGTGCCTCGACGTGAGCGAAGCGGAGATCGCTATCGCCAAAGCCGAATTGGGCGCTGAAGGCCTGGGGTGCGAGCCCGCTTCGGCGGTGACCCTTGCCGGGCTGAAAAAGCTGCGCGCTCAGGGTCAGGTCGCGGCGGGCGAGACAGTGGTGCTGGTCCTGACCGGGCACACGCTCAAGGACGCCGACTACACTATCGATTTCCATCGCGGCACGCTCTTGAAGGATGACGAAGCTGCCGGGTTTGAAGCAGAGATCGGCCGGCTGCGGCGGAACGCGATTTCAGTGGAAGCCACTGCTGCGGCGGTGCTGTCGGCGGTAAAGGGTTTCGCTGGATGAGCGAAGCCTCCGATTCGATTCCGGGCGGCATGCGGCTGCGGCTGCCTGCCACCTCTGCCAACCTCGGTCCGGGATTCGACACGGCGGCGATGGCGCTCGACTTCTATCTTGAAATTGAGGCCGAGGCGTCGCGGGAGTTCTCAATCACGGCAAGCGGCCGCGATGCCGAACGCTGCGCACGGCTGGAAGACAATCTTATTCTCGAGATCTATTGCCGGCTGCTCGAGGAAAATGGGCGGCCGGTGGTTCCCCTCGCGATTCGCATGGTCAACGCGATTCCATTGGGCATGGGTTGCGGCTCTTCGGCGGCAGGCAGACTTGCGGCGATCGCCCTTGCCGTGCATTTTGGCCGCCTGGAATGGGGCAGCGACCGGATTCTGGAAGAGGCGTCTGCGCTGGAAGGGCACCCCGACAACGTGGCTGCCTGCTGGCTGGGTGGGTTTGTAGCGGCGGCCAATGAGGGGCCCAAGGTGCATGTCGCCCGGGTGGTGCCGCCGATGGAGTGGCGAGCTATCGTGGTGCTGCCCACAGAGCCGCTGGCCACGAGCAAGGCCCGTGCGGTGCTTCCTGCCAGCTATACCCGTGCAGATGTTGTGATCAACCTGCAATCGGCAGCCATGCTTGGGCTGGCATTTGCACAGGGCCGCGCCGACTTGCTGCAGGTTGCCATGCGCGATCGCATCCATCAGCCCTATCGCGCCTCCATTTGCCCTCTTTTGCCACCGCTGCTTCCGCTGGCAGGGGGCCACGGCATTCTAGGGGCCGCCCTGAGCGGCGCAGGGCCCGCGGTGCTGGTTGTCGTGGGATCTGAGGCAAGCCTCGAGCCGGCTTCCGCCGCCATTCGAAACGCGGTGTCGGCGCTACCTGAGCCGGAACTGATCGTCTGTCATTTTGAACCGCGCGGAAGCGTTCAATTCTGCGCGTGAACAGGGGAAGCTCTGGCTGTTGGATTAGACCTAGCGGGGGTAAGATATCAGCTATTAACCAGGGTCTAAACTTGCACTTATTAAGGGCAGTATCGAACTGTGTAATACCCCGTTTAGAGTTAGTAATGACCCGTTGGTGCTTACCTTCCCGATTACCTAAGATTGCTTGCTATTCGGCCAAAAAGCCCCTACATTCCAACCGTGGGCAGTTCTGGGGGAGGGCTGCTCTAGCGCCCGTGATTCCTTGAGGGATCCGGGCGCTTTTACTGTATATATGCCACGATTTCCGAGTTAGCGCTGCATGCGTTTCCAGTTACCCTGAATGCCCTTAGATCGTGTGTCCATCCGGATCGAGCCATGGGCCTATGCGACTTTCCGGCATCCTGGCGCATCCCATGAGAGAACGGTTACAGGTACACTGAGTAAGTGCAGTTTGGGTGAGGAGGAACATGGCTGGAGTAGGAGTTTTGGAAGTAAACGATGCGAATTTTGACCAGGAAGTGCTCAATAGCGAGCAACCGGTTCTGGTTGATTTCTGGGCGGGCTGGTGCGGTCCGTGCAAGATGATTGCGCCCTTCGTGGATGGGGTTGCCGCAACTTACGCCGGCAAACTGAAGGTTGCCAAGGTGAATGTGGACCAGAATGGCGCCACCCCATCGCGTTACGGCATTCGCGGCATCCCGGCGCTCTTGTTTTTCAAGGGCGGCAAGGTGGCCGACCAGATTGTCGGATATGTGCCCCAGAACGTGATCGAAGAGAAGGTTCAGCGACTCCTCACCTAGAGCATTTTCGCTTCACATTTTGACGTTGTGGCATTGTGCAAGGGTGGCTTTTTCTTAAGGAAGAAGCCACTGGGCCACGCCGTTTCTGTATAGATCAGAATCGAAAATGCTATGGCGCGAAGTTAAGACTGAAACGATAAGCCCGGCGTTCGCGCGGGGCTTTATCGTTCGATGGGGGACTCAGCTCCAGCTTAGAGCCGGATGCTGGAGCAGAACTCAGAGGCTTAGCTCAGTGGTACTTGCGCAAAACACCGAGGACTCGGCCCTGGATCGCGACCTGCGCGGCGGGGACGTAGATCGGTTCCATCTCAATGTTGGCGGGTTGCAGGCGGATTAGGTTGCCCTCGGAGTAGAAGCGCTTCAGGGTAGTCTCTGCGCCGTGCACCAGCGCGACCACGATCTCGCCCTGGCGGGCGGTACGGGTCCGCTCTACCAGCACGTAGTCGCCGCTGATGATGTGCTCGTCGCGCATGGAGTCGCCGCGCACCTCGAGGGCAAAGACGTCTCGATTGCCGACTACGTCGTGCAAAGAGATGCTCTCGGAGCTCTCAGATGTCTCGACGGGAAGGCCGGCTGCGATGCGTCCGGCAAGCGGCAGACGGTCGCTTGACCGGTTGCGTGTGCCCGGCGGGAGCACGTCGATGGAGCGGCTGCGATTGTGCACCCGGTCGAGCATCCCCTTTTTTTCAAGATTGGTGATGTGCTTGTGGACGGTGGCCAGGCTTTTCAAGCCCATGCCCCGGGCGATCTCCTCGAATGACGGGGAATAGCCGTTGCGAGTCACAAAGGTTTCGAGGAAATCGAGGATTTCTTTTTGTCTGCGAGTAACAGCCATGGGCGCATTATAGCGAATAAAAAGCGAACCGCAACAAATGTTTTCTGTTTCTTTATTTGGAACCCTGGTGCGCGCGTGCTGGGATGTCGGGAACGCTCGTCGGGAACCTCGCGTTTTCCAAACTCTATCGTTTGCCGCCCAATCGCCGATAACTTCCATTGCGGGACCAGGTGCGAAAGCGGTGTCCAATTTTCTGTGGAGAAGTTCAATTGATCTCGTTGAAGAGGTATCTTGAGGGCGCGCAGTCGGATGTCGGGCAGATCGTCCCGATGGGACGCAGAAAAGGTGACGGGGGGCCCGATCTTGTTTCCTCCCTCCGGCTTGCGTATCGTTCGGCTCTTGGCGCGATGGGACGCTGCGGTCTCGATATCTGTCCGGCGATCGGGGAGGAGCTGCAAAAGAGCCTGGAGATGATTGCGGCCGGCCTTTCGACAGGCATGACTCCTGCATCGGTTGTAGCGGCGGATCAGACTGTTCAAGCTCATCTGCAGGAGTGGGGCAGAAGCACGGCGCGGCACTATCAAAAGACCGCCGATGAAGTGAAGGACATCCTGATCGTGATGGCCCGGACAGCGGAGTCAGTGGGCGACCGCGATAAGAGATGCGCAGAGCAGATCAGCGACGTAACCACGAAGCTGAAGAGCATCGCGAAGCTCGAAGATCTGACGCTTATTCGAAGCTCGCTTGAAAAGAGCGCGTCGGAGTTGAAGAACTCCATCGACCGCATGACGGCGGAAGGTCAGGCCACGCTGGAGAATCTGCAGGCCAAGGTGAATGGCTACCGGGTGAGGCTCGAAGAAGCCGAACAGATTGCGTCGTACGATGCGCTGACCCGGCTTCGCAGCAGGCTTTGGATGGAAGGCCAGATCGAGCAGCGCATCGGCAGCTCAGCGAATTTTTGCGTGGCGATGCTCGATATCGACGGATTTAAGCGGGTGAACGACGAGCACGGGCACGTCATGGGGGACGAACTGCTGAAGCAGTTTGCGGTCGAGCTGCGCTCGGCATGCCGCTCCACCGACATCATTGGGCGCTGGGGAGGAGATGAGTTCGTGGTTCTGCTTGATTGCGCGTTGCCTGAAGCCAAGGCGCAGATCGACCGGCTCACCAAATGGGTATGTGGAAACTACACGCTGGAGGGGAACAAAGGCTCACTGAAGATCCGCATCGATGCATCGATCGGCCTGGCGGAGCACACTCAGTCGGAGACGATGAAAGAACTTTTCGATCGTGCCGATGTGGAGATGTACCGGAGAAAGGTTGAAGGACGCGCCGCAAATCCGGGCACGCGATAAGTCAAACAACCATTCGCAAATCACCATCGAAGGCAAGCGGGCATTCTCTGAAAAGCCGGTCAAGCGCCAATGAGTTAACCGCAGCACCGCGAGATCGCCCGTTACTACACGTACGCGCTCCAACTGATAAAAAATCCATATGGGCGACACGGCAATTGACGCGGTACGCGAGAGCTACGACCGCATTGCGGATGATTACGCACGCCGGCTCTTCAAAGAGCTTGAAGGTAAGCCGCTGGACCGGCAGCTTCTCGATCGGTTTGCCGCCGCAATGAAAGGGCGGGGCGGGGTGTGCGACATGGGGTGCGGACCGGGTCATGTCTCGCGCTATCTTCATGACGCAGGCGCAAATGTATTTGGATTGGATCTCTCTGAGGGAATGTTGGCACAGGCTCGCGAACTGAACCCCGACATCGTCTTCAGGCAAGGAAACATGTTGTCTCTTGAACTGGCGGATGAATCGCTCGCAGGGATTTCCGCTTTCTATGCCATTGTGAATCTCCAACCGAAGCAACTGCCCGCGGTGTTTCGGGAAATGGCGCGAGTGCTGAAACCGGGCGGGATGCTGTTGCTTGCGTTTCACGCAGGGGATGAGGTGATTGAAGTGAAGGAGTTGTGGGGGCAGCCTGTCTCGATGGCTTTTTTCTACTTTCAGCCAATGACTGTCAAGCAATTCATCGAAGATGCGGGGCTGACGGTTGAAGAGATTATCGAGCGCGGACCTTATGCTCCGGAGATAGAGCACCAGAGCAGAAGGGCGTACATTTTTGCGCGGAAGCCGGTTGAGAGGGGAATAGCTTGCGTGGAATGAAATCGCAGCGGGCATGGACCGCGTGGTCTTATGCGGCGCTTTCATCGTGCACAGGCACCAAAGCAGGCACCTCTTCATTGATGGGGGGCGAAGGTTCGTTGATACCAAAGAACGCCTGGACCTTAACCAGCGCCTGCGCCATGGTTATGGAGATATGTTCATCTTCTCCGCGACTGATGTCCTGGGCCGCCCTGGTCTCGTCGTCGGTGTAGTTCCATATGCCGATCATGATCTTGACATCGGGATGGCGGGCCGGGCCGTCTTGAAGCGAGAGCAGACAGGCGTATGAAGGTTGCCGTAAATTCTGTTCTCAATCGACAAGTGCCGTGATACGCTTTCGGCCGTAAAAACACTGTTAGGTGCCGGCGTTGTGCAAACTCCTTCTGCATCCCCCCGTCTGGCTACCGGATGCACCAGCCTCTCTCCAACGACGGCCAGTTCCGGGCTGAAACTCCCCTGATATGAAACATGGAGGCAATATGGTAGAGGCAACTCTGAACAATCCTGCTCATTCACCCGCAGGCGTCCTGATGCCGTCGCGTGCGGAAATGAAAGTCGTCAACCTTGGCGAGAAGCTCCAGCCGCGGCCGCAAAAAGCAGAAATGAAACGCGCCGGAATTGTGCCAATCGCGCCTCACTCACCTCACGTTGGCCCATCGGCGTCTAAAAATGCGGATGGCTTCCAATTCCCCGCAAACAGCGGGGTAACGGACACGAACGTGGTGAATCACGGCGGGGTGACTGCGCCTGCGGGTATACCGGTACAACTTATCTTCTGGGGTAATAACTGGAACACAGGAGATGCCGGCCTGCGCGACAAGGTGGTGGCGGCAGCCCTGAATTTGATTGGAGGTCCATATTCTTCGGCATTGGGGCAATACGGGTTGGGCGGTCCTTCATTCCGGGGTTCAACGACGGTCACTTCGCCCGCGCCTCCCGCAACATTCGATGACGGTTCGATCGGGGATCTCGTGTGGTCTTGCATCGGAGCCAATATCTTTCCGAAGCCGAATGCACCGGGCGGACGCAACTACTATTGCGTCTTGATGCCGCCGGGGACGACCTACGGACCGGGTGGAGCTCTCGGTGCGCACAGCTTTCCGCAGCACTGGGACTTCCCGTTCGATTTCGAACGGGCATGGGTGGCGTGGATTGGACATAGCGATCTGAATACGATGACACGCGCCTTCGGGCACGAGATGGTTGAGGCCATCAGCGATCCTGAAGGCTCGGCGTGGTATGTCAACTCATCGGGCTCGGAGATTGGCGATCTGTGCAACAGCCGCCAGAGCTTTATCAAAGGCGTCTTTGTTGAGGGCTACTGGGCCAAGATCAGTAATGCCTGTGTGATTCCGCAATGCCCGGAAGTAGTCTCCGCAGTGGTTCGCAGCCCGGACCATCTGGACGTGTTCGCGGTGGGTATCGATGGCAGCACTCAGACAGCGGCCTGGGAATGGGATTTCAGCGACGGCTGGCATGGCTGGTGGCATGTCCGAGGCGGGGTCGCGGCTCCGGGCACATCGACGTTCGGTGTCTCCCGCAGCCCGAACCATCTCGACATCTTTACAGTGGGCACCGACAACGGCGTCTACACCGCTGCGTGGGAGCCTGCTTTCGCGGATGGCTGGCATGGCTGGTTGCGGCTGGGCAGTCTGACGGTCGCGCCGGGAAGCAGTGTTCATGCGGTGTCGCGCAGTCTCGACCATCTTGACGTATTCGCGGTGGGCTCGGATTTTGGCATTTACACCTGCGGGTGGAGTCCGAGCACAGGGTGGTCGGCCTGGCAGCAGATTCGCGGCGGAATGGCGGCCCCCGGAACCTCGGTCTACGGCGTTTCGCGAAGCACCGACCATCTGGACATCTTCGCGGTGGGAACCGATCACGGCATCTACACCGCCGCGTGGGAGCAGGGCTTCAGCGACGGCTGGCATGGATGGTGGCAGGTCAAGGGGGGCGTGGCAGCTCCGGGAACGTCGGTGTTTCCCGTCTGCCGCAGTGCGGATCATCTGGATATCTTCGCGGTGGGGACGGATCACGGTATCTATACCGCGGCTTGGGAACCCGGGTTCGCCGATGGCTGGCATGGATGGTGGAGGGTCCAGGGTGGCGTGGCAGCACCGGGGACCTCGGTCTTTGGAGTTTCGCGCAGCGCGGACCATCTGGATATCTTCGCGGTGGGGACAGACCACGGAATCTATACCGCGGCGTGGGAGCCGGACTTTGCGGACGGTTGGCACGGATGGTGGAGGATCCGGAACGGCGTGGCGGCACCCGGAACTTCAGTCTTCGGTGTTTCGCGCAGTACGGACCATCTGGATATCTTCGCAGTGGGAACGGACCATGGCATTTACACTGCGGCGTGGGAAGCGGGATTCACAGATGGCTGGCATGGCTGGTGGCGCATCCAGAACGGGACAACCGCCTGGGGAATGTAGATTCAAGGGCGGGGCAGTTGTGGCTTGAATTGGCTGACAGGCACGGTTGCCCTTCAACCTTGATATGCCGGATTTGAAAGTGGCTCATAAACTGAGCCACTTTCAGCGGGCTTGGAATATTGAAAACTTCAGCAACGGACAATCTTGGGAGAGTCGATGCCCTTGGTTGCATTCCTGGTGTCGACAACCAACTGCGCCTGCTCGACAATCGCGGGGTAGTCATAGCTGGTGTGGTCGGTGACGATCAGGACGGCATCGTACAAACCCAGATTTTCAAGCGGTGTGTTGGTCATGTTGAGGTCGTAGTGGCGGCCGCGGCCGACGGTAGGGAAATACGGATCGTTATAGGAGACGATCGCGCCCTTCTCGCGCAGCAGCTCGATGACGGTGAGCGAGGGAGATTCACGCAGGTCGTCGATGTCGCGCTTGTAGGCCAGGCCGAGAACAAGTACCTTTGATCCTTTAATGGATTTGCGGTGCTCGTTGAGTGCGGAGGCGGTCTGCTCGAGGACGAAGTAGGGCATTGCGGTGTTCACTTCACCGGCGAGCTCGATGAAGCGGGTGCGGAAGTCGTATTCCTTGGCCTTCCACGATAAGTAGAACGGGTCGATCGGAATGCAGTGACCGCCAAGCCCCGGACCAGGATAAAACGCCTGGAAACCGAAGGGCTTGGTTTTGGCTGCGTCGATGACTTCGTGAATGTCGATGCCCATACGCATGCAGAGCTGTTTGAGCTCGTTGACCAGCGCAATGTTGACGCAGCGGTAGATGTTTTCGAGCAGCTTGGTCATCTCTGCGACGGCGGGACTGCTGACGCGCACGACGCGGCGAAAGATGGAGCCGTAAAGGGCCGAGGCCAGTTCGACAGCGCCGGAGTCGCAGCCGCCAACAACCTTGGGAATGTCATGGCGGGCAACGGTGTCGTTGCCGGGATCCTCGCGCTCGGGCGAGAAGGCGACGTGAACGCCGGGCTCCGAGCCCGCACGTGCTACCTTGAGACCGTGCGGGTTCCCAGACTCGAGCAAGGGGACGACGACGTCTTCGGTGGTTCCGGGATAGGTTGTGCTCTCGAGCACGATGAGCTGTCCCTCGTGGATGTGAGGCGCGATGGACCGCACGGTTCCCGTGACATAGCTCAGATCAGGCTCGTGATACTCATTGAGCGGCGTGGGAACGCAGATGATGATGGCGTCCATGGCGGCGATCTCGGAGTAGTCAGCGGTTGCGCTGAAGCCCGACCGCTGCGCCTGCTGGATAGCCTCGGGGAGGATTCGCACGATGTAGGATCCACCGGCATTGAGGGTGCTTACCTTGTCGACAGCTACGTCGAAGCCGGTGACGCGAAATTTTTCTTCGCTGAAAAGCAGCGCCAGCGGAAGTCCCACGTAGCCCATTCCCACGATGCCGATGCGGGCCTGGCGGGATTCAACCCTTTGCTTCAGTTCTGCAAGTGTGCTGGTGCCGATGGCGATAGTCATGCCCTCGATTGTAAAACCTGAGCCTTGCGGCCATGATGTCTGGGATCACACCCCCGGCTGATTCAGGGCTGGATAGTATGCTAGGCAGTGCGCTTGTGAGTTCAGGCGCCCATGGAGGGGAGAAGGATTTTGGCGAAATACCTGGTGACAGGGGCAGCCGGTTTTATTGGACGTTCAGTTGCCGCGGCGTTGTTGGCGCGCGGCGAGGCGGTGCGCGGGGTTGATAACTTCATCACCGGGAAGCGTGCGAACCTGGCTGGCCTTGAAGCAATGGAAATGCTCGAAGGAGACCTGGCCAATCCTGAAGATTGCGCGAAGGCGTGCGAAGGTGTGGAGGTTGTGTTCCACGAGGCAGCGCTGGCTTCAGTTCCGCGTTCGGTGGCCGATCCTGTAGCGACGAATGTGAATTGCGTCGACGCGACGTTGAACCTGCTGGTGGCAGCGCGCGCGGCCGGTGTGAGGCGGGTGGTGTATGCCGGGTCGTCTTCAGCGTACGGGGACACGCCTACGCTGCCGAAGCATGAAGGGATGCTGCCGAATCCGATCTCGCCCTATGCGGTGGCCAAGCTGGCGGGCGAGCAGTACATGCGTGCCTTCACGCGCGTCTACGGACTTGAGACGGTGGTACTGCGCTACTTCAATGTGTTTGGTCCGTACCAGGATCCGACATCGCATTATTCAGGTGTGCTGGCGAAGTTTTGCCGGGGGATGCTGGCCGGCGAGCAGCCCACGATCTACGGCGACGGGGAGCAGAGCCGCGATTTCACGTATATCGACAACGTAGTGCATGCCAACCTGCTGGCCGCTTCCGCTCCGGCGGAGAAGGTTTCTGAGAAGATGATGAACACCGCGACCGGTGCGCGGATTACGTTGAATGAGACGTTTGCGATATTGAGGGAACTGACCGGCTACAGCGGTTCGCCTGCGTATGCTCCATCTCGCGCCGGCGATATTCGCGATTCACTGGCTGACATTCAGCTGGCCGGCGAGTTGCTGGGGTACGAGCCGGTTGTCGATTTCCGCGAAGGGCTGCGAAGAACGGTCGAGTGGTATAAGACGTTTACGGTGGACGAGCCGACCTGGCAGGTGGGTAAAGTCACTCGACAGCGCCAATCAGGTCTGGACAAAGCCAAACTCAGGTCTCGACAAAACCAAATCGGGTCTTGTCGTGCTCACTTTTTGACGGCGCCGCGACGTTCTTCTTTGTGGGCGGGGAGAAGATGAGATCTCATGTCGTGGAGCCGCTCTCCCCAGGTGAGCTCGACAGGACAGTCAAAGTAGATCTCGCGATTGCGCGCCATCAGAAGCTGAATCGCCTGGATCCTGCCATGATCCTCAACGAATGCGTCGCCTTCGTGGACGAGCTCGTCGGCCAGATAATCGATGGCGTGGCCCAGAATCTCCAAAGCATGGCCCGCCTGTGAGCTAAGAATGTGCCTGCGCATGAGTGATCCTTGATTGTGGCGCCCGTTCGAGGGAAGAAAGGGAGCAACACCGCTCGTGTGGAGAATACCGTTCATTCACGGAATTCTGCCATGTCCATTTTTTGCTGGATTTGATCTAAGTCATGCAGCGTGTGACGGCGGGTGTCAGAGCTCGGATTTTTTGAGGGGAAATCCTTCAGATTCTCAGGCGTTTAGCGGGAAGGATGATGGTGTGACGTGGCTCACGAAAGATTTTGCATTTAATGGTCGACACTGCTGGGGAATTCTCCGCAAGTGTTGTTGAGTGCTCAAACCGGCGCGGACCGGGCGGAGAGCCTTTGGAACTGAGGTTCCCGCAGATTGATCGACGCCCCCGCGCTTCAGAGAGTTGCTGAACGTTCGGCCAATGACGGGGTGCCGCCACTCAATAGCCGGCACCACTCATCCACATCTCTGCGCGCCGTGGGTCAGACGGTGGTTTTGCACTGGCGCCTTGTTTTGTCGGTTGTGGGCGGGTTACTGCTTGCATGCCTTTTCTACTGCCTTGTCACCCCTAAACAGTACGAAGCCACGGCGCGGGTAGCTCTGCGGCTGGCGCCGGCCATCATGGTGAATCTTGACGGAGCGGATCGTGCGCCATCGGGTTCGCTGGCTTCGGGACAGATGCAATTGGAAACGCTTGCCGGAGTGTTTCGCAGCGACCAACTCGCGTGGAGGGTGATTGTCGAAAAAAAGCTGTATCAGGGCACAGGCTTTGTGAGTGGATTTTCGCAGCGCCACCCGGAATTTCTGCCGGAAGCCCTATCTGCGGAAGCGGAAGCGTCGTTGCTGGAGGAGTTTCACTCGCGCCTGCGCGTGAATACGATACCGCGCACGCTGCTTCTCGAGATCCGGTTTCGGGCGGCGGACGCGGCGCTTTCGTCTGACGTGGTGAACGCGTTGATTCGCGGGTATGAAGAGCAGGAGGCAGACCTGCGCGTTGTGGCCACGACGCGGGCCACAAGCTGGCTCCGAAGCCAGCTTACGGATATCAAGGCGAGGGCAGAGGATGACGATCGCCGGTTGAGCGACTTCCAAAAGCGGCACAACATCCTCATCTCTTCGCAAACACTCTCGAACGGGCTACCGGGCCGCGCCCAGCATTTGCCGGCATTGCAGGCTGTCGATGAACTTGGCAGGGAACTGGTCGAGGCAAGCTCAGAACGCATCCTGCGCGAAGCGGAGTATCGCGCAGCATCGCAAGGCGACCCGGAGCTGGTACTGCAGAGCGTTCCGCGGATGCAGGGGGATAACGGCAATCTGTCGACAAGCGCATTGCGGCAGATGCATGCGCGCCACAGCGAACTGGAGCAGGAGCAGGCGCAGCTGAGCCTGGAACGCGGTCCGAACTTTCCCCGCGTGCTCGAGATCCGACAGCAATTGCAGGACCTCGACCGGCAGGTGCAAGCGGAAGACATCAAGCTCAAGGAACGGTTTCGCAGCGCATGGCAGACGGCTGTCGACCGCGAGCAGATGGTGCGCAAAAGCCTGAGCGAGCGCACCGGCGAAGGCCTGGACGTGAATGATGCCGTGACGCAGTACGAAACCATGCGCCAGGAAGCGGATGCAAGCCACGCACTCTACATGCGCATGCAGGACAAGGTCGAGGAAGCAGGGCTGGCGGCGGGCGTGCACAGCTCAGACCTGTGGGTAGTGGATCGTGCGCATCCGCCGGCGAAGCCCGCTGCTCCGAATCTGCCGCTCTATATGGCAATTACGCTTTTTGCCGGCCTGTGGCTGGCCGTTGGAGCGGCACTCCTGATGGAATCGCTTCGTCCTGCGGCGACCCGCATTTCGGGTGCGCTGCTTGCGGCTTTGCTCGCGGGGATGGCGGCACAGGCGCAGGCACCGACGCCCAGCACCTCGGGACTTCCGACCGGCGTATCGAACATTCCGGCAAGCACGGAGACGAAGAGCACACCCGATCCGAAGAGCGCTCCCGCGGTGTGGCCGGGTGCGGGGAACGCGAGCCAGGGTGGGGTTCCACCTTTGGCACTGAACCTGTCATCCGCGTCCATGGCGGCGCCGATTGCTCCCGGCGATCTGCTCGACATTTCTGAGTTCCATACTCCGGAGTTTCACTCGACCGTGCGCGTTTCGCCGGCGGGCACTGTGACTCTGCCGATGGTGAATGAAGTCAAAGTCGATGGACTGAGCGAAGTGGACGCGGCGCGCGTGATCGCGGCAGAGCTGATTGCGCGAGGAATGCTGCGTCATCCCCAGGTGTTCGTCCTGGTGACCGCCTACGTGGGACAGGATGTGAGCGTACTTGGAGCGGTTGGGCGCCCTGGCGTGTATGCATATACCCAGCATCACAGGCTGCTCGATTTGATTTCAGCGGCGTCGGGGCTTGGACCGGGTGCGGGGAGCCTGGTGAATATTTATCACCGCGACGACCCGAACACGCCTCATCTTGTCACGCTGGACCGAAGCGGCACCGAGGCTAATGGCGACCGCAATCCCGAACTGGCTCCAGGGGACACGGTCGAAGTGATACGAGGCGGATTGATCTACGTAGTGGGCGATGTGATTCGCCCGGGAGGCTTCGCGGTGGATGGCACGCAGGCAACGACGGTGCTGCAAGCATTGTCGCTGGCCTGGGGTCCCTCTCAAAATGCCGCGCTGGGCAAGGCGATTCTTATCCGCGAGCAAAAAGAAGGGCGAACGGTGACTTCGCTCAACCTGAAACGAATGCTTCGCGGCCAGGATCCCGACCTTCCGGTGCGGGAGCGCGACATTCTCTTCGTGCCGGACTCCGCTGCCAAAAATCTGTGGAACCGGACGGTTGAATCGGCCATTCAGTCTGCGGCCGGGGTGAGTATTTACGCGGGAATGGTTTACTCGCAGAGGTTTTAGGCGATGCGAAGAGTGGCGTGGATACTGTTGCTGCTCTTCGCCTTCGCGGTGCCGTGGGAGTACTCCCTCGATGCGGGCGAGCCGGTGGGAAACATTGCGCGTGTTGTTGGACTTTTGCTGTTGCTGGCGATTGTTCCGGCGATCTTGCAGACCGGGCGAGTGCGCAGCCCGGGAGCGATGCAGTGGCTGACGCTGACGTTCTTTCTCTGGATCTGCTGCTCTCTTTTTTGGAGTATCGAGCCGCAAGCCACACTTGCCTGCATTCGCGCTTATTTCCAGGGCATGATTTCAGTTTGGGCGGTGTGGGAACTCGCCGAGACCCCGGCGGACTTGCGAGCGCTGCTGCGTGCATATGTAGCGGGTTCGTGGGTGCTGGCTTTGCTCACGATCGCGGACCTGGCGTCGTCGGGAACGGCCGGCCAGATTCGATTTTCGGCCGATGGGCAGGACCCGAACGATGTAGCGCGTTTTCTCAACCTGGGCTTTCCCATGGCGGCACTGCTGCTGGACGCGGAATCAAAGCGAGCTGAAAGGCTGCTCGCCTTTGGCTACCTGCCCGTGGGCCTGATGGCCGTTCTGCTGACCGCTTCGCGCGGAGGATTCGTTGGGGCAATGGTGGCCCTGCTTGGCTGCGGTTTCGTAGTAGCGCGCAACCATTTGCGCGTGAAGCTTGCGGGAGCATTCGCGCTGCCCGTGTTTACGGTTGCCTTCTGGTTCACTGTTCCTCACGAGACGCTGCAACGCATCGCGACCATTCCCGAACAGTTGAGGAGCGGCGATCTGAACCAGAGGCTGAACATCTGGAATGTGGGATGGCAGGCGTATGTGCATGCTCCATTTTTAGGCATGGGCGCCGGCTCATTCGTCAGCGCTGCGGGGCTGTCTCCTATCGATACCGCGCACAACACGGAGCTCGCAATCGTCGTGGAAGTAGGAGTGTGCGGACTGCTGCTCGCGGCGGCGATTTTGGCGGTGTGTGTTCGCTCAGTGCTTGCAACCGCAGGGCCGGTGCGCATTGCGCTGGGCACCGCGCTGCTGGTTTGGGGAGTGACATCGATGGTGGCCACAGTGCAACAGAATCGCACCACGTGGCTGCTGCTCGCCTTGATTTCGCTGGCGGGGCGTCTCGCGGCGGAAGATTCGAATGCGTTGTCTCGCTGTTTCTCTGGAAATATTGCAGAGACCGCAATTGCGGAATCGGTGGCATAGCATGCGATGTGGCGGCGGTTTGAGATGAGCGAAAGCATTGCTCTCCCACGATTGGGCGGTGTAAACCGGCAGATTTTTCGCGCCGCCGCTGCGCTAGCCGCTGCTGGAGTGGTGGTCAAGTGCGCTGCGACGCTCAAGGAATTCGCAGTGGCCGGAGTGTACGGGCGTTCGGACGCAATGGACGCGTTCCTCGCCGCTTTTCTGATTCCCAACCTGCTGATCAATCTCATCTCGGAGTCGATGAACCAGGCGCTGATCCCCACGCTGATCAGGGTTCGCCTCCAGGAAGGCCACGAGCGAGCGCAGCAGCTGCTCTCAAGCTCCATGGCGAGTATGTGCCTGCTGCTTATGGCTGCTTCAGTTGCGATGGCGGCTTTGGCGCGCGCATTCTTTCCGCTGATCGGTTCAAACTTCTCCTCAGCCAAACTCGACCTCTCAGTGCGGCTTTTTTATGTCCTGCTGCCGGTGGTGCTGCTGAGCGGCATCGCTTCGAACTGCACCGCGGTTCTGAATACATTCGAGCGCTTTGCGGTTCCGGCACTGGCGCCTATCGTTGTGCCGCTGTCGATCGTTGCAGGAACGCTGTTGCTGCATCATGTTTTTGGCATTTGGGCAATTGTCTATTCAACGTTGTTCGGATCAGCCCTGCACGCCGTTCTGGTGGGTGCAATGATGCACCGTCGCGGCTACGGCTTTCGATTGCGCTGGCATGGCGCGAATGACGCGACACGGGAGGTGGCGCATCAGTACGGGCCGGTGCTGCTGAGTTCTGTGGTGGCATCGGGAGGGCTGCTGGTCGACCAGGCGATGGCTGCGATGCTGCCGGCGGGAAGCGTCTCTGCCCTGGTGTTTGCAGGCCGCTTTGTGAGCGTGGTGGTGACGCTGCTGGCGGGGGCGGTGTCATCCGCCGTCGTGCCGTATTTCTCGAGCATGATTGCGATGAAAGACTGGCAAGGATGCCGCAACACATTGCGCACCTGGGTTCGTCTCACAGCGCTGGTATCAGTGCCGATCGCCTTCCTTCTTATCGCGGGATCGCATTTCCTTATCCGCGCCACTCTGCAGCATGGCGTCTTTGGCGCGCAGGATACGGCAGTGGTGACGCCGGTGCTGGCGATGTATGCGATACAGATTCCGTTTTTCGTGGTCAGCCGCGTCTTCTATCGATTTCTTGTAGCGATGCGCAGGACCGACCTGGTTCTCTATTGCGGAGTTCTCAACCTGGTTCTTGACGTTGCATTGAATCTCCTGTTGATGCGCTGGCTTGGGGTTGCCGGGATCGCGCTCTCCACATCACTGTGGAGCATCAGCACGCTGGTCTTTCTGGGTTATTGGACGCGCAAAGTTTTGGAGCGAAGGAGCCAGGGATGATTCCAAAGCCGGCGCAGTATCTTCTTCGCTTTGACGATCTGTGCCCCACGCTAGAAAGGCGTCGTTGGGAACGAATGCGGGCGATCGTAGCCGAGTTTGGAATTCAGCCGATATTGGCGGTGATTCCTGATAATCGAGACGAGGAGTTGGAGTATTCTTCCGCTGACCCGGCATTCTGGGCGCAGATGCGCGAGATGGAAGCCGCGGGAGCTACGATCGCCGTCCACGGTTACCGGCATGTGTGTGAGAGCCACGGTGACAGTCTCATCCCATTGCATCGCTCATCGGAGTTTGCAGGAGTTTCACTTGACGTGCAGCGCGAGTGGATCGGCGCCGGATTGCAGATCTTGCGCGGCCAAGGATTGAATCCGCGGCTGTGGGTCGCGCCTCGTCACACGTTTGACATGAATACGCTGCGAGCGGTTCGCGACGCGGGGCTCGGCTACATCTCCGACGGTTTGGCAAGAATGCCGTTCACGCGCGGCGGCGTCACGTGGATACCGCAGCAACTGTGGTCGCCGGTTTACAAACGAAAAGGGCTGTGGACCATTTGCATTCACAGCAACAGCGCCGGGGAGTTCAAGGCTTCTGAATTGCGATTGTTCCTGAGGAAGCATGCAGAGCAGTTCACTTCATTTGACCGGGTGGTCGCGAAGTTCGAACCGGGAGCGATTGGGCTGGGCGAGCGGATGTACGAGATGTACGCCATGTGGCGTCTCAAGATGCACCGAAAACGAGTACGCCATCGCAGAAAGTGAGCTACATGCGCGGCGCTCCCTGCTTTGCATTTCGTGCGCGCCGCGGTGTGCGCCGCGAGTGCTTTGCAAGAAGGTCGCAATACAGCCCCTCCCATCGATCGAGGACTGATTCGAGGCTATATCGCTCTTCGATGCGCCGACGCGCGGCCAGTCCCATGGCCCGCAGATCTTGTTGAGGAAGTTGCATGATGCGCATCATGGCCTGTGCCAGGGCCGATGCGTCTCCGGCTGGAGCTTTGAAGCCGTTTTGTCCGTCCTCGACGATCTCGCAGCTTCCGGGAACATCGGTAACAACAGCAGGCAGCGTGCAAGCTCCCGCTTCGAGCAGGCTCATGGGAAGCCCTTCCCAACGCGACGAGAGAACGAAGCCATCGGCAGCCTGCATCCATTGCCTAACGTCGGGTTGAAAGCCGAGAAAGCGGACGCGGTTCTGCAAGCCGAGGTCATCAGAGAGGCTGCATAGTGCGGGCTCAAGCGCGCCACTGCCCGTGATCAGAAGCTGTGAATGCTTGGGAATCAGCGTCATGGCCCGCAGCATGATCAGCGCCAGGGCCCGCAGCATGGTTGGGTAGTCCTTCACGTTTTCGAGGCGGCCGGCAGCGAGCCAGACAAAGTCGTTTTCGAGTTGAAGCTCGAGGCGCATGCGGGCGCGGGAGGTTGCATCGGGCTTCCACTCATCGGTATCGACCCCGTTGGGCAGAATTACGAGCCGGGCGCGAGGAACCATCGCGGCCGCCTGGTACGAGCAGGCCACGCCGCGACTGACGGCGGTCACGCAATCGGGCAGGAAATCGCTCCACCGATAGCCGACGCGCCGTCCCCATGTGCCCGTGGAGGATGTGTGTACGGTATCGACAATGACCTGAGTTGAGAAGAGCCTCGACCAGCGCGCCATCCAGGCCGCGTGCGGCAGGTGCGCGTGGACAACGTCGGGCGATTGCTGCCGAAGCCAGCGGCGGAAGCGAATCCAGCCTCGGGGGTCGGCCAGGCCCTTGCGCATCTCGAGTGTCAGAAACCCGACGCCGGTGGCGCGAAGTTCGCCGGCCGCTTCGCCCCCGCGGCCCGACAGGGCGATCACGGTCACCTGCCAGCCGCGTTCGAGCATTCCCCTGGCGAGCAGAAGTACCTGCCGCTCGGCGCCAGCCAACCTATCGATGGTCGGAATGAGAAATGCGACGGATCTCACCGCGCACACCGCGCCAAAGTTTCTTCGATGAGTTCCTCATAGCGCTGAATGGCGCGGTCGATGCGGAACTCTTCGATCCAACTGTGGGGGAAGCGCTGTCCCGGATGAAGTTGGTCCAACGCCGCCTGCAATGCCTGCGCCAGCGCCTGGACAGAGACTTGCGGAGCCATCCAGACGCCTGGCTTTTGATCGAGCAGTTCACAGATGCCTCGGCATGCGGGCACTGCTACCAGCGGCAGGCCTCCGGCTGCGGCCTCAAGCAGCGCATTGGGCAGGCCTTCGTGCCGGGAAGAAAGAACGAAGAGCGTAGCGCCTTTGAACCAGGCTTCGGGACGAGGTACGTTGCCTGCGAAGCGCACGGCAGAGTGGAGCGCCAGCTTCGCGCGAAGGGTCTTCAACTGCGATTCTTCCGGCCCGGCGCCAAGAATGGTGAGATCAGCCGTTGGAAACGCGGTGCGCACATGAGCGAATGCTTCGAGAAGGAGATCGAAGCCCTTTTCAAGGGACAATCTCCCGACTGCCAGAAGGTGCGGACCGGGTCCGCTGAAATGCGACGGGCTTTTGCGTGCTGACAAGCGGACCGCAACGATGTCAATAGGGTTGGGGAGGACGCACAATTTGCCGGCGGCATCGGTTAGGCCGGCTATCTCCGCCGCCATGGCCGGGGTCTGGCATACGATGCGATCTGCGCGACCGTAGAGAGCCCGGTAAAGCAGGCGCGTGGAATGGCGCCGCGGCTTTTCGTGTCCCGGTCCCGCTGACGCCATTCCGTTCTGGCGGACCAGAATGCGTGTCTTGCGTGGAAAGAACGGGCGGAGAAACAGCACCAGAAAGTTGAGATGAGCCATGCTCGAGAGGATGATATCCGGCTTCAGCTTGCGAACAAGCCGCAGCAGGCGCAAGGCGGAAAAGCGCACTCTCGAGGCGCCCAGTACGTGCAGGCTAACCCAAGGCGGCAGAGTCTCACGGCCGGCATACCCAGGGGCGATCAACCCCAGATGAACATCGTATCTACCTGGGGAAAGGCCACCTGCAAGTAGTGCAGTCACTCGCTCGGCGCCGCCGCCACCAAGGTGCGGAATGAGCAACAGGACGGTAGCGCGTTTAGCCATGGAGAGAACTAAGAGCCTATTTGCATTGGAACCGGTTAACAGTGACAGCCCTCACACGTTTTGAATGTGCCGTATTGGTACAGTTCCTTAAACTTCGTTAAGAATTCACCGGAAGTGGCAGAACTGCAGGTTCATCGCATGTTAGTTTGCGACGAGAGTCTCTCCGCGCCAGCAGCCTCGGTCGACCTGTCGGACCGTCCATCGATTGTGGTCGGGATCACTCATGCGCAGACATGTCTCGTACTTACGGGCCATCTGCGGGCGTTGCGCGACGCGGGATTTCGTGTGATTCTCATCTCCAGCCCAGGGCCATTGTTGGACAGGACCGCGGCGCAGGAGGGCGTGGAATCGATTGCGATAGCGATGAGGCGCGGCATCGCCCCGCTGTCTGATCTGCGATCGCTTTTTCGTCTATGGTGTGCGTTGCGCCGGTTGCGTCCCGACATTACTGAGTTCAGCACTCCCAAAGCCGGTCTGCTGGGAAACCTTGCCGCGATGTTGTGCCGGGTTCCTGCGCGAGTTTATGTTTTGCGCGGTTTGCGGCTGGAAACGGCCAGCGGCCTGAAGCGGCAGTTGCTGGGAGTAACGGAGCGTCTGGCTGCAGCCTGCGCGCAGCACGTGGTATGCAACAGCGAGAGTCTGCGCACGCAAGCTATCGCGCTGGGAGTTGCGCATCCGCACAAGCTGCACCTGTTTGGGAACGGCAGCAGCCACGGCGTCGATGTGGAGCGGTTCTCGCCCGGCCGCTCCAGCATCAGAGCCGTGCTCGGGCTGCCGCGTAATGCACGAGTGGTAGGTTTTGTGGGACGCTTGACGCGGGATAAAGGCGTACCGGAGTTGATTGAGGCGTTCGATGAGCTGCTGAAAGGCGACCCGGAACTGCGCCTGCTGATGGTGGGGTGGTTCGACGATTCAGAAGATGCGCTCAAGGATGATTTGCGTGCCTACATCGATGCCCACCCGCGGATTGTGCGGACGGGATTTGTGGCCGACACCGCGCCCTATTACCGGGCGATGGACGTAATGGTTTTGCCAACGTGGAGAGAGGGATTTCCCAATGTTGTGCTGGAGGCGGCGGCGACCGGCATTCCGGTGATTACCACCTTGGCCACGGGTTCGCGCGATGCCGTCTTGCCTGAGGTGACAGGATTGCTGATTCCGCCCGGCTACCCTGAGGCGATCACAGAAGCTGTGCGTAATCTGCTGGACGACCCTGTGCGCCGCAGGAGGATGGGGATCGCGGCGCGCAAGTGGGTCATTCAGCGTTTTGTGAATGTGCGCGTGCTGGGTATGTCGGTTGCGATGTACAAGAGCCTGTTGAAGGCTGCCGCTGCTAAAGACCCCGTCGCGATGATCAAGGCTGAGGCTGCTGATGCTGTTGTGGAAGGGTGACTTCAGTGGTTGTATCGTCGGCCAGCGGAATCTGGAGGGTGTGCGCGGCAGTTTCGGCTGCGCGCAGAGCGTCTCCGGGGACAATGCCGAGCGATAAAGTAGCTCCCACGGTGAAAAGCAACGCCGCGCCCACGGCTATACCGATCTGCGGCAATGGAACGCGACTTCTAGCGTCCTGATCGTCGGGACGCTGCGCGGCTGCAAAGGCGAGGCGCAGGTAATACGCCGAAGCCAGGCCGGAGTTGAGCAGACCGATGATTGCCAGCACGACGGCACCGCCGCCCACTGCCGCTGAGAAAGAGTAAAACTTCCCGAAGAATCCGCCGGTGAAGGGAATGCCGACCAGCGAGATGAGAAAGAAGATCAGGAGGCTGCCGAGAAGCGGCGAGCGATAGAGCAGGCCGCGGAAGTCGCGCACGAGTGGCAGGTGCTCGTCATATCCGCTGGCCAGTGTTACCACGGCGAAGATACCTACGTTCATGGCAGCATAGGCTGCAATGTAGAAAGCTGCCGCGGCAACTCCGGTGGTGCCGAGACCGGCGAACGCAGCCAGCAGGTATCCGGCATGGGCGATAGACGAATAGGCGAGCATGCGTTTGACGTTTTCCTGGCGCAATGCGGCCAGATTCCCCACGGTCATCGAGAGCACGGCGACTACCCAGAGCAACGGAGACCAGACGGAGCGAAGGGTGGGCAGCATCTCGTAGACCACGCGCAGCAGCAGGGCGAATACGGCGGCCTTGGGAGCGGTGGAAAGCAGCGCGACAACGGGAGACGGCGCGCCTTCGTAGACATCGGGCGTCCATACATGGAAGGGTGCGGCCGATACCTTGAAAAGAATGCCTACCAGCATCAGCACAAGCGCAGTGACCACCATGGTGTGATTCTGTGCGGCGGGTACGCGATGAGCGATTTCGTAGACCTGCGTCGAACCTGTGACGCCAAAGATCAGGGCAATGCCGTAGAGCAGAAACGCAGTGGCGAAGGAGCCGAGCAGGAAATACTTGATCGCGGCTTCAGGACCTTTGCCGGTCTGCTTGCGATATCCGGCCAGAACATAGGTGGAGATGGAAGAGATTTCAAGCGCGATGAAGACCACCAGCAGTTCGACAGCGCCGGTGAGAAGACACATGCCTACGGCGCCGAAGGACACCAGCGCATAGTACTCACCCTGGTGATGGCTGTCTTCAGGAAGAGTATCGAGCGCGAGCAGGATTGTAACCAGAACGATGCCGCAGATGAGGACGTGGAAGAAGACCGTGAAGGGGCTGGTTTCGACGGTGCCGAAGTAGGCTGTTCCGGTGGGAAGCCGAAGCTGATAAAGGCTTGCCCAGAGCCAACCGAGCGGACGGCGGGCGACGCCTGTGGCGAGTGTCGCGTCGATCAGCATCACGATAACACCCGTGATGGTGAGAATGATTTCCGGGAGGAGACGAAGACTATCAGAAGGATTCATCGTCCCGCCTCCGTATTCATAAGTGCATTCGCCACAGGGGCTCTCAGAGGTAAGGTAGTGGTCCATCCCGTCTGTGTGGGGTGCGCGCTCTTTTCGATGGATTGCATCCAGATCGACGGCGCGAGTCCCATCACGAGCATCAGCACGGCGAGAGGAGCCAACACGGCGAGTTCTCCAAAGTTGAGGTCCACCCCAGGTTTGGAGGACGTCATGTTGCTTTCCGGTCCGTAGAACAGGTTCTGTACCAGCGAGAGCATATAGGCTGCGCCGAGGATGACGCTGATGGCAGCCGCGATGGCCCAGCCCCGGCTGACTCCGGTGAAGGTGCTGGACAGGATCATGAATTCGCCGACGAATCCATTGAGCATGGGCAGGCCGACCATGGCCAGAGCTGTGATGACGAAGAATGTTGCAGTGCGCGGCAACTTGCTGGCCACGCCTCCGTAGGATGCGATCTGGCTGGAGGCGTAGCGGGTCTCAAGCACGCCCAGCAGGACGAATAGAGCGCCTTCGATGACGCCCTGATTGAGGATCTGGTAGATGGCGCCATCGCGGCCTGTCAGTGTGAGCCCATAAATGCCAAGCGTGGTGAGGCTGAAGTGGCTGACGGTGGCAAAGGCGATCAGACGCCAAAAGTCGCGTTGAACCAGTGCGAGGCATGCGCCATACAAGATGCCGATGACGGTAAGCGCGATCAACAAGGGGGCGATGGCTCGCGTTTGCGCCGGAAACAGTGCGACATGGAAGCGGAGCATCGAGTAGAGGCCGAGCTTTCCGGCGACCACCATAGCGAGAGCCACGGGCGCTTCGCTGAAGGTTTCAGCCAGCCAGCCGTGCAGCGGAAAGATGGGCACCTTGACGGCGAACGCGAACAGAAACGCAAGGGCAGTCCAGAACAGCGGGCCGGCCGGCAGCGCACCGCTGGCGATGAGTAGCTGGAGTTCACTGAAGCTGAATGTGCCGGTGCGGGCGTAGAGCCACAGAATCGCGACCAGAAGTGGAGCCGACGGGATGAAGGTGAACAGGAAGAATTTGAGGGCTGCTTTTGGGCCATCCTTGCGGCCGTACATGGCGATGATGATCGCCATCGGCACCAGCGAGAGCTCCCAGAATCCGTAGTAGACCATGAGGTCGAGGGAGATGAAGACGCCGAACATGGCGGTCTGCTGCACCATGAAGAGCGCGTAATAGAGCTTGCGCCGCTCCTTGATGGCGTTCCAACTGGCCAGTACGCCGACTGGGGCGAGCAGGCCGGTGAGCACCACCAGCCACAGGCTCAGGCCATCGACGCCGACATGGTAGAAAATCGCGGGGTTCTGAATCCACGGAGTGTTGACGGCGAACTGGAAGCCGGGCTGGCCGACGACGAAATGCGCGGGGAGGTGGAGGGTGAAGCCGAAGCTGACGAGTGCGGTGAGAAGGGCTACCCATGCGGAGAGCTTGCCGCGATCAGGGAGGATCGCGATCAGGACTGCTCCGGCAAGCGGCACCAGCAGGATCAAGGTGAGAATCGAGTCATTGAGTGCGTTCATCTCTCACCACCCCATCC
>WNGR01001851.1_pt1 | contig 23348 bp, 19 predicted proteins | sample 5407581 | NCBI WGS metagenome assembly WNGR01 (sample SAMN13153383, study PRJNA577476) | soil metagenome | isolation source: 80 cm soil or saprolite under Garry oak tree replicate 2 | place: USA:California | collected 2016-06-15
TGTGAGCAACACAAAAAAGCTGTTATGCGGCTATGTTATCAACCTCGTCTACAGATTCGAGCATGGGTGGTAATGGTGGCTATGCTCCTTGGGCGAGAGGATAAGGGGTAAAGAGAAGGCTTCTCTCTAGTCGATGCCCTCTATGTAATCTCGAGTTTTTCTATGCTCCTCCGCGCCTTTGAAGCATGACTGGAATAGTAAGGGTAATAAGTTTGAGATCTTCCCAGAAAGATTGCTGCTGGAGATAGGCAATATCCATCTCAACCATTTCCTGGAAGGGAGTACGACTACGACCATAGACCTGCCATGGGCCTGTCAGACCAGGTTTGCCTGAAAGGCGGAGCATATCACGAGGACTGTACATTTCTACTTCATATGGGAGAGGTGGACGGGGCCCAACCAGGGACATCTCGCCTCGTAGCACATTCCAGAATTGCGGGAACTCGTCGAGGCTAGTCTTGCGCAAAAACTGGCCGAATTTGGTGACGCGGTCGTCATTCTCTAACTTGTACGGCGTATGAGCATTTCCATTAAGTGGCTGGCCGTTCATATATTGCTTAATTGCCTCACGATGATGCGTGTCGTCGCAATTTTCGTGCATGGAGCGAAGCTTGAACATATCAAATTCAGCACCATGCATGCCTACGCGTTTTTGCCGGAAGATGATGCGGCCTTTTGAGTCGGAACGAATGAATAGGCCAAGGATGAGGATGATAATGCCTAAAAAAGGCAAAGTGCAGAGGGTGAATAGGATATCGAAGATTCTTTTGGTACGTGCGTAGCCAGGAGCGATACTAATAATGTTTGAAGTGGGCACCGACTGAATTGCCATAGAGAAAATCCCCCTCATGTGTAGATAATGTTGGCTAATAGACAGGGCTTATCTTTTGCAAGATAGCCTGTGACTAGCATAGCTACTGAGGGTGTAAAACAGGTGAGGATGCCTGTGCAAATAGGGTTGAAAGTAGAGAGGAGAGTAATGATGTAAGCATGACAAAGTGTATGAAAGTATGGGGTGTACTTGGTTCTATATTCTACACATAAAGGAAAAATTTTTACCTGAACGCAACCACTATGAGCATTGGGTACATGCTCTGGAGTGGTACTGTACATATTGTTAAGATGTTATAAAACCAGCTAATGTGCGAGGGACACATATGAGTATGACACATCTACGCTTTGGAGTGATCGGTTGGGGTTACTGGGGACCGAAGCTGGCTCGCAATCTGGATAGCTTACCAGATGCTATGCTCGCCATGGTGGCTGATAGGGATGCCTATCGTTTAGTATCACTGGCGAATCAATCAAGGATACAGGTAACCACGCAGGCAGAGGATGTTTTTCAGTCTGATGTTGATGGAGTGGTGATTGCTACACCTGTAAAAACACATTTTCACTTGGCTCAGCAAGCTCTCTTACACAGTAAACATGTGCTCGTGGAGAAGCCTTTAACAGCGGATGTGGCCGAGGCTGAAGAGCTAGTAGCACTGGCAGGAGAGCAACAGCGAGTGCTGATGGTGGGACATACATTTGAATATAATCTTGCTGTCAACGAATTGCGCAGGTTGATACAAGGTGGAGACCTGGGAAGAATTTACTCTATCGAAGCAGAACGAGTCAATTTGGGATTATATCGTAGTGATATTAATGTCATATGGGATCTTGCTCCGCACGATCTATCGATACTGCTCTATCTACTTGGCAAGAAACCTGTATGGGTCAAAGTTCAAGCACATGCACATTTACAGCCACATATTTATGATATGGCGCATTTGCATCTGGGCTTTGTCGATGGCGTGACAGCACATATTCATGTGAGCTGGCTCCATCCCTGCAAGATTCGGCGTGTAACTGTCATTGCGGATAAGAGAATGGCTGTCTATGACGATACCAGCCAGGCAGAAATGCTCAAGATTTACAATAAGGGGGCGGATGTTCATGCTGATCCCGTTGTCTCGTATCGCAATGGTGAGATAACTATCCCTTATATCGATTGGATTGAGCCGCTACGGTTAGAGTGTGAGGATTTTGCTCATGCTATTCGTACAGGTGAGCAGCCACGTGCTCATGGTGGAGTTGGTTTGGAGGTGGTGCGCGTATTGGCCAGAGTGCAGGAGGATCTGGAGAAGCAGGAAAGGCAAGACATAGTAGCAGTGACACAAACTTAGGAGTTGGAGATGCTTGATAATATGCTCAAGGGTTGCGAATGATATCCGCGTTTCATCCCATGCTTCTATGCAATGCCTCCAGAGTAAGGGCTAATCCTTCGCGAAATCCAATGGTGGGCTGGTAGCCCAGAAGGCGTTGAGCAAGGCTAATATCTGCGCGGCTATCCCGCACATCCCCAGAGCGTGGTTCGCGATATTCAGCTTGAACATCGACGTTCAGAAGTTCGCCTGCAAGCTGCAGAAGTGTGTTGAGGGAGACTTGTTCGCCACAGCCGATGTTCAAGGCGTAGCCGACGGCATCGGGCGCTGAAGCGCCCAGCAGATTCGCCTGCACAACGTTAGCGATGTAGGTAAAATCGCGTGTTTGCTCACCATCGCCGAAGACAATGGGCCGCCGCTTCTCGATGAGTGCAGTCAGGAAGCGGGGGATCACGGCCGCGTACTCCGAGGCGGGGTCCTGGCGCGGACCGAAGACGTTAAAGTAGCGCAGGGCTACGGTCTCAAGCCCATAGATGCGCCTAAATACTCCACATAGCAGCTCACCTGTGAGTTTATGAACAGCATAAGGAGACATGGGATTGGTTGGCATGTCTTCGTGCTTGGGCAAAACTGGTGTATTGCCGTACACGGACGAGGAACTGGCATAGACCACGCGCCGCACCCCGGCATCTCTTGCTGCAAGCAGGATATTCTGTGTGCCGTTGATGTTGGTTTCTAGCGAGGTAATTGGATCAGCAATGGACCGGGGCACCGAGGCCAAGGCTCCCTGGTGGAACACGACTTCGATCCCCTGCATTGCAGCCTTTACTGCATTCAGGTCGCGCAGGTCGCCTTGTATAAATTGGATATGGCCCTTGATTCCTACCAGGTTTGTTTCCTTGCCTGTGACAAGATTGTCAAACACACGTACACATTCCCCCTGGTCGAGGAGTGCCTCGGCAATATGCGAGCCGATGAAGCCTGCTCCGCCTGTAACGAGATATCTAGCTGTAGCCACTTGCCATCTCCTGTTCTTGCGTATATACATCTTATCTCGCACGTATTGCTCTCTTCCCATGTCCTTCAATGCCGTTATAGCCATATTTGACGACAATATCGGCCATGCCAGCTTCCTGGAACCACCTCAAAAGGGTCTTGATGGTCTGAGGCGAATCGTAGCGTGGAGCTAACATATCAAAGGCATCCAGATAGGCCCACTCTTTTAACATGCTCTCTGACAGTCCCAGCCTGCTGTAATCAGGTATGAGCAAACGCCAGTTAATCGTAGGACCAATGCGCGGAATCTTACTGATCAACCGGCTGATTGGCCACATAAAATCTACCCACCTTCGCGTCAGTTGATAAAGGTGTGCCGGATCCATATTTCGTGTTAGTCTACGAGCATAATACTTGGTAGCAAGGTAGGTTCTAAAGAAGGTCTTTTTGTAGACATCTACCACAAGTTCGCCATTGGGCTTTAACATTGGAGGCAAGGCGAGAAATGCCTTATGTACGTTGGGTGTATGCTGCAACACACCAAAGCAGAACACTCTGTCGAAGTATCCTCTTCTGAAAGGTATGGCATAGATATCGCCTTGCACGATCAAAACATTCTCTTTTGCCCCATTGGAGGCATAGTTAGCTTCGACTGCATAGCTATAGTCCAGCGAGACGACAAAGGCATCGGTTGAGGCTGCTTGTTCTGTAAATCGCCCCGATCCGCTTCCCACTTCTAAAATAATTTCGCCCGACAAATCTCTTGGCCAGCCGGTTTCCTCAAAGAGCCGTTTTTCAGATACTTTCACTCCACTATAGCTATCATATTGGGTTTTGGCATGCGCTGTCCACTCAAACCCAAAACCGGAGGCATAGTTTTCGATGGGTACGAAACGAGGAATACATCGAACGACCGGATAGGTTGCCTGGCAGCCCTTGCACCTCAATTGTGCCGTCTCCAGGATTTCTCCCCTACGCTTCTCTACTGAGCTAATAACAAGATCATTGTGGCAATCAGGGCAAGCAAGATATTGTAGTGCTGCTTCTCTCAAGGATTATCTCCTTCTTAAAATATGGCTTACCAATCATTAGTTTTCTCTGTAAGGAGTCTTTCGCATTATAGGCATCCAGCGCAGTCGAGCGAAGAAGCCCCATAAACCTGCCGTCTCCGCAGCCATTACCAGCCAATGTTGACTTACATCCACCTCGACACGCCGAAGGAGATATCGGTCGCTTCGCGGAGTATTGAAGCCGTAGAGAGTTGTGAGTGCCCACTCATAACCTGCTTTCTGCACGGCACGGATTGCATTGTCTCCAATGTGCTGAGGCTGCCCAATGGGATAGGCAAAAGTGCGCACAGGATGCCCTAATTGCGGCTCCAGGATTGTACGGCACTCCTCTATTTCGCGCTGCACCTCCGTAGGATCGGTCAGATACTCCAGAATTGGATGATGCATCGTGTGTGCGCCGAACGAGACCCACCCGCTCTCCTCCATCTCCCGCACCTCAGCCCATCTCAGGGGGAGAGCGGGCTTCTCTTCGGGAGCTACCGATGGAGGCACTGCCAGTGCCTGACGAACAGACCTGAGAAACATGTCACGTTCGGCAACCGACGTTGCCTGGCATAGACGAGCGAGGATCTCCTGTGCCAGTCTGTTTCGCTCTTGCAGTTGATCTAGATGGTAGATGCGCCCTTCAATCGTTGCCTCCCTCATCTGTGTGTGAGAAACAAGGCGGTTGCCCTCGCGCCACCAAAAGTAATCACCGCTTTCGACATAGCCCGGGACGAGAAAGATAGTGAAAGGAATCTGCAACTCATGTGCGAGTTCAAGGCCATGCGTATAGTTATCGTGGTATCCATCGTCGAAGGTGAGCACCAGTGGCGTACGTCGGTCATACGCTTGCTTCCCATTCTTGGACGGTATGTAGAGTTCTTCTAGTGCCTCCTCAAGATGAAGTATGCGGTAATGGCGGCGCAGGTAGAGCAGATGGCGGCGCAGGTCCCCTCCACTCGCCCGGTGGTAGTTGAGGATAACCAGGTGTTGCCCCGAGCGGCGTATCCACCAACGAGCGAAGCCCACCAGTCCAGCATAATAAAAACACGCTGCAATGAGCGTCAACAAGCCCTTACGCATAGCTCCTCCTGATCTCTATCCCAAAAACCGATTTTATATCATAATATCATCTTTCTCTCCCTTAAACTGGGACACTCACTGAGATTTCCCTCTTGAAAGACGCCTTCCTAGCAGTCGCGACCAATAATGGGCAAAAAACCCTTTCGTCGCCGTCCAGGCGGGACGAAGGTCCCTCCACTCAAGGTAGTCATACTTCATAGGAATGAAGAAAGAGAGACAGAAATCGAAGATGGCCCTGGCGGGAGAGGGCACTCCTGGCCTGCCACGCTGCCGTAGCGATGCTACTGTTGCCCTGATATCGTCGCTTAGATAGCGCATCCAGCCCCCCGTAGGATAGCTCTTCACTCTCGCGATCGGCTCTCCACTGGCCCATTGATAGAGCAAAGAGGGAAATCCACCCCCGCACTCACCGCATGCGCGATCGCCAAATTGAGGCGCGGATTAATCTCCATCAGGTAGGGTTTCCCGGCAGCGTCGCGCCGAAACTCCACCTGAGAGTAGCCTTCCAAGCCGATTTCACGTACTAACCGTTCGGCTTGCTCGCCCGTGTCCGCTGGAAAGGCAATGGCTTGGCGCAACGTATATAGCCCACCCAATGGCGGGTTCGTGCGCTTGCCCCAAAAGGCGAAACGTGCATAGACCTCGCCATTCGCATAGAAGAGACTCAGCGACTCACGTCTGCCCGGGAGGAACTCCTGGAAGAGGATTGCTCCTCCAAAGCGTGTCAACTCCTCAACCGCATGTCGTGCCTCATCGGGGGTCGTCACTAACTGTGACTTAATCCTGGTTCCTTGTTGCCCGTCCCATGCCCATGCCCATGACTGCACAGGTTTGACCACGGCCGGCAGTCCAATCTCATGCAGTGCTGCTGCCACTTCGCTCACCGCCCCCACTGTGACAGCACGAGGAACCCCCAGTCCTAGTTGCCTGGCGATCGCCAGCGTTTGCTCTTTGCTGATGGCTATGCCTAGTGCTGGTTCCTTGGCCAGGGCAATTCGCACCCGCTGCTCAAGTAACTCACGGTGTCGACGTATTAACGCTATCGTGCCGTCTGAGGAGGGGATCAGCACCCGTACACTGATATAGTCAAGCAACTGCTCCAGATAAGTAAGATAGGCTTCTGTGCCGTGTTTTGCTGAACAAACAAATCTCTGCTGGCACCAGCGTGACGAGAAGGCTGGCACACTACTGCTCTCAAAGGTTTCTAATGCAGCCACACGCAGCCCTCGGCTCCCGAGCGAACGGACGGTCGCCAACGATTGCCGCAAGCTCCCATCAAGCACCAGTGCGTCGTATGTTACATTCCGAGCTGCGAACTGTGAGTTGCGAGTTATGATCTCCTTTCCCTCCTCTGGCAACTCGAAACCGGAAGTTCGAGATGTGTTTACGGGGTCACTCACTCTATTGTACCTCCTGGCCCACTGATATTCCGAACATTACAGATGTTTACAGCCATGTTGCTATCCATCCCTCCGACTAACTGGAGAGCTTTTTCCACAGAGGGGAGAAGAAATGCCACACGCCCGACGACTCTGCTGCCATCACCAGCCAATGTCGGCTCACCTCACCTGCCACACGCCGAAGCTGGTGAGGATCGCTTTGTGAAGTATTGGTACCATCAATAGATGTTACTGCCCAATCATAGCCTGCATCTCGCACGCTTCTTAGCCCGACCTCGCCAATGTGTTCAGGTTTTCCAACAGGGTAAGCAAAGGTGCGCACAGGATGGCCCAACCGCTGCTCGAGCACAGCACGGCAATCAGCTACCTCGCGGTACACCTCTGCGGGATCTGATAAGTTTGCCAGAATGGGATGATGGATGGTATGGGCCCCAAACGAGACTAACCCACTCTCCTGCATCTCACATACCTGCGCCCACGTCAGTGGCCGCATCGCCTCCTCTAAAAAAGCAGATGAAGGGACGGCCAATGCCTGGCGTACTGTCGCGAGGAATGCCTCCCGTTCTGCAACTGATCTGGAATGACGTACATGAGTAGAGATGGCTTGGGCAAGGAGATTCCTCTCGTTTGGTTGCCGCAGATGGTAGGTCCTACCTTCAATCGTCACCTCGTCCACCTTTGCATTGCGTACAAGTTCGCCTTCTCTCCACCAGAAGGGTTCACCGCTCTCGATGTACCCTGGAATCAGAAAGATCGTGAAAGGAACCTGCAACTCGCGGACAAGTGCAAAAGCATGCGTATAGTTATCGTGGTAGCCGTCGTCAAAGGTCAGTACCAGCAGCGTACGCTGATCACGTCTATACTTTCCATGCTGGAGCGGAGTATACAGTTCTTTCAGAGCCTCTTCCAGATGCAGCATGCGGTAGTGACGCCGCAGATAGAGGAGATGGCTACGCAGATCCCCCCCAGCTGCACCGTGGTACGTGAGGATAATCAAGCGTTGCCCCGAGTGCCGCCTCCACCAGCGTGCCAGTTTTATCAGCCCGCTGTAGTAGAAACATGCAGCCAGTAATATTCCCAGTTGCTTACGCATGAGCTACTTCCTTCTGCTTTGTGTGTGCCACTTGCCGTGCCACGCTTCCTGCGGCATATGCGAGTTCGATAACACCTTCATGCAGACTCTCCTCTTTTTTAGAAGAAAGATTGGCACTCTGGCCTGAGTTCATTAGTGTGGTGGATGATGAACGACCAAAGCATCTATTACATGAGCCATCAACTTTCGCATGCCAAGCACTACCCGATTCTCGACACACGATTTGTCAATTTGGAATCGGTAGTCGTCGAGCGCAAGGGTCCAATAGATGGACCCCGTGGCAAAGACCATCGCACCGGAGAGGGCGATATAGTAGGTCGTGTTGCTAGTATCGGGTTTGTTGGTGTCATCGACAGTAGGTGAGGCCCCCAGGACCTGTAATCCGGCTGGAGTCGCACCATTGGCAAAAACCCGATCCCACTCGTAGCCGACCAAGCCACAACCATATTGTTGTCCCGCTTGCAACCCGGTTCCATCCAAAAGCGCTGATTTGGCCTGGGGACTGAGCCTCCAGGGAAAGCCTTGCTGCTGATGTGTAAGGTCAGAGTACATCACGCCGATCAAGGCATTTTCGGGACGAGCGAGGATGGGATCACGCCAGCGAGTAGTTAAGCGCGTATTGTCCTGACCATAGAGCGGATCGAGTGCCAGATCATTGTCTGCTGTCAGCACTTTATAGCAGACAATTGTCCGATTTGGCCTGCCTGTACTATCCGGCTCGAAGCGCATTTGCCAGTAGCTGGCGTCCGCTCCCAAGAAGGCCAGGCCGACCCCATGGTCGCGTGCACGTTCGACTCCATCGCGCATCTCTTTCGTCCAGTATTCATCGTGACCCAGCGAGAGGTAGGCCCGGTGATCCAGCAACTGGGCTGGCTTCTGGTGCAAATCGACACTGCTGATGTAGGAAAGATCATAGCCCTGCCGTTCCAGCCAGTGAATGGCATCGACCTCAAAAGTAAGCACATCGCCTGAACCGTGATTCTGGATGTAAGGTCGATCGAAAGAAACCTTCACCCCTCTCTGCAAGTTTGCGATTTCGTCGTTCAGTGGGACGCTACCTCCCGCTTGGTAGAGGCTATAGCCTCCCCAGGTATTGTAGGCTGCGTATGTTGTGTCCGAGGTGACAGCGACATAGAGCGAATGAGCGTTGCCGCGGACATCGAACGGCACATAGGTCTGCTTGCCGTTAGCATCCGTGAATTTTGCCAGGTAAACACCCGTGGTCCAGCCAGAGGGCACAGATAGTGTATAAGAAGGTTGCCAGTTGGCCTCAACCAGGCCCGTCTTTGTGTCGACGTGGCAGGAGTTGCAGTTCACCAGGCGATGGTTGGCCGAGTTGTAGTAGCCCTGGGCATGACCGGTCTGAAAGTGCACGGAGGTCATCAGTCGTCCACCGTAGCTGCCATACCAGCCCAGTCGATAGATGTCCGTCGAGTAGGCGGTGCCCTCCTGTTGTGTGCTTACGTAGAAGGTCAGTTGCTGTCCGGGCAGGACGGATGTAGCACTCGCATAGGCCTGGATCTGGGTGGAAGCTTCTTTTCTTTGGGGAATCTTCCAGCTGTTTGTTCCCAGGTGAGCATTCTCAAGCACGATTGGGTTGCCTGAAGTCACAGGTGCCTGCGAGTCTCCGATGCTTGTCTTGGAAGCAAACAAGCCTGGTCCAGACATGATAGCAGCCAGCACCACTGCTGCTACTATGAAAAAGACCACAACACTCACAACAAACCGTAGTCTCACACGTACCTCCAGGATATTTTATGGCTACACCGTAGCATATCATAGCCGTGAAGAGCAACAATATAGAAAGGAATACCAATCCCATCAGGAAAATACCATCTGCAAGTGCTGATCTGATATTCGTTCTGGTAGAGAATCAGTGATGCTATGGGAAGGAAGTGTGGAGAAATGGGTCTCTTGTGAGGCAAGCAGGATAGTTCCTTTCTGCGTATCTCAAACCACTTATTGACTCTCTCCCAGGGTTGGTTTCTTCTCAGTATTCCATCAACCGGAATAAAGTCTTATATAAATAGAGGTACTTGTCTACGCACGCTGGCGTCTATCCTCATAAGTGCTCTTGATAAGCAAAAATAATTGAACTGCTTTATCAATTACCCACATGTGCGGACCTCGATGAACTGTTGCCCAAGTTAAGCTACTCGATGTGTTTGATAATTGTTCTTTATATTGCGCTTTTCCTGCTAAGAAATCATATTTTAAGAGGCCACGTCGCTTACACTCCTCCATGCATACTGCATGGGTGACTAATCCAGGTTCCAGCCTATTATCAACAAACTGAGGAAAACCGGTTTTATAAACCATGACATGTCCCCCTTCGACAAAGTTAAAAAGACAGCCGATTGTCGTCTCACCTTGCTTTAGGCGAAAAACAATTAAAGAGCCCTGAGGCCAAAGCGAGAGCGCATCGATAAGAGCCTCATGATATCGCCTGACGCGATCACTCTGAAAGGCACCAGACCGTCCAACACGTTCCCAGCGGTTTTGATGGAGATGAATTAATTCTAGCAAAATATTTCTCGCTTGCTCTGGAGTTTCTGCCCACTCTATTCTACGTTGGCCAAAGTTACTGTCGAATAAGCGCAAACTGCGGCGGATATTATATCGTGTGCGCTTTCCGAATGCTGAGATGACATCCTGATATCCTTCATCCGTCGCCTTTTGAAAATCAAACGCCGGACACTGACTCTCGTCTACCCTGAATTGTAAATCAGCCTTTGCGCACGCTCTAATTAATGCTTCTGCGTGTTCAGGAACAAACCCATTTAACCAAAGTGCTGACCAGCGAAACTGTTGCTGAAGTGTATGTATTAGGCCAATCGCAAAGGCATCCAGATTCTCCGGAGCAACAAGCAGCCGATTATCTTCTACAACTGTCCTCTCTTTTACCGGCTCTCCTGCTGTACCTAGATGTACAGACGGAATGGGAATACCCCCAATTCTATGCGTTGCTTTTGTTATTAATGCAGCTCCGATAGGCTGGTTGTCCAGTTTACCAAATGCGAAGGTAGGCTGCACTAAATCGTCATAATTGTCAAGCCATGCTTTTATCCAAGACCAGGAATTTGTTAGGCCTGTATTTCTAATTCTTTGTTCCACGTCCTGCCACCTACTGGCTGCTTCAATTTGTTCTGAGCAGGGCACGAATTCGATTACTGCAGCTTGATTGTCTTGTCTTTCAAAATGTAGCAATTGTCTTTTTCCTTCTGAAGGTTACTCATAACCAGACCGGCTGCTCCACAATGCCCAATCACTTTCATACTGAACGATGTCTTCCTGGCAGTCGCTGTAAACGCTGGGTCAAAAACCCTTTTGTCGCCATCCAGGCTGGCCGAGGATCCCTCCAATCAACGTAGTCATACTTCATAGGAGTGAAGAAAGAGAGACAGAAATCGAAGATGGCCCTGGCTGGAGAGGGCACTCCTGGCCTGCCACGCTGCCGTACCGCTGCTGCTGTTGCTCTTATATCGCCTTCCAGGTGACGCATCCAGCCACCTGTACGGTAGCTCTTCACTCTCGCGATCGGCTCTCCACTGGCCCATTGATAGAGCAAAGAGGGAAAATCCACCCCCGCACTCACGGCATGGGCGATCGCCATATTGAGGCGCGGATTAATTTCCATCAGGTAGGGTTTCCCGGCAGCGTCGCGCCGAAACTCCACCTGAGAGTAGCCTTCCAAGCCGATTTCACGTACTAACCGTTCGGCTTGCTCGCCCGTGTCCGCCGGAAAGTCAATCGCCTGGCGCAGTGCATATATACCACCCAGGAGGGGAAATGTGCGCTTGCCCCAAAAGGCGAAACGTGCATAGACCTCGCCATTTGCATAGAAGAGACTCAGCGACTCACGTCTGCCCGAGAGGAACTCTTGAAAGAGAGTTGTTCCCCCAAAGCGTGTCAACTCCTCAACCGCATGTCGTGCCTCATCGGGGGTCGTCACTAACTGTGGCACAATTCTAAATCCCTGTTGCCCATCCCAGGACCATGACTCCACAGGTTTGACCACGGCCGGCAGTCCAATTTCATGCAGTGCTGCTGCCACTTCGCTCACCGCTCCCACCGTGACAGTGCGTGGAACTGCTACTCCTAATTGCTTGGCAACCACCAACATTTGCTCCTTATTGATAGCTATGCCTAGTGCTGGTTCCCTGGCCAGGGCAATTCGCACCCGCCGCTCAAGTAGCTCACGGTGTCGACGTATTAACGCTATCGTGGCATCTGAGGAAGTGATCAGCACCCGTACACTGATGTAGTCAAGCAACTGCTCCAGATAAGTAAGATAGGCTTCTGTGCCCTGTTTTGCTGAACAAACAAATCTCTGCTGACACCAGCGCGAGGAGAAGGCTGGCGCCCCTCCGCTCTCAGCAGTTTCCAGGACGGCCACACGCAGCCCCCGGCTCCCGAGTGAACGGACGGTGGTCAAGGATTGCCGCAACTTCCCATCAAGCACGAGGGCATCATAGGCGACATGAGGAGGTGAAAGGTGAGAGGTGAGAGTGGTGGTCTCTCGCTCCTCAGTGGGCAGTTCGCAACCGGCAGTGCGAACTGTGTTTACGGGGTCAGTCATCATATTCTCTCTTCTGGCCGACTCATATTCCAAGATTACTGTCCATCCTCTCGCCTAACGAGAGCGTCTTTCACAGTAATAATACCATTTCAATTGGAAAATACCACCTGCGAGTGCTGATCTGATGTTCGTTCTGGTAGAGAATCAGTTATGCTCTGGGAAGGAGATGGGGAGAAATGGAACTCTTTTTTAGGCAAGCAGGAGGGAGAGGGATATAGCCCAGGATATCGCTTTTGTAAGGTTATCTCAGCGTCGGCAAAAACCGAATTCCTCTGTAAAAGAGAATATCCTTAGAGGGGAGAAGAAAGAACTATACTATGTTCGTTCATATTTAATATATTGTCTGTTGAAAATCCATGAATGGGCTTTGAATTTGATGGATTCAACACAAATCTTTACTCAAGGATGGGTCTCTCATGAAAAATCCATTGAGTTACTATATCATGCTTGTTAAGCGCTGGGCATGGATGGTAATACTGGGAGTTGTTCTTTGCGGCGGTGCAAGCTTTGGGATCAGTAAATTTGCACATCCTGTCTATCAAGCTTCTGCAACCCTCTTTCTCAATGTGGGGGAATTCCCCGTAAGTGTGCAAGCTGTACCGACATATGCTCAGTTGCTTACAAGCCCTCCAGTGCTTGATCCTGTTGTAGAGCGCCATGCTGGGCTGACACTCGATCAACTCAGGGCAATGATCACCGTGAAGCCTCAAACCAATACAGCACTTATTGAGCTTGATGTCGAGAATACCAATCCACAATTGGCGACGGAGCTTGCGAATGAGGTTAGCCAGAGCTTTGGGCAATTCGTGAACTCGCAACTTCCCGGTACGATCCAGATATTGCCTGCACAGGAACCTACCGACCCCATTCGCCCCAAAAAGCTAATGGATACAGCTATCGGTGCCCTGGTCGGCCTGGGGCTTGCACTGGCTCTCATCGTTCTTTTTGAATGGATCGAAGATCGTCTGACAAGTCTCGAAGAAGTGCAAGAGCTCCTGGGTCTAGAGATTCTGGCGCTTATTCCTCGACTCTCAAAGGGGCAGCGTACCAAGAAAGCCGAGGAAATACCGGTCTTCGCAGAAGGTTATCGTATGTTATGCGCCAGTTTGAATGTTGCACAGAAGGTTAAACCTTTCAAGCTGGTGATGGTCACAAGCGCTTTGGCAGGTGAAGGGAAAAGTACCGTTGCGGCCAATCTTGCCGCCTTTTTAGCAAAAGCAGGTAAGCACGTGCTCCTGGTAGATACCAATCTGCGCAGTCCAACATTGGGTGAATACTTTCAACTCGATGCTCCTCCAAATCTTGCAAGTACATTTATGGGCAGCTCGGCAGAGATCGAAGAGAATCTGGGTGTTCAGCCGACCGATATTCCGAATTTGCATGTCCTGACAGCAGGAGCGCTCTTCTCTGACTCTCCAGATATGCTGCTGTCCCTATGGGCTAACCAGTTCTTCGATCATTTGAGAAAAGCGCCGTTTGACTATATTATTTTTGATACACCCGCGTTGCTTCCAGTGGCTGATACACAGATTCTGGCTTCGCATGTTCAGGCAACAGTACTGGTTGTTGATGCGACGGAAACGCCTCGTAAGACGCTGTTACAGACCAAGCGTATGCTGAATAGAACACGCACTACGATACTAGGAGTCGTGATCAACAAGAATCGCTGGCCCACCCATGGCCTCATTCGCCAGTATCTGAAAGCCGTGCCGCAGCCTAGAACAGCCACTCTCGTGGCTATGCTTCCTAACACTCCTATTCCAGATGGCCAACCGGGGCCTGGGGATGGCCTGTACCCTGCCCCGTCTAAAAAAGGTCAGAGATGAGCAATCATGATCTTCTAGTTTATTGAGTTAGACATTGTAGCATCGAAAAAGGAGCCACCTATGGATCGCTTGTTGCAAGAGAAGATCGCTACACGATCCTTGCGTGTTGGAGTCATTGGCCTCGGCTATGTAGGGTTACCGCTCGCAACTACATTCGCAGAAGCTGGCTTCCACGTGACCGGCATTGACACAGACCAGCAGAAAGTCGATCAGGCCAATCGCGGTGAGAGCTATATTCCTGATGTTTCGAGCAGTGTGTTACAGAAACTCATCGATACACAACGTATCTGTTTTACCTGTGATTACAATGCGTTGGATGACATCGACGCAGTGAGTATCTGTGTCCCCACCCCATTGCGGAAGACACGCGATCCGGATATTTCCTATATTATCTCAGCTACACAGCAGGTGCGAACACACCTGCACCCAGGAGAACTCGTTATACTGGAAAGCACGACGTACCCTGGTACAACTGACGAAGTGCTGCTGCCGGAGCTGGAATCCACCGGCCTGAAAGTCGGCCTTGACTTCTTCCTGGCCTTTTCACCAGAGCGCATCGATCCAGGCAATCCCAACTTCGGCACATGCAACACACCCAAAATCGTTGGTGGCATCACACCTACCTGTACAAAACTGGCACAGGCATTCTATGGGGCAGCCCTCGAGAAGGTGGTAGCAGCCTCCTCGACTCGTGTTGCGGAAATGGCTAAGCTGTTGGAGAATACGTTCCGTGCCGTCAACATCGGCCTGGTGAACGAAATCGCCATTATTTGTGAAAAGCTTTCCATTGATGTATGGGAAGTCATTGATGCAGCAGCAACGAAGCCTTTCGGTTTCATGCGCTTCCTGCCAGGTCCGGGTCTGGGTGGACACTGTATTCCAGTCGACCCACACTATCTTTCCTGGAAACTCAAGACGCTTGATTATACGGCACGCTTTATCGAACTGGCGGCGGAAATCAACAGTAGCATGCCGCGTTACGTTGTGAATAAGATCGGTGAGGCCCTGAACGAACAGCGTCTCAGTTTCAACGGGGCGACCGTGCTTGTGTTGGGCATCGCCTACAAACGCAATGTGGGCGATATACGTGAATCTCCTGCCCTCGACATTATTCAGGAGTTGCTAGCCCGCAAGGCGGTAGTACTCTACAACGATGAGTATGTATCGTCCCTGACACTGGGTAATCAGACACTGTACTCACAGCCACTAAGGAGTGAACTGATGCAAGCTGCCGACTGCGTCGTCATCGTCACCGACCACAGTTATTACGATGTTCCCTGGATTGTAGGCGAAGCGGGTTGTATCGTGGACACTCGCAACATGACCCAGGGCTACAAGGATGAAAAAATTTTTCGGCTCTAAAAAGGTTCACAAAAAATGTCTCAACCTTCTGGACCGCTAAACACTCCCCCAGCGGCACCCAATAAATCTATCAATAAGCAGATTTTTCGGGCGTTGCTGAGCATCGCATCTGCAGCTCTGTTGGTGCGCGTAATGGGTCTGCTCAATCAGATTGTAGTCACTGAACGCTTCGGAGCAGGGGCAGAGATGGATGCGTATTTCGTCGCCTATGCGTTACCTTACCTGATGGCTCAGTTGGGAAGCAGCGCAATTGAAGCTTCTGTGATCCCCGGCTATGCCCTAGTCCGTCTGCGAGGGAAAGAGGAGGCTTTCAAACTCTTCAGTACATTACTCAATCTTTTACTCCTCGGTACAGCCCTGCTCACATTGGTGATGCTCACCCTTAATCATCAGCTGATTCACCTTGTAGCTCCAGCATTAGATCCATTCCGTGCAGGACTTGCTATAAGCCTGACCCCATTGATCTTTCCAGCGCTTCTGCTGATGATAGGTGTAAGCTTCCTCGAATCCATTCTCAATGCAGAAGGCCAGTTTGGTTGGCCTGCCTACGCTGGATTGTTGGTCCCGCTCGCTACCGCCGTACTGGTACTGGTGGCAGGCAAGTCACACGGAGTCGTCATGCTCTGTATAGGTACGCTGGTAGGACTATGCCTGCAACTTTGCGTGGTTATTCTACGCGCACGACGTGCAAAGATCGTCTATCAGCTTACCATGGATTTGCGCAACCCGGAAGTCTGGGCAATTTTGAGAACAGCATGGCCGGTGCTTGTTGGCGCATTAATCGGCCAGGCCAGCCCCTTAATTGATCAGATATTTGCTTCATTCCTCTCGGCAGGTAGTATCTCAGCCCTGAGCTATTCACTCAAGCTCATCAGTGTCCCCGTCGGCATAATTTTTGTTTCCGTTGGACGTGCCGCATTACCCTATCTCTCACGTCAGGTTTCCATGAATAATATGAAGGCCTTCAAGGAAACGCTGCGTCTGTATTTGTGGGCCGTAGGCCTTAGTACAACCGTGCTGGCTGCACTCATGTTTGTGCTGGCGCATCCTCTGGTGCGAATCCTCTTTCAACGTGGAGCCTTTTCCGCCAGCGATGCAAACCGTACCGCTGTCACACTGATGGGCTTCGTCGTGGGTCTGACACCTATGGCCATGGGCTTTATCACATCAAAGGCATTTAGCGCCCTTGGCAGGACCAAGGTGCTCATGGGTGTCACTATGTTTAGCGTGATCGCCAATGCTGTTTTTGACTATATCTTTGCTCGCCTTTGGCAGAGTACAGGCATTGCCCTGGCTACCTCAGCGGTATATTTCTGCACCATGTTCATCCTGTTCTTGATGCTACGCCGCATGATCGGTAAGCTCGACCTTCTCACGCCTCCACCTGAGTTACTGCAGGTGATAGGGAGGTGGGACATAGGCTCCTCCTTCAGCATTCCCTATAGTCTGCGTCGGCAGATCACATATATTGGCATCGTGATAGCGACCTTTGCAGCCGGGATTGTTGGCCTCTTTTGGGACTCGCTCTATACCCTGGGTGCGGCCTTTGGATCTCTCATCGTGCAGGCCTTCCTGCGCTATCGCTATGCACTATTGATCACCTGGGCGATGGTCGATGTATTCATTGGCTCAAGGCTGCCGCTCTTCAACGGCAAGCATCTTGACACGGTTTTGACGGTGCCTACCCTGCTCTTGATGACTTGCATGCCTATCAAAGAGACGTTTAAGCGTATGCCAGCGCTGGCCATCCTGCTTCTCTACCTCTTGTGGGTGTTGGGCAGCATCGGAATTTCCCCCGGCAGCCCTGGATCATTCCTCACAGCATGGGCACTCGCGCTGGATTATGTGGCAATCAGTCTGCTGACGATCAATATGCTCACTACACGACAACATCTGCTAAACCTCATCGATGCCTTCCTGATCCCGACGACGGTTATTTCGGTATATGGTATCTACAGTTACTTGACCAGGCAAAATGGAGTGCAAGATCCTGCTACAGGGCTTTTCCGCATTTTCTCTTTCTCTGGTTCAGCACCCTCGCTCGCTTTATTTCTCTCCATAATTATACCACCTGCGATCTATCGCGCATTCACATTGCGTGGTTTCAAGCGCCTGGGTGTATCGATACTGACCTTCATCTTTCTAGTGGCTCTTGGATTAACCTTCACACGTGGTGCCTATATTTGTGTCGCTGTGAGCTGCATCATCATGATGCTGTTTTTGCCATCGCGTAAGATGAGAATGGGCCTCTTCGTTGGTCTGCTGGCTATTGGCGTGGTTTTGTGGGCGAACGCCGGCAATGTTTTCATCCTCGAGCGCTTTTTTAACCAGGATATTGGAACACTCAATGGACGTGCATCCCTCTGGCTGCCACTCCTCGACCGTTTTGACCCAACAGCACTGCTGGGCAAAGGGTTGGGTGCCTCCGACGTTCTGTTGGCTAATCTGGGTCTATCAGGGGGCGCAAGCGCTACTTCGCCATCGAATCTTTTTATTGCTGCCCTCTATGACCACGGGATCATTGGAGTGACCTTGCTCCTCCTGGTGTTTATCACACTCGGTGTCGGCTTGATCGCAGGCATACGAAGGACTAGCGGTGACCATCGAGCCCTGTTCGTATTCGCGTTGGTGGTCTTGGTCAACATGGTTGTGCAGTCTTTTGATGTGAACGATTTTTGGGCCCAATCAATCGGTATTTACTTCTGGATCATTATGGCGCTCCCATTTGCACTCTGCTGGTCCAAGACGAAACAATCATCCGAGACCAACGAAGAGGCTCTTGATGAGGCATTGAAGCCGGGAATGGAAGCAGTGCAACGGGCAAAACAGGAGCAAGTTACCCATGTCTAGCTTCTAGAGTGAGAAATGAGACAATGCAGTAAGGAGTGACTTTGTGGAAGATCGTATGCGGATCTGTTTGGTTTCCTTTTCGTTCTCGCCCTTAGTCGGCGGTGCTCCGGTGAGGGCGGAGAAACAAGCGCGTCAGCTTCAGGCGCTTGGGCATGATGTGACTGTTGTCACTTTCCGGCATTATAGGCACTGGAAACGAAAAGAAATGCTTGATGGCCTCCCAGTTGTACGTGTGAGTGGAATATACAGGCGTAATGGACGGCTAAACATTGGTAGGCTGGGATATCTGCCCAACATCATCATGATGGTCCTGACGCTCTGGCGCTTGCGTCACTCCTATGACGTGATTCATGCTGTCCAGTTGTCACCGCCTGCTGCACTCATGGGCCAGCTGACACATAAACCAGTCGTTCTGAGCATCCAGAGTACGGGGCCAGACGAGGCACAACGTATGCAGCTTGATGAACGGGGAGCGCTGTTGATGGCCGACACCTTGCCCGAAACGTCGTTCCTGAAAGTCGATTTGAAAGACTGGGAGGCAGGCGCAGGTGATATCGGCCATCTTCCCCGATTGCCATTGGGCAAGGCAATGCTGAACTTTCTGCGCAAATCGAACGCATTCTACCAGATTCTCAGCACGCGCAGCTACTCCTATCTCACCTCGCACGGATTCCGCGCCGAGCAGATTGTACATATTCCGGGCAGTGTCGATACGCAGAGGTTCCAACCGGCACCAGAACGACGTCCTGATCCGGCGAGACCGGAGCGCGATATCATCTGTGTAGCACGGTTGGATTATACCAAAGGAGTCGATGTACTGTTGCATGCGTGGGGAAGGATGCTACGTGAACCCTCTGAATGGCGTGCGCATCTGAAACCCAGGCTACGCCTGGTTGGCGAAGGCATGTGCAGAGCGCAGATGGAGCGTATTGTTGCCGGGCTAGGCATCGAGGACAGCGTGGAGTTTCTGGGATTGCGAACAGACGTCCTCTATCTCCTACAACAATCCTGGGGCTTTGTGATGCCTTCTCGCTGGGAGGGTATGCCCAATGCTTTACTAGAAGCTATGGCATGTAGCCTGCCTTGCGTAGCCACACGCGTGAGTGGCAACGAGGATATCATCTCTGATGGTGTAAACGGCTTGCTGGTAGCACCGGAACAACCTGCTGAGATGGCCCAGGCACTGCGCCGCATCATAGAGGATGCTGAGCTTGCACAACGATTGGGTCGAGAGGGGCGGGAAACAGTGGTTCGCAATTATCAACTCACTACCATCGCTGAGCAATGCCTGGAACTCTACCGCCGCCTCCTGGCGAGAGAGAAAAATGTTTTGCCCCTTGCATTAGGAAGGGGGAATTGATGAGCAATCCACGTATCTACATCGTTACTGCTACTTTTCTTCCTGGGGTTGGCGGAACTGGCGTTGGCGGAACCGAAAAGCAAGCCTTTGCACAGGGTCGTAGCTTGCGTGAGAGGGGCTATCAAACAACCATCATTACATTCCGCCACGCTAGAACCTGGCTGCCGTATGAAGTGATGGAAGGTGTGCCGGTTATTCGTGTAGCTGGGATGCTGCTGGGGGGCCGAGAGAAGCTACCCAGGCTACTTCAAAAACTCTTATATCTGATGGCCATGCTGGTTATGGGCTGGACGCTATGGAGGCACCGCCAACGCTATGACATCTTGCACGTTTATAAGCTCAGCTTACTGGCACTGCCAGTCGCCCTGGTGTGCCGGTTGGCTGGCAAACGCATGCTTGTTGCAGTACGTTCCGCAGACTCGGGTAAGGCCACAAGCTCACACAATACAGCGTCATTACTTGCCGGGCCTCTTGATGCCACTACACCATGGTTGCAAGTAGATGAGCGGCTACAAGCCCATGGGCGAGTCAAAGCCACCAGCGATTTAGAGGTATTGGCACACATGGGGAGGCCTGTTGTACGATTTCTATTTTCTTTGCTCCGTAGCAACCAAGCTATGGTGGTTGTACTTAGCTCGCGTATGAAGAGCTCCCTTACCGAACATGGCTTTAACCTGCTCGATGTACAACTCATTCCTAACGGAGTAGACATCACCCGTTTTAACCCTGCTCAAGTGGATAGTTCTATCGATGAGCGAGAGCAGGTCGTCGTCTGCGTCTCTGGATTGCGCTACGAAAAGGGCATTGATGTGCTACTGCAAGCATGGCACCTGGTGTACCAGCAGGCCCCGCAGGCGCGGCTGATCATTGTGGGCGATGGAGGTCTCCAATTCCAGCTTGAGTGTATGGCAAAGGCACTTGATATTGCCAATAATGTCGAATTTGCAGGTTTACAGACTGATGTACCAACCCAATTCCACCGAGGCGGTTTAGCAGTACTCCCTTCCCGTTGGGAAGGTATGCCTAATGCCCTGCTAGAGGCGATGGCTTGCGGCTTACCCTGCGTGGCAACACGCGTCAGTGGCAGCGAGGATATTATTCAGCATGGAATCAATGGCCTGCTTGTGGAGTCTGAAGATTATCAGGGCATGGCACAGGCACTTCTTACCCTACTGCATGATCCATTGTTGGCTCAAAAGTACGGTCAGGCTGCCCGTGAAACGGTTGAGAGGCACTACTCATTTGAACAGGTTATGGATAGGTATGTAGAACTTTATCAAAGAATTGCGGAGCACCGATGTCAGGTTGCAGGGGATGCAGCGTCCTCTAGAACTTGCTAACTGTCGTCTTAGGGTACCCCTTGTAGGGTTGAGAAGCACCGGGGACTTCTCAGTTATGAAAGGATGGAAGTCAATGTGCGGAATAGCCGGATTTATTGATGTAGAGTGCAGTCATGACAACGCAGAGCGGCTCATCGACTTCATGTGCCAGGTCATTCGCCACCGTGGGCCAGATGACCAGGGGGTCTGGGTGGGTGATGGTGCTGCCCTGGGCATGCGCCGTCTCTCGATCATCGACCTGGCTGGCGGTCATCAGCCGATTTTTAACGAAGATCAGAGCATCCTCGTCGTCTTGAATGGGGAAATCTATAACTATCGTGAACTGCAAAAAGAGCTTCAGGAGCGCGGTCATCATTTTCGCACCAATAGCGATACCGAGGCCATCGTTCACGCCTACGAGGAGTACGGGGATGACTGTGTCAAGCAGCTGCGCGGGATGTTCACCTTCGCCATCTGGGATAGAAACCGTCAGCGCCTGCTAGCGGCGCGCGACCGCTTTGGGAAGAAACCACTGAATTACTATTGGGATGGGCAGAGGCTGATTTTCGGCTCGGAGATCAAATCCATCCTGGAGGCTGGTATCCCTCGCGAAGTGAATCATTTCGCCCTCGACGAATACCTCGTGTACCGGTGTGTTCCTGCACCGAATACCCTCTTCAAGGGAGTGATGAAACTGCCTCCTGCCCATATCCTGGTCTACGAAAACGGGCAGATCAGTACGAAGTGTTACTGGGAACTGCCCTTTAGGCCAACCTGCAAGGACGATGAAGCCACTGCCATCGAGCGGACACGGGCGCTCTTGAAAGATGCCGTGGAAGTTCGTTTGATGAGCGAGGTTCCCCTGGGGGCCTTTCTCAGTGGGGGGATCGATTCTAGTATTGTGGTCGGGTTAATGAGTTCGATGATGTCACAGCCCGTCAAAACCTTCTCCATTGGCTTCGAGGAAGATGATTTTACTGAACTTCCCTACGCTCGGCAGGTCGCGCAGCATTTCGGTACCGATCACCATGAGTTTTTTGTTCGGCCAGAACTTATTTCAGTGCTACCACAATTGGTCTGGGCCTATGACGAACCCTTCTCGGATGCCTCGATGCTCCCCACATATTATGTCTCCAAGCTGGCGCGAGAACACGTCACCGTCGTTCTCACTGGAGATGGTGGTGACGAAATCTTTGGTGGCTATACGCCCTATAGGCGTGAATGGTTGATCAGCCGCATTCCTCCCATTCTACGCTCCTTGCTGGGATTTGGCAGCAGGTTTATGCCTGATGGCATGCGTGGTAAAAACCGTCTCGGTAGCTTGACTCGTGACCTTCCCACTCGTGTCGTGCAGTCCCAGATGCTCTTCGCCGCTAACAGGCGTCCCTCGATGTATAGTCCAGAATACTTCGCCCAAGTGCGTGACCATAATCCATACGAACGGCTCGTCGGTGAATTCCGAGCAGTATCAGATCTCGATGTAACGGCACAGCAGCAGTACGTCGATGTACGGAGATATCTCGCCGACGATATCCTGGTCAAGGTCGATAAGGCCAGCATGTTCAACTCACTGGAGACACGAGCTCCCATGCTCGACCAATACCTGGTTGAATACGTCGCGTCCCTGCCCTGGGCAATCCGTACACGCCATGGCGTGTTGAAGTACCTGCTGAAGAAGGCTGCTGCAGATCTGTTGCCTGCCGAAATTTTGACGCGAGGCAAAAAGGGCTTTGGGGTACCCATCAAGCACTGGTTCCGTGGTGATCTGAACGGCTATGCCTACGAACTGCTCCTTTCGCCACGGGCGCAACAACGTGGCATCTTTAATGCAGAGTTCGTTCGCAACCTGTTACAAGCACATGCCAGGACAACACTGGTGAACCACAGCAGTGCAATCTGGGCCTTACTTTGTCTGGAGCTCTGGTTCCAGACTTATATGGACGAGCCATCCATTCATGTAGAACACAGTTCGCTAGCACAAATAACAAGCCATAGTAGTGGGCCATTGTAGAAGAAGTCTTAGAGTTGAAAGACAAGTCCGCGGTTCTCAGTTTGTGGTTATTCAGAGAGTAAAAAATGGGATTTACTATGGACTCGAAACAACAAGCTACAAAGAAGCCTTTTCGTATTCTGATGGTAACGGGCGCCTATCCAACAGAGCAGCGTCCACACTCGGGCACGTTTATCAAAAGCCAGGTCGATTCGCTTAGTGCGGCTGGCCTTGAGGTGGAGGTTATTCATCCAAACCCCGGGCCTGTCGCGCTCCGCTACGCCTGGGCAG
>WNGR01002865.1_pt1 | contig 23340 bp, 32 predicted proteins | sample 5407581 | NCBI WGS metagenome assembly WNGR01 (sample SAMN13153383, study PRJNA577476) | soil metagenome | isolation source: 80 cm soil or saprolite under Garry oak tree replicate 2 | place: USA:California | collected 2016-06-15
CTGATCACAGTCCCCGTCGGCACCACGCTCGAAGAGGCAGAACTGATCCTCCATGAGCATCGTGTAGAAAAACTGCTCGTGGTTGACGATCAGTACAACCTCAAGGGCCTCATCACCGTTAAAGACATCCAGAAAAAGCTCAAGTATCCCAGCGCCAGCAAAGACGAAAAAGGCCGCCTGCGCGTCGGCGGAGCCATCGGTGCCACCGGCGACTTCATGGAACGCGCCGCCGAACTCGTCAAAGCGCGGGCCGACGTGCTTGCCATCGACTCAGCCCACGGACACTCATCGCGGGTGCTCGACGCTATTCGCGAGGTAAAGAAGCGTTTTCCAAGCGTCGGCCTCCTCGCCGGTAACGTAGCCACATACGAGGGCGCCCTGGCTCTCATCGACGCCGGCGCTGACGCCATCAAGGTTGGAATCGGCCCGGGCTCCATCTGCACCACGCGCATGGTCACCGGAGCCGGCATGCCGCAGATCACCGCCATCGCCGAGTCCTATCGCGCCGCCCGCGAACACAACATCCCCGTCATCGCCGACGGAGGCATCAAGTACTCCGGCGAAGTGACCAAGGCCATCGCCGCCGGCGCAAGTTCGGTCATGATTGGTTCGCTCTTCGCTGGCGTCGACGAGAGTCCCGGCGAAACCATTCTCTACCAGGGCCGCAGCTTCAAGAGCTATCGAGGCATGGGCTCGCTAACCGCCATGAGCCAAGGCTCCGGAGAACGCTACTTCCAGAGCACCGAAGATATGGCCAGCGCGGAGTTGGGAAGCGAGGGCGTGGTGCAGCGCGAGCGTGCCAGCCAAAACCGCCTTGCCAAGTTCGTTCCCGAGGGCATCGAAGGCCGCGTCCCTTATCGCGGGCCGCTCGAATCGATGGTCTACCAGCTCGTCGGCGGCCTGCGCTCCGGCATGGGATACCTCGGCTGCGAATCCATCAAGGAGTTGCAGGAAAACGCACAGTTCGTCCGCATCTCCGGCGCAGGGCTCCGCGAGAGCCATGTGCATGACGTGATCATCACCCGCGAGGCGCCTAACTATCATGTCGAATAGCGCGCGGGGCGCCCGCTTCTGGATCAGCGCCTGGCTTCCGGTGCTTCTCGGAATCGCAGTGATCGCCATGGAATCAACCGAATTGATGGGTTCCGACAATACCAGCGGCCCACTGCGAAGGATCTTTGAATCGATCTTCGGCCTGGTCCCCGACGGTCGCTGGGATATCATCCATCACTACGTCCGCAAGAGCGGCCATTTCCTTGGCTATGGCTTGATCAGCCTTGCCTGGCTGCGCGCCTGGTGGATGAGCCTGCCCCACTCCCGCTTCTTTCCCGACGCTGGCCTGGCGCTGCTCGGCACCGCCCTCGTAGCCAGCGCCGATGAGCTCCACCAGTCCTTCCTGCACAACCGCACCTCTTCACCGTGGGACGTAATATTGGACTGCTGCGGCGCCGTCACCCTGCAGTTGATGATGTATACCTTCATGCGGATCGCCAAGCCCAAACGACTGGCGCGAGCAGCATAAGCTCCAACTTTCCTCTTCCATTTCCAAAGGGCAAACCCGCTGTTCTGCGCTATGATGTTCCTGCCCCGAGAAGTCGCCCAGCGATTCCCGGCTGTGCTCTTCCAAATCGGCCCCGCAAAATTCCAATCAGCGCGCGTGCAATACGATTCCAGTCTCCTGAGGTGAGTTGATGGCCACACCTGCATTCGCAGTAAAGATTAAGGAAAAGAACGTCCCTTTTCTTACCCAGGGACACGGCACCACCCTTGACAATGTTCGCGGCTACATCGCTTCCATCGAAGGCTGGCTCTGGGGTAAGGGCAATGCAGATTTGACTAACCGCCTCAACGCAGTCAAGAACGACGGCACCTTCAAAAACTTCATGAAAGTACCCGCCGGAGCCGCCCCGCCCGGATTGAAGCCTTTTATGCTCCGTCTCGACCACATTGCCTACGACATCAAAGATGCCGCGGGAAACGAGTACGAGTGCACCCCCATCACCGCCAACGTGGCCAAGACCCTGCATCCTTCGAACAACGAAATCAGAAACGCATTCGATGGCCTGATCAACACATTCATGGTTCGTTCCGAGGGCGACGGCGCGGCCCCAATTCAGACCATCGTTCATCTGCCCCCGCCCAACAAGACCTACCGCATCGACCGCGAGAACCTTTCCGCTCTCCCCGCTCCCCGCTATTGGACATATCGCATTCAGGCCGGCGAACAAACGTACGGCGGAATCCTGCTGCAAACCAAAATTCTGTTTACACTGACTTCCGTTCAGGCAGCCTTGAGGTCCAGCCTCGCCAGCAGTGCGCCCGGCTTGGCCGGATTCTACGTTCGGCTCAGCGCTCCGCAGTGGCTCACTGACATCGTCAACGCCTGATCCCCAAACCTTACAACAACCACAACTCAGTGTTGACACAAACGAAGCAATCGCAATCGAGTTTCTTCTTCCAGCGCCATCGCCTCCAGTGATCCTCAAAAAAATAGCGGGCACACCCCCTGAAGGGATGCGCCCGCTGGTCCTTCTTTCACGAGAAGGAAATCTATCAGTTGCCAGTTCTTGCGCCGTCACCCTGACGGCTGAGAACCGGTCGCTGAAGCCTTACTAGGCGGCCTCTTCGCCGCCTTCTTCCTTCTTGCTCTCTTCGAGCTGCTTTTCCAGCTCCGCGCGCTTCTTCGCCTTGACGTCTTCGCGCTTCTGGCGCTTGGCATCCAATTGCTTTTCGGCGCCCAGCAGCTCGATGAAGGCCTTCTCCGCACCATCGCCCTGCTGGAATCGCGTGCGAACAATGTCATCAGGAAGCTGAGGGCCTGGCGACGTGAGTGCAGATCGCCCTTTTTACCTAGGGTGATCATCTTTTCAACGAGTGGACGAACAGCCTTGGCCTTGGCCACGGTCGTCTCCACACGGTCTTCAATGATGACGGACGTGACCAGGTTGCGCAACAGCGCGCGACGGTGGCTGGTATTGCGTCCGAGCTTGAATCCTGCATTGCGATGGCGCATGGGTGTTACTCTCTTTCGAAAATTCAGCGGTCAGTGGACAGAACTGATCACTGTCCACTGATCACAGTCTTAGAAATTCTCGGTCTCGGTAGGCAGCTGCAGGTCGACCGAATCCAGCGGCTCGTCTTCGTCGTCGTACCGGTTATAGCTGGCGGCCAGTGCGGTAGCCGGCGGAATGCTCGTCGGTCCCGGAACAGCATTGCCCGCTTCGTCGATCTTCATGCCCAGCGACAGGCCCATCTGCGCGAGAATTTCCTTGATCTCGTTCAGGCTCTTGCGGCCAAAGTTCTTGGTCTTGAGCATCTCCGCTTCGGTCTTCTGTACCAGTTCCCCGATCGACTGAATGTTGGCGTTCTTCAGGCAGTTGTAGCTGCGGACCGACAACTCCAGCTCTTCGACCGAACGGTTCAGGTTATCGTTGCGCAGCAGGATGCGGCCTTCTTCACCGCGTGCCTCGGCCTCGATCTCCTCTTCGAAGTTGATGAAGATGCTCATGTGGTCCTTGAGCAGCTTGGCGGCCAGGCCGACACCGTCGGCAGGCAGCACAGCACCGTTGGTCCACACCTCAAGCGTCAGCTTGTCGTAGTCGGTGATCTGTCCCAAACGGGCTGCCTCAACCAGATAGTTCACGCGGCGTACCGGGGAGTGAACCGAATCCACTGGAATAAAGCCCAGACCCAGATCAGCGTCAAAATTCTTGTCGGCAGAGATGTAGCCGCGGCCTCTCTTTAGCCGCATTTCCATCTCTAGCTTGCCGCCCTCTGATACGGTGGCAATGTACACGTTCTTGTCCAGGATCTCCACGTCGCCGTCGGCTTCGATCATGCCGGAGGTGACAACACCTGGCTGGTCGGCTCTCAGATACAGCGCTTTGGGACCTTCGCCCGCGAGCTTGAATGGAACCTGCTTCAGGTTCAAAATGATGTCGGTGGCGTCCTCCACCACACCGGCAATCGACTGGAACTCGTGCAGCACACCCTCGATGCGAACCGCGGTCACTGCGGCGCCTTCAATCGAGCTGAGAAGGGTGCGGCGAAGCGCGTTACCTATGGTCGTACCAAAGCCGCGCTCAAAAGGCTGTGCGCTGAACTTGCCGTAGGTGTCAGTAAGCGTCTCGGCATCGACTGCCAGGCGCTTCGGTTTCTGGAATCCTCTCCAAAGCATATCTTGGTCTCGTTTCCCGCACGGCATGTACGTCGCGATGCATTTTGCGGCGGCCGCGCAAGTTCTCCTTCGGTTGAAATGCAGGGTACAGTGATCAGTGAACAGTGTTCAGTAACTTGGCCCGAGCGGGTAGTTGCTGATCACTGTCCACTGTGCACTGCACACTGTCGTGCTTACTTCGAGTACAGTTCGACGATCAGCTGCTCGTTCACCGGCAGGTTCACGTCCTTGCGCTTCGGCAGCGAAAGTACGCGGCCGGAGAAGTTTTCAAAATTCGCTTCGAGCCATGCCGGGGCGGGATTCTGCGCGGCATACTGCGCGCCCTGCTCCACGATGATCAGCTTCTTGGCGCCTTCACGGATCGAAATCTCATCGCCCACATTCACCTGGTACGAAGGAATGTTGACCTTACGGCCGTTCACCTGTACGTGTCCGTGGCGAACTACCTGGCGAGCCTGACGGCGCGAGATGGCGAAGCCCAGCCGGTAGGCCACGTTGTCCAAGCGACGCTCCAGTTGCTGAATGAGCAGTTCGCCGGTGACGCCGGTTGCCTTGCTGGCCTTCTCGTAGTACGCGCGGAACTGGCCCTCGAGCGTGAAGTACATACGCTTGGCCTTCTGCTTCTCGTGCAGTTGCAGGCCGTAACCCACAATCTTTGCCTTGCGGTCTTTACCGTGCATGCCCGGAGGAAAATTGCGCTTCTCGACCGGGCAGCGATCGGAATTGCACTTGGTGCCCTTCAAAAAAAGCTTGGTGCCTTCGCGACGGCAAAGGCGGCAGACTGCTCCTGTATAACGTGCCATTACTTCTCCTGACTTCGGATGACGGCCGGTTTACGCGCTGTGCGCTTCGTCCCGGCCCAATTCAGTTTTCAGTGATCAGTTGTCAGTGATCAGTTTTGGTGTGCCGCAATCCGCAGCATCAACTGATCCTGACTTCGGATCACCACCAATTGTCTTTTCAGTATTCCGTGGCCACGGTGCTCGTTCCACCAAAAATTTACTGACCACTGATCACTGAAAACCGACAACTGTCTTTAGACGCGCCGCCTCTTCGGTGGACGGCAGCCGTTATGCGGAACCGGCGTGACGTCGCGGATGGAGCGAACTTCGATTCCAGCCGCCGCGAGCGCACGGATGGCCGACTCGCGGCCCGAACCTGGACCGGCGACCCGTACATCGACCGCACGCAAACCATGATCGCGCGCCATGCCGGCAGCATTCGAAGCCGCTTGCTGCGCCGCGAACGGCGTGCCCTTGCGCGATCCGCGGAACCCGAGCGAGCCCGAGCTCTTCCAGCTGAGCGTGTTGCCCACCTGATCCGTGATCGTAACGATGGTGTTGTTGAACGAAGCCTGAATGTGCGCAATGCCAAACGGCACATTCTTGCGTTCGCGCTTCTTGAACTTCTTGTTCTTGCCGGCCTTGCCGGCTCCGGCTTTCTGCTCTGGTTTCGCCATTTAGGTTTTACCCGTCGCTTTCTTCTTGCCGGCCACAGTGCCCTTGCGCGGGCCCTTGCGCGTACGGGCATTGGTGTGGGTGCGCTGACCGCGCACCGGCAGCGACCGGCGATGACGGTTGCCGCGATAGCTCTGGATGTCGATGAGGCGCTTGATGTGCATCTGGACGTCCTTACGCAGATCGCCCTCGACTTCACCCTCGTCCTCAATCACCTGACGGATGCGATTGACCTCATCTTCACCAAGATCCTGAACCTTCTTGAAGGCGTCTACGTTCGCCTTCGCGAGGATCCTCTTGGCGCGCGGGTCTCCGATCCCGAAGATGTATGTAAGCGCGATCCGAGCCTGCTTGTTACGGGGCAGATCGACGCCAGCAATACGTGCCATTCTGATTCCTTTGCCGCTTCTGGTTGTGTGCCTCCGGCCTTAACCGGCTCGCACGTGGTGTTCGGAACACCCCGGGGTTCATCGCAAGCCTTGTACGGCTAACTAGCCCCTTTACAGTTGTCAGTGATCAGTTTTTAGTGGTCAGTCCGTAACGGCGTTCACCGTGTTTTTCTGTTCACTGTCCACTGCTCACTGCTGTGGAGGTTCCGCGTCTACCAGGCCTCATTTAGCCCTGGCGCTGCTTGTGCTTTGCGTTCTCGCAGATCACGCGAACCACCCCTCGGCGGTTGATGACCTTGCACTTCACGCAAATCTTCTTTACTGACGCACGGACCTTCATTGGTTACTGCCCTTCTCCGCGCGTTAAAAAGCGGCGCGGGGTATGAAACCTTATTTGTAGCGGTAAACGATTCGTCCGCGATTCAGGTCGTAGGGACTCAACTCCACGGCCACGCGGTCGCCGGGCAATATCCGGATGAAGTTCTTGCGCATCCTTCCCGAGACATGGGTCAACACCTCGTGATTATTCTCGAGCTTGACCTTGAACATGGCGTTCGGCAACGTCTCAATAACCGTTGCCATCACCTCAATCGCGTCTTCCTTCGACAAACTGCATCCCGCTTCTGCCGGGCGCTCACACGCATCCGGCGTTGTTGCCAAGTATTTCTACTCGGTTAAGATCGTTGATCCGGTGGCGGTAACCGCTACCGTGTGCTCGAAGTGAGCACTCATACTTCCATCGCCGGTAACGGCCGTCCAGCCGTCGCCCAAAACCCGAACATCGGGTTTGCCGGCATTCACCATGGGCTCAATCGCGATCACCATGCCCGCACGCAATTTCATGCCCCGGCCCGCTTCGCCATAGTTCGGCACCTGCGGATCCTCGTGCATGTGAACACCGATCCCATGCCCCACAAAATCCCGCACTACCGAAAAACCCTCGGCCTCGACCACGCCCTGCACCGCAGCTCCGATATCGCCCAAAGTCGCTCCCGGTTTGACCGCGGCAATGCCGGACTGTAACGACGCTTCCGTCACCCGCAGCAGCCGCGCCGTATCCGGATCGATCTCTTCGCCCACCGGCACCGTAATCGCCGCGTCGCCATAGTACCCGTCCACAATAGCGCCACAATCCACCGAGACGATATCGCCTTCCTTCAGCACCCGCTTCCGAGAAGGAATGCCGTGCACCACTTCGCTGTTGACCGACGTGCACAGCACACAAGGAAATCCGTGATATCCCTTGAACGCAGGCTTGGCGCCCAACTCCGCGATGCGCTTTTCCGCGGCATTCTCCAGATCGAGCGTCGTGGCCCCTGGCTTCACGTGTCTGCGCACGAGTTCAAGCACCTCGCGGACCACGCGGCCCGCACGGCGCATCTTTTCGATCTCCTGCGACGACTTCAGAACAACAGCCACTCAAACCAGCCTTCAGCTCTCAGCTGCCACTTCTCAGCTCTTTGTCGTCGGACAGGAAACTGATCTCTGACAACTGCACCCTAAACGCACAAACTCGCCGTTCCGGTTACGCTAACTTGCGCAACCGCTCAACGGCGGTAACTATTCCGGCTGCAACTTCCTCAATCGGCCGGTCTCCATCCACTTCTGCGAAACGTCCCAAAGCCCGGTAGTGCTCGACTACGGGCGCGGTTTGTGCCGAATAAGCGCGCATGCGCTCCGCAAAAACCTGCTCCGTGTCGTCGGCTCGCTGGACCAGCGCAGCACCCTCTAAATCACAGAAACCGTCCACCTTCGGCGGCTTGCTGTAGACGTTATAGATGGTCTGGCAGACAGGACAATTCCTGCGCCCCGTAATCCGGCGCAGTAACTGATTATAGTCCACCTGGATGCTGACGGCAACCACAGGAAGAGCTCCCGGCTGCGACGCCAGGCGTCCGTCTAACCAGCCCGCCTGCGGTAAAGTGCGCGGAAACCCGTCCAGAATGTATCCCGAAACCGTGTCCGGCTTCCTCAGGCGCACCGCGACCATCTCATTCACCAGCGAATCGGGAACCAAGTCCCCCCGCTGCATGATCTCTTTGGCGAGTTTTCCCAGCTCGGTACCCTGAGACACGTTGCAGCGCAGCAGATCGCCGGTGGAAATCTGCGGGATTCCCCACAGCTTCACCAGTTCCTTGGCTTGGGTGCCTTTCCCCACGCCCGGTGCGCCCAACAAAAGAATTGGACCGGGAGCCGTAATCAATTCAGTTTCCCGATCACTTTCCACAGCAGTTGCCGTTGAAGACATTACCAGGTTTTCCTTCCGCGGATACGACCGGAGCGCGGGGAAAAGCCGTCATAATGCCGCATGATCAGCTGCGATTCGATCTGGTTGACGGTGTCCATGGCCACACCCACCACGATGAGCAGCGAAGTGCCACCAAAGTAGAAGTTGACCCCCAAACCGTGCGTCGTCCAGTTCGGCAGGCTCTCGAAGAACCGGCCGATGAGGAACAATTTGTCAAACCGGATGCCGGAAATCAGGAATGTCGGCACCAGCGAAATGACGATCAGGTACAGCGCGCCCACCAGCGTAATGCGGGTGAGAATGTCATTGATGAAATCCGACGTCCGCTTTCCGGGCCGGATGCCGGGGATAAACGAACCCGACTTGCGGAAGTTATCGGCAATGTCGTCCGGCTTCATCACGATCGAAACATAGAAGTATGCGAAGAAGATGATGCCCAGCACGTACAACGTCTCGTACCAGGGATAGCCCGGCTGCAGCGCCTGAATGATGGGCTGAACGAATCGGTTGTTCTGCACCCACTCCACCTGCCCGAACAGCAGCGGCGCCGAAAGAATCGAGCTGGCAAAGATCACCGGCATCACGCCCCCGGAGTTCACCTTGAGAGGCAGATGGCTCGACTGCCCGCCCATCATGCGCCGGCCCACGATGCGCCGCGCGCTCTGGATGGGGATGCGGCGCTCCGACCGCTCCACAAACACGATGAAAGCGACCACGGCCACCATGGCAGCCAGCAGGAGAATGATGGCGAGGAAGGTGAACGAGCCCCAGGCATTGGTCTGGACCTTCTGTACCAGTTCGCCTACGGCGCGCGGCAGGCCGGCGACGATGCCCGTAAAAATCAGCAAACTCATGCCGTTGCCAATGCCGCGATCGGTAATCTGCTCGCCCAGCCACATGATGAATGCCGTTCCGGTGGTCAGCGTCAGCACCGTCATCAGGCTGAATGCGATTCCGGGATGCAGCACCAAGCCCTGCCGCGTGAGAATCGTCGCAATACCCACCGACTGCAGCGCGCCCAAGACCACGGTCATGTACCGGGTCCACTGCGTGATCTTGCGCCGGCCCAGTTCGCCTTCCTTCTGGATGCGTGCCAGGGGCTCATACACCACCGTCAGCAGCTGGAAGATGATCGATGCCGTGATGTACGGCATAATGCCGAGGGCAAAAATCGTCATGCGGCGCAGGTTGCCGCCGCCAAACAGGTCCATCAGCCCAAGAGCCGATCCGCCCTGCTGGGTAAACATGATCTCAAGCAGGTGGGTATTGACACCGGGGGTGGGGATCCATGCACCAAGGCGATAGATGGCAAGAATGAAAAGGGTGAAGAGCACCCGCTTGCGCAGGTCAGGAATCCGGAAGATATTTAGAAACTTCTCAAGCATGTGTGGGTATCCGCTTCAGGGCTTTTCGAGCCTACATGATCCGTGTCATTCCATCTTACCCGCGAACGGCCCGCGCTGTCGTCCTACATTGGTTGTAGATGCTCCGAGTTTCGATTGCGAAACCCGGAACACTCCACAATTAAGCAGTTGCAGGTGCCGCAGGACCGCCAAGAACCAGGGCTCTGCCGCCAGCCTTTTCGATCTTTTCCACCGCGGACTTGGAAAACTTGTGGGCGTGAATGGTGATCGCCGAGGTCAAGTCGCCCGAACCGAGAATCTTGATCAAGGCCTTCTTGCTCGAGGCCAGGCCAAGCTTCTTGTAATCCTCCAGGGTGATCTCGGAGACAGCTTCGAGAGCCGCGATCCGGTCCAGGTTCACGACCGTATACTCGGTGCGGAAGATGTTGGTGAAGCCGCGCTTGGGCAGACGGCGATGCAGCGGCATCTGGCCGCCCTCGAAACCGCGCATCAGGCTGAAGCCCGAGCGCGAACCCTGGCCCTTGTGGCCGCGGGTCGAAGTCTTGCCCATGCCGGATCCCATACCGCGACCGACACGCTTGCGCCCCGTATTTGCCTTCTTGGGCGCGCGTAGATTCGATAGATTCTTTGCCATGATTTCCTCGCTGTAGCGCCGGCCAGGCTCAGGGTCCCGCCGACTCGCGCTCTTAAATGCAGCTCTTAGCTTCTAGCCATTAGCTTCTAGCCCGCTACTTCTGGAGCCAATTCTGTTCGTTCCAACACGGAAAAGCTGGAAGCTAGGAGCTAAAGGCTAGTAGCTGTCGGGCCAACGGCCTGACTTAGTTCTCGAGAATTCGGACCAGGTGCGGGATGGCCTTCACCATGCCACGCGTCGACTCCGTGTCGACCCGCTCGACGATCTGGTTCAACCGCGTAAAGCCCAGGCCCTTGACCACCCGCTTGTGCTTGTAAGGAGTCGAGTTCTTTGAGCGATAGTACTGAATGCGAATCATCTTGGTTTCGGCCATGATTAAAGCTCCTCAACCGACTTGCCGCGCATGGTGGCCACTTCGCCGCGGTCGCGCAACTGGATCAAAGCATCGAACGTGGCCTTGATGACGTTATGTGGATTGGCGGTGCCGAGGCTCTTGGTGAGCACATTCTGCACCCCCGCCGAAGTCATGACCGCACGCACGGCCCCGCCGGCAATCACGCCGGTACCTTCCGGAGCCGGTTTCAGCAGCACCTGGCCGGAGCCGTAACGGCCCAGCACCTGGTGCGGAATCGTGGTATCGGTCAGGTTAATCCGGAACAGGTTCTTCTTGGCCGACTCAATTCCCTTGCGAATCGCCTGGGGAACTTCCTTGGCCTTGCCCGAACCGTAACCGACCACGCCCGAAGCAGCATCGCCCACCACCACCAGCGCTGCGAACGACATGTTCTTGCCGCCCTTGACCACCTTGGTCACACGATTGATCGAGACCACCTGGTCCTTCAGGTTGTACTGGTTCGCATCGAGTTTCTTCTTCAACATCGTCATTTCTCGTCTGTCCTTCCGAGCGACTTAAGCAACGCCCTGGAAAACCTTGTCTATCAGCCCAAACAAACCGACCGAAAAGTTGGCCGCACCGCAGCGCTCAAACACCAGCCCCACCGCAGGTGGTTAGAATTCGAGGCCGGCCTCGCGCGCCGCATCGGCCAGAGCCTTGATCCGCCCGTGATACAAAAAGCCGCCGCGATCGAAGACCACCTTCTTGATGCCCTTCTCGACAGCGCGCTCGGCGACCGCCTTGCCGATCTCCTTGGCCGCGGCCACGTTGCCGCCGGTCTTCGCCTTCATGGCCAGCGTCGAAGCCGAAACCAGTGTCACGCCGTTCTGATCGTCGATTACCTGCGCGTAGATGTGGTTGAGCGAACGGTACACGTTCAACCGCGGCCGCTCCTCTGTACCCGAAAGCTTGCGGCGGATGCGATCATGAATGCGCTGGCGAATTGCGTTTCTCTTGTTCTGCGTAATCATCGGTATCTCTTTCCTATCAGCGGAGCCGCCCTGCGGCCCCGTTCGGTTGAAATTCAGCCTCTAGCTTCTAGCTTTCAGCTTCTAGTTAAAAGTCCTTCGACTCCATGTCCAAGCTAGAGGCTAAAGGCTAGTGGCTAGCAGCTTATTTGCTGCCTGTCTTGCCGGCTTTCTTCTTCAGCTTCTCGTCCGAATAGCGAACGCCCTCGTTCTTGTACGGATCCGGCTTGCGCAGCGAGCGCATGTCAGCCGCCACCTGGCCCACCTTCTGCCGGTCGATACCCGATACGGTCAGGTGCGTCTGCTTCGGATCGATCGTCACTTCAATTCCCGTCGGCAGCGGAACCTCGATGGGATGCGAGTAGCCCAGGGTGAAAACCACCATCCCCTTGCCCTTCATCTCGGCGCGATAGCCGATGCCCACAATATCCAGCTCCCGTGTCCAGCCCTTTGTGACGCCATGCACGGCGTTGAACACCAGCGCGCGTGTGAGTCCGTGAAAGGCGGCGTACTTTTCACTCTCCCGAACCACGTTCAGGTGCCCGTCACTCTTCTCCAGAGAAATGCCCTCGGCGATCATCGCCGAAACCTTGCCCTTCGGGCCTTCGACCAGAACAGTGTTGCCCTGCACTGTGTACTTCACTCCAGCGGGCAGCGGAATCGGCTTTTTCCCAATACGCGACATCGAATCAATCCTTTGTTGGCTTGCGAGTCCCGCCGGTGTCATCTGACACCCGACGTTCCACTGCAGCCTGAAAAGCAGCTACCAGCTGCTAGCTTCTAGCCACTAGCTTTTGTTTGGCTGCCACAGCTTCGTTCACTCGTCCTGAAGCTAGGGGCTAAAAGCTAGAGGCTAGCAGCTGTCTTTACCAAACTTCGCAGAGCACTTCGCCGCCCACGCCTTCGCGGCGTGCCTGGCGGCCGGTCATCACGCCCTTGGGGGTCGTCATGATCGAGATGCCGAGACCACCCTGGACGCGCTTGATCTCGTCGCGGCCGATATAAACGCGGCAGCCGGGACGCGAAATACGCGCCAGGTCGCGGATGGCCGCTTCTGTGCCGCCGTACTTGAGGTACACGCGCAGAATCTGCTTGCCTTCTTCTTCCTGGGTCTTGTAGTTCGAGATGTAGCCCTCTTCCTTGAGAATGCGGGCAATCTCGGTCTTCAGCTTTGAAGCCGGCACATCCAGCTTCTGATGGCGAGCCCGGATTGCGTTCCGGATGCGTGCCAGAAAATCTGCTACTGGGTCGGTCAGACTCATTCCTTCTCCTTCATTCCCCGTTCGCCCGCCGCGGCGGGAACCAGCGGAAATGTCTACTACAGTGATCAGTGGACAGTGATCAGTGCTCAGTAAAAACTTGATCTTTGTATCAGCTGTTCGTTCCGGAACCTCCAGAACTGACCACTGACCACTGTTCACTGACAAGTGCTCTTCTACCAGCTCGACTTGACGACGCCGGGGATCTCTCCCTTGAGCGCCAGCGCACGGAAGCACAAACGGCAAATTCCGAACTTGCGCAGAAAGCCGCGCGGCCTCCCGCAGAGCTGGCACCGATTGTGCTTGCGGCAGCTGAACTTCGGCTTCCGCGCGTCCTTCACCCTTTTTGCAGTGGTTGCCATAAATCCTCTTAACGACAGCTACTAGCTTTTGCTATTAGCTCCTGGCTGGTTCATTCCTGAAGCGGGGCTCATCCACAGAACCTCGGCTTCCCTTTTCGCCTCAGATGCCGGTTCTACCTCGATGAAGCTAAAGGCTAGAAGCTAGCAGCTAAAAGCTGCTTTACGCGCCCTGGCGGAACGGCATGCCGAAATGCTTCAGCAATGCGCGCGCCGAGTTATCGTCCTTGGCCGTAGTCACAATCGTGATGTTCATGCCCTTCAGCTTCTCCACCTTGGAGTAATCAATCTCCGGGAAGAGCAGCTGATCCTTCAGGCCAAGCGTGTAGTTGCCGCGCCCGTCAAAACTCTTGGTCGACACGCCCCGAAAGTCGCGCACGCGCGGCAGAGCGGTCGAAATCAAGCGATCCAGAAACTCGTAAGCCTTGTCCTGGCGCAGTGTAACCATGGCGCCAATCGACATGCCGGCGCGCACCTTGAAGGCCGCGATCGACTTCTTCGCCTTCGTGGTCACCGGCTTCTGGCCGGCGATGGAGGCCAGATCATTGACCAGCGGGTCCAGCAGCTTGGTGTTCTGCGTAGCCTCGCCCAGTCCCATGTTCACGACGATCTTTTCAAGCCTCGGAACCGCCATCATGTTCTCAAGCCCAAGCTCCTTCAACAGAGCCTGCTTGATTTCCTTGTGATACTTCTCTCTCAACCTTGCTGCCATCTCACTTTGCTCTCTTTCTTCCGGCCCTCGGAGTGGATCCTCTTACCTCAACCCGTGTACCGTTGCGGAAGTGTTCGCCGCACAGGCGGAGCCTCGCTCGTTCCGTGCCGACTTGGATTGGTTCTGCTTTCGCGTGGACTGTGATTTTCCGCTCTGCTCCAGAGTCTCCCCTGTTCGCTGACCGCTGTTCACTGTCCACTGTCCCCTGTCGTTACTTCTTCGTGGGCAACGTCTGCCCGCACTTCTTGCACATCCGCACCTTGGTGTCGCCATCGACCTTGTAGCCGATCTTGGCCGGCCCGCAGTTGGGGCAAACCAGTGACACGTTCGAAACGTGGATGGGTGATTCCTGTTCCGCGATGCCGCCCTTGGTGCGCTGTCCCCGCTTGCTCGACACAGTCTTCTTGACGACCCGCACATGCTCCACGAGCACGGTGTCCTTGTCCGGGAAGACGCGCAGCACGCGGCCTGTCTTGCCGCGGTCGGAACCCGTAAGCACCTTGACCACATCGTTGCGACGAATATTCAAACTCGGCATACCTTCTCCAAAATCAGCTATCAGCTTTTAGCTGCTAGCTCCTGGCTTTGTGTTACCACTCTTCCGACGCAGCCCATCTTCACACCGAACCAGCTAGAAGCTAGAAGCTGAAAGCTAGAAGCTGCCCTTACACAACTTCCGGGGCCAGCGAAACGATCTTCAAAAACTTCTTCTCGCGCAGTTCACGAGCCACAGGACCAAACACGCGCGTACCCACCGGCTCATGCGCATCGTCGATCACCACTGCCGCGTTCTCGTCAAAGCGAATGTAGGTTCCATCGCGGCGGCGATGCTCCTTGCGGGTGCGGACGATAACCGCCTTCACAACCTTGCCCTTCTTCACGGTGCCATCGGGAGAGGCTTCTTTCACTGCCGCCGTCACGATATCGCCGAGACCGGCTTTCTTCCCGAGTCCTCCGCCCAGGGGCAGGATCACTTGCAGCTTGCGTGCGCCGGAGTTATCGGCTACCGCGAGCATGGTTCTCATTTGTACTGCCATGGAATCTTCTCCTCTACCAGCTTCCAGCCTTCAGCTGCCAGCTTTCAGTTCCTGCAAGACGACCCGACTTCCCGACAATCCAGCTAGAAGCTAGAGGCTAGAGGCTAGAAGCTCACGGCTCGCTAGTTGGTAGCCTTGGGCGCCGCATCCTCAATTTGTCCAAGAGAAGAACGCCGCACAATCTCTTCCAGCGACCACCGCTTCAGCTTGCTCAGCGGCCGGGTCTCGCGGATGCGCACCACATCGCCCATGCGCGCCGAGCTCTGCTCGTCGTGGGCATAGAACTTCTTCGTCGAGCGCACGATCCGCTTGTACTTGTTATGGGCTTTGCGCATCTCGACTTCGACCACAATGGTCTTCTGCATCTTGGTCGAAACCACGTTGCCGACCTTCTCGTTACGCCGCGCGCCCGAGGCGGCGGGCGCCTGTGTTGTCTCTGGTGTCGCCGTCATTTAGCGTGCTCCCTTCGCGGTCTTGGCCTTCGGTGCCGTACCGGCATCGGCTGTCGCTCCGCGTATGCCGAGGGCGCGCTCGCGCGCCACGGTCTTGATTTGGGCGATCTCCTTGCGCAGCTGGCGGAGCTTCTTCACTCCGTCGTTCTGCCCCAGCGAGACCTGAAAGCGAAGCCGGAACAGCTGCTCGGCGGAGGTCTTCTCCTGGTGCTGCAATTCTTCGTCGCTCAAGTTGCGAATCTTTTCCAGTTCCATCTGAATTCTCTCTCCGGCGGCGAAGTATCCTGTTCGGACTTGTCGCCGCTACCCGCAATCAACCAGCCTATGCAGCCGGCTTCTTCTCCGCAGAAACAGCCCTCTCCACACCTGGCCGCTGCACAAACTTGGTGCGCAATGGCAGCTTGTTCGACGCCAGGCGCATGGCCTCCTGCGCGATCTCCGGAGCTACCCCTTCCATTTCGAAAAGGATCTTGCCCGGCCGCACCACCGCAACCCAGTGATCCAGCGCGCCCTTGCCCGAACCCATTCTCACTTCGGCCGGCTTCTTGGTGATCGGCTTGTCCGGGAACAGCCGCAGCCAGATCTTGCCGCCGCGCTTGATGAATCGCGTCATGGCGATACGGGCGGCTTCGATCTGCCGGTCCGTAATATAGCCGCACTCCATGACCTTCAAACCGTATTCGCCGAACGCAAGCGAGGAACCGCGCCACGCCTTGCCGCGGCGCTTGCCCTTCTGCTGCTTGCGAAACTTCACCTTCTTTGGCATCAACATAGCGAAAACCTCAAAAGCAGCTACTAGCTTCTAGCTATTAGCTCCTAGCTTCATTTCTTCCCACCGCAGCCCTACAACCAACACACTAGCTAGAAGCTAGAGGCTAGAAGCTAGTAGCTGCATTTAAAACACCGACGGTCCACCCACCTGCGGCTGACGGCGCTTCTGCTCGTAGATATCGCCGCGATAGATCCACGTCTTCACTCCGATCACGCCATACGTCGTGTTCGCTTCGGTGAAGCCGTAATCGATGTCGGCGCGCAGCGTGTGCAGCGGCAAACGTCCCTGCAGATACCACTCCGAGCGCGCGATTTCATTTCCGTTCAACCGGCCTGAGACGCGCACCTTGATTCCCTTGCAGCCAAAACGCAACGCTGAGTCAACGCTCTTGCGCATGGCGCGACGAAAACTGACGCGTTTTTCCAGTTGCAGCGCGATATTCTCCGACACCAGCTGGGCGTCCAGCTCCGGCTTGTTCACCTCGATGATGTCGATGAACACGTCACGGCTGGTGCGCTTGCCGAGCTCCGTCTTGAGCTTCTCGATCTCGGCGCCCTTGCGGCCGATCACGATGCCCGGACGCGCGGTGCGGATCAAGAAGCGCAGCTTGTTGCCCGGACGCTCGATCTCCACCGAGCTCACGCCGGCAGCCTTCAGCTTGTCGCGCAGCTCAGCCTTGAGCTTCACGTCCTCGACCAAGAGCTTGTCATAGTCGCGCTCAGAGAACCAGCGCGAACGCCACGGCTTGTTCACTCCCAGCCGGAATCCGTAAGGATGGACTTTCTGTCCCATACTGTTTCCTCAAATCCCTCTAGGCCTTCTTGCCGGCCTTTTTTACAGTTGTTGCGCGAACGGTCCGCGGCTTCGCAGCCTTCTTGGTCGACTTCGGCTCTTCCACCTTGGTCACCAGTCCCGCCTTGGCCTCGCGCTCCGCCACCGACAGCACAATGTGCGTCAACCGGCGCTGATAGCGATAGGCACGGCCCATGGGCGCGGGGCGGATGCGCTTCATGCGCGGTCCGTCGTTGGCGATGGCCTGCTTGACGTAGAGATTATCCACGTCCAGATCCAAGCCCCGCTCACCGGATACATACTTGGCGTTATCCACCGCCGACACCAGCAGCTTGTGGATCACCGGGGCAATGCGCTTCTTGGTGAAAGCCGCGGTTTCCAGAGCTTCCTGGATGTTCCGGCCCTTGATCAGGTCGAGTACCAGCCGCGCCTTCTGCGGCGACACGCGCTGAAACTTGGCCTCGGCCCGGTATTCGTTTGTCTCGACTGCCATTGGTCTGTCCTCAAATCAGCTACTAGCTTCTGGCTACTAGCTTCCAGCTATTCTTGTCATGCGAGAACCGCTCAACTCACCATCCATGAGCTAGTAGCTAATAGCTAGAAGCTAGAAGCTGCCTTTCCCTACCTCGGCTTCGCACTTGCCTCAGCCTTGCCGCCCGCCGTGTGACCTTTGAAGGTACGCGTCGGGGCGAATTCGCCCAGCTTGTGTCCCACCATGTTCTCGGTCACGTACACGGGAACGAACTTCTTGCCGTTGTGCACGGCGATGGTGTGGCCCACAAACTCCGGGAAGATGGTCGAACGACGCGACCACGTCTTCACTACCTTCTTGTCGTTGGCCTGGTTGAGCACCTCGATCTTCACGGTGAGGTGCGCATCCACAAACGGGCCCTTCTTTGTCGAACGTGCCATAAAACCAGCTCCTAGCTTTTAGCCTCTAGCCGCTAGCTCTGAACTCCCTGCTATCGGCTGGCTATTGCCTGAAATCTCTGCTTCGCAGCACGTTAGCTAATAGCTAAAAGCTAGTAGCTAGCGGCTGCCTTTCTACTTCGTCCGACGGCTGACGATAAAGGCGTCGGTCCGCTTGTTGTTACGTGTCTTGTATCCGCGTGTCGGCTGGCCCCACGGGGTCACCGGGTGACGGCCGCCCGAGGTCTTGCCCTCACCGCCGCCGTGCGGGTGATCGACCGGGTTCATGGCCACGCCGCGGTTGGTGGGACGAATGCCCAGCCAGCGGTTGCGTCCCGCCTTGCCGATCGAAATGTTCTCGTGATCGGTGTTGCCCACCTGGCCGATGGTCGCCATGCACTCCACCAGCACCTTGCGGGTTTCACCGGAAGGCAGCTTTAGAAGCGCGTAATCGCCTTCCTTGGCTACCAGCTGCGCCTGCGCACCGGCCGAACGCGCCATCTGCGCGCCCTTGCCCGGCCGCAGCTCGATGGCGTGCACCGTGGTGCCCGCAGGAATGTTCTTGAGCGGCAGGGAGTTGCCGATCAGGATGTCGGCTTCGGGACCCGAGGTCACCGTCGCGCCAACCTTCAAGCCAACCGGCTGCAAAATGTAGCGCTTCTCGCCATCGGCGTAGTTGATCAGCGCAATGCGGGCCGAACGGTTCGGATCGTACTCGATGGTCGCCACTTTTCCGGGCACGCCATACTTGTCGCGCTTGAAGTCGATCAGGCGCAGCTTCTGCTTGTGGCCGCCGCCGTGATGGCGGATGGTCAGGTCGCCCGTGTTGCGGCGGCCACCAGTACGCTTGCGCGTCGTCAGCAGCGGCTTGTACGGCTTATCCGTCGTCAGGTCGTCGTTCACCTGCGTGGTCTTGAACCGCAGGGTCGGTGTGATCGGTCTGTATGTCTTGATTGCCATCGTCTTTGTCCTGAAGTGCTGGCACCCGAACTCAAGTGCCGCACTCCCCGTTTCTCCGGAACCCTTACCGTCTCGGTTCCGATATTCCTTCTGGACCACCAGTCAGCAAATCGCTGTCAGCTGTCCACTGTGAGCTGCTCTTACAGGTTGCTCACGTACTCGGGCAGCTTCTCGCCAGCCTTCAGCCGGACGTAAGCCTTCTTCCAGTCGGGGCGGAAGCCCGCGAACTTGCCGCGGCGGCGCTCCTTGCCCAAAACGTTCGCAGTGCGAACCGCGGCCACCTTCACCTTGAAGAGAGCCTCGACGGCCTGCTTGACTTCGGTCTTTGAGGCCTCGGGCGCTACGTCAAACACCAGCGTCCCTTCGGTCTCCTTTACGCCCAAACCCTTTTCCGTAATCAGGGGGCGGCGAATCACGCTATAGAGAGTCGGCATTACGCAACCTCCGTCTGCGCGGCGAGCTTGCGCTTCGACACGGTCTTTTCAAGAGCCTCGCTCAGCTGCTCGATTGCGGCCGCCGAAAAAATGGCCCGCTCATAGCGCAGCAGATCGTAGGGATGCACTTCGTTGTTGAGCACCAGTTCCACGCCGTTCAGGTTGCGCGCACCCAGCACCAGCCCGGGAGAAAGCGTCTTGCCGTTCTCCACCAGCAGCACCGTGCGATTGGCGCCCAGCTTGTCGAGCGCGGCGCGATAGAGCTTGGTCTTCGTTTCCTTGAGCTCCAGCGTGTCAACCACCGTCAGCTTGCCGTCGGCCAGCTTTGAAGCCAGCGCCGAGCGCAGCGCACCCAGCAGCTTCTTGCGCGGAAAAGCGTAATCGTAGCTGCGCGGCTGAGGTCCATGCACCGTGTAGCCGTGGCGCCACAGAGGCGAGCGCACCGAACCGATACGAGCCCGGCCCGTGCCCTTCTGCTTCCACAGCTTCTTGCCCGAACCGGCAACTTCCGTGCGGCTCTTGGTCTTGTGCGTGCCCTGGCGAAGCGAGGCGCGGTAGTGCTTGACCGCCTCCCACAGGAGAGCCTCATTGACCTGGTCGGGCGCGAATACCGCGTCGGCCAGCTCGATCGTGCCCACCTTTTCACCGTTCAAATTCACTACATCCAAAATTGCCATCGTCTTCTTCTTCCGCTGACCGTACCGCGTGTCAGCTCTCAATCTTTTCGCGCCCGCTAGGGCGTTCGCCGCGGCGAACCGCACCGCCTACTTCCTCTTCGCCGTCGCCTTCTTCGAAGCCTTTAACGGATCGACCGTACCGGATCCGGCAAACCCACGACGCTCGCGCGGCGGAGTCTTGGCCTTCGAGATCAACACGTACCCTTCGCGCGATCCGGGTACCGCGCCTTCCACCATCAGCAGATTCTCTTCCAGGTCGATGCCGCGAATCCGCAGGTTGCGCACCGTGATCTGTGCCGCGCCCATGTGGCCAGGCATGCGCTGCCCGGGAAACACGCGCGACGGAAAGCTGGAGGCGCCGATCGAGCCCTGCACCTGGAACATGTGTCCGTGTGACTTGGGACCGCCGCCGAAACCATGCCGCCGAACCACACCGGCGAATCCGCGACCCTTGGAGGTGCCGATCACGTCCACAAACTTTACTTCGGAGAAGATATCGACCAGCACGCGGTCGCCGGCTTTCACCGCGACATTACCCTCTGCGTCCGCCTCGAGATCCACTTCCTTGATGACCTTCACCGGCGGCGCTTCTGTCTTGGCAAAGTGGCCCGCCTGCGGCTTGGTCACGTTCTTGTTCTTGATGAACTCGACCAGTCCGATCTGCGCGGCTTCGTAGCCATCGTTCGCCAGTGTCTTCAACTGCGTAATCACACAAGGGCCCGCCTGCAGCACCGTGATGGGGTGCACTTCGCCCTTTTCGTCGAAGACCTGCGTCATGCCGATTTTTTTACCTAAAATTCCTGTAACTGCCATGTCTTCCTCACCTCATCATGCGATGTTGAAGGTCGTCGCACTGCCGGAATTGGTGGCGAGCTCACAGCGTCAACTGACTACTGTTCACTGTCCACTGTTCACTTACTTCTCAAACGCCTTGATCTCAACATCGACGCCCGCGGGCAGATCGAGCTTCATCAGCGCGTCCACTGTCTGCTGCGTCGGTTCGAGGATGTCGATCAGCCGCTTGTGCGTGCGGATCTCGAAGGCCTCGCGCGATTTCTTGTCCACGTGCGGCGAACGCAGCACGCAATACTTGTTCTTGATCGTCGGCAAGGGAATCGGACCCGCCACCGTTGCCCCGGTGCGCTTGGCCGTCTCCACTATCTCGCCGGTTGAGGTGTCCAGCACGCGATAGTCGTATGCCTTCAACCGAATGCGAATCCTCTGTCCTACCATGCCTGTCGCTTCTTCCTCTGCCGACAACCTGCCGGCAGCTCTCAGTTGTCAGCTCTCAGTTGCCAGGAACCAGCCTTGCTGATCCCTGACCCCTGCTCACTGATCCCTGTTACTTCGTAATTTCCGAAACCGTGCCTGCGCCCACCGTGCGGCCGCCTTCGCGGATCGCGAACCGAAGACCCTTTTCCAAGGCCACCGGCGTGATCAGCTCCACCGCCAACTCCACGTTGTCGCCCGGCATCACCATCTCCGTGCCTTCAGGAAGTTCCGCCACACCCGTCACGTCCGTCGTGCGGAAGTAGAACTGGGGACGATAGCCCTTGAAGAACGGCGTATGACGGCCGCCTTCTTCCTCCGGCTTGGCCAGAACCATGCCGCGCTCCACGTCTTCCTTGGGAATGCCGCGCAGAAGAAGTCCGGCATTGTCGCCCGCCAGGCCCTCATCCAGCTGCTTTTTGAACATTTCCACGCCCGTCACAACCGTCTTGCGGGTCTCGCGGAAGCCCACAATCTCGGCTTCTTCGCCCACCTTCACCTTGCCGCGCTCGATACGGCCCGTCACCACCGTGCCGCGGCCCGAGATCGAGAAGATGTCTTCGATCGGCATCAGGAAGGCCAGGTTCACCGCGCGCTCGGGCTGCGGAACATACTTGTCCACCGCATCCATCAACGCGTCGATCTGGGCTTCCCACTTGGGCTCCCCGTTCAAAGCGCCCAAAGCCGAGCCGCGAATCACCGGAACATCGTCGCCCGGGAACTGGTACTTCGACAACAGCTCGCGCACTTCCATTTCCACCAGATCGGTCAGCTCTTCGTCTTCGACCGCGTCGCACTTGTTCAGGAACACCACGATGCAGGGAACGCCCACCTGGCGCGCCAGCAGAACGTGCTCCTTGGTCTGCGGCATGGGGCCGTCGGTGGCCGCGACCACCAGAATCGCGCCGTCCATCTGCGCCGCGCCGGTGATCATGTTCTTGATGTAGTCGGCGTGACCGGGACAATCCACGTGCGCGTAGTGTCGGTTCTTGGTCTCGTACTCCACGTGCGCCGTCGCGATCGTGATGCCCCGCTCCCGCTCTTCAGGAGCGTTATCGATCGAGTCAAACGAACGGAACGTGTTCTTCGGGTTGTGCTTCTGCAATACCTTGGTGATTGCCGCCGTCAACGTCGTCTTGCCGTGATCGATGTGCCCGATCGTGCCCACGTTCACGTGCGGCTTCGAACGATCAAACTTTTCCTTCGCCATAAGACCCCTAAATCCCTTTCGTGGCTCGTACTACTTGTTTCAACCTGGAGCGCCGGCCATCCGGCTCCAGCTCCAAAACATTTTCCTTACAAACCAGGCCCTACTTGCCTTGCGCCCGGCCAATGATCTCATCGGCAATCATCCGCGGAGCTTCTTCGTACCGCGCAAACTGCATCGAGTACGAAGCGCGGCCCTGCGTCGACGAACGAATGTCGTTCACATATCCGAACATTTCCTTCAGCGGCACGATCGCCTTGATCACCTGCGAACCTGCTGCGTGCTCCATACCCTCGATCCGGCCGCGACGTGAATTGATGTCGCCGATGATCGTGCCCATGTGCTCCTCGGGAACCGTGACTTCGACCGCCATCACCGGTTCAAGCAGAACGGGCGATGCCTTGCGAGCGGCTTCCTTGAACGCAATCGATCCCGCGAACTTGAAGGCCATTTCGTTCGAGTCCACTTCGTGGTAACTGCCGTCGAACAGGGTCACCTTCACGTCCACGATTGGGAAGCCCGCCAGGATGCCCAGTTCCAGTGCACCCTGCACGCCCTGATCGATGGGCTTGATGTATTCCTTCGGAACCACGCCGCCCTTGATGTCGTTGATGAATTCGTAGCCCTTGCCCGGCTCGTTCGGTTCCACGCGCAGCTTGCAATGCCCGTAGTTGCCCGATCCGCCGGTCTGGCGAATGTACTTGCCCTCGGCCTCGGCTGCCTTGCGAATCGTTTCGCGGAACGCCACCTTGGGCTCGCCCACATTGGCTTCGACCTTGTGCTCGCGCTTCATGCGGTCCACAAGAATCTCGAGATGCAACTCGCCCATGCCGCTGATAATCGTCTGGCCCGAATCTTCGTCGGTATGCA
>WNGR01005999.1_pt1 | contig 23330 bp, 20 predicted proteins | sample 5407581 | NCBI WGS metagenome assembly WNGR01 (sample SAMN13153383, study PRJNA577476) | soil metagenome | isolation source: 80 cm soil or saprolite under Garry oak tree replicate 2 | place: USA:California | collected 2016-06-15
GGGCCGAAGGTGATGAAGAACTGGGAGCCGTTGGTGTTCGGACCAGCGTTTGCCATTGATAGAATACCAGCGGAGTCATGTTTGAGGGCAAGGGCACCCGGCTCATCATTGAAACGATAGCCGGGACCTCCTGTCCCGGTACCTGTAGGGTCGCCGCCCTGTGCCATAAAACCGCCTATCACGCGATGGAAGGTTGTGCCATCGTAGAAGCCCTCGCGTGCCAGAAACACGAAATTATTGACGGTTTGTGGGGCTTGTGCTGCAAACAACTCTACCTGGAAATCTCCCCTTTCCGTATGGAATATCGCTATGTACCGCTTTGACGGGTTGATCTGCATCGCTGGGGGCGCACTGTAGCGCTTTGCCGACATGAAAGATGTCCTTTCTACTATGGTACCGGAACCACGATCACATGGTTGATGGTATCCGGTATAACATTCTTTGCCTTCGGGTCATCAGGATTCGGGCCCTGGATCTTCTGGACTATATCCAGACCTTTTACAACGTACCCAAAGAGATTATACTGCTTTGGCAACTTTGTATCATCGGTAATGCAGATGAAGAACTGGCTGCCATTGGTATTTGCACCGGCATTTGCCATGGCGACACAACCAACTTTGTACTCTCCCTTGACAGGTTCATCTTTGAAGGTATAGCCAGGACCATCTTTATTGACTCCAGTAGCCTTCGTCTTGGAAGGATCACCAGTCTGGATGACGAACTTGGGCACGACCCGGTGGAAGACCAGGCCGTTATAGAAGCCTTGTTCTGCCAGGAATACAAAGTTGTTGACGGTGTTTGGTGCAAGTTTCGGGTCGAGATCCATGACAATTAAGCCACGACTGGTATTGAGACCTATGCAGTAGTGTGACTTGAGATCAATCCCCATGTCGGGTGCTTTTTTGAACTGGTGAGTAATATCCTTGATCTGTGAGTTACTAGGAGCAGGAGAAAGATCGGTGAGCTCGTTAACTACCCTGGTATTGAGACAGGGTGAGACCACGACAGGCTTTGGTTTAACAGGTTGTGGCGCAAAGGGTCCCAGGTGATTGACATAGAGAGCCCAGACACCGAATGCTATCAGGAGCACAAGCATCACTGACGCTACGGGATAGCGAGCTATGCCACGAGCAGGCTTTTTGTAGCCAGGAGCACGCCGTGGAGCTACTTTTTTCTCTTTATAGCGAACATATTCCTTACCCTCTAATTTTGGTAGTGGAGTTGCATGCGCTTTTGCAATTTTTGCCGCACGTCTCGCGGTAGCACGTTTCTTTGTCTTTGGCATGGGGTTGTGTAGATACTCCTTCTTCGAGTTAAATAGTGTCTGTTCGGCCCCCAGCCAATGATGTTTATCTATGAATGATACCGGTGGGTGGCCAATGAGTATGCTCTCATTTTCTGGATGCTATAATAACGCTCTCGTCGGGTTGGGTCAAGTGGTTCTTTTCAAGAATCGAGATATCCTTATAGAGCCAAACCCTCAATCACTTCATACAACAACTGAGGCAGGGTATCGAACGAGTACGACATAAGCACGCGCTCACCGCACTGGTGAGCGCCTCGTCCATATGGTCCAAGATTGACCACTGGCAGCCCCAGTTCCTGAATCGCTTTCAATGGGAGGCTGTAGGTACCAGGACGTACAGGGGTAGCAGGTTCCTGCCAGGTGGGTATATTGGTTGTCAGCGCTTGCAGGTCCATGCCAGAATCGAGCCGCAGGTAGCTCATATCGGAAATGTATTGGTAATACTCCTGCACTACAAGATTCAATTCAGGATGCACTGCCGCAACATCTGCTACAACGTCGTGCAACAGGCATGGAGCCGCTGCAACATGTGGATAATAGGGCGGCGAATAGTAAATCACTATAGCAGGACCTTGTTTGCCACTCAGCATCCAGAGGCGCTGCACAAGGTGGAGACAACGTCCTCGGCCATCCAATCCAGCAGGCATGCTTTCCCATGCAGCAGCCAGTTCGGCATTTACACGCTCCAAGCCTGACTGCTGCTCGACTTCGGTGCGCAGTTGCGCATAGGTGAGCACCGCACCAGAACGCGGTTTGAGTTGTCCTATACGTGCTGTATCCCCATTGATACCTACCCACCGACGTTCTACCTCGTCGATATGCTGTAGTCCGTGTTTCAATGCTACTTCAGCACGCAGGCGTAGCCTTGCCAGCAACTCACCTGGTTCGGTGGAGAAGGTCAAGACGTTCAGGTAGAAGTAGGCTGCGAAGGGAAGTTGTACATCATAACCATTTTTGAGATCGCTCGCCTTCAGTGTGACCGGCGGTGGTGTGATCTGTCCACGTACCACGTCACACAATTCGTCGTTCATGCTGAGATCGCGTATAAGTTCTGCTGCAAGCAAATTAGCATCAACGCCGTCGAATGGAGCCCCGACATGTGAGGCATGCCCAATGAGCAGGAAACTGGGAAGGAGTTTGCCTATAGTACCTGTGTAGATATACCGGTGCGAATCGCCGGGATAACCACTGGTTGTGTAGTCGGTGTTTAGCGCACCCAGGTATTCCAGTCCATACTGCTGACGTAGATGAAGGAGAAAGTGGACGGCCTGGAGGATACCGGCCGATTCGTTCTCTTCATCCGGCGTTGCCAGAAGTACGACTGAAAGCGGCATATCTCCCTCTCGTGCCCTCTCGGCGAGGCGTCGCATTACCGCAATATGGGCAGCTACCCCACTTTTCATATCGATAGAGCCTCGCCCGAACATCCACTCCCCAGGATGTGCAGCCAGATCCTCAGCCAGTCCTGGCGTTAACGCTGCCAGGGTATCCTGCCGCTCAGCCAGTCCACCTGGATCGTGTGCCCATTGCTCCAATGGTCCGTAATCGGCCGTATCTACTGTATCGATATGCCCAAGCAGAACCACGGTACGCGGGCTACGTCCATGAAGGAAGGCATAAGCGTTCTGGCGACCATAGGGATCACCAGGAAGTGGATCAAGTCCAATCGATCTATAGGCCTTCTCCAGACCACCTTCCTGGAGCAGATGCAGTACTTCCTGTGCGACTCGAATTTCACCCTCACCCGGGCTGACGCTACATATTCTCACCAGCCGTTCTGTATATTGCTGGACGGTGTCATACCAGTTGTTCTGCAAAGGGAGTTCTCCGTCAATCCTTACTCTCTAATAACTCTGTTTCAAGGTTTCGTGTTATCGATTAGATCACTGTTGTGCTCTCTTTGTCAAGGAAGAATTAGCAGGCGGGCCATGTGCTTGATAATGCATATTGACAAAAGACCGCGGCCCGACAGTAGGGGCCTGAGCGGAGCTTGCGGAGCGCGTATCAATTCCTTCGCCGCCCACCGCCGACTGATCGGCGAGTGTTCGTCCGATTCTTTTATCACTATCCATAATCGGCACTCTACCGGTCTCCCTGGAAGAGACAGAGCCATTTACAAGTCGAGGCAAGGGGGAGTGCAGAGGGGGCGAAGCCCCTTCTGCCAGAGTCTGGGGAATCCTGTCTGGGGGACAGGAATCTGGGCGCTAGTTGCCGTGGGTCTGATCTGGGCCCCAACGCTATCCGTTACGTTCGTCTACCGTCTGCTCAGGAACCCAAAAAAGAAGTCGATCTGATTGAGAAGCTGCACGAACTTGGCTACACGGTCAGTGATGAAGGAAACCTGCCAGTTCCCCCTCCAGAACCCCTACCATATAAGAATGAAAAACTCAAAAATCTCGATCCAATCCTGGCCGTTTGCGAAACGCTTGCAGAAGTGGTGGAGTGTATCTGTCGTGCAGAGGATTTTCCCCTCGTAATTGGGGGAGACCACAGTATCTCCGTGGGATCAATTACCGGGGTGGCTAAGGCACGCGGCAAGATTGGTGTTATCTGGGTTGACGCTCATGGTGATTTTAACACTGATAAGATCTCGCCATCTGGCAATATTCACGGTATGCCACTTGCCGCACTGGCTGGCATTGGCAATGAACGACTGGTAAACCTGGGTGACGTTGCTCCAAAACTCGATCCTGCACATATTGTTGTCATCGGTGCACGCGCTCTTGATCCTGGAGAACGAGAAATGCTGCGCAAAGCCAGGGTTTCCGTCTTTACCATGAAGGATATTGATCGCCAGGGCATCTCCAAAACTATCGCTCAGGCGCTCGAGATCACGACGAGTGGCACCAACGGCCTGCATGTCAGTTTCGATATAGATGCACTGGATCCCCGCGAAGCACCTGGAGTTGGTACGCCAGTACGTGGGGGCCTATCTTATCGTGAAGCTCGCCTGGCTATGGAATTAATCGCCGATTCGGGTAAATTGATCTCTCTGGACATGGTTGAGGTAAATCCGGTACTTGATCAGCGGAATCGTACCGCTCGAGCGGCTGCTGAACTTATTCTTGCAATGCTTGGGAGACAGCTATTCTAGACGCTCCCCTAACCTCTCCCACTTAGAGCATAGTCAAGTATCTCGTACAAAAGGAGTGTGTATGGATCGGATGCAGTGGCGCAAGGAAAATGGTTAAGGCGAAACATGGGTAAAGAGCTAACAAGAAAGCCCTAAAAATTGTTAGCTGGCAACGTGTTATTCTCAAGAAAAACACTCTATAATTAGAACAATGGGGTAGTTTTTGACCGTAGGGGCATCCCTTGCGGATCTTACACGGGTAGGTTTTGTGGAAGGATCATCGTCAGTCCGTAGGGGCGAGGGCGGCAGAGCTGGGTTGGGAGGGCCGAGATCGTCGCCCGCCGTGCTCCTTCCCACGGGCCTCCCCAAAAAACCTACCTGTGTAAGCCCTTGCGGATGCCCTGGGCGACCTTGGAGGTCGCCCCTACGGAGAGGAGCTATAACGAAGTGTCTGACCCATCAGTAATCAATAACTCGGAAGCCGAATCATCAGAGGCAACCACCAGGGGCACCCCTAATCGTCCGTGGATACGTCACTATGAGCAAGGAGTGCCTGCTCAATTCGACATTCCAGATCATCCTCTGACCTGGCTGCTCGATCAAACGGCCAGCCGCTATTCAGGTCATACCGCTTTCATCTACTATGGAACAAAGCTGAGTTATGCCAGGTTTGCTACCCTGGCAAATCGCTTTGCCATCGAATTACAGAAGCTGGGGATACAGAAGGGCGACCGCGTTGCGATTGCGCTCCCAAATATCCCACAGTATCCAATTGCTTTTTATGGTGCACTTAAGGCCGGGGCAGTGGTTGTGCCAACCAACCCCCTGTATACTGAGCGTGAGATGCAGCACCAACTGGCGGATTCTGGGGCACGAGTAATCGTGATGCTTGATATGTTCTATCCAGTTGTACGTGCGGTACGCGAGAATACGAAGTTGGACCATATCATCATCACGAGCGTTACTGATTTTCTGCCACCTGTGCTCCGTATGCTCTATCCTCTTACCCAACTGCGTGCAAAGCATGCAGAACCCCGCCTGACCGAAAAGGAACTTCACAAGGACCCAACGTTGCATACTATGAGCTCAATGTTGAAGTCTCATACCAGAGGCGGGATAGAGGTCTTCAATCTACCTGTGCAGGCTTCTAGCGATGACCTGGCAGTTCTGCAATACACAGGTGGGACAACAGGGCTTTCGAAAGGTGCCATGCTGACGCACCGCAATCTCCTCGCCAATGCGATGCAAACCCGTTACTGGACCCCGAAAGCCCAGGAGGCCGGGGAGGTGACGTTGTGCGTAGCGCCGTTCTTTCATTCCTATGGCCTGACCGTTGGCATGAATCTCTCCATTTTTGCAGCAGCAACCATGGTGCTTTTGCCTCAGTTCAAAGCCAAAGAAGTCGTGAAGACGATCGATCGCTATCACACAACGCTCCTGCCGGGTATTCCCACAATGTACCTGGCAATTATGCGCAAAGCGGGCAAGCATACTGAGAAATTGCGTTCGATCAAGTACTGTATTAGCGGTGCAGCTCCCCTACCTGCGAAGATCCAATCCGATTTCGAGGCGATGACCCACGGCAAGCTGGTTGAAGGATACGGATTGAGCGAAGCTTCACCCGTGACGCATTGCAATCCGTTGGATGATGGTTGTCGCAATGGAAGTGTAGGTCTTCCTCTGCCAGATGTCGATGCGGCTATTCTGGATGCAAAAACGGGAGAACTGCTGCATCCTGGCCAGGTGGGCGAGATTGTGGTCAAGGGTCCAAATATTATGCGGGGCTACTGGAATCGCAAGGAAGAGAACATCTTCTTTAACGGCTGGATGCATACTGGCGACCTGGGGAAGATGGATGAGGATGGTTACTTCTACGTGGTGGAGCGGGCCAAAGATATGATTATCGCCAGTGGTTTTAACGTCTATCCGCGTGAGGTCGAGGAGGTGCTATTCCATCACCCTGCCATCCAGGAAGCAGCCGTGGTAGGTATTCCAGATGAGTACCGTGGTGAAACAGTGGCAGCCTTCATCGTGCTCAAGCCTGGATTTGCAGCATCTGATGAGACCCGCCAGGATATTATTGCTTTCTGCAAGAAAGAACTGACCCCGTACAAAGTACCAAAAAAGCTAGAGTTCCGCGAGAGCTTGCCAAAATCACTGATTGGCAAGGTTTTGAGAAGAGAACTGCGTCTAACGCAAACGAATGCATAGATTGTAGTGTAGGAACCTGATTTATTCTGTCCCATGTAGGGGCCCGATTATGCAGATTGAGAAATGAATCCGGCCAGACCGTAGGCAGTGTCATCCTGAGCGAAGCGAAGGATCTGTCTCGAGATTGATTGGCCGTAGGGGCCCGATTGATCGCGCCCAAGGGGGGGCAGGGGTCTCCCCGCTTGTCCGATTACCGAGGTCGGCACAGCGTTCCTGACAAATTCCGTCAGCGAGAGTGCCGACAAAATATTCACATTAGAGCAGCGCGACGAAGAGCAGCGCTGGATTGAAGAGTCTGCTGCAACCTTTGTGCAGCGCGAAGTATTGCCAAAGGTTGATGCAATAGACCACCAGGAGCCAGGCCTGATGCCGAGTCTGGTCAAGAAGGCTGGAGAGCAGGGGCTTCTAAGTATCGACGTACCAGAGGCATATGGCGGCGCAGAACTGGGCCTCTTAACCAGCTGCCTGGTAGGATCAGAGATGCGCGAAGCCTCGTTTAGTGTTGCCTTTGGCGGACATACCACGATTGGAACACTGCCTATAGTCTTTTATGGCACTGAGGCGCAGAAGCAGTACTATCTCCCTAAACTGGCTTCAGGTGAATGGATAGCAGCCTATGCCCTGACCGAGCCGGGTGTCGGCTCCGATGCAATGGGACTGACTACCCGCGCTGAGCTTTCTGAGGACGGGCAATACTACATTCTGAACGGCACGAAGCAATGGATCTCGAATGCTGGTTTTGCCGATGTGATGATCGTCTTTGCCCGTATCAGCAATGAGAAACCCTCTGCCTTCATCGTCGAGTCAAAGTGGCCGGGCATCTCAACCGGTGCCGAAGAGCGCAAAATGGGTATCAAAGGCTCGTCGACCCGCCAGGTGTACTTTGAGAATGCGAGGGTTCCGGTGGAGAACCTGCTGGGAGAAATTCACAAGGGGTACAAGATCGCCTTCAACATCCTCAATATTGGGCGCTTGAAGCTGGGTGCAGGTACCGTCGGTGGCGCACGGACAGCCCTTGGATTGGCTGCTGCCTATACCACCGAGCGCAAGGCTTTCGGCAAATTCATAAGCGAATTTGGCATGATTAAGAAGAAGCTGGCCCGGATGGCTGCCGAAACGTATGCTGCCGAGAGCGAGGTTTTCCGCACCGCCGCCAACATTGAGTATGCCCGTCGCAGCGCTGGTGAGGATACCGAGGCCGCTTTCAAGGCTATAGAGGAGTATGCCATTGAAGCCTCGATTGCCAAGGTACATGGCAGTGAAGTGTTAGCCTTTGTCGTCGATGAAGGTGTACAGATCTTCGGTGGTTACGGTTTCATGCAGGAGTATCCCATCGAGAAGGCCTATCGCGATGCTCGTATTCAGCGCATCTTTGAGGGCACCAACGAGATTAACCGCCTGGTTGCCTCTGGAACACTCTTCCGCCGCGTCCTGGCTGGCAAGATCGATCTGATGGCGCGGTATCCTGCAATTGAGAAGCGTGTCAGCTCGGGTCAGGCTACTGATCGTGCTGATGAATCGATTCCTGTAGAACTGCGTGATGCTGTGAATGCCCTGGAGCGAGCCAAGGATGCCACCATATACGAGGCTATGAAGATTGCCATGAAGTATATGCAGGCCCTTGAACAGGAAGAAGAGTTCATCGAATACCTGGCAAATCTGCTGATCGACCTCTATGCCGTTGATAGTGCCCTCGCTCGTGCTACCCAGGCCGTGCGCCGTGGTGATGAGAACAGCACAACCCATGTGAAGCTGGCCCAGCTTGCAACTTGGCTGGCCTTCTCGCGCATGCGCACCAATCTTGAGCAAATGATTATGACGAATATAGATGAGGGCCAGGTAGAGAACGAGCTGGCGGGGGTGCGCAGCTATCTCGGTGATTATCTGCTGCATGGTGTTGCCTTGCAGCGTGACATAGCTGCAATTGTGGTCGAGAAGCAAGGATATCCGTTGTTGTAGGGGAGGTCGAGGATCGTAGGGGCGGGGGGGGTGAGGATGTGGGGAGGGGGCCCTTGTGGCCGCCCGCGGCAACGACCTCCCTCTCAAAATACCTGCCCCTGAAAGGCGGGAGAGGTAGGATCATGCAAGTTGGCGATACCATTTCATGGGAACGAACCTTCACAGAGGAGGACGTTCGGCTCTTTGGACAAATCTCAGGCGACCAGGGAATACACCATGTGGATTACGACGAGCAGGGTCGCCTGATGGTTCAGGGTTTGTTGACAGCTACGCTGCCGACAAAGATTGGCGGGGATCTGAATTACATCGCACGCGAGATGATCTTCGAATTCCTGCGGCCAGTGTTCGCGGGTGATACTATCCGCTGCGAGGTGACAATTACCCGCCTTGAACCATCCAATGGGCGCATGGAAATGAGTGCAACGTGGGTATGCCGCAATCAGAATGGTAAAGAGGTGCTTACGGGAGGTACTTCTGGTGTTATTCGACTCCCATCGTAGGGACGCGATCAGGCGGGCCTACACGGATAGGTTTTTGGGAAGCGGGGTCCAGGGGCGCGGCCCCTGGCGGGGGTTTGGGGGTGTCCCCCAAGCTGCTCTCTCCGCCGCCGCAGGCGGCGTGCCGAATAAACCTACCCATGCAAAGAACAGGTGGGCCCCTACAGACGAAGGAGATGATTCTCATGGGTCTGACTATCTGCCCGATGACAACTGTTAATGCTCCTGTTGAATATGTCTGGGAACTCCTCACACAACCTTCCAGGTTCGACGAATGGTTGGATGTTCATGTTGAACGCATTGAACCTGAAGGACCATTAGTTGATGGCCAGACAATCCATCTCTGGAGTAGGGCACTTGGCAAACGTTGGAATATCACTTTTCTGATCGAGAAGGTCGATCTTGAGAAGCACCAGGTACAAATGACCATACTCCTCCCTCTTGGTATCAAGAACCATGAGCATATCGTATGCACCCCCATAGATGCTACGTCCTGTCGTTTGCAATTCGGCTGAGACTTTACATTCCCTCCTGGATGGAGAGGCCGATTACTTGAAGCGTTTGGATCGAAGACGTTTGAGGCGAATGTAAACGATAACTTGCAGCAACTCAAGCGCACAGCAGAGTCGTTGTACAAGAGACGTGTAGGGGCACAATAGATATATCTGTTCCAGTTTATGCAGATTAACAAAATAATCCAACCAAACCGTAGGCGCCGATTTATCGCGCGCACGGCCGATTTATCGGCCAGTCGGGGCCCGATTGATCGCGCCCTGGGTGTCCGATTAATTTGTCAACATCCATAAACAAGGAGAAATACATCCATGGCAGAAGCAGTCATAGTTAGTGCAGTGCGCACTCCAATCGGGCGAGCGAACAAGGGCGTACTTAAAGATGTACGTGCCGATGATCTCGCCGCTATCGCCGTCAGAGCCGCCGTTGAGCACGTTCCACAACTTGATCGTTCCCTTATTGAAGACGTTATCCTGGGCTGTGCCTTCCCCGAAGGCGAGCAGGGGATGAACCTTGCGCGTATTGTTGGAGCACTCGCTGGTCTGCCGGAGACAGCAGGTGGTGTCACCGTTAATCGTTTCTGTGCTTCTAGCCTGCAGGCCGTCAATATGGCGGCGCAGAACATTATGTTAGGGTTGGGTGATGTGTTTGTGGCCGGTGGTATCGAGAACATGTCACGCGTGCCGATGGGAGGCTTTAATCCCAGCTTTAACCCGCGCCTCATCAAGTCTGGTGATGGCGAAAAAACCGGCTCGCCCTATCCTCCCGGTGAATTGGAGTATGGCTATTCCAGCTACATCCCGATGGGCATCACGGCAGAGAACCTTGCCCGTGAATATGGCATTAATCGCGAGGCCCAGGATGCTTTTGCGCTCCGTAGTCACCAGCGAGCTATTGCCGCCACCGATAATGGCATTTTCAAGCGCGAGATTGTTCCCGTCCCTTTACCCAATGGGAGCTTCATGCAGATCGACGAAGGGCCGCGCCGCGATACTTCGCTGGAGAAACTGGCAAGCCTTGAACCTGCCTTTATTAAAGGTGGTACCGTCACAGCTGGCAATTCCAGTCCGCTCAATGATGGCGCTGCCGCTGTTGTGCTGATGTCCGCCGAGAAGGCGCGTGACCTTGGGATTACCCCTCTTGCAAAGGTACACACGATGGCTGTGGCAGCTGTGCGACCTGATATCATGGGGATTGGGCCAGTGCCTGCAATGAAGAAGGCGTTGCAGCGTGCTGGTATGCAACTGAGTGATATCGACATTATCGAGATCAATGAAGCCTTTGCGGCTCAAACTCTCTCCGTGGTTAAGGTTATGGGGATCGATATGGAGAAACTGAACCCGCATGGTGGCGCAATCGCTCTTGGTCATCCACTTGGTTGCAGTGGTGCTCGTCTGATCGCAACGCTCATTAACGACTTGCAGACGGCTGACAAGACACTCGGTATTGCTACGCTCTGTGTCGGTGGTGGTCAGGGTGTGACCACGATAATCGAAAGGATGTCGTAGCTATGTCGTACCAGATTCGTAAAGCCGCCGTCCTGGGCGCTGGCGTGATGGGCGCTGCAATCGCTGCCCACCTGGCGAATGTCGGCATCCCCAGCTTGCTGCTTGATATTGTGCCACCGGATGCTGGCAAGGACCGTGATAAAGTAGCTCGTATGGGCTTAGAGAAGGCGATCAATGCTCGACCTGCGGCATTTTATAGCAAACGTGCAGCAAAATTGGTTACAGTTGGTAATATCGAGGATGACCTTGAAGAGCTTGCCAATGTTGATTGGATTATCGAGGCTGTTGTGGAGCGCCTGGATATCAAACACCAGCTCTATACACAAATAGAGTCGGTACTGGCTGACAGACCAATGAATTGGCCCTCTACCACCATCATCAGTTCCAACACCTCTGGTTTGCCTGCCCATTTGCTCACTGAGGGGCGCAGTGGGAATTTCCGCCGCCATTTCCTGATCACTCACTTCTTTAACCCTGTACGCTACATGCGGCTGCTGGAGCTTGCTCCCGATGTTGATACTGATCCTGAATTGATGCAGTTCATGTCACAATTCGCAACGGAGGTGCTTGGCAAGGGTGTTGTACTGTGTAAGGATACACCGAACTTCATTGCCAACCGCATCGGTGTTTACGGCTTCATGTCGACGATTCGACGTGCCCTGGATGAGGGATATACAGTCAGCGAGGTGGATACCATCCTGGGACCAAACATGGGTCGCCCCAGGTCTGCTGTCTTCCGCACTGCTGACCTGTCAGGACTGGATACATTGGCACACGTTGCCGACAACCTCTATGAGAATGCACCCAATGATGAGCAACGCGAAACCTTCCGCATGCCGGAAGTTGTGCGCGAAATGATTCGGCGAGGCTGGCTGGGTGAGAAGAGCGGTCAGGGGTTTTACAAGCGCATCAAGAACCCTGATGGCGAATCGACGATCCTTGAGTTGAATTTGAAGACGTTGGAGTACGAGCCACAACAGAAAGTGCGTTTCCCATCCATTGGCATAGCACGCAATATCGATGATCCAGTGAAACGCATGCTCACCATTCTTGAGGCAGATGATCGAGCGGGGCAGTTTGCACGCGAGACAACGGCTGATTCGCTGATCTATGCCGCCAATGGCGCTCCAGAGATTGCTGACAGCATTATGGCAGTTGATGAAGCAATGCGCTGGGGCTTCAACTTCGATATGGGCAGCTTCGAGATGTGGGATATTCTCTTAGAACGGCCTGCACTCTTGCAGAAAGTCCTGAGCGCGGGTGCTCCATTCGTCGTGCCAGACACCTCATCCTCTTTTACACTTGCCGAATTCGCAGAGGTTAATGCCGACCGTCTCCCAGAACTGGTACATAGAGTGATTACCGAGGGGCAAGGTCGCTTCTATCTCAGTACCCAGGGACAGCGCCAATACTTCGATTTCTCCACTGATACCTACAAACCTGTGCCTGCTCCCAAAGGTGTTGTCTCTTTAGATGCGGTGAAGGCCAGCAATAAGGTAGTTCGTGATAATGGTGCTGCATCGCTGATTGATCTTGGTGATGGTATAGGCTGTGTCGAGTTCCATACCAAGATGAATGCTATCGATGAGGGCGTCATTGAAATGCTGCGCTATGCCATCGAGGAAGGACAGAAGGAGTTCCGGGCGCTGGTTATCGGCAACGAGGCGGCGGATTTCTCGGCTGGTGCAAACATCCTTTTGATGCTGATGGGTGCCCGCCAGGGCGAGTGGAAGATGTTGGAGGGAGCGGTCAATGCCTTTCAGCAGGCCAATCAGCTGCTTAAATATAGTCCTATTCCAATCGTCGCCGCACCCTCTGGACGGGCTTTGGGGGGCGGCTGTGAGATAGTGATGTATAGCACCCACGCCCGTGCTCACGCGGAGACGTACATCGGATTGGTTGAGGTTGGTCTCGGGTTGGTGCCTGCTGGTGGGGGTTGTAAAGAACTCCTGCTGAGGCATGGAGCCAGCCTGGAGGATCAGCAGGCTCGCAAGACTGGTGGACCTTTTACACCCTCTCGCCGTGCCTTCGAGATCATTGCCTTCGCAACCGTCTCCACGAGTGCTCGTGAGGCGCAAGAGTTAGGTTTCCTGCGCAAAAGCGATGCGATCACCGTCAATCGTGATCTTGTGCTGCGTGATGCAAAGGCTGATGCGATTCGGTTGGCTGAGGCTCGCGAGGCCGGGAAGTGGCAGCCTCCCCAGGCACCCTTACTACTTCTACCTGGGCCTGGCGCACGCCTGGTGCTGGAGCAGCAGATTGAGAACCTCTTGCTCGTGGGCAAGGTGAGCGAACATGACGCTGTCATCGGACGGCACCTGGCACGCATTCTCACTGGAGGGGATTGCTCACCTGTCACACCGATCACAGAGCAGCAGGTGCTTGACCTGGAACGGGAGGCATTCCTCAGTCTGTGTGGCATGGAGAAAACTCAGGAGCGTATGCAGGCTATTCTAATGACGGGGAAACCATTGCGGAATTGATTCTATCGGATATCGCCGGATATCGCGGACATCGTCCAAAAGTCAGAGAGGAGCACAACCCGTGTCAATCGACGTTGGAAAGGCATCCTTACGTGAGCTTGGCGAGTTGGGGGGAGATCGGATTATCGTCGGGGAGATTGATGATAAACTCGTCACTCTCCCCAGCTACCAGGAACTGTATTACCGTTGGGAACGCCAGCAATGGAGTACCCAGGACCTGGACTTTAGCATTGATCGGCAGCAGTGGGCAGAGGTTCCTGAAGAGGCACGCCCCGTCTGGATCAGTGGCTTTGTCGTCTTTTTCCAGGGTGAAGTAAGCGTCACTAACACGCTCGTTCCTTATGTCGCAGCCATGCCAATGGAGGCGCAGCGCTTCTTTCTGACGACGCAACTGGCCGATGAAGCCCGCCATGCTACCTTCTTCGGCAAGTTTTTTCGCGAAGCCTTGCTCATGGATGGGCCGGATATCGAGTCGATCCTGGCGCAAATTCAGCCCATGCTGCGACCTGCGGAGCGCCAGATTCTGACAGAAGCCCTGGTAGAGATCAGTCAGAAGATTCACGACGAACCAAAGAACATGAACTACCTTGTGGAAGGAGTCACCCTCTATCACATCATCGCTGAGGGAACACTGGCACTAGCGGGTCAGCGCAATATGCTCAACCGCAACAAGCGCATGGGTTGGTACCCCGGTTTCCAACAGGGATTCATGGCTATCGCTCGTGATGAGTCACGCCATGTGCTCTTCGGAGTGAAATTCCTGCGGGATATGGTACAACAGGACTCGGCCTATGCGGAGGTTATTCGTAATACGATTCAGTGCTGGATGCCGCAGATGCATGAGATACTGTATCTCTCTGAGTTCCAGCGGGCTACCCTGGCTTCCTCCTTCAACGAGGACCCTGATGATGTGATTAAGTTCGGCATGAATTCGCTGCGCAAGAAGCTCAAAGTAATTGGGATCGCTCACAACTTTTAACAGTACTGTAATCATAGGAGCGGGAGTGCAGAGGGCAGCCAGCCCTCTGCCGGGGTTTGGGGTGTCCCCCAATCATCCCTCTTTGTAGCTTTTGATATACACAACAACCTAAAAGATCGCCTTGCCGGTCTGAGTATCGAAGAGGTGAATCTGCTCGTTATCGACATGCATGTCGACGTCGCCGCCGATGTGGGCCTGGGAACGTGGGTCAAAACGTGTAGTGATGGTTTTGCCAGCAGTATTCACATAGACCTGTAGCTCGTTACCCAGATGCTCGACCACCTCAACAACCCCATGAATTCTATTCGCACCATCGGCTCCTGGGGGAAGAAGTGCCATATCGTTGAAGTGCTCAGGACGTATACCAAGAGTAAGTGGTTTGTCTGCTACTTCCCTGGCCTGCTCAGCAAACAGTGGTGGTACCTCTACCTGTCCTGCATCGCCGATGGCGATTTTGGTTCTGTCACCTTCAGTAGCGATCTGGACTCCATCGAAGAAGTTCATGGCCGGGGAGCCAATGAAGCCAGCTACAAAGAGGTTAGCAGGATGGTCGTAGAGTTCCTGCGGTGCTCCAAGCTGCTGGATGATGCCAGCATTGAGTACAGCGATGCGCGTCCCCATAGTCATCGCCTCGGTCTGGTCATGGGTTACGTAAATAACCGTCGTCTGGATGCGCTGGTGGATTTTGATGATCTCTGCACGGGTCTGTACGCGCAACTTGGCATCCAGGTTTGAGAGGGGTTCGTCCATCAAGAAGACCTGTGCTTCACGCACAATCGCTCGACCGAGCGCTACACGCTGGCGTTGTCCGCCAGAGAGTTCTTTGGGTTTGCGCTTGAGGAAGTCCTTCAGGCCGAGAATTTCGGCGACGTTTTCGACACGCTTCTTGATTTCGTCTTTGGGGAAGTGGTGCAACTTGAGGCCAAAGGCCATATTGTCGAAGACCGTCATGTGAGGATAAAGGGCGTAGTTCTGGAAAACCATGGCGATGTCACGATCTTTCGGATCCAGGCCGTTGACGACCCTATCCCCGATAAAGATGCTTCCCTCGCTGGGCTCCTCCAGACCAGCTACCATACGGAGAACGGTACTCTTCCCGCAACCAGAGGGACCGACGAGTACCAGGAACTCTTTGTCCAGAACATCCAGGTTGATGTCCTTCACTACCTCGACTTTGTTGAACCGCTTGAAGACGTGCTCGAATTCGACACGAGCCATAGATAGGTGCTCCTTTCGCTCTTGTAACAGGTAGGTACCCACAATTTCCGATGTGCAGTAGACCTGTTACGCTTCTTCAATAGAAGAGCTTCGCTTATTGCCACGCTGCAACTGACGTTCGTGCACCGTCAGAAGGGAGTCAACGGGGCCTCTTCACGCCTTAAAGTTGTGCTTTCAATAATTGATGAGCCAACTAGTAGCGCTATGGGGAGTATAACATAAAATTTCAGAAAAAACCAATAGTATGCTTGCTTTCTTGCTTTTTCATTAGTATCCCCGAAATTCGTCTCTATGCAGAGAGCGTAGTAATAACTCTTCAGGAGGGGTGCAGGGGAACCTGGGTTCCCCTGCCGGAGCGCGAGGTGTCCTCGCACAATTCTTTTTTCCCCAGCGCGGCCGCAGGCGGCATGAGAGGAGTACCTGAATAGTTACGCGTAGTAATAATTGGAGCTATTTTAGCTAAAAGTACTAACCCTGGCGAGGAGCAAAAGTTAGACAATCTCTTCAGGCTTGTGTTCGTATATATTCGTGTAGATGAGCTTGAGGCGTGGGGTCGTTTGTAGCTACTAATGTGTATAGACTGATGAAAATACCGCGAATGTCTGTTAAAGCAGCAAAAAAAGGCTTAAAAACACTAGACAAGAAGATACATTATAATGCATACTATGAATGTGTGTTTCTTCGTAGTTTCTAACAAGTAATGCACATTGTATTTACATCATGGACACATCTGAGCCATCGAAGTTGATGACCTGTAATTACTAAAGTAAACGAGGAGAGGGTACCATGCTCGGAGCTCGTGAACAAAGAAGTGAAGTCGCCCGCCTATTATCCCAGATTAGTGAAGAGTACGAAGCCGCTCAACGTGGTCTTACGGGTCTTGCTTGTGGAGTATCACAGCATGAATTCATCACTGCACGTATGGAACGTATGGGGCAACTTCATAGCGAGTTGCACTCAATTGTCGGGGATACAGCTATCGCAATGATTGCTGATACTCTGAATCACACCCGCTAGGTAGAATATGTTAAAAGTCATCGCGCGAGGAAAAGGGGGGAGTGCAGAGGGGGCAAAGCCCCCTCTGCCGGGGTCTGGGGTGTCCCCAGTTCCATCTTTCTCCATGTGCCCGTTACGATAAATTCAGTTTCCTCACTTACAAATGTATCTTGATTCAGGATACTGTGCTGTTCATCCAGAAAACACCGTAGCCAGCTTGTCAGGTCATCCCTGCCCAGCAGAGGGGCGTCTTCGCAGACGAACCACTCGGCAATACCCTGGAGATATGAACGGAAATCTTTGGAGAGCGGATAGCGACGTACAATGCGATGGCTTCTCTCATGCACATCTTCGTAGCCTGCCTCGCGTAGGTATCCTGCCAGTTTTGAACCGACCCAACTATCCTCAAAGGCGTAGCCTTCATCTACACGTTGCTGCTCCCAGCGTTCACGAGCCTGGAAAACACGAGCTTGCAAGCCTGTATCAATGTTATGAAAGCGCATGGTACCAAAGTCGATATCCTTGATTGCAATAAAACCGCCGGGAGACAGGTAACGACCCATAGCAGCAAACGTACTGATGGGATCGGGCAAATATTGGCTGACATTTGCACTGAATATTACATCGACGGTTCCTGGAGGAATCGGTAATTGCTCTAACATGGCACGCTTGTATTCTACCATGCGGCGATACCATTTCCTGGTGTTACGTTGTTGGGCTGTTACTAATGCCTCTGTAGAGATATCTACTCCAATGATACGTCCTTCTGGTCCAATGGCGCGAGCTATCAGTGGCATCCAAAGTCCTGGGCCACAACCCGCATCAACTACCAGGCTTCCTCGTTTGAAATTGAGGTCCCGGATCATTTGTTCACGTTCGGGTGCTTTGCTGCGATGATGGGTCACGAGCCATTCAACGGCGTTGAGTGGAAGACCGCACTCGTTCACATGAACAAGATTGTTTACTGCCATAATGCTATCCTCAACCTTCATACAATGTACAGCATCCAAGACATTTGTGATGACGAAAGAAGTATAACATAGAAAGATGCTATTTCATACATTTGTTAGTACTTTCGTGTGCACAATGTATGAAATGAAAGTAACATCAAAACAAACACAACGTTTTGATGTTGCTAATGCAAAGTCAAGAGACCTGTTAGGCAATGGGGGTGCAGGGGGCAAAGCCTCCTGCCGGGGCGCGGGGAATCCTCACCCTGCCTGGGGGGCAGGTAATAGGGGGACAGGTAATTGGGGACCCGCTCTTTCTCCTTTTCCCAAAAGGTTGGGTGATGATGCACTAATGCAATGGTAAAAATGAGTATGGGAGAAGTATTATTTTTTAGGAGGAGTTAATCCTTGCCAACGTGGATAGAGCTGATGGTCTACGCCAAACAGGTCAAGTGCTTTTCCTAATGAATGATCAACGAGATCGAGCATGGTCTTTGGCTTCTGATAAAAGCCCGGAATCGGTGGCAGAATAATTCCACCAGCCTCAGTCACTGCTGTCATTAAACGGAGATGCCCAAGATGTAGTGGTGTTTCACGTACTAACAGGACAAGTCGCCTCCGTTCTTTCAGGCAAACATCGGCTGCTCGCGTCATGAGATTATCATTGTAGGAATTTGCGACGGAGGACAGTGTTTTCATTGAGCAGGGAGCAATGATCATTCCTGCAGTGATGAAGGTGCCACTGGCAATACTCGCACCAACATTACCAGGGTCATGAACCGTATGTGCCCATTTGATTATATCTTCAAGTTGGTACTCTGTCTCATAGCTTATGGTCGTCCTGGCCCCTTCACTCATGACCAGGTGGACCTCAATATCAGGAATCTGGTGTAGTACTTCCAACAGGCGCACGCCGTAAATGGCTCCTGTTGAGCCTGAGATGCCTATGATGAGCCGCATGATGTATCCTTGTCCTTTTCAAGCTTCTGCTGGAAGGTAACGCTCTAACATATCTTACGTAATGATGTAAATGATCCTCTCGTTACCTAAATCTTCAGGAGTTCTCGCAGCCTGTGGCCGCTGTGGGGAGTGGGCCATAAACCGCCAACACTTGAGCAGATGCATCAAGCTGTCTCACTTATTCAAGCCTCTATTAAAGAACAATCAGCCTATTGTAGTTCATTGTGAATGGGGATTAGGACGTACTGGAACGATCATAGCGGGTTATCTCACAACATGCGGATTTACCGCACAAGAGGCTATCGACTACATCAGGACGTCACGCCCTGGCTCCGTTGAAACAGAAGAGCAAGAAGCGGTCATCTATACGAACGCATCCACCACTTAATGTAGCTCTACGTCTAGTGCAAAGTCAAGAGACCTGTTTAGGCAATGGGGTGCAGGGGGCAAAGCCTCCTGCCGGGGCGCGGGGAATCCTCACCCTGCCTGGGGGGCAGGTAATAGGGGGACAGCTAATTGGGGACCCGCTCTTTCTCCTTTTCCCAAAAGGTTGGGTGATGATGCACTAGCTAACTCAGATTAGAAAATCGCCAGTTGTGAGAGCCACACCGAAATTTTACAGCAGTGTTCAAAAAGATTGAGCTCACCGAGAAATGGATCAAGCTGCTTTTCTTGCGGTCACTTCTGTCACATGGCTCAATACTTCTGCGCGCCGCTGTATAACATGTGTTCAGCAGGCTCATGGTGTCCGCAGAGCAGTGCGGGCCTGCTGAACGTATGTTGTAGGCAGAGCCGCGAAGAGAGAATGGCTGGCTAGTTGACAGCAAGGTTTGTGGGCGTTGGCAGAACAGACTTCTCCACAACCCTCGGCATCTCTACAACCATTGGTACCTCACGCGCAACACTTACACAGGCCCGAAGATCCTCACGATAGAAGCGCCAGCTGCTCCCGGTAGAGGGTTGAACGGCTCACTTTTAAATAGCCCATAGCTTCTTTGAAAGTTAGCAAGGCGTCGTCCTGCATGATCTGTATAACCATTTTGTTCTCTCCTCATAGTGATAGCTAATGCATAATCAAGAGAGTGAGTTGGGAAAGGGGGTGCAGGGGGCAAAGCCCCCTGCCGGGGCGCGGGGTGACCCCGCTTCTTTCCCTTTTCCCAAAGGGTCGGTTGATCCTGCACTAAGTGTGTTTGGTACAAACGAATTAAAATGTGAAAGCTGTATCATCGGATACAAATATATGTCTCACCATGTGTTATGGTAACCAATCATGATACGCTTTTGAGTTGAGTTTCAGTTGTGGTTTGGTTAAGGTTGGGAGTGATATGGTTAGATATTCATTACCATCTATCTTCTACCACTCAGTTGCCAGCAGTGCATTCAGAGCAGCGATCTCACATGAGACGGGAAAAATGATCATGCCGGTTGTAGTTCTCAGTCGTTGGAGTGCATAAGTATCGCTAGGGTCTGCTAAAGCGACGGTCAGGCAATTATGATCACGCCCAATGGGAGCACACCGTAATTCGAGTGCGAGATGGTGAGGAATAAACCGTTTCAAGCGTGCAGGGAGCCTGGTTGGCAAGTGCATGAAAGGGACAGTACTGTTGCGAACGTTGTAGAACAGGAGAGGGTCATCGTTATTCTGATCTTGATCGTGAGTTGCTTCTTCTGGGCTGGTAGGTTCGGCACTCCAGAGTTGTGTGGTAATAGCGGGTCGAAGAGTTAAGCGATGTACAAGTAATCCCGTATGGTAGAGTAACTGCTCCAGTGAATATCCAGGTTCTGGATAAGAGCCAATGCCCAGGAGGATATCAGTCTCGCGTTTCAATGGCGGGATAACGGTCTCGGCCTGGAGAAGATTGATGCTGGAATGAACTCGCTCCAGTATCGTATATGCCCCGTGCTGATCGACCCCTGGAAAGATGATCGCTGCTCCAGCACCGTCGTGTGTCAAAATCTGATCACTATTCCTGATGGTGCGTCGAACATTCGCAAGTACCTGGTCCAGGAAACTACCGGGTGCATGATAACGAAGACGTTTGTGCAAGACTACTGATTGCGGAGTAATATGGATATGCTCAAGCTGGAAGATATGCAGGAGCAGGACACTCAGTGATGTTGAACGTGGAAAGAAGCCATGTAGTGTTGTGCGCAAGCCACTATTCAATTCTGCGGTCACAGGAATTATCTGTTCGGCATCTGATGCATCTGATGCTTCTTGTTCCTCCCTGGGCACCCGGTGCAGCGAAGAGAGCGGAGAGCAGCAACAATCTTCCGTCGCTGGCGTATCTATACATATGAGTGAAGGTGTTGAAGCTCCTCTGCTTTTCCAATTCATAGTGTTTGCCTGCATGTTTCCACTTTTTATAGTCCAGCCTACCCAGTGCAAAAACAAGATAGTACCTCGGGAAAGGGGGTGCAGGGGGCTTTGCCCCCTGACGGGGCGCGGGGTGCCCCCCTTTGGCGTCAACTGAAAGGTGTGTTGCTTGCTGCGGAGGGTGCAGGGAGGCGGCTAGCCTCCCTGCCGGGGCTTCGGGGTGTCCCCGAAAAACTCTTTTTCCCTTTTTTCCGCGCCGCCGCAGGCGGCACGGAGGAGAGGAGAAAGTTGGGGCACGGCCCCAAGCCCCAGGTGAAGGGCGGCTGCCCTTCACCATCCCGCTTAAATTGACGCCAAAGGGGGTGCCCCCGCCTCCTCCCTTTTCCCAAAAAGGTGGGTTGATCCGGCACCAAGGCTCTGAAATCATCGCTTAGTTTGATGATACGGTGACCTGGAAGAGGAAGGGATGCGGAGTGTGTTGAAGAATGGTTAAGAAGAGCGAAAAATGGTTAAGGAGTTAGATGCACAATCACGCGCCTGGGGTTTTCTAGCCAGGCGCGTGATTGTGCATCCTACGTGGACATCAAAGTAGAATCATGGTTCGATCGTCACCGGGGCAGTGAAGGTATATCCTACACCGGGCACAGTCATAATATATTGCGGACTGTTCGGCTCGGGCTCAACTTTCTGGCGCAAGTGACGAATATGGGTCTTCACGAGGCCGGAGTCCCCAGCTTCGTCATAACCCCAGACGCGCTCGATAATCACGTCGGTTGTTAATACCTGTCCTGTATGAGTGATAAGCAAGTGGAGCAAGCGACTTTCTGTGGGGGTGAGCCTTACCTTTACACCCTCACGAAGCACTTCATGACGCATAGCATCCAATGTGACCGGCCCGACGGTGATTGAGGAGGAATTGGAAGCTCCCCGTGTGCTGGATGAACGCCGTAAGATAGCTTTAATCCGTGCCAGTAGCTGGCGTGGACTAAATGGTTTACGCAGATAATCGTCAGCCCCCATCTCTAACCCACGTACCTCATCATCTTCACGATCATGTGCGGTCAGAATCAAGACCATTGAATTGGTTTCGCTCCGCATCTGGCGACATACCTCAAAGCCATCGAGTTTGGGCATCTGGATATCAAGGATAACCAGGTCAGGTAACGTTTCACGCCAGCGCTTGATCGCCTGTTCGCCGTCAAACGCGCGTACAACGTCGTAACCGTGGCCCTTGAGCCAATAGCTCAGCATGTCGACCATGTCGCGGTCATCATCCGCCACCATGATTTTCACGTATATTCCTCCTACAAACCTGCATTAAAATACAATGATGTACCTCAACACGAGGAAAATAGCCCTTTCACGATGAAATATCTCTCATTGCTTGTAACGGGATGGATATAAGGCAGTAACATCATGATACAATTTGGGCTATGAATAGTCATCAAGATAGCCATTTCGTTTTATTAACTTCTATCGGCTTAGCTGTGCTATATCAAGAGAGTGATTTAGGAAGGGGGGTGCAGGGGGTGAAGCCCCCTGCCGGGGCGCGGGGTGTCCCCGCTCTTTCTCCTTTTCCCCAAAGGTTAACTGATGATGCAATAATAAATACAGGAGAGAATCATGACACGAGAAGAACTACTGGCTGTCGCTCGTAAAGTTGCGCTGCGAGCACATTGTCCCTATTCTCGCTTTCATGTGGGAGCCGCTGTAATGGCGGATGGGAAAGTCTACGTTGGGGTAAACGTTGAAAATTCGAGTTATGGCCTGACTTTGTGTGCTGAACGCGCAGCATTAGCCGCCGCTATTTCAGATGGGGCTGGCCATATCACTCACGTCGCAGTTGCCTGTATTGATGCGCCTCCTGATGCTCCACTTAATGACCGTTCTCCCTGCGGTGCCTGCCGCCAGTGGATAGCTGATCTCGCACCGAAGGCTGTGATCTATATTGATGGGGCCTCGCAAGACTTCTTGATAGCGGATTTGTTACCATATGCATTTGAATTACCAGCAACAGAGATGTAGGGGTAAAACTGGCGACATGTCAGGGCGATGTACAAGTCGGCACCAAGCAGGAGTGCAGAGGGCGGCCGCCCTTTGCCGGAGCGCGAGGTGTCCTCGCACAACCCCCTCCTCTTCGCTGCCCAAGTCGGCCACAAGCAGGAGTGCAGAGGGCGGCCGCCCTTTGCCGGAGTGCGAGGTGTCCTCGCACAACTCCTTCCTCCCCGCCGCCGAAGGCGGCAAAATAGAACTTTTAAATCGCCCGGGCGACATATAAAGCTTACCGAAATGTCGCTACTACCCCTTGACAAAGCGCATGCTTCTTGTGTACGCTATGATTCCCAGGACTATTTATTACG
>WNGR01002526.1_pt1 | contig 23329 bp, 22 predicted proteins | sample 5407581 | NCBI WGS metagenome assembly WNGR01 (sample SAMN13153383, study PRJNA577476) | soil metagenome | isolation source: 80 cm soil or saprolite under Garry oak tree replicate 2 | place: USA:California | collected 2016-06-15
GTTCGATGTGTCGATTCCTCTTCTCCCCTTCAACTTTCGACTTTCAACCGCGTCTCTTTCCCCTCTTCCCGCCTGACTTTGTCTCAGCGCTCCGCCAAGTCCTTTACAATCCGCACTTCCAAGACCCCCCTCCCGCAACTCCTTTATAATCCGCACTTACAAGCACCCCTCGGATCTGCGGGAAACAAAGGACTTATAACTTCTTTAGAATCCGCACTTACGAAAAATTCTCCCGTAACCTCTTTAGAATCCGCACTTACAAAAACAGGGGGCTGGGGTCCTTCCCTGCTTCCAACGTTGCAACCTTCCGTTACGTGTCCGCAATCTGCGAGCGAACTTCCGCGCTCTTCCGCCGGTCACGGGTCACGGATTACGGGACACGACTCACAATTCTTTTCAGGTGGAAGATTCCCCCAGCGGAAACAGCGTCGGCTCCGCGGGCGGAGCGTCCGCGATGGCATCGAGTTCCGGGTAATGCTGGCGCAGCGGTTCGGGAACTTTGACTTTTGCTTTCTTGAGGATGTGGATGAGTTGCAGAGCGTTAACGACGGCTTTGCCCTGGAAATGATTATTGGTGATTACAAACGTGTCGCGGGCGCGCTCCTTTACTTTCTGGACCCGCGTGATCCAGGGAGCAAGCTCTTCGGCGGAATAGAGATAGTTATATCTTTCCTCCGCCGGAATCGCGGCATCGTCGCTGAACCAGGTATCGTAGCGCCGCCCGTGCAGCCGCACATAGCCCACGGGCGAGGTCGCCTGCGCGGAAGGCGCCAGGGAGCGGCCGATGAGCGGCTGGTCGATGTTGCAGAAGCCGGCATTATGCTCGCGCAGGAAAGTCAGCGTTTCAGGAGAGTTCCACGTGGCGTGGCGCACTTCGACGACGAGGGGATAATCCCGAAACCGCAACAGAACCGCGGAGAGATACGCCACCGTCTCTTTGGTGCGATGGAAGGAAAAAGGGAACTGAAGAAGGACGGCGCCGAGCTTGTTCGCCGCGCGTAAAACGTCGAACCCGGCGCGGACCGCTCGCTCGTCCGCGGCAGTAGGGCCCGACCCCACGGAGGTGGTGTCGTGGGTGAATTTTTGCCAGAGTTTTGCGGTGAAGACAAAGCGCGGGTTGGCCGCCAGGCGCTCAATCCATTGCGCGGCGTGCTCCGGGCTCAGCGGCTGGTAAAACGAGGTGTTGATCTCGATGGTGTCGAAGAATTCCGCGAGATAGCTGGCCTCGTGAAATCCCTTGGGACGCCGCGAAGGATAAACGTAGCCAGCCCAGTCCGGATAGGACCAGCCTGCGGGGCCGACGCGGAGCGCGCTGTCCGTCGCGGCATCAGCAGTGGAATTGGCCGCGCTGGATCGCGGCGGCGTTTGTGGCTTGCGTTTCGGCATGAAGAACGGCGCGCCATGCGCACCGCGAGCAGAGTAGAGGGAAGGGAACGGAAGTGTCAACGCATCTGAAACTGAGAACACCAGGCGTCGTTGCCCCGGAGCTTTCCGGCTGTTATGCTTCTTCTCGATGTGGTGCGTTGATCCGAACCGCGTCTCCCTCCGCGCTTCCAGATTTTCCTACGGGTGCACACATGAAACTTTCCATCAATTTCAAACATGTCGAGTGGCACAAACCGGTCGAGGTCGAAGTCGAGCGTCATGTTAGTAAGCTGGAGAAACTGCTCAAGAGCTATTCACCGGATCTCATCCAACTGCACGGTGGATTCTCAAAGAATCCCCGTACGGCTGAGAATTCTTGCGTGCTGAACCTATCGCTGCCGACGGGCACCTTGCATGCCACGGGTACCGGAGTCAACGTCCGAACCAGTTGCAAGAAAGCGTTCAGCGAATTGGAAGCGCAGGTGAAGAAACACCAGGCCAAGTTGCGCAAAGATTACGAATGGAAGAGAAAACGCCTCCGCGTGCGTGTTGAAGCGCTTTCCTGAACCGCAACGCCGCGTTGTCGCTGGGAGGCAACTGCGAGCATGGAGCCTGCTCTCCTCGAAGCCATCTGCGAGCTGGCAGTCGGCCGACCTCGAAGCCATCTGCGAGCTTGCAGTCGAACCCATCTGCGAGCTGGCAGCCGACTGATCTCGAAGCAAACTGGGACCAGGCAGTCGGCCGTCCTCGAAGCCATTTGCAAGCATGCTAGAATGAGAAGTTCATGCCATAGGGGCGTAGCTCAGTGGTAGAGCAGCGGCCTTTTAAGCCGAAGGTCGTGGGTTCGATCCCCACCGCCCCTACCAACATCTCCTTTGTGAATAATGACTTCTGGATTGTCGAGGGGCCACGGGGGGCCATTAACGTTAGGCCACCTGCGCTGGCAGCACCAAACGAACCACTTTGCTGTTCGCCTCTCGCAATGCTGTAGGGACCGCCTGCGTGTAGATATTCATCGTCGTTCGAATATCCGCGTGGCGCAAGAGTTCCTGTTGCACCTTGAGATCGACGCCCAGCGCGTGAAGCAATGTTGAATGGCTGTGTCTAAATGTGTGCCAGCCGATCCGGCCCAGCCCTGCTTTCTGTGCCGCAGGAACAAGCCAGTTCTCCTGAATTCGGCCTGGCCAATATGGTTTTCCTGTTTCGGGATTTGCGAATACCCAATCCTCGGATTTCACCAGCGGAGCTACTCTCGCCTTGTGCTGACGCAGCTTCTCCGCAAGCGAATTGTCAAGAGGCATCCATCGATGAGAAGCCTGCGTTTTCACTTCGCCCTGGTTACCGTAGACGTAGGCTTGCCGCACTGCCAAGCGCAGCCCTTCCCAGTCGATGTCTCGCCATCTCAAACCGAGGATCTCACTCACCCGCAGTCCCAAACACATCGCCACAATGCACATCGTTCGAAAAGGCTCTGGAACGTGTTCAAGCAGCTTCCGAAATTCTCCAACGGAAAGTGCCTTCGGTTCCCGTTGCCTTTTCGAACTGTCCTTGACGCGGACCAGACTCATGGGATTGTGCTGATAAGGAATCAGCTCCCAGCGCATGGCCGCATTAAAAAGGACACGCATCAGGTTTTTGAGATGAGACTTGCTTTTCGGTGCCAAGTCGAGCCTCTTGAGCCAGTCCTCAACGAGCAATGGTTTGATCTGCTCGACGGGATGGTCTCGCCACTTTGGCTCAACATGGTTCTTCAGCCAGCAGCGATATCGCGAAGCGGTTGAAATCCTTTCAGGAATCTCCTCCGCTAGATACCGACGAATGACCGCACCGAATGAAACAGGCGTTCCGCTGGATGTTTCTGCGTTCATCGAGAAAAGCCAGGACAGAGCAGCTTTGCGTGCTTGGGATTCGTTCGGGAATTCTTGAACGCTTCCGATGATTGCGCTTCGCCTCGTTGTGACTCCGTTTGACAGATTCTCGCGGTACCGCAGCACCCACACGTCTGGCCCTCTCTTTCGTGCTTTCAAACTGACCCAACCAAACTGAACCCGTTGCCGCTTATGTTCCATCCGATTCCTCCTGATTTAAGCGGCACGGATGGCAAGCTCTGATGCGCGAAAATACCAGTGTCCCCCAAGCCTGTATCCCGGTAGTGTTCCCGTTCGCGCATAGCGCTGGAGCGTCTTGACGTGGATGTTGCCTAGCAGCTTGGCGGCTTCCTCGCTTCGCAGCAACTGTTCGAATTGACCGTCCGATTGCGACAACGGCAACCTGAAGGCCTTCCAGCGAGTGACTTTTCTCTCTTCTCCCCCTGTGGCCGGTCGCTTTGGACCGGCATTTGAAGTTGCTGACAGGACAGCAGCTCTTGAGTCATGAGGTGGCGATTGCGGGTCGTCAAACGCGGAAATGTCTGCGAGAGGAATCTCTGCTGAGGAGCGTGAGCCATGTCGTCGGTCGGACGCTGGGTTCTCACGCATACCGAATTGGCGGTGGCGGTGCATGGGCTTTCACTTCAATTCGAGCTGAATGGTTTCTCCCTTCGCGATTGGTTGGTGATTGTCTTTGTGTTGGCCTGCCAGCCAGGACTGGAACTCTTTGTCTTTGCGGTAGAGAAGTTTCAACGCTTCCGTCACGACGTACGATGGGGAGCTGTCGAGGAACTCTGCGTATTTCGTCAAGTTTGCTCGCGCTTCGTCGTCGAGCCGGAGTTGGATTGGTGTTGTTTTCGGTTGTTTGATCGGTGCTTTCAGAACTGCCATCGAGATTCTCTCCTTTCGTTGTTCAGGATTGTTTGCACTTTGCATTCGGGTTCGATTGCTTCTCCGTATGCACGCGGGCAAAACACGGCATCGAGCCGCTCCCGCCCATCCCCGTGTTTTGGCCGCGCGCATATGTCACCTCCTTCCCTCACGCATGTACCGTTCTTTGAAGAGTTTGGATTGGCTTCGAAAGTGACCTGCGAGGTGACCTGCCCCTGAACAACCCCGTATCTGCCAGCCGTCACCCCAGTTCTTTGTGCTGTCTCCGAAAATCGCTTCATGGCCAGGCACAGTGATCGCTCGGAAGAGGATCTTCTGCATGGGCCGTGAAGCCAACGCAACTTCAGCCTGAAAATCCTTTGGCAGCTGATTGCGTTTCCACAGGTAGTAAAGATTGCTGATGCTTTCCCCCGTGTAACGCTTCCTGGCCTGGCTCAGAAAGATCGCGTCCTGCTCCGTGACGAGCCTGTATTGCTCGCGCTCCCACTTTGTCTCCAGGTCGAAATAACGAGTCAAATCCGAGAGGCCCTTGCCTTCGACAAGCAGCGAAAAGAGCTCGGCAGCCTCTTTCTGCAGGCCGGTTGCAGTAGAGATGTAGAGGAATTGGAAGCCCGGAAGCCGCTGGAGCAGCGGCCGATACGTGCGCAAGTGGGCGATGTACGCATTGAGATTTTGGTGCTCAGGATCAACGTAAGTGAAGGTGACCACAGGCATGTAATCAGGGGAAGGATAAGCAACGCAGAGAGGAAATCTGTCCCCGAAGATGACGCCATTCCTGCGCCCGTCGAACGGGGTGAACAGATTCGCGCTGACCTTGAACCGCTCGACAAAGTACCGGCGCTTGGCTTCCGCGGTCTCGAAATAGTCTTCTTTCGGATGAGCGAGAATAAAATCGAGAGCTAGAAGCCTAGTCTTGATGTGGGCGAGTTCGTGCTCCCTCCGATTGCGGAGAGAGTCTTTGCCGATGGCAGAGTAGAGTCGCCGCGACGAGAGGTGATAGACGAGACTCCTGCGCGTGTATCTCTGGGCGCTCCCGTGACCAAGACTAAACAGTTTTTCGACCAGCCGGGCATTGCGCTTGCCGCTCTTGGCCCTGGCAAAGTCCAGAAACTGCCGCACGGTGAAGTAGCCGGAATGCGTTGCTACAAGGTGGAGAAACCGGGCCTCGACTTCGGTGTAACCGAAGTCGAGGAGCTTGGCGACTTTGTCTTCTGGGATACTCATGGTCTAAAACCCTAGAATTGCGGCACTCAACTCCCGGTCGTCGCGGATGCGACGAAGACGGTCTGTCTCGCCATGCCGGGCATAGATCTGAAAGCCGGCGCGAGCTTTCTGGGAAAGCCCACGTGGGCGGTAATGTTCCGTGGCAAGCTCAAGGTCGCGCCGCTGAATCTCGTATTCGTTCTCGTTTACGTACTCGATGCGCAGATCGGGAATCGGAATCCTGCCCGATACAACCTTCAGGTGATACCGCTCAGCAATTTCTTTTCTAAGCGCTTCAGAGTTCCGACTTTTGTCTTGGGAGGCGCGCGCGAGCCGGGCATAAAGCTCCTGTTTCATTTCATAGTCGAGTTGGACTCGGAGGACTTTGCCGCCGCGGCTTTCGATCTCGTCGCTGACCTTATGATAGACCCGATAAAGATCACCATCGTGAAAGGCTTCCTTCGGCTTCTTGAGCCCGTGGTAGGTGGATTGATCTGAAGGGAGAACCTTGCCGCGAGAGAGCAGCTTGTCGCCTTCCTTGGTTAGCGTTACAACCTGGGTTGGGTTCTGTTCGGGATCAGCGATCGTGGTCTCCTTCAAGAGTCCCTGCCGGACGAGACTTTCCACGTCTCTCTCGACCCGCGCTCGATTACCGTTGTAGGCGAACTCTGCCAGGTCGTTCAGGGCGACGATGCGAAACTTGCCGACTTCCCCCAGCGTATGAATCTCGGAATCTCGCAGTGAATACTGTCTGTTCCGGTCTGTGTACTTGGTTCGGACTTGCTGCGAAAGGATTTGCCGGACCCGTTCTTCGCGTGCGACGGGCGGGCGGTGTCTATCGGTGGGTTCACGACCATCGGAGTCAAGCCTGTCGGCTCGGTCTTCTTGCCGGTGAATGTTATGAAGAGTAAGGCAACTGTTCCAGTCTGAGGACAGATCCCTATCTACGTCGCGTCCCCAGCCAAAGCCGGAACCACGAAAATCATTGATTTCTGGCCCGTCGTAGCCTCTCGACATTGTCGACCACTCCTTTAGCTTTAGGCCCGGGAGCCATTGCCTGGCAGTTAGCGAGTAGTTGGCGCCTCAAAGAAAAGCTCCCTATCTATACAGAGGCCTTGTCTTGGCAAAACCTCAACAGCCTTCCTAAACAAAAATCCGACCCCTGAAAGAAAGTCCGTTCACAGAATCGCTTCCGCATTCAAGCGTAAGCTCTGCCTGGACAGACTGGTTTGGTTGCGGCGGCCGTGACTTGTGGGGCGCCTACAGGCAGCCTTAGGGGCTGGAATGGCAGACTGAAGCCCTAAGCTCCTGGCCTATCGGTATAGAATCACCGCCTACTAATACAGAGGCCCAAAAAAAGGAAAATGTAACTGGAATTTTTGACTTTTGGGGAAATTCCGCAAGAAAGTGGCGGGAAAATGTGGTACCAATACGCGTTGTTTGAGAGTTGAGTGGCTAACAATCCGTTGAGCCGTCTTTAGGGACTCGAGGGCCGCCCTTATCTTGCAAAGTATCGGGAAAATTGTGGAAACGTCGGAGTGAGAAACTTCCGGGGGCGGCTGTCAGTGAAGTTCGGCCGGCATCGTACCCCAATGATCCAACAAGCGCGGATCGGAGGTAGGCAGCTTATTTTCTTCGCAGGAACCTTTTCTCCAAATCCGGCCCGAACTCGCCAATCAAGTGGTCAATCATGCTAAACGGAATCCCCGTCGCCACCCGTTTAGATGTTGGCTCGATGCCGCGATCTGTCGCCGGGTAATAGAGATTCGACAGACTGCTCGCAGTAATGTGGCCTAACAAGCCCGACCAATTGAACGTGCGGCCTCCCGAGTCTTTTCGCGTTACCACGGCTCGGATGACTGGACCTTGAGATCGACGCCAAGCGCATGAAGTAGCGTTGGATGGCTATGTCTGAGCTGCTTTGGGGTAGCCGATCATTCCTTTCGACTTTTCCAGAATGGACCCCACAGCATGGCTGCGCGAGAACTTTAGTCCGACGACAAACCGGCATCGGCCAATTTCTGGCAATAGATGACCTCACCCCGCAGGGGACCTTCTCCCGATTCTGGGGAATCTCGTTTCAGATGAAATCAGTTAGCGGCCTTGGCTCGGAATCCAGGATTGCCACGTATGAAAATAGATGGGAAGTCAGACGGTCTCTTTCGCGCTCTTGCCCGCTGCATCTAGCCAACGCCGGAGCACAGCTCGCGATTGCGGTTCAATAGCGAGGAAAGACACTCCGGCGCCGATGCCTGGTTGCAGATAGATAATTTTTGCCTTGGATTCGAAGAGTTCGCCGGCGGCGGAAATTTTGACTGTGATAAGTACGTTTGGAGGAAACGGATTCTTGATGTCCAGACGGCATCCCCGCAGGCTCAATTCGCTGACGTTGGCTGTAGCAAATGCGCCGGGGTTATCTGCGGTGATTTCAGCTTTAGCGGCGAACGGATACCTGGGCGAGCGGCGGCGTTCGTTTTCCATAATGTGTCCCTCCGGTCGTCGATCACTGCCGATAGTATGATGAATTCAGGGAATGTCGCTACATGAACGATGAATTGGAATGGTTGTTTGTGGCTAAAGCGAAAACGCTGAAGTAATCAGACACTTATTCGTCGTTTTGGGCAAGGCACTGCGGGAATTCCGCGAGATTCACGAACATCATAGAGCCAGCGCAAAAATGTCCCAATGGACCTCGAATCAAGTTCTAGAGCCTGAAGACCCATTCCTATTCTTGGCTTCAACACACGTACCGCGGCGAGCATTATTGCGCTTTGGTTCTTGTACTTGAGTGTGAGGTGGACGCGCGTGCCAACCTCCAGCCGTCGGCGCGTGCAGACAAAGCATCCCCCTAGTGAAAGATCGGAAGTCACGCCGGACAGGCGCATGCCAGATTTGAGATCCAGAATCTCGGCCACGGCAGCAATAAAGATACCGAATGGCAAACCGCCGCTCACGCAGGCCGGATTCGTTGATGCGCTTGAGGCTGTCTGTTTCCATTGGAATTTGGGTAGTCCTTACACAAAAGGTTCCAATAAAGAAAGGTTCGTAGGTCTTTCGGAAAACTTTGTGTTTAACTTTTGGGCACTCCAAAAGTACTACGCCGTTAGGACATTGGTTTGGATCAGACAGCGTTGCACGAATGACTGCAAGCGGGCTGTTGCCATAAATAAGCGCTTATGAATCTTCCACTTACATTGCGGACCAGGGGTGTTGCTTCCGCTCGTCCTATCTGTCCTAGATATGGCGTACTGGTAACTACCAACATGCGTTATTAGACTGAGCGAGGCCCCTGCTCCGAAACGGTACGAATGCACCATTTTTGCCCACGGACCGTTCCCCTATAACCAAAGGTGATCTCGCACTAGGAATTTAGTCGTCGCTGAGGGGCGCGGATGGAAGTGGTGTGACTTTCATGGAGGCCCAATGCCTTTAGATGCGCTCGACCAAAAAACGCTGAAGAGTTTACCTCGACTATCGGACGTTCATATCTCCTATGGAGTCGAGGTGAACGCCCTTTCTATCAATCAGCTTTTCGCTTTGTACGAGCGGACCGGCTTTCTTTACCCAGGCAAGGCGGCCCGGCTGACGCCGCATCTCGGGCAAGTTAGAGAGAACTGGCGGCGGATGCTGCGGGGCGGAGAATCCCTGCTCTACGTTATCAGCGCCGGCAATGACAAAAGTGGACTTGCTTCTATCGCAGTATGGCGAACGACACATCGCGGTTGGATGTCGCAACATTTGGTTTCGGAGAACAATCCGCTCGGCTCTCGTGCGGTAATGCTGGCAGGGACGGCTGCGAGCATTCTGAGAGGAGTGGACGAGTCTTATCAGAACTGGTTTCGACCGGAGAATCGGTTTCCTTCGCGAGTCTTCGGCTCGATGGTCCAAACTATTGGCACATCGCTCTCTTCGATTCAGCAACACATGTATTTCGCTCTCTCTCGCAAGTTACCGCTGCCTTCGGCGGGCGGAATTCGAGTTGTACCTTACGACTCTTCCCACAACGAAGCTCTTTGTGCCATTGCGCGCGCGAGTCGAGGACATATCTACGTCAACGCAGAGGAACTCGCAAGTGACGTAGAACTGAAGGCGGTTGATGAGCTTTATCGTGGTGTGGGCCTTCGGCGGACCCGGCAAGTATGGCTAGCTTACCATGAAAACAAGAACGAGCCAGTTGGCACGGCGCTTGCCTATCGCGGCCCTTTGGGAGCGAATTTCAGCTATCTCGAGAATCGTTGTGATTTGCTCCTCCACCCCGGGCTTGCCGATGCGGATGTATCTGATGTGGTAATTAGTCTGCTCCGCGTAGCTTCCAAGGAATATGAAGACTTCGAGCTAGGCACGATTCCGGTGATTGCCGACCCCGTCGCGTCAGTCGTCCTCATACAGCTTGGGGCTGAGTACCTTCGCGACTATTGCCAAGGCATTTGGCTAAAGGACGGTAGTCTTCGCTTCTATCGTCACGTTGATGGCTTTTATTCGAAGCTCCTGGCACGGTCGGAAAAGCATGCTATGGAGCCCTCGTTTGCTTATTAGGAACGCCAATGAACACTCTCCCCACAATCGACTACATCATGGAGGACCCGCGGGAGGCGGCGCGCCTAGAAGCGAAGGTCGATCCTGACGCCTGGGTTCACAAGTACCTGGCTCAGCGCGTTCGTCCGAGCGCGGAAGTGCTCTCTGTGGGGTGCGGACCAGGCGTCATCTTGAATGAAGTTTCCGAGCTGCATCCTTCCGTTCGTGCAACAGGCATCGACATCAGCGCGGATCGCGTGAAGGAAGCGATTCAAAGGAATCGCGAAAATCCCCGCTTGAAGTTTATACGTGGCAACGCGCAGGGGATGCCGTTTTCTTCGGACAGTTTCGACCTCGTGTATTCCCGCATGTTGCTGCAATACCTGCCCGAAAAAGAAAAAGTGGTCGCAGAAATGGTCCGCGTGTGCAAGCCAGGAGGCCTTGTCCTGCTACAGGATTTGGACGGCCAGCTCTTATGGCATTACCCGGAAGACGTGAGGGTGCAGCGCGCGGTCGAGAAGGTCCTGGCCGCTCTGGCGCCGACGGGCTTTGACCCGTTCGTTGGCCGCAAGCTCTTCTGGCTGGCGCAAAAGGCAGGATTGAAAAAGCTGGACGTGCAAGTCGAATGCTACCACCTGATCGCCGGGGCGGTTGAGCAGCGCATTCTCAGGCAGTGGGAATTGAAGCTGGACATTGCAAAGTCTCAGATGGCCAAAGCGCTTGGCACCAAAGAGGAAGCGGAGGAACAAATACAAAAGTTCCTCGAATACCTGTGCAGGCCTGACACGCTCACGTACTCCGTGCAGTTCACGGTGACGGGAGAGAAGGCAGCCTGAACTCGCGGCAGGAATTAATCGAAACGCGTTGTAGGTCGGCGCAACGACGAATACGGGGGGGAGCAGCAGATGGGTGGCGCAAACAAGGAAACAAAGTTCGAGGGGCAGAGCTCTTGCCCTTTGACAAACCGAACGAGGAATGGGTGGGGACCCAACGACAAATTAAGCGGCAGTTTCTTCGAGAAAGGTAGCTAAATTATGTTGCCGATTCGCAACCAAAACAACGGCTCACCAACGGTCGGGAGGCGGATTTTATCGCTGGTCGTCGTCGCACTTTTCCTTGGCACCAGTGTATCCGCTCAAAGTCAAGGAGTGCCCGACATATCCCGCATGAGCATCGAAGAGCTGATGAATGTCGAAGTCACTTCCGTGGCCAAGCGACCGCAAAGAGTGGCAGACGCGGCGGCGGCTGTCTTTGTGCTCACACAGGAGGACATTCGTCGTTCCGGTGCGGCCAGCATTCCGGAAGCGCTGCGCATGGTTCCCGGACTGCAAGTGGCGCGGATCGACGAAAACAAATGGGCCATCGGCTCGCGCGGGTTCAACGGCCGCTTCGATAACAAGTTGCTGGTTCTCATTGATGGGAGAAGCGTTTATACGCCGCTCTTTTCGGGAGTATATTGGAATGTCCAAGACGTGATGCTGGAAGACGTGGATCGAATTGAAGTGATCCGCGGTCCAGGCGCCACGCTGTGGGGCGCAAACGCCGTGGACGGAGTCATCAATATTATTACCAAGCCGGCGAAGGCAACGCAGTCCGGGATCTTGACTGCGGAGGTTGGAACAGAGGAGAGAACGGCTGAAGGCGCTCGCTATGGCGGAAAAATCGGCAATTCCTCTTACTACCGGATCTACACAAAATATTTCGATTGGCAGCCCTCCTACGATGCAACCGGGAAGCGCGCTAACGATGGATGGGACGCGGTTCGCGGCGGGTTCCGAATGGATATTCAGCCCACGGGGCCGAATTCACTCACGGTGCAAGGAGATCTGTATCAAAGTAATTATAACGAGACCCTGACTATACCTTCCTTAAATCCGCCGTATTCAAGCACGTTTCCGAATGACGGAGATTATAAGGGTGGAAACCTGCTTGGCCGCTGGAATCATTCCTTTTCGCGCTCTTCCACATCGTTGCAGGTGTATTTCGACAATACGAACGTTGTCGACAATTCGTTGTTCACAGACCATGAGAATGTATACGACATAGATTTTCAACACGACATCCACGTTGGAGAATCACAGGAACTGGTTTGGGGGTTGGGGTACCGATCCATCCAGGATTCGAATGGATCCAGCTTCACCGTCTCTCTTCAGCCAAACCACAGCAACCTAAATCAATTTAGCTCGTTCCTGCAGGATGAAATTAGCCTTTTTAACCGCCGGTTAAACGTAACTATCGGATCCAAATTTGAGCACAACGACTTCACAGGCTTCGAAGTGCAACCGAATATCAGGTTCCTTGGGAACATCAGCAAGGATCAGTCAGTATGGGCGGCAGTCTCTCGCGCCGTCCGAACGCCGGCTTTGACCGAGGAGGGCCTCCGTCTGAACGAAGCTGTCATTCCACCGGGGAACCTCAATCCTCCCAATCCCACTCCTTTCCCCGTTGTAGCAGCGATCTTCGGGAGCCCACAGTTCAAATCAGAAGACCTTCTTGCGTATGAAGCCGGGTATCGCGTCCAAGCAACCAAGTCTCTTTCGTTGGACATTGCTGCGTTTTACAACTTCTACACCCACCTGCGTTCCGCGGAACCTGGCGCGCCCTTTGTCGAAGGGAGCCCGGCTCCAACGGACATCGTCCAGCCCTTTGTCGCCAGCAACAAAATGGGTGGCGGAACCTACGGCATAGAACCGTTCGTGGAATGGAAGGTTCTTCCGAAATGGAAGCTTCTAGGTTCTTACAGCTACCTGCAAATGAACATTCGGAAAAACAAGGATAGCCAGGACCCGACAGGCGATAATCCCGATGGACAGAGCCCGCGCCATCAATTCTTCGTACAATCTTCCATCGACCTGCCCAAACATTTCGAGCAGGACCTCAGCCTTCGATACGTCGACAAACTGCCGAGTCTCAACATTCCCAGCTACTACTCTTTGGATTTCCATCTTGGATGGCGGCCAGGCACGCACCTGGAACTCTCCCTGGTGGGCCACGACCTCCTGAATAGCCAGCACCTGGAGTTCATTCCGGAGTTCATCAATACCACACCTACGGAAGTTCGGCGGACCGTCAGCGGACGCATTGCTTGGAAATTCTAAGTTGTTCTTCGGGTGGCCAAGGGGTATGACGCTTACTTTTATAGGAGAACGGCGCTCATGAGGCGGTTGCGGCTTATCGTCGCCGTTCTGCTCTGTTTGAGCACGGCCGCGGGGATCAACGCCCAAGCTTCGGATTCGGCGGGGTCCTCCGAGTATTTGATCAAGGCCGGCTTCATTTATAACTTCGCCCAATTAGTTCAATGGCCTCCGACAACTTTCTCGCAGGCGGATTCTCCGATCGTCATCGGAATCTTGGGGACGGATCCTTTCGGAGAAATCATCGATCGAGTGGTTCAAAACAAAAAACTCGATGGTAGGAGCTTGGTGGTCAAGCGGCTGAAGCGTGGCGCGCCGCTGAGAGATTGCAACATTTTGTTTGTAGGTTCGTCGGAAGCCGCACATCTCGAAGAAGTGCTTCAAAGCACGAAGAATCTGCCTATCCTGACGATCGGAGAAATGCCGGGTTTTGCTGTGCGCGGCGGGATCATCAATCTGACTGTCGAAGGAAACAAAGTCCGTTTTGAAGTGAACATTGAAGCAGCCAAGCAAGCAAACTTGAATATCAGTTCCAGGTTGCTCGCACTCGCGCGAATCGTCCCGCAATCCGCGGATGGAAAGAAATCCGAATGAACCTCCAGAACCTATCCATCAAGCGGAAACTGATGTTGATCACCATGCTCACCAGCAGTGTAGCACTGATCTTGTCTTCGGTGAGCTTCCTTGTTTACGACCTGATATCGTTCCGTCACCAGCTCAGCCAGGACTTGATGACCCAGGCGGAAATCATCGGATTCAACAGCGGTGCGGCGATGGCTTTCAAAGACGAGACCGCCGCGACTGCAACATTATCCGCCCTCAAGGCCAAGGAGGACATCGTAGCCGCCGCGCTGTACAGCCCCGAGGGGAAATTGTTTGCTCACTACTTTCAGGCGGGCAAGAGCCTTCCTTACTCGCTTCCTTCTGGCTCGAACCAAAACTCCTACCGCTTCGAAGGGGGCTACCTCCAGGTGTTCCAACAAGTGACCATGAACGGCGAACGCGTCGGAACGTTGTACTTGCTTTCCGACATGCGCCAATGGAATATTCGCGTCAAACGGTACACGTGGATCATTGTCATTGTTGTTTTGATTTGCAGTTCTCTCGCTCTGCTGCTTTCTTCCAGGCTGCAGAAACTGATTTCCAAGCCCATTTTGCATTTAGAGGACACCATGAGAATGGTCTCCTCGAACAAGAATTACGAGGTTCGAGCGACAAGATTTTATGGCGATGAAATCGGAAGGCTCATAGACGGTTTCAACACCATGCTTTCCGAAATTCAGCTTCGGGACAGCGCGTTGCAGCGCGCCAATAATGAACTTCAAACCAGCACACACGAATTGGAAGTGGAGATTATCCATCGCAAACGCACTCAGGACGAGTTGCTGACCGCCAAACAGGCAGCAGAGCAGGCGAACCGTGCCAAGAGCGCCTTCCTTGCCAACATGAGTCATGAACTGCGCACTCCGCTCAACGCCATCATCGGCTACAGCGAAATGCTCGAAGAGGAAGTGCAAGATACGGCAAAAATATCGAACGTCCGCGACCTGCAAAAGATTCAGGCGGCCGGCAAACATCTATTAGCGTTGATCAACGATGTACTCGATCTATCCAAGATTGAAGCCGGAAAGATGCAACTGCATGTCGAATCGTTTGACATTGCAGGAATGATCGAGGAAATGGTCACGACCCTGAGACCGGCGATCGCAAAGAATGCGAACACATATCAGCTCCGAATGCCGGAGGAAATCGGCACGATGCGTGGCGACGTCACAAAGGTCCGCCAAATCCTGCTAAATCTTTTGAGCAACGCCTGCAAATTTACCGATCACGGAACCGTTTCGCTGGATGTGGACCGCGTTTCCGCTGCGGGGCAAGATTGGATTCGATTCCGTGTTGGCGATACCGGCATCGGGATAAGCGCCGAACAGCAAGAGAACCTGTTTCAGGAATTTACGCAAGCTGATATCTCAATTTCCCGCAAGTACGGCGGGACGGGCCTTGGCCTCGCCATCAGTCACCGATTCGTTCAGCTGATGAAGGGCCGAATCTCGGTGGAAAGCGCGCCCGGTCAGGGATCCGTTTTCACCGTTCACTTGCCCGTTCAGGCTGCAGGAGAGCAGATCGAAATTGCGCCGTCCGTGCAAACGACAAGTTCGGAGGTTTCTTCTGAGGCCAAGCCCGGCGCCGAAACCATTCTCGTGATTGATGACGATATGGCCGTTCGCGACTTGATGTCGCGCTCCCTAACAAAACTCGGATTTCGTGTAGTGGCCGCCGCCGGCGGGGAAGAAGGTCTGCGGCTTGCAAAACAGCTTCATCCGTTGGTGATTACTCTCGACGTCATCATGCCGGATTGGGATGGCTGGACGGTTCTTAACAAACTCAAAGCAGATTCGGAGCTGGCGGAAATTCCCGTCATCATGGTCACTATCGTAGACAACGAGGCGATGGGGCGGGACTTGGGTGCCTCTAGTTATCTGATCAAGCCGGTGGACCGAGAACGGCTTGTGACCCTTATTGAAAAGCATCGCGCCATGCGTTTTTCGACAGCAACAAAAGCTGGTGTGCCCCCAGCCACCTGGCCATCTAAAAACCAGAAAAGCTCGCGAAAACCCGAGCTGGTCGGCCCGAGGAGACACTAGTCATGCCGAAAATCCTGCTTGTGGAAGACAATGAGATGAACAGGGACATGTTATCCAGACGGCTAGAGCGCAAGGGATACAGCGTTGTTATCGCTCAAGACGGTAAGCAAGGATATCAACTTGCCCATTCGGAGGCACCCGACCTCATCTTGATGGATCTCAGCCTGCCAGTGATGGACGGGTGGGAGGTCACACGCCTTCTAAAGGCCGAAGAAGCAACCCGCCATATTCCCATCATCGTACTGACAGCCCACGTCTTAATAAGGGACCGAGAAAAGGCATTAGAGGCTGGATGCGACGACTTCGATACCAAACCCGTTGATTTTGGCCGGCTGAGTGAAAAGATGGAGAAGTTGTTGCTAGTGAGGAAAACGTCATGAGTTCGCAACAGAGCCGCTTATTAATAGTGGATGACAACGAAATGAACCGGGACATGCTTGCCCGCCGACTGGAGCGGAATGGCTATCTCGTTGACGTCGTGGGGAGCGCGAAGCAGTTGATGCAACGGGTGAAGCAAAACACTGTTGACTTGGTCCTTCTCGACATCGAAATGCCCGAAATTAGCGGCCTTGATGCACTGAAAACTCTGCGCGAAAGCTATTCCCCCGTCCAGCTTCCGATCATTATGGTGACCGCTAAGAATCAAAGTGAGGACATCGTCAAGGCCCTGAATCTGGGAGCAAACGATTATCTGACGAAACCAGTGGACCTTCCTGTGGCGCTTGCCCGCATCGGAACTCAGTTGTCGCACAAACGAGCTCAGGAAGCGCTGAGAGAGAGTGAAGAACGGTACGCATTGGCGGCGCGCGGTGCCAATGATGGTCTTTGGGATTGGAATATTCAGACCGGCCATGTGTACTACTCACCTCGCTGGAAAGCCATGCTGGGCTGGCACGAAAACGAAATCAGCAACACTCCGGAAGAATGGTTCAACCGGATTCATGACGCAGATCGAAAAAGAGTAAAAGAAGAGATAGCCGCCCATCGCAATGGCTCGACGCCTCACTTCGAGAGCGAGCATCGAATGCTCCACAAGGACGGCACATTCCGCTGGATGTTGAACAGAGGGCTCGCGGTATTCGACGATTCGGGAAAAACTTTGCGGATGGCCGGCTCGCAGACCGACATCACTGAGCGAAAGGTGTCCGATCCTCTGACTGGCCTGCCTAACCGGCTGCTTTTCATAGACCGGCTTGGGCGACTCATCAAACATGCGAAACGGCGTAAGGACATATTGTTCGCGGTTCTATTTCTCGATCTTGACGGATTCAAAATGATCAACGACAGCATGGGTCATCTGATCGGCGACCAGCTTTTGCTCGGAGTGGCTAACCGCCTGGAGAAATGCTTGCGTTCCACGGACACCGTGGCCCGTCTGGGAGAATCGTTCACTGTGGCTCGCCTCGGCGGGGATGAATTCACCGTGCTCCTCGACGATCTGAAGGATCCCAATGATGCCAAAAGCGCTGCGGACCGATTGATGAAGGCATTAGCTCCCCCATTCATTTTGGGTGGCAAAGAGGTATTCACGTCCGTAAGCATCGGAATCGCCTTAAGCAACACCGCCTACGAACAGGCGGAGGATATGCTTCGCGACGCGGACACGGCCATGTATCGAGCCAAATCTTTGGGTAAGGCTCGATTCGAAGTTTTCGATGCGGATATGCGGGCCAGCGTAATGGCACGTTTGCAGTTGGAGACCGACCTGCGTGGCGGTCTGGAACGCGAGGAATTTCGGAATTTTTACCAGCCGATCGTGTCTTTAGATTCGGGGCAGATTGTCGGCTTCGAAGCGCTGCTGCGATGGCAGCATCCCACTCGAGGACTGATTGGCCCGGAAGAATTCATCCTCGTGGCGGAGGAAACCGGCCTGATCCGCGAATTGGGCTGGTGGAATCTGCGGGAAGCCTGTCGTCAGATGAGCGATTGGAGAACCGGTCCAAATGGTCGTCCGGACCTGATCATCAGCGTAAATCTCTCTGCGAAGCAATTCCTGCAGCCTAACCTGGTCGTAGACATTCGAAAGCTACTACATGAATTGTCGCTGTCTCCGGATGCGCTGAAATTAGAGATCACAGAAAGCGCGGTTATGGCGGACCCCTCGGCCGCTGTGGAAATGCTTCAGCAGATAAAGTCCATCGGTATCCACCTTGCCATAGACGACTTTGGGACAGGCTACTCTTCGCTGAGTTACCTGCACCGCTTTCCGCTCGACACGTTAAAGATCGATCGTTCCTTCATCCGGGATATGCAAGAGGACGGAGAAGGCATGGAAATCGCGCGGACGATTTTGCCCATGGCGAATAATCTGCGCTTGGATGTAGTGGCTGAGGGGGTGGAAACGCTTGAGCAGGTAGCCTTGCTCAAACAGTTGCACTGCAAGTACGCACAAGGATACTACTTCTCCAAACCGCTGTCGGCCGAAGGTACTACGGCGTTGTTGGAGGGAGAGCCGACGTGGCAAATGTGCGAGCAGCCTAGGTAGCTTACAGTCGGAACCCAATGAAACTCGCACTGCAAAACATCTTGCACGACCGCGGGCGCTTCTCCGTGACTGTTTTCGGCGTGTGCTTTGCAGTGTTCCTGATGGTTTTTCAAGGCAGTCTTCTGGCGGGCTTTTTGCAGGCCGCATCCAAGTTGATCGATGCCAGTGACTCTGACATCTGGATCACCGCAAGAGGCGTGCAGGCTTTCGAGTTTGGAACAACCCTAGAGAGCCGTGTCAGGGAGATGGCTGCGGGCGTGCCTGGTGTGACGGAGACGAGCAGGGTGTGCATGGCCTTTGCCGTTTATCGCACACCTATCGGAAAGCAGCAGGTTGTAGCCCTAGTTGGCGCCGACCCAACCGTTGGGAATCGCTTTCCAGTTCCCGATAGGCATGAATCTGCCGATCAGTTGTCTCCCGATGCAGTTCTTTATGACATAAGTGACCGCAAACAGATGGAAGTGGATACGCTACCGGCAGAAGTAGAAATAAACCGCCACCGCGCCAACATTGAGCGAGAAATCCAGGGCTACGGCGCATTCCTTGGGGTGCCTTTCCTTTTTACCTCGTATAGGAATGCTATCCGGTACATGGGCTTTGGCTCCGACCAAGCGATGTACATTCTTTTGCGAGTCGACAAGGCGTATCCCGTATCCCAGGTACAGCAAAGTCTTAAGCAAAGACTTCCCGAAGTTGACGTCTTGACGCGCGACGAGTTTGCCCACAAAGCCCGGATGTACTGGACCATTAAAACCGGAGCGGGAGGAGCGATTCTCACTGCCGCCGTACTTGGCTTCTTGATAGGTCTGGTAGTCGTTTCGCAAACCATTTATGCAAACACGATGGAAAACATCGAGGAATACGCGACATTGAAGGCTCTGGGAGCCTCGCAGACCTTCGTGGCGCGCATCGTTCTTACTCAGGCTCTGATTTGTGGCGTAATCGGCAGCGTCCTGGGTTTGCTGGCTGTCGTCCCGAGCATCACTTACGCGAAATCGCTGATTCCATGGATATCCGCGCCTTGGTGGTTGCCCTGCGCGATGGTCGTTCCGAGTTTGGCCATGTGCTCGTTAGCATCCATTGTTTCGGTTCGCAGCGCCCTCACCGTCGAGCCTGGGAGAGTGTTCCGTGCCTAACCATTTTTTGAGAGTGGAAGGCGCGAGTGTGTCATTTGGACAAGACGAAGCCCGTGTCCACGCTCTTCGAGATGTTTCTCTCTCGTTCGAGCCGGGCACTCTTTCTTTGGTGATGGGCCCTTCAGGCAGCGGAAAGACGACGCTGTTGTCTCTGCTTGGGTGCCTGCTATCACCGGATAAAGGTTCGGTGTTTGTGGATGGCGTCGCAGTAAATGGCCTCAGCGAGGCGGAAAGGACAGTCGTTCGCCAAAAGAAGATCAGTTTCGTTTTCCAGGCTTTCCGTCTCTTTCACTCTCTCAGTGCGCTGGATAATGTCGCGCTCGGGTTCGAAATTCGCGATCCTGCCGCGTCTCGGCGCACGGAAATGGCGCGAGATTTACTCCTTCAATTCGGCCTTGGTGACAAACTTCATCAAGAGCCCAGGGCGCTCAGCCCAGGTGAAAAGCAGCGCGTTGCCATTGCGCGCGCCCTCGCCGGGAATCCCCCAATTCTGCTCGCAGATGAGCCGACGGCTTCCTTGGACGCCGAAGCGGGAAGAAACATTTGTCAAATCCTTCGAAGCCAAGTTGATGAGCATGGAAGAACTGTTGTCGTGGTGAGCCACGACCCGCGATGGGAGAAATTCGCGGACCGCATTGTCACTCTCTGTGACGGTTGCGTTGAAGAAGAGGTGGGCGTGCTATGAAGGTGCTAGACCTGGTGACCGCTTGGAAGGCATGGAAGGCTTATCGCCGATGGACCATTGCTGGTCTTGCGATCCTGCTGGTGATTGCCGTTGTGGCCTTCCTTGGGACATCGCGAAATAGGAATTCTGTGGAAGCTCATGGAACATCATCTGACAACTCACCCGCGCCTATCATATTTGCGTCTCCCGGACGAGTTGAGGGCGCATCAGAAACCACGCAAGTAGGAGCAGCTGCCGACGGGATTCTAAAGGGCGTGTACGTGAAGGAGGGCGAGTTCGTAAAGAAAGGAACGCTGCTGGGTGATATCGCCTGTGATGACCTCAGAGGGAGTCTGCAAACGGTCCTTGCGCAGACCGATGGGGCGCGCGAGGCAAAGGCCAGGCTCCTCCATGGCGCGCGCGACGAAGAGAAAAAGATTGCGAGCGATAAGACGGCAGCGGCCCGGGCAACCTTCGAGGAAGCGAAGTCGCGCCTGGAGATGCAACGAGCCCTCTACCAGAAGCAGCAGATCTCCAAGGCTGCTTATGATCAGGCTGTCCGCGATCGTGACGTTGCCGACGCCAACCTTCAGGCTGCGATTCGAACCGAGGAGCTACTTGCCGCTCCTCCCTTACAGGAAGACACGGCACGAGCTGAGGCCGACGTAATGGCGGCGGAGGGCCACGTCAAGACCGTTCAGGAACAGATTGCAAAGTGTTCTATCTTCGCCCCCATCGATGGGACAGTTCTGAGAGTCTACGCAAGGCGTGGAGAGTCCTTCAGCACGGTCACTCCCCGTCCTTTGTTCAGTCTCGCGGATACTTCGGCTCGGCACATTAGGGCGGAAATTGACGAGAGAGACGTTGACAGAGTTTCTCTTGGGCAGAGGGTGTTAATCGAAGCTGATGCTCTGGACGGAAAAAAACTCAAAGGTTCCGTGGCGAGCATATCCGACATGATGGGGAGAAAGAGTATTTCGACCGGCGACCCTGCTGACAAAAGTGATCGAGACGTTTTAGAAGCGGTGATCGATTTAGAGGACAATTCTCGACCCCTGCCAATAGGGCTTAGGGTTACAGTCCAGTTTTTGGCGAGCAAGTCCGCGAAAAGGTGATTGCAAACTAGCCCTAGGCGAGAACCACTGCTCCTTATGTGTTCTGTAACCGTGGAAGGTCGGCTTGCCATCCGTGCCGCAAGATTTGGGCCCGAAGCCGACGTCCTTGTTAGGGAGGTGGGTGAAAAAAGCCACGGCGCAGGAATCTTTAGGAATTCGAAAAAATGGGGGGCCATTGAGGGGCCAATAAGGATTCCATTGGATTCCTCACTGTTCCTTTTCAATGCCTTAGCGCTCCTCGACATTTCTTCTAAGTCCTTGAAATTCCAATCGGTATTGTTTTCGATCCCCACCGCCCCTACCAACCTTCTGTCATATCAACACGTTAGGTGACGACGTCTGTTCCAATTGGAACATTTGTTCCAATTGACCGCCTCGCGATACGTTCCATGGAGTCGCGCTGCGATTGCGGAATAACATGAGCGTAGACCTTCAACGTCGTTCTGACGTCGGCGTGTCGCATCTGGGTCTGCAACACGGTTATGGGTTCACTCTGTGCCAACTCCGTTGCCAGGCCATGCCGAAAAGCGTGTAGTCCAACATTCTCGGCGGGAATGCCAAGCCTTCGGAGAATTGGCTTCAGTCCCGAGCGAACCACGTTGTTTCTTGATCTGGCGAATCCGTGCTTCCGTGGAGCTGGAAAGAGAAGTTGATTCGAGTTCTCTTTCCAGTGGTGCTTCAGGTAATCACGCAGCATGGTCTCCAAATAGGAAGGGATTGGAAGCAAAGCTACAGATTTCCTGGTCTTCGGTTGACGGACCTCTCTAGTCAGATCATCTACAGATTTGTTCACGCGAATTGTCTTTCGACGGAAGTCCAGATCAGGAACCGTAAGGGCCATCAACTCACCTGCTCGAGCACCCATTACTGACGCAAGAGCAAACATGGTTTTGTAGGGCTCCTTAGCAGCACGAACGATCTGAGCGACCTGTTCAGCTGTGAAGAACGGACGCTCGGGACTTTCCGGGCTCCGGATCGTCAGGTCCAAAAAAGAAACCGGACTCGTCCTGGTCCCGCACTTTTTCGCATAGCGCAGCACTGCAAAGATCGTCTCCAAGATGTTGATCACCGTCTTCGGAGACAACTTGTTTTGTAGCGTGGTAGCGAATCGTTCCAAGGCCCGGACGTCCAGAGCATGCGGAGCTTCCTTTGCAAAGGCTGGAAGGGCATGGGTTCGGAGGTAGCTTTCCCGCTGCCTTACTGTCGCCGGTGATAGCTGGGGAGCCACATCCTTTTTTCCACGCATCAACTGCATCTCGGAACGTCCCGCCTCTTATTGGGACGGGAACGCTGCCGCGACATCTATTGACCTCCGCCATGAACAAATCGTGTTCCCTGCGAGCGGCACGCTCGGACATGATGCTGAGATCGCCAATCAGATGACGGGCACGTTGGGTCGTGATCGTTCCATCTGGCCGCTCAACATCTTCGTAAAACAACGTGTACGCCCTGCCGTTCTGCATTTGAAAACTACCTTTTTGAAACCGTCTCTTAGGCACTGGGCCTCTTTCCGGCCTGTGCCCTCTGAAAGCGTTGCGGTAATGATTGTAGCAGGTGTGGCAACATCAACTGCCGGCAGGGCGCTCACCTCGGCGCCGACATCTTTCGGTGCCTCGCTCAAGACTGTTTGCGTCGAGCGATCAGACATGGGAGACGATCCGCATTGCCCGCTTTATCCGTTCCTACAGTCTTTCCTTATGGCTCATTGCTCCGTGGATCTAAATGTCCAAAGTCTGCGTCACCGTGGAAAAATGGAACGGCACGGGCTCTTGTGCCGGAGGGCGGGAGCGACCCTAAGAACTTTTTGGGCGGCTGGAAGCCAAAAAAGTGGAGTTCTATAAAGGGGGGATGTCAAGAAAAAACACTTCCCCTTCCGCAAGGAGAGGAGCGTTTTTCTGACATCGAGCTCCCGCCCAAGATAGCGAGGTGAGCACGCCAGTATTTTGGTCGTCACCGCCGGAACGTTTCGCATCATGTCGCTGGTCGCTACCGCCGAGCACTCGCGCACTTCAAAGCAGCGTGATTTGGGCAACCACGGTTCTATCTGAGACTCGAGGCCTATCGCTATATCGGGTTGTCCGAGGGGGCATACGGTCGCTCGTGAGACTCAAGGCCTAAACCCCACTTGTGCTACTCACCCCCGAACCCATGGCGCTCGTGACGGCGGACCGCCGGACTCCAGTCGAATGCCGCTCCGATGGCACGATGCGCTCAAGCTGCTTGTGGCTTCACCTGTTCGGCGTTGAACGTTCCTCCTTCCTTCCAGATTTTTAGCGTGATGGCTGCGATCTTACGCGCCAGCGTCAGC
>WNGR01008646.1_pt1 | contig 23327 bp, 22 predicted proteins | sample 5407581 | NCBI WGS metagenome assembly WNGR01 (sample SAMN13153383, study PRJNA577476) | soil metagenome | isolation source: 80 cm soil or saprolite under Garry oak tree replicate 2 | place: USA:California | collected 2016-06-15
TGTATGCACCGTGCCAACATGCACCAAACGAATCAGGCCTTCCCTGCGCAGTTCACGCTTGATGCGGTTCGCCTGTGCACGGTAGGGGGTGACAATGCCAATCCGGGGACCACCCACATACGACGGTGGCGGAGGAGGCTTACAAGTATAGGTTTTTTGGGAAAGAAGGGTGAGAAAGGAGTGGCAAGTAGCCGTTATCTGCTAAGATGAGAAAAACAACAAGTATTCATCACCAGCAGGAGAACGAACATGGCTTGCCCGGATCGATTATCGCAATGGACAAAAGAAGTGTCAACCACTTTTGCTCACCTGAGCAAACCGCAAATTTGGGGATTGGTCCTCTGGAGCGCAGGAATCGCGTTGTCGGGAGTGGCCGGGATCAACCAAATCAGTGCTCTACTCGCCTTAGTGCTGCAGGAACAGGAACAAACGGTGTTTCAGCGTTTACGCGAGTGGTATCTGGATGCAGGGCAGAAGAGTGGGAAAAAGCGGCGTGACCTGGAGGTGTCCACGTGTTTTGCTCCCTTACTTGGATGGGTGTTACGCTTGTGGAAAAGTGAAAAGCGTCAATTACCGCTGGTGATGGATGCGACTTCGCTGGGCAATCGGTGGACGATTTTGGCGATCAGCGTGGTCATGAGTAGTTGTGCGATCCCGGTCGCCTGGAAAGTGATCCCAGCGGAACAGGCAGGGTCCTGGCGCCCGTATTGGGAAGGACTGCTCAACGAGTTAGGGAAAGCGGTACCGCCAGAGTGGGAAGTGATCGTGCTTGCGGATCGGGGATTGTACGCCCGTTGGCTCTGGGACGTCATTGTGGCGTGGGGCTGGCATCCGTTCTTACGCATCAATGTGGGATCGAAAGCACGTTTGCCCGGAGAGGAAAACTTTGACTGGATCAGTCGATGGGTTCCCACGCCGGGAACGAGTTGGCAAGGCCAAGTAGAATGCTTTGCTAGCAAAAAAGGGCGGGTGAATGGGACCTTGCTGATGCATTGGGAACCGGGATATGAGTCAGCGTGGATCATCCTGACTGACCTTGAACCCGAACAGGCTATGGTCAGTTGGTACGGACTACGAACGTGGATTGAGGGCGGTTTCAAAGATTTCAAGCGGGGACTTTGGGGGTGGCATCAGAGCAAAATGAAGCGAGCAAGCAGTGTGGAGCGGCTCTGGTTGGCCATGGCTCTGGCTCAGTTATGGTGTGTGAGTCTGGGATGCCAAGCTGAGGCGGAGCTCGAGGCGGAGGTTCTGCAAAACGAGCCGGGTGCATCGTTACCTGAGCGACATATCGCTCATCGACGGCGAACGCGAGCGGCGGGTCAACTTCCTGCTCGCCGCTTGAGCTGTGTCGTGCGTGGAAGACTGGTGCTGCTTGCCATGCAGTACCAGTCTGAACCGTTCCCGGTGGGCATCTTGCGAGCGCAGCCCTGGCCTGAAACCATCACAGCACCCCAGAAACAGCCCAAACCTTCAGCTCTGAACAAGAAGAAAACGCAAAAGGAAAAGGAACGTCGAAAAAGACAAAAACGCCGTACACGGGAACATGCCCGCGCCCACGGTTAAAAAACCTATACTTGTAAGGGCGGGACCCCGAGCCCCGATTATACGAAGATAGGCACCCTTAAGGGTGATTTTGGCCCGGTTCCGGTGTTGGTCCAGGCGGATCTCACACTGGCGCAAAATGGCTACCTCGAACAATACTTGGAGGCGGTTGATTCGGGGCATTCCTATCACCTGGTCAACATCTGGCTCTATGATCACCCGAACCTGCTCAACACGGCCGTGGATCAGGGCCTGACTGATGACCAGTGGGGCATGGTCAAGGAGCGCGGGTTCCCCGTTGGGCCGTGGTACCTGTCCATCCCGGCGGTGTTTCACGTCTACTTCCCCGGCGGTGCCACCGGCCAGGGGTTCATCCTCTGGAACTTACTGTTCGCGGCCATCCTGCTGTTCTTCGTGCCCCTCGTTCCAGGCGTGCGTGACCTGCCGAGGTACCTGAAGCTCTATCGCTTCATCTACCGCTACCCGACGCCAGGCGAGCTTGAAAAGCCGGAGTTGAGGGAACGGTTCGGTACGACACATGGCGGGGTCGAGGCGGTAGGAGGTGGGAAATGAACGAGCAGCAAAACCAACGTGAGCATGCGAAGAAGTGGTGGGGAGCGGAGATGCTGCTGTTCCTCGTAGCTTCTGTGATCGGCATCTATGGGCTTGGTCAGGGCTTGACAGGACTGTTTGAGCCTGGACAAGGGATTGATCTCCTCTGGCTGGCGTTGACAGGCGTGGCGATGATGGTGCTGTTCGCCCAAATGGGACGGGTGCATGACACCTGGCCACGTCGTCGTGACAGTCACGAACGGCAAGTTCAACAGACAACGCAGGAAGAGCCAGTGCAGCCATCAGCCGCGCAAGCCATCGGGATGTCTATTCGATCATCATCGGCATCCTGATTTTGGCCGGGGTGATTACGTGGTTGCTCATCACGGTCAACCCGATCCGGTAAAGCAGCAGTGCTTGGTGAAGCACTGCAGGGCCAATAGCAGCGGGTCGGCGGCTTCACGAGCCAGTTTCCTTCTTAGGGATTGGCTCGGGAGCCGCTTCTCCTCCCTCAAATGACATGTTACTCGTTAGCTCAACCCGCTAACACATTCACTTTATCATGAACTTGTGACTAAATAGAGGAGGTGGAGAAACACCCGATGCGCGTTCAACAACCCAGAGCAAGGGAATGACCCACCGATCGAGCTTGTTGAACCGCGTCGAGCAATAAACTCCCGCCACGCGCCCTCCCACATTCGTATGATGTACCTGTACGACGTGTTTTACCGAAGCAAGGTATCGAACTGAGAAAGGGGTATTTCATGTACGCATCAGTACGGCAGTACATAGTCAGCCGAGATCATGCCCAGGTTGACGAGGCGGCACACGAGGTCAAAACGGGTCTTGGGCCTATCCTCAGCAAAGCGCCAGGATTCGTGGCCTATTACGTCTTGGATGCTGGCAACAACGCGGTTGTCGCTATCAGTATCTTTGAGAGCAAAGCGGCAGAGGCAAAAGCCGAAGAGATGGCAGCGAGCTGGATCAAGCAGCATATGGCCTCTCTTGCCTCTAGTCCACCCAGGGTAGCTGAAGGCGAGGTCATCGCTCACGAAGCAAAGTAGGTTGGGCCTGGGAGGCTAGCTTCTCCCACTCATCCCTTTCAATAGGCATTTTTATCACGGGTGGCGTGTTTACCTGCTCACCTTCGGCGCTGTGAAGGTCAGGCAGACGGCAACCCATAGACATCAGCAATCTCATATTTGTCAGTTGTGGAAAGGAGCTAGATGGTTGTGACTCGCATTTTAGTGGTGGACGACGAAACGGCGCTGGTGGAACTGGTGCGCGGCCATCTCGAACGCGAGCAGTACGAGGTATTGACGGCGGCGGATGGGCGCACGGCGAGCCCGCGCGAGCTGGTAGCCCGGGTCAAGGCTCTGCTGCGGCGTCCCCGCCAGACGGCAGCCGCGCTCTCCCCGGGTTCAGGGCCCCCTGATGATGCCCCGGCACCGCTGCGCTGGGACGATCTCTTGATCGACGAGGCGCAGCACGAGGTGACGCTGCACGGGCAGCCGGTCGAACTGACCGCGCGTGAGTTTGCCCTGCTCCTCGCGCTTGCCCGGCATCCCGGTCGGGTGTTTACGCGCCCCCAGTTGCTGGAGCGCGTGTGGGGCGATGCCTACTATGACGAGCACGTCGTGGATGTCCACGTCGGGAACCTGCGCAAAAAGCTGGAAGCGGACCCGGCGCATCCCCACTACCTCGAGACGGTGCGCGGGGTGGGCTATCGCTTCCGGCGCAAGCGGGAGTAGGCGTATGCGTTGGCGCATGTCATTCAAAGCCTCGCTCGGCAGCAAGTTCCTGCTGTCCTACCTGCTGATTGTCCTGGTCGGCGTAGCGACGCTCCTGGCCGTCACCTTTGCGCTGGCCCCGACGCTGTTCGAGGCCCAGCTCGTGCCCATCCTCCAGACCCATCCTGAAGCCATGACGACGGCCGAGGCGAGCCAGCGCATCCTGGGGGACTTCCTCGGCACCTTGTTGCTCGCCCTGGCCGTGGCCGCCATCGCGGCCACCCTAACCTCTCTGGCCATCAGTCTCTTCGTCGCCCGGCGGGTCACCGTTCCCCTACGGCAAATGATACAGATCTCTCAACGGATCAGTGCGGGTCACTATGCCGAGCGCATTGAGGTTGCACCAGTGCATACGACCGACGAGCTTGGGCGACTAGCATCCAGCATCAATGCGCTCGCTGTAGCCCTCGAACAGACGGAACGCCGCCGCCTGGAGGTCATTGGCGATGTGGCGCACGAACTACGCACCCCGATAGCCACGCTCGAGGGCTATCTCGAAGGACTGCTCGATGGCGTGATCGAGCCAGCTCCACAAACCTGGGCCATGCTGCATACCGAAGCAGGTCGACTGCGTCGCCTAGTGGACGATTTGCAGGAATTATCGCGGGCCGAGGCCCGCCAGATACCGCTATCCCTGCAGCCGGTTGCCCCGCAGCGCCTCGTGCAGAGCGTGCTTGATCCCCTGGAAGGACAATTTGCTGAGAAAGGGCTCCAACTCCAGGTCCATCTGCCGGAGGACCTCCCTCCGGTCATGGCCGACTGGACCCGCGCCATGCAAATCCTCACCAACTTGCTGGTCAACGCGCTACGCTACACGCCAGCTCCTGGTCGTGTGGAGGTGGCTATAAGTCGCGAGGAGGACATGGTTGCTTTCCAGGTCATCGATAGCGGTGTTGGTCTTACTCCTGAGCAGCTCTCGCACATCTTCGAACGCTTTTACCGTGTCGACAAATCGCGTTCGCGTGCCCTGGGCGGTTCCGGCATTGGTCTGACGATTGCTCAATCACTGGCCCAGGCCATGCAGGGAGACATCCATGTAGAGAGCGCTGGCCTGGGACAGGGGAGCAGTTTTACTCTCACCCTTCCTCAAGCTCATGCGTGATCTCTCTTGACACATCCCTGTTTTCTTGATCGAATCTTGATGAAAACGCACATCTGTCCTTGAAGTCCACCGCCTATACTTTTATCAGACGCAGGGGAAGACGAAAGCAGTACATCTACCGGCTCCCCTGTAAGGATGAGAGAAACGAATGGTTCGCTTGCGGACCGTCTTCCGAAAGGAGGAGACGAACATGATGTACGGTTTTGGAATGTACGGCGGGGGGTGGCTCATAGGCATGGGCTTGATGATCCTGTTCTGGCTCGCCGTCATCCTGCTGGTGATCTGGGCGGTGCGCAGCCTGTTCCCCCAGCAAGCGCGCTCAAGAGATGATCAGGCGTTGGAGATCCTACGACGACGGTATGCGGCAGGCGAAATCAACGCGGCCGAGTACGAACAGGCGCGGGCCCGGCTGGAGCACATTCCGGTCGTGTAACCTCGCCTGGCAACACCTGAGGAGGTTTGCAGAGCAGCATGCCCTCTGGCAACGAGGGATGAAGTTGCTTATGGGCACAGGAATGCCCGCAAATTGTGTTCATGCGTGAAAGAGTTCCCGCAGACCGGGAGCCAGGAGGAGAACGATGAGTCTAGTACAGTACAGTCCCTACGGATTTGGCTTGAAGGTCAACCTGCCGTATGCCGAAGCGGTCGAGCGAACGAAGGCCGCCCTCAAAGAGCAGGGCTTTGGCGTCCTGACCGAAGTGGATATCAAGCAGACCATGAAAGAGAAGCGAGGCGTCGATTTCCGACCGTATGTCATCCTTGGTGCCTGCAATCCTCCGTTGGCAGAGCAAGCACTCGCCACCGAACTGGATCTCGGGCTACTTTTGCCCTGCAATGTGGTCGTCTATGAGACCGAGGGGGGAAGTATTGTCCAGGCCATGGACCCAGAGCCAGTCTTGGGGTTGGTGGGCAATTCCAGGCTGGAACCCATCGCACGTGAGGTCAAAGCTCGACTCCAGGCGGCGTTGACTGGTCTCAGCCGCTAGGGTTCATGCATAATGCAGGCAGGCAGGCACGGAAGCGCGTATCGGAGGAATAGAGAAGACTTGTCTATTGTATAAGAGCACGTTCTTTATCAGAACGTATGAGAAAGTGAGGGTACAGTAATGATGTGGGGATATGGTTTCGGCTGGGGCTGGTTCATGATGATGTTTGGCGGGGTCCTCTGGATTGCCGTCTTAGTGGTCCTCGTGTGGGCCTTGATTCGTTGGTTTGAGAGGAAAGCTCCGGCATCGGGTTCATCGACGCCAGCCAGTTCGTCCGCGTTAGAAATCCTGCGCCAACGTTATGCGCGTGGAGAGATTGATACCGCCACGTTTGAGCAGATGCGAGAACGGCTGCAGGCCACAGAGCATGGTTCTGACGCCAGTCAGGGGATGCCGGGGAGCAGTCGGCGCAGCTTCTGACGGGGACATCACACAGAGACCGCATGTGAAAACGTGCGGTCTCTTTCTTGATTCCTCATGAAGCCCCTGCTCTTGATCGAATCTTGATGAAAACGCGCATCTGCTCTTGAAGTGGACATCCTATACTCTTATCAGAGGCCGGGGAACACGAGAGCAATCAACGAACTGACCCCGGGAGTGACGATGAGACAGAAGCAACATGGTTCATAAGCGAACCATATTACCAGAGAAATAAAATAGGTTCAATCAAGAAGGAGAAAACAATGCGTAATCGCACAATGCTACTTATCGTAGCAATCATCGTAGTAGCTCTGCTGACTGGTGGCGGCACGGTGAGCGCTATGGCACTCACGAATAGCGGGTTTATGAGGAATAGCTATGGCAATGGGATGATGGGGAGCCAACAAGGGTATCAAGGGATGATGAATGGTCAGTACAACCACGGGAGCATGATGGGTGGGTATCAACAAACTCCTGCCCAACAAGGGGCGCCAGTCACCGGTGTTACCCATATGAACATGCAGAATTTTGCGTACCAGAGGGCAAATATTCAGGTGCGCGCCGGTACGACGGTGACCTGGACAAACCAGGACAACGTGCCGCACAGCATCACGTTTAAGAACGGTATGAAGGACAGTGGCCTCCTCTACCAGGGGCAGTCATTCAGTTATACGTTCACCACGCTTGGCACCTACCAGTACTACTGCACGGTCCACCCGTACATGGTCGCGACTGTGACTGTCGTTTCATAAATGGGATGATCCCACTGGCACGGGTTGGATGACCGAGGAGGTCAAGCGAGAACTGTTGCCATGTTTTCCTATGGACGCCTTGGACAACCTGAGGATGCGGTTCGCCTGATCACCTTTTTGGCAAGTGAAGAAGCCGGATGGACCACTGGTCAGATCATTCACTCGACCGGTGGATCCCGATTCTTTACTACCAGAGAGCCTGCGGGAAAACCTGAATCTGGCAAGTTCGTCTGCCTTCAAGAAACATATCTGCCAGATTGCGTGGTGTATTCCTCATCAACGTCCCAAGTAAGCCGGGTCAGGAACCTGCGCGGGAAAAGCTCCATGAGATATCTCACCTATTCCTTCTGCTTATTCGCGTCTTGATTCACCAAAAAGTTGAATGAACTGGCCGCATTGCTATTGACATCTGCCTCTTGCTGAGAACTGATGATGAAGCAATAGAAGAGATGGTTATAGAGCTTTGTATTCACGAAACTCCATTGCGAGATACGAAGCTATTGGCACCTGTTGACCGGCTGTTGATTCAGGGCATACCGCTTCCTTGCCTTTCCGCTCATGGCCGATTCTGTTCTGGACACTTTTTCTCCGCAAACACATGCGCCTATTGCCTTATAAGGACGTGAAATCCCTGATTCAACAATGTTCCGATAGAGTTGGCTGCCCTCCGTTACGCTGAGGAGCGACACCCTGAATGACCTTAAAGAGGGCTGCAAGAAGCTTTTAGCTCATTCCTCTTATGCATCCTCTCCCGACTGTCTCTCCTGCTGATGACTCCAGTGACTAGCAACACGCCGAATCACCCGCGCATGAACCAGGCGACGGGCTATTTGCTGCTGTTCATCTGTCCACTCGCCGACATAGCGCAGCACACTTGTCCGCGGTCCAGAGAGTGGATCAAAAAAGGGAAATGGTGCGACGTGAAAGGGGAGCGGCAAGACGCGCGTGACTTCTGCCACGCGCTCGGTCTCGACGTAGATAGCCACTTCTTTGATTGTCATGTCCCTCACACTTCCTCTCTCTTCTTGCTTATGTGCCACAAGGATCAGTTTCTGGATGGCGTTTCCTGCCATTCATACGGTGGCTACCCCTATCGCCCCTACCGCCAGTCCAGGTGCCCTGCGACGGTTAGTACCCGCGAAGCAACTCTGGGCTGTCAGAGGGCAGGTGGAGACAGCGCTCCAGCATCTCCTGTAAGGAAGTGGCCTGCAACGAGATCAGGTGGTCTTCCTCTTTGGTGACCACCACCCGGTAGACGTCACCCCTTATACAATCCAGGCAACTTTCGATGGCGCAAACCCAATTGCAGATGGGCAGGAAGTGTTCCGGCCAGAGATGGTAGGGAAGGATCAGATGCCGGAAGGTGCTTACCACCTTGTCTCGGCACGAGCCGATCACTTCCTCCCACTGCTCATCGTAGTCGGCCAGGTCGATCAGGCGGACCTTCTCGGCAGCCCAGGGCAAGATCTCTTCACTACACGAACGGGCGAGGTACTGCTCCACGATGGTGCCACTGCCACGTCCATTGAAGCCGCCCATCGCCCCACGCAACCCATAGCCAAAACCGCCTTTGGCTACCTCGGCATAGAGGGCCTGGAGTAAGGGTGGCAGTGGAAAGCCGAGGGCTGCTTCGGTGGCCAGCAGTTGGTCCTCCGTCGCAGGAGGGTACTCGAATCCCAGTGTGTATGGGGCACGGGCAGCGAGGCGAGCGCGCAGTCTTCCTCCAGGATCGGAGGCCGGATCGTAACAATCCTCCACCCAGTTGATGTTTTCGTCATCCGGGCCGTACCACCGGAGCTGCCGGCAGCGCTCGCGAATACGCACAAACAAGGCGGTGTAGACATCCTCGCTCATGGGAGTACCTCGTCACGCAGCCAGCGCTCCAGGTACTCCTCCAGCGAGGGAGCGATCGGCCCGATTTCATACTCCTCGTCGTTGCCCGATGGGGCGATGCACAGGATACGGCCTGTCTTGCAGTCCAGGCAGGCCTTCATGCAGCAGCCTAAATCTTCGAGCGAAAGCAACTGCTCCGGCCAGACCGCATACGGGAGCAGGGGCAATCCCTTGCCGCTCTTGGTCGGCTGCCAGTGCTGCGCGTAGTCTGCCAGGTCAACGAGCCGGACCGGATCACTGCGCCCCGTGTTGGCGGAGCCCACCTGGCTCCGGAAGCGGTAGTCGTCCACAATAGTCATAGCCGACTCGTCGGTGCGAGAGCCATAGCCACCGAGCGCTCCCTGGATCCCTCCACCTGGCCCGAAACCGCCATTGGCCACCTCAGCGTAGAGGGCACGCAGCACGGGCGGCAACAGGAACCCCAGAGCCGTTTCCGTGGCACGCAGTTGGTCCTCGCCTGCCGTAGGGTAAGCAAAACCGTGGCGCTGGGGATGATCGGGCCTGGTATGCCGCAGGTCCAGCTTCCCCCCCATACCAGCCATCCCGCCGACACTTCTCCCGGATACGCTCAAACAGTCCTGTGAAGGCAGTATCCATCGACTCTTCCTTTCTCGACGAAGGAGTTGCTGTCGAACTGCTGCATGGTTCGTTCGTGAAGGATCGCACTCCCTATTGTAGCACAAGTGTTCGCGAACGCATAGCGACGTCAGATACCGGCTCTGCATCCTTGAGGATTCTGCTGGCGCACTCCCGCTATCCAGCCATCTTGGCCGTGAATGAGGGTGAAACCGGGAAAAACCATTCCCCCGCCACCTCCTCGAGCAGGATATGCAGTCACAAGTGGTGCCAATTGCGATAGCCATAGCCCTGCCGCAGGATGGCCCTGGTGCGATGGCTCTTGCCTTCGGCAAAGCCATTACTCACGCCTCAATACGGGTGAGCAATTTGTCATCAAACGTATACAAACGAGGACACAAAAAGCAGATCGCCTGCTCAGATCACTTTTCCTTCGTCCCGCGCATCACATTTTGTCACGAAACGTATACACATGACGATGATATTCACCATCTAATGAAACCGTGCTTTCATCCACCTGTTACCCGGAAGAGCAACACATACCCTTTTCTCTTGATCGCACCGAACATGATGAGGCTCAGATGCTAGAGCTGATGACTCATCAGCTACTTTGCCTGAAACGGTGTCTGACAGCCGCACCCATCTTGTCAGACAGCGCAGCGATTTTCCCTGGCGATGTCTGACATCACACTGCACTCATGAACATTTGTGCTATAATGGGCGTGTGCTCCTTCTCCGTCGTTGAGGAACTATGTGGCAGTTCATCGGCAAAGGTCCTCGTCGAAAGAGACGATAGCAGAAGAAAGGAGAGCGATAGATGCTCGATCACTACATGCCGGGCTTCTCTGCCCCCTCGACCTGCGGGTGCGATCAGGGCATGCAACGCCTGGTGGCTTCGACGCGAGCCGTGCCGTTCCGGCAGGTCGGGCGCGTACCGTGCATCGAGGTCGTGGGCATTCCGGCGCTGAAGTGCCAGGTCTGCGATGAGCAGAGCTATAACCTCACCTTGCTCACGCACATCGAAAGCGCCTTGCGCAGGCGAGTCGAGCAGGGTGACGTGCAGACATCGTATGCGTTTGAGCAGCTGGCCGCCGAGCTGACAGCGGACGCGCTGCCTTCAGAGGAGGAGTGAGCGTAGATCGCCTCTCTTTGAGGTGATCTGTGCACAGCGGGACGCAAGCACAAGACCGTAGAGGCGAAATTTCCTGCCAAATTGCTTGCGACCCATCACGTCTCGGCAAGGCGGCGAGAAGTGCGTCGCTTTTTTCTCCTTGCAGCGGTGAGTGAGACGACGCACCTTTTCGCTCTACCACCCACGCTGTTCCAAACGGCCTGGGTGTAGGACAGGTCTTCACGATAGCAGCGTCTCCGCTGGAATACACCTCTTCTGGGCAGCCAGCGATACGATCTGTCGCAGCATAGACGAGGAAGGCTCTTTAGGGATGTGCGGCAGGTGGGCGACGATCAGCAGCTTCTCCCTGGCACGGGTGACGGCCACGTTGAGCAGGCGCATGGCATCAGACCCCCATTCTTCGCGCAGAAAGGGGGCGATCAAGAGGCCAGGCGACTCGACAACATCGAAGATGACGACGCAGAATTCCATCCCCTGAAAGGCATGGACCGTCCCCACTCTGCAATAGATCTCCAGGTCGCTGCCCTGCATCCGTTCCTTGATGCATTCGCGCTGGGCCGTGTAGGGTGTCACGATGCCGATATATTCCGCATACCGCTCGTCTACGGGGACACTGGTCAGGACTTGCTCCGCCAGGATGAGATCAAGCTCGGCGTGGTACGCGTTGTAGCGCGACCGCCCATTGTCCGGTTGATGCGCTCGCGCCTGTTTGACATTCCCAGTATCATAGAGCACAACGGCGTGCGCAGGCTCGGGTTGAAAGGCGCGCCTGGGCGCCAGCGGGTTGCGGTCCTTGAGCCGTCCTTGATAGACCGGTCCGCGTACCAGGTCGCAGATGTCGCTGTGCATGCGACTCTGATAAGGGAGGAGCACGCAGTGATGCGTTCCTTGCTCCGCCTCCTCCAGGGTGTAGCGCCCGTGAGAGAATACGTCGGGACCGAGCCAGCGGCGCACCAGGTCATCCTTGAAGGTACAGATGGGCGCAAGCTGCAGCGGGTCGCCAACGATGATCAGGTGATGCCTGGCGCGGCCGGCGGCCACCTTTACCGCTGGGGGCGGGGCCATCGATGCTTCATCGATCAGCACGACGTCCCATTCCTGTGCGAGTAGCACCGGGTTGAGGTCGAGCGCGGTGAGCGTCGTGGCGACGATTTGCGCCCCCTCCACAGCCTGGCGTTCCGCCTCGCGTTTCAGATCCGCGACCTGCTGGTCGAGGCGGGCCAGAGTCTCCTCAAGCGAGGCTACCTCCTGTTCCCAGGAGACGATGTCACGCTCGATCTCGGCAATACGCGGGTTGCCTGTAGCCAGCTCCTGCGTCAGATCGCTGATTTGCCTGGTCAGCGTGCTCTGCTGCTCTGCCGTGTGGGCCGGTCGCGCATCACGCTCTCGTTCCCAGTATGCGATAGCCGGAGCCAGACTGTCCCTCCGTCGCCTGGCTTGCTGATAGGTGTCGACAGCCCGCCTCTGGTCCTGCTGAAGCTCCCTGATCTGCTCGGTGAGGCCATGGAGCTGAGTTGCCAACGTTTGGACGGTTTCCTCCAGGTCCTTTTCCCACTCGCCCGTCCATGCTTGAATCACGAGGCGGATCACGGGCGGGTACTTCCGCAAGTGCTCAAGCTTCCTGTACGTGGTCTCGTAACGTGTCCATTGCTCCTGGTAAGACGCTTGCAACAGATGCAGCTGGCGATCCGCTTCTTGCCAGTCGGCTCTGGCATCTTTCATGGTCTTCTCTTCCTTCGCACGCTGATCCAGGCGCGGTGTGAGTTGCTCCTTTATTGGGGCTAGCCGTGCGTGCTCCTCGGCATCCAGGTCGGCCAACGCGCGCTCGGCTCGCTTGCGTTTCCGCAGCAAGGCTGCTTCCAGCTGCTGCCATGCCTGCACTTGCTCTGGCAGTTCCTCGCGGTGTTCGGCGAGCTGCTTGAGCAGGGTGGCACGCCTGTGCTCCACACGAGCCATCTCCTCGCGATTGGACGCCACGCGGTCGGTCACAATCAGTGGCAGGGTGATGGTGCGATACTCCTCTTCTTCGGGACAGTCGAGCACGCCGAAGAGCTTTAGCCCAAGCTGGGCTGTGGTCGCTTCACGGAGGAAGGCGTCTTTCAGTTTTCTGAGCAGGAAGGCACGATCTACGACGAGATGTGCGGAGGCCAGCGTACTCTCCGGGAGCCGCCGCGTCACCGTGATCGTCACCATATCCTCTTTGGTGCCAGACAGCTCGACCGGGAGCGGATTGACAAGATCGGCACTGGAGAGCTGCAGGTCGGTGCCATCGGGCAGGTCCCACGACCCTTCGACGAGCGTGAACGCATAGCGATAGCGCCGGTGCTGCTCATAGAGCAATTGGCCACCGGTCACCGTGTAGCGTCTCCTTCCTACGGACAAGGCGATGGCCTTGTCCAGAGCCTCCTCCATCTCTGGTCGAGGATCCTTCTGTGGACGAAATACGTTCGACATGAGACATTTGCTTTCTAGCTCCTCTGATGAGCTGTGTAGGATTCTATCGGCCAGAGGAGCATGAAGAACCAGTTCGATCGGCAATAGGCGAAGCCTGACAGGCTCCACATCTCTGTGCAGCACACCACAAAGCGACCCGACACTGTACCCGGTAAACGCTGCATCCTGCTGGGCCATCACATGTGCGTGATGGAGGATGAGAGGGCGCGCCAGTTGGCACGGTCTCTGGTTGTCGGTTGACAACAATGTCCAGCCCAACGCTGAGCATGCGTTCAGATCTCGTGCGAGCAGCGTTCGCTGGAGATTGAACCAAGTTTGGTTCAATCTCCACTCACCAGGGAAAGTCCTCCTGCTCAACGCAGGTAGTGGCGCAGGACCACGTCCTTGCGGTTATGGCCCAGTGCCTCTGAGACGGCCATGACAGCATCGGCGTCATAGGTACTCGGGTTGAGATGGCCCGTCGGCGGGGGCAACGACCGGCCAGGTGCCAGCGAGAGATAGAGGGCCTGCGCATAGGCGCGGCGATAGCTATGCACATCCAGGTGCTTGGGGATGCGTGAGAAGACCAGTTCGTCGTCCTGGCGACCTTCCCTCAGGCAGAGCACATCGCGCTCGTGTCCCACCAAGACCGGCACCGTGCGCGACTTGCCCCCCTTCCCGTTCCTGACCTTCACGGTGGTCTGCCCTTGATAGTGCCCCTCGGTCTCATGGTCGTCCTGGTTCGTCGGGGAAGCACAACCTGCTGTGCGAGGGTGCGGTCGGCAAAGAAGAGGCGCAACGCTGAGCGCTCCGCTTGCAGGGTGTAGGCGCTTTTGCCCTCAGCCAGGTGCTGTTGGAGGTAGCGTGTGGCCAGTTCATCGGCGCGCGCATCCACTTGAGCGAGATCTTTGATCTGGTAGGTGGCACGCGCCCAGCGGATGAAGCGGACCACGTGGCCCTGATATACGGAGCGCGTTTTGAACGAGTGAATCCGTTCCGTGCTGTAGGTCCAGATCGGTTTCCCAGCGGCACGGAACGCTCGTTTGGCCTGGCGGCGACTCTGGCCGATGGCCATCTTCTCTTCCAGGCGGTCGACGGCCTCTTTGACGATACTTTTCCGGTGGTAACCCATGGGCTCCATCTACTCCTTTCAGGCACGTATCCATGCGGCATCCGATAGATAGGTTCAAACTTGTACGTGATACAGCGCTGGCGACCCAGCGAGGCGTATACGGGACCTCACTCGCCCCTGGCCTTTCATCGGTTCACCATAGCTGCTGTTTAGGACTCCACACCGGAGCGTTCTCAGCGCAGCTGGTTTCCAACGAGCAGCAGAGGCACCAACCTCCAAAGACGCACCACAGGAACGCCTTCCCATCCTGCCGAAGGACTCTCACCTCCGGCAGTGACGCACGACGATGTATTCCTCAGAGGGCCTGCTCCGGCGACGGTCTCCGCCAATGCACAACCAGGGCACGCTACGGGAACGACGGTTGCTCTGGTCTCGATAGCGGTGAGACGCCCTGCACTCATCAAGGATGAGGCCACCTGGTCCGTAGGTGGACCCGACCAGCTCATCTCAGGAGAGCCACGCCCATCATTGCTTTCGTCTGACCAAAAGCGGGCAGATGCGGCCCGGTGGCTTGTGGAAAGCACCTGATAGATGTTTCAGGTGCTGCTTGCCACGGCGGAACCACGCCTCGCCGTTTCAGCGCCAGCGGACTTCACAGCCGCCAGCACGTTGAGGTGACGGGCTGGACCTTTCCAGGGGTTGCCCCGCTGGCACAGCGGCCCACTCTGTAACTCCCTTTGGGCGGAGTCACACCACGACAGCATACTGATCATATAGCATAATTTGAGAAGTTAATCAAATAATACGTGTTGATGATCTTACTTATACATATTGGTTTTCTCTAAAAGATGGACATGTCATGACAGCCAGAAAGGGAACACCGATGAAGGGAGAGGATCTGTCACGACAACGCCATCACAAAGAAGAGCAGGAGTGAGAGACGCGTCATGACCGTATAGCGAGGCTCATGCGCAAGAGCAGGCGACCTGTCGTGACAGGAAGCGATGATGAAGAACCCCTCCTGCATGAGGAAGGAGACGGAGATGCCTCCGTCACGAGGGTGTTGTCATGACAGGAGCATCTGCCGGGCTGGAATGAAGGGAGAACCTGTCATGACAACCAAAGTGCAGCCAAGTCTGCTCAGGCCTGACGCGGCATGACGCACCTGTTCACGCGAGGTCCCTGTGCAGATGAACCGGCCTCCCGCGTTCTGGCAGATCACGGTGAAGAGCGGATCTGGCGCTTTGACCAATTTCCTGGAAAATGTTGGGTGAAAACTAACAGCTATGCAGCATGTTTTCTGCTACAGTAGTGAGCGGGAAGCGCGATGAAGAGGAGAGGGCATCGCCGGCGATGTGGTGAGCCGGACGAACGAAGCGGCAAGAACACTCAGGCAAAACGTGGAGGACGGTGACACCCATTGACTAGAGACGCAGAAAAGAGGAAACGCTATGAGAAAAGAGCAGAACGAATACGAGGGACGAAGATTTCTCACAGGAACAGAAGCGGCAGCGTTGATGGGTGTCAACCCTCGTACCGTCTACCGCATGGTAGACCGAGGTGAGCTGGTCGCATCCCATGCCAGGAGTAACAAGCTGCGGATCGCGTACGACGACGTCCTGGCTTGGAGAGAGCGCCAAGGCCTGCCACCTCTCTCACCGGCTGACCGTCACGAACAGCTCGTCCAAGCCGTGCAAGAACTCAACGAGCAGGTTCGCCTCCTTCGGGAGCGGGTTGATTCCCTGCTGGCGCTGTTCGTCGCCGCCACCATTCAGGCCAACGCGGAAGCAACCGATTCAGAGCATCAGCAGCCTTCCTTCGATCCAGACGCCTTGGCCGGCTTGTTCATCAGATTCCCTCCGTCAAGAATGACGAAACGATCGCTCTCCGTGCTGGACAGGAGGGGCTTGCCGTCCGGGTCGATGACGGTTGCAGCGTTTGCGCAGCACCAGGTGCCAGTGAATCGCATCAAGAAACTGTGCGAGGAGAAGCACATCGTCCTCACGATTATTTCACGAGACAACGCGGTGCGCAATGCACGCGAATGGTGGATCACGCCGGAGCAGCAAGAGGCGCTCATCCGCTACTGGCAGCAGCAACAGGTTCCCTATGACACCTGTCCGCAATGCCCGCATGCTGTTTTCCCTGAGATGCATGCGGGGGAGTCGGCCACTCCTTATAGATGAGTATGATAGCGCTTCGGTGAAAGGAAAGGAATTGCCCTAGTAGCGCTGTTCCTGAGCCTCTGGAGTATCGTCTCTTCTTTCACATAGGTCGTATCCACCTGCCTTCTCAAATTGTTGCGCGGGATACAAGCTTGAATAACGTGACTCCCTGTCTATTACCATTATTGCTAGCGCAGACAGTAGATCTACTCCGGACAGTTACAGAGACGAGGGGAGAATTCCTTATTCAGAGGCTGAAACTGTATGGTATAATCGAAACGGCTTACTGTCACTCACGGCATTTAGTGGCCACCAAAAACGCCATAACTTGGCCGCGTCCAGCCATTTTCACGCTCACTCTGCCCCCATAAAACCTCTTCCATAACGGCAATTCCTGGCCGCAAGTGCAAAAATTGGGCATAACTTGGCCAGGAATCCTTTTTGTGTGATATGATTTGGTGGAGAGGGAGATACAGGTAAAAAGATATTTTTAGAACGAATCATCTTTCCCGTCCTCTTTGGGCAAAGGATCAGATAAAAGGAGTGCATCGAGATGCTCAGCCCAGAGGCATTTGAGCAATGGTGTTGGCGCTTGGGCCTTTCCGATGAGGCGAAAGCGGTCATTACGCAGATCCGCACGTCGCCTCCTGCACGCCACGTCCAGAGTGGAGCTGGCAATGTCAGCGGGACCTATCCCTCCATCAAAATGGGGTGTGCGATCCAGTTTGAGAGCCACCGGGACGAACTTCCGTTTGTCTACTTGATGGACCACGACCCACAGGTCCTGGAGTTTTACGATCAGCCCTACGGCCAGCTCAAGTTGAAGTATCGCAGCCAGGATGACACGCGAAACGTAACCGCCACGCATACGCCAGATTTTTTTGTCTTGCGCGAGGATGGAGCAGGCTGGGTCGAGTGCAAGATGGAGAAGGATCTGGTTCGTCTGGCGAAGAAGATGCCTTTTCGCTACCAGCGGCGGCCTGATGGCTCCTGGTTCTGTCCACCAGGAGAAGCCTACGCAACTCAGTTTGGTCTGACCTACCGGCTGTTTTCGTCGAGCGAGATTGACTGGACATCTATCGAGAATCTGCGTTTTCTGGGCGATTACCTGCGTGGCTCTCCTCCTCCTGTGTCGCCGGATGTCGCCTTGGCCATACGCACAATGGTGATGAGCCAGCCGGGGATTCGCCTGCTCAATCTGATTACTGCACTGCATCGTGGCAAGGCCGATGATATCTACCAACTCATTTTGACCCATCAACTGTATGTCGATCTGTTGGCCATTCGTTTGACGGATTACGAGCACGTTCAGGTGTTTCTCGATCAAGATCAGGCCGAGTCATATGCCACTCTCCAACCTACTGCCACATCCCTTCCTCGCCCATCGACCTTGCAGCTTACCATCGGGGCGCCCATCATCCTGGATGGGAAGGCATGGACCATCTTGAATCCCGGCGCAACAGAAGTGCTGTTGCTTTCGGAGGACAAGCAGGTCATGCCTGTTCAGAACTCCGCCATTGAGGAACTGATCCGCAGTGGTCGGCTGACAGGACTCAAAGAGGCGCTCGCGCCGCCAAGGTATGAAGAGGGGCACGAGCTACTGGTTCAGGCAAGCCCGAAAGCATTGGAGGAAGCGAACCGTCGTTACGCAATCATTACCGGGACGGATCAAGACGCGAAGACCCCTACTCGCACGGTGCGTCGATGGAGAGCGCAGTGGTCGGAAGCACTGGCTGTCTACGGCAATGGCCTCATCGGGCTGCTGCCCCAGGTGAAGAGGCGAGGCAACCGGCGCTCTCGGCTTGATGAGCGCACCGAGGCGCTCATCGAAACCTTCATCACCGAGCACTACGAGACGCTCAAACAGCAGTCAAAGAAGGCCGTCTTTCTGCTGCTGCAACGGGAATGCGAGCGGCGCAAGATTCCTGCTCCCGGCTACACGACGTTTCTTGATCGTCTCAACAAACGCCCGCTGGTCGAGCAAACCCGCAAACGCCAGGGGCCACGGGCCGCGGCTCAAGTTGAGGAGTGGTACTGGGAATTGGAACTAACCACTCCAAAGCATGGATCGCGCCCTCTGGATGTGGCCCACCTGGACCATACCGAACTCGACATCGAACTGGTGAGCGCGCGAACGGGCCGTCCTCTAGGCCGACCATGGGTGACATTCCTGACGGATGCCTTTTCTCGCCGCCTGCTGGCTGTGTACCTGACCTTTGATCCCCCTTCCTACCGTTCCTGTATGATGACCCTTCGTGAGTGCGTCAGCCGCTATGGAAGACTTCCCCAAACTCTGATCGTCGATGGTGGGCCAGATTTCCGGAGCACCTACTTTGAGACGCTGGTCACCTACTACGGGTGTGAGAAGAAGACCCGTCCTGGAGCCAAACCCCGCTATGGGTCGGTGATCGAGCGCCTGTTTGGGACAGCCAACACCCAGTTTGTCTACAACCTGACTGGCAATACCCAGATCATGAAGCAGGTCCGCCAGGTGACGAAATCCATCGCGCCGCGAGAACAAGCCGTCTGGACCCTGGGGGACCTGTACGCCTACCTGTGTATCTGGGCCTACGAGGTGTATGATCAGCAGATTCATCCAGCGTTGGGAATGAGTCCGCGTGATGCTTTCACGATGGGGATCACGCGCGCAGGAGCGCGTGACCACCTCCAGGCGCTCTACAATGATTTTCGCTATGTCTCGCTTGCCAGCACACGCAAGCAAACGGCGCAGGTCAAGCTGGGACGAGGAGTGAAGATCAATTACGTGTATTACCAGGCGAAAGCATTGAATGTGCGCGAGGTCCAAAACAAACAAGTGCCCGTGCGGTACGATCCTTTTGACCTGGGGACGGCGTATGCGTACGTGCAGGGACGCTGGGTGCAGGCTCGCTCCGAACACTACTTGCAACTGCGCGGCCATACGGAGCGCGAACTCCAACTCGCCAGCGCAGAACTGCGCAAGCAGCATCAGAATCACCGGCGAGATGCAGCCATCACCGCAAAGCGCTTGGCTGATTTTTTCGCTGATCTCTCTGGCCACGACACGGTTCTTCGTCAGCACTGGCAAGACGCCGAGGCCCGCGATGTCTTTGCCCAGATGGAGGATGACCAGGTGCGCGCCTCTCACTCTGAGGATCAGGAGGAGCGCGTCCCTGTGCTTGCTCTCGTTCAACCAGCGGAAGCCGATGAGCAAACAGAGCCGCCTGTCCAAAAATCCAAAAGCAGTCGAAACCTGCAACCAGCCGTGATCATCGAGGACGATGGAGACCTCTCGGATCTCGACGAGTATGAGGAGTTCCACTAATGGCACAGGAAGAAGAGCAGGATCTCAAGCAGAGCTTTCCGCGTGAATTACTCGACCAACCTCCCTCGGAACGTCTCAGCTATTTCAAAGCATATACCGTCGCTCATCCGTTCTTAGAGCGAGCAGACGAGAAGGTGCGCAGCACGCTGCGCGAACCGGGAGGAGCCTTGTTAATTTTCATCATCGGACCAACAGGCGTGGGAAAAACGACCTTGTTGACATTCATCGAGCAACGCTTGCTGGAGCTCGCCCAGGCTCAGCTTTCACGCGATCCTGATTACGTGCCGGTCATTAAGCTGGATGCCATGGCTCCTTCGGCTCGGCAGTTCCGCTGGCCCGACTTCTACACCCGTGCGCTGATGGCGGTTTCCGAGCCGCTCATTGATTACAAAGTGGAGAGAGGAGCCGTCCTGCCGGTCTTTAATGAGAGGATGGGCAGGCATGTACCACCGCGTTTAGTTGGGGATGCTGCCGCTTTGCAACGGTCCTGGGAACAGGTGCTCACATATCGGCGGCCAGAGGCCATCTTGATTGATGAAGCCCAGCATTTTGCCAAAACGGCGGGAGGCACGCGGCTGGAAGATCAACTCGACCACGTCAAATCGCTTGCGATTGCCACGCGCACGGTTCACATTCTGGCAGGAACCTACGATCTCTTGCTCTTCCGCAACTTGAATGCCCAGCTCTCCCGTCGCAGTATTGATGTGCATTTTCCTCGGTATGACGCCACCAATCCAGAGGAGCGCAAGGCGTTTCAACGGGCGCGGCTTCCGTTTCAGCGGCATCTTCCGCTCGAACAAGCGCCTGATCTGGTTCAGCAGTGGAAGACCTGCTACGCGCATACCATTGGCTGCATCGGCTTGCTCAAAGATTGGCTGACCACAGCACTTGCCCAAGCCGTAGAAACGGAGGCCAAGACCATTTCTCCCGGTCTCTTAGCCGCTCATGCTCCCTCAATCGATCGCTGCAACCAAATGATTACAGATATTGAAGAAGGAGAAAACGCCCTGCGTGTGGACCCGGAAGCCACAGAGAGACTGTTGGCACGCCTGGGCTTAGGCCCTCGAAGAACCCGTCAGGCACGAACCAGAGAGGCCGAAGAAACGCCTGCGCCTGCGGCACCATCGCGCCGCAGGCGCGTGGGACAACGCAACCCGACGCGGGATGCGGTCAAGAAAGAGGTGGAGACCGATGGGTAAGACACAGCTTTCGGAATTTCCGTGGTGGCATCTGACGGATATCGCCCTGCCAGAACGGAGTATGCTCTATGCGCCCGCACCAATCGGGAGAGGAACGGCCTTTGGAGAAAGCTTGACCAGTTACCTTGCCCGCCTGGCCGAGGCGCATTGTGTGTACCCAGGCGTGCTGCTCCAGCAGATGATTGTTCCTCTCATGAGAGAACTGGAGACGCAAAAGAGTGGGGCTCTTGACCATCCCCTGTGGAGGCGTGACGGAAGTGGGTCGCATTTGATCAATGTGACCAGTCCTCGCGCACGCTCGGCTCTGGATATTCTCGAAACGCTGACGCGGCGCACGGATCTGCGCGGTCTTGCTCTGACAGCGTTAACGGAACTCCTCCCAGCCCGAGGCTTAACCCGCAATACCTTAGCATGGTGCTCTCTCTGTTACGAGGAATGGCAGGCAAGTGGGCAGATGCTGTATGATCCTCTCCTGTGGATGTTTCGGGAAATCTCCACCTGTACTCGTCATGGGGTGCGTTTGCACGCGCATTGTCCGGCGTGTGCCAGATCGCTTCCTCATCTGACCTGGCGCTCCCGGCCAGGATACTGTGCGTTTTGTTCCGGTGCGCTGTTCGTCAGACAAGAAGGCGGTGTGCAGACTGTGGCCGTTGATTCTCATGAGTTCGCCTGGCAGCAATGGGTCACTCACGCCCTGGGAGGTGTGGTCGCGCGGCTTCCTGGGATCAGTATTGAGCCGAAACGAGAACGTATTCGCCAGGTGGTAAGCGATGCAGTAGAAGACCTGGCAGACGGGAATACGACTGCATTTGCCCGATTACTTGGCCTTCCGAGGGGCACAGTCGAGAACTGGCGTCAGGGCAAGCGGATACCAGAAATGGATATGCTCTTACGGCTCTGTTATCGGTTGGATCTCTCGTTGTGTGAGGTGCTGTTTCAGGAGGCGGAGCCGCTTCAGCCGCATCTTCGAGATCCGGTACCACCAGCACGCTTCCCGTGCAGGAAACGAACCGCGATCAACCAGGAGAGCATTGCTCATCAGTTAGAGCAGGCAGCGAGCAGAGCAGAAAACCCTCCTCCTTCACTCAAGGAAGTAGGGCTGCGGCTCGGCTATCAGCCAACGACCTTGTACAAGATCAATCGAGCAGCCTGCCACGCGATTGCTGAGCGTTTCACGGCGTATCGCCGAGAACTGCGAGAAAGGCGATTGCAAGGATATCGCGAGGAGATCCGGCGGATTGCCTTGTACCTTCAGGCAGAGCAGGTGGCGCTGACGCAGAAGCAGATCGCCCGGTATCTCGCGCAGCCTGCCATTTTGCGTGACCCGAAGGTGCGAGCCCTCCTCCAAGAGGGGTGTCGCGAGGTCAAGGAATTGGACAGTACGTCGTCTCACCCTCGTATCTCTCCCTGATCCCGTGCAGAGGGTGATCAGACTGTGTACCGAGAAGGAAAGGAGAACTGTTGTGATGAATGATTCTGTTTCTCTTCAAATGCTCGAAGAAATGAAGCGGTACTCTCAAGCCAGTGGCAGCGAGTACGATGAAATTATCAACCGCCAGGGGCGCTACGATCAAGGGCCAGAGCTGAATGCCCGCTGGTTCGCTGAATGGGATGAGGTGGTTGCTCAACTCCATGCCTTTCATCTGACAGGAGACGTGCTCGAACTGGCCGCTGGGACGGGAACCTGGACGCAGCAGTTGCTGCGTAGCGCCTCGACGGTTACCGCCGTCGAGGCTTCTGCCGAAATGCTCTCGATCAATCAGGCCAAAGTCGCCAGTCCTCGCGTTACCTATGTCCTGGCTGATCTGTTCTGCTGGCAGCCTGAGCGCGTCTACGATGCCCTCTTTTTCGGCTTCTGGCTTTCCCATATCCCGCGTGAGCAGCTTGATGCCTTTTTGCGTTCCTGCTGGACCTGGCTGCGTCCTGGAGGCAAGATGTTCTTTGTGGATGATACGGGCGGCCCCACGACGGCTCCCGATCAGCCTGTGAGACAAGATCGCCAGATCGAGACACGCACCTTAAATGATGGGCGCAGCTTCCAGATCGTGAAAAACTTCTATGAGGCGGCTTCTCTGGTGGCTTCCTGTGTCCGTGCTGGATTTGACATCACGGTACGCCAGACCGCCGCATCTTTTCTCTATGGCTTTGGAACCCGTCTCCCCTCTGAAAGGGACAGCGAAAACCTTTCACACGGATGAGGTGTTCGGGAGAGGAGCACGTCTGAAAACTCATTGAGGCAATTCCCAAAAACGGCAATTAATGGCCGAGGCGGCCAATTTATGCCGTGAGTGACACTTGCCTCATGGAGAATGCCATCGAGTAGCACGAGCAGTATGCTGAACATAGAGAACAGACAAAGGAGCATTCAAACCTCATGATGTCTTCCTCGCCCGTACCACAGGATAATAA
>WNGR01002248.1_pt1 | contig 23320 bp, 34 predicted proteins | sample 5407581 | NCBI WGS metagenome assembly WNGR01 (sample SAMN13153383, study PRJNA577476) | soil metagenome | isolation source: 80 cm soil or saprolite under Garry oak tree replicate 2 | place: USA:California | collected 2016-06-15
AAAGACGCTTCACGTCGCCAACAAGAGAGGTTTTGGGATCGGGCGGAAGTAAACCGTCTAAACGGTAAACGCCGAGCATCGTTTCGGATACATAACCGACGGAGGCGAGGTCCGGCGGACTGGGTAGGAGATACGAGAAAACTGACGCGGGTAGTACGCGAAGCAGGACACTATGTGAGGGCCTCTGGGAAACAGGAGATTTCGTGGCTGAGTTAGGATTAGTCACTGGTGTTTCACTCTTGACAAGATGCTTTTTATCGGAGTTTTGCATCTGGCGGGTCTTTGGAGCGACCGATAGCTCCGTATCGTTGGCAAGTAAAACGGCTTTCGCCGAAGACGGTTCAAAGGAAACTGTGGTAACTTGAATATCACGGAGATGAGAGACTATTGATGCACATACGAACGCGCAGACGAATGCGAGTGCGACCGAGTACCCAAACGTCCACTTCCTGGTTAGGTGGTGCGACGCGAACTTGGGATAGAAGAGTAGATTCTACATGGTCTGCATGTAATTCCTTGACAAGAATTTGAGAGGGACGTGTCTAGAAGTAATATGGAAAGCATTTACTAGTATTTCCCAGTCATCTGGGGTAAGAGGTTCTGTCGCGACGGATTTAGCTGTGGGTAGGTCATAGAGCAGGCCGATTTCAACCTTGAAAGGGTCAGCAACTAAAGAATTGTAGAATGTGTGTTTTGTCCTCATACCACGTCCCCTTTATGGAAGCCGAGACCCTCGGCATACTGTGGATCAATCTCGATTGTCTCGAGAGAGTTGTCCGGAGAGTTGGAATTAAAGTGGGCTAAGGATGATGCAGACACCATCCCAGTCCATCCGACATAAGCCTGGAGTTTCTTTCCATCTAACTGAGATGGTGAGGTTGCAGTAAGCAGAACTGCGACATGTTGTGGACGCTAAGAAAAGATAAAAGCAAGATGGCTAGTCAATATATAAAACGGAGGAAGAGAGCGACGGACTTGCGATGTTACGCTCAAGCAAAGGACCGAACAAAGAGACAGGCAAGTTCACCAACGATGATTTGAGCGAGACGAACTCAACTCTCGCCTGTCTGGGCATTTCCCTCTGCTACCCGAGTCGCGGGATGTGTTCCTTATAAGCCGGGCCCACTACTGGCCCGGACTAACCGGCAGACAACTTGGGGCGCCTCGGCCCGATTCTTCCGTCGACCCACACCAGATCCTCTATCTCTTCTGGTGACTAGCATCGACATATTCATTACTCTGCGAATTCAACGCACTTGAGAGGGCAAAAAGACCCGTGGCATCGGGATATTTTATGTCGAGGAAGGAGCGATCTCCGCCAAGTCCGAGATCACGGCTCGGTCTGAGCTCAGTCGTCGCGTCGCAAGTCGCGTCGCGTCAATGTCGATGACTTGGCACTTGCACGGTGGAGCGGTTCACCGACACGGCAATATGTATGCGCCGCACCAGGGCGGTTTCATCCTGTAACAAGGTCAAGAACAAGGTAGGGATATTCGACCCAAGTTACCTCGATTGACTGCTAGGCTTGAGGCCGACGACATGTCTAGAAAGGATTATTTTCGATGCGAGCGACTGGTCTGGCAGTATTTACGTGCCTAACAGATGTTGGGCGACTATCATAGGTCCGACGTTACCTAGTATATCATAAAGTTCAGAGCCTGGGACGTAGTTACAACTTATGAGCGCTATGTGAGCAGTGGGGAACACGGTTTTGCCATAGCGCGGGAAGGCTACAAGGCACCAGTACATCCACATGTTGAGGGTCGGTGGCGTCGTTCTCGCCTCTCTCACGCTTTCACCAGTTTTTGTTTGACCAAGCCACGATGCCCTTCCAGCCAAGGTGCGAGTACTGAGGGCCTCGATTTCAGGGTTCGGACGACTATGACAGCCAGTCGACACAACTTGAACAGTGGCCGAAAGATTGCGCGTGTCCATGCGGGTCTCTAGCCTTGACACTGAGATTCTGCACGACGACGGTAACCTCCACACACTGGGCATGAGTGCAGACTCAGCTGACCCGGCATTGTCAGATCGAACGTTCAGTGGAACCCTCGGGACTCTCGGGCTACTCTTGCCCAGTTAACGCGCGCCACAAATATCAGTGGCATCGGCTGGCGCGCCTTGTCCACAATCATTGGCATAGCCTCACAGCCTGAGCAGACAAGCGCTCACTATTCCGTCGCTGCGGTCCAGGTGCGCTTTGTCCACCATGCCACGTTTGTGGCTGGCCAATGGGCGAGAATTATATAGAGGGCCTGGTGCCCTCACGCTGCCACAGCACCATCCTTTACACCCCACCTCTCTCTCTGCAGGCGCTCCACCCCCAATCGACTTGCTCGTTCGCTCGAATCATGTTTCCATTCGGCTTCTTCGCTGGCATTGCGCGTCCCTTCAGGGCTACAAATCCACCAATAGAGGACAGTGATGACGAAATGGTAGGCGTTCTAAAAATGCCGTGTTTCTGTTCATACGACATCGCTAACGCATGATTCCAACAAAGGACGAACCCGTATCTCTGACACATACCGTCTTCGATGCAGATATACCAGACGGCTCAGAGGGAGACGCCGACATGTCTATGTCAACCGCCGCTCGTGTACCCAGCCTCGCTGCTTCTCCCCCCATCGTCGACCTCGATTACACGTCAAGCTCTCCGACATCATCATACGCCTCGTCTAGTGACGATCTCGGTGCTTTGGCCACCCAGACCTCACCACCCTCCGATAAAAATTGCGTACAACGCCGCGTCAAGTCCTTCATGCGTCACAAAGCGTATTCGGTTCCGTCGCGAGGACAGCGTGAAGCATTCAAGAGAAATAGCCGTCGCATGAAGGACATGTTTGTTGAAGACCCATTCATACCTTTTGTTTCTAACGGGCCACCGACCTTATCCCCTGCGTTTGACCCCCTTCTTTCCACCTCGGGTACAAACGTCCCTCCGACGTTGGCACAACAAGCTGAACTCTACCTTCCAGCCCTGCTGGAGGATAAATGCAGCATGAAGGAGACCCGGGGTCAATCTGCCCAGGCGGGTTCCGTTTCAACTCCTCACGCGCGTATCGCCAAAAAGAGTGGCTTGACGATCAAAATACCAGGCCTCGTCGATCGGCTTGCCCTTCGGCTGGTTCATTCGTGCAACGTCGCAGAGCAAGCTGAGGAGGAGGACCTTGGTTACTCACCCGATGGGTACACAGCATCAGAATCGTCTTTTGAAGGCGACCAAGACCATATCCTGCGCCCCACGTCCCCCTGTTCGAGCCCTGACCGCCTATCTCGCCGCGAGCTCCGCCGCCGAGCCCTCGCGCCTTACCACCGCACGAGCAACTCAAAGCGCAAGGAATTGTGGCTGAACTCGGAGGTAGTACCCGCGGTCCTGCTTTCGCCGTTCTCTTCTGAGAGGGATACCCGGAGTTTGCGTTCCGGACGTCGTTATTGATTGCCCAGTGATTGATTGCCCCGATTTTTTCGAGGAGCGTTTATACACATCTAGATTTACCGCAGAGACACGTGCTATTGAATGCACGGTGAGGGCCACTTCATTCGTGCTATAAGCTTACTCTGCTACGATAACAGCGCGCATGTGTAGACGGACGTTATTTTTCATCTTCTGTTCCTTTGCGTATGTCTTCCCTTACATAGTCACGGTTAGTGTTTGCCGCATCCCATACCCTGTTGTGTAACTGTTCACATTCATCTATTACACTGTTCTTCCCGTACAAGCAATTTTTTATCAGACCAACATTCCAGCGGAGCTTTGATGGCACCATCGTTAGCTAATTTCTACATTTGGTAACTTCCACTCTGAAGGCCCGAACGCTTACAATGCTCCGAGTCATCGGATTAGGCACGGCAAACAGGTCGTCTCTGACAACTCGGTGCTGTGCTACGCGCTTTGTGACCGCCGACAATTCGGAGCGTTGGTTAGGTGTCTCAAATCGCCTATTGTTCTCCTCCGTCATCCCCGACACCGTTGGTTAGGCCCCCATTGTTCCTCCGTGCCAGGGGAGTCGGGTATCGTGGGCTACACGAATTGTGGTGGTGGTCGTCCACTCAAAATGGTTTCAGCCCGGTTCCATCTATTTGATCTACTGTACCTAGTGGTGGCGCTCAGACTCATTGTATTATATGTGGTTGTGGACAGGTCGATACTGCAAGTCGGCATCGCCTCGGCTCCCCTTCGCCACCACCTAGACATACGCTACTAAGACCCACAATAAAAGCGGCTGTGCCATCACCGACTCATTGACGACTACTTGGACTCTGCCCTCGCTCCCCAACCACCACGTTCAACTACACTCTCCCCAAACTTCCGATTGCGACTTCCACTCCTCCTTCATGACCGTTCCATCTATGACCAACACTGCCGTGGGCAAACACCGAGTTGTGAGTTCCGCTTTAGTCTGGCCATGGTTCGACTGGGGCACCTACTCACTTGCTACTACAGGATTTCCTCTCCCCACAAATGCACGTCCAACACGAAAACCCGTGCTGCCCATTCCCCGAGGAAGACGTCGGGATGGATATCTTGCCTCACCTTCGCGTTACGGAACACTCAACCGGGCTCTCTCCAAGCGCATCCCCCAATTACGTTGCCAGCCCCCTGCCTTACCCCACTGCCCCGTCATCCCCCGACCGCTTGATTCCGCGCATTTGCCACGGTGTTGAGAGGCGCCAACGCTCGAGGCCGTCATCACGTGGGGCTGAGCCGTACCCCAAATGGACACGCGGGGAGCGCACCTTGATCAAAACCGTCTCCTCACGGCGCTGGGACGCTGCTGAAGACGCCCATCAGATCCCTTCTTCCTCCTTGTGGGTTGCCTCCGTGCCGGCGGCTAAGATCCATACCAAATACCCACCAAGACCCACGATCATATCTCATGAACACTCCCCGAGTGCCGCTCTCCGAGGCGTGTACGGTTCCCTCAGCGAACGTGACGTTTCTCCTGGATTTGATGGCGACATTGAATCCGGCGACGTGGCACGATGCGGTCAGCGCGCACGTGTCGGAGCAAAGGAACGTCTCACCATCATAGTTCCCGGCGGTAAATCCGAGGCCTACGTTGCGATGGCATTCGAACGATCATGCAGCCTCACCGACAGCGACCGCGCCGACCACCACGGGTCGTACATCTTCCCAACCACGCTTTCTCCTCCACGGGAGCGGCAACCGCCAAGGGAAGAAAAGAGGGTGAGAAGGACGGGTCTCAAGATCAGGATCCCCGCGCCTAACCCGCTGTTCCTGCTCTCTTTGCGACTGGCCGACTCGTGCCGCATCACGGGCGTTGATATGGACACGACCGGGGATGAGGACGACGACGGGGACGATGAGGACTCGGGAGAATATTCGGGAGGAGCGTGCACCAGCCCGGAGTTGGAATACACCTCCCCCTGCCCCTCGACCAGAGGCGTTGGGTCAGACGTTGCCGGACAGTGGACGGGCGCACCCTGCAATCTTGCGCACGTGCCTACACTCGAGGGCCGCGTCGCACATCGCACGGCTCTGGCACCGTATGCTATCGACCACTCACGGGCACGTACCAGCCACAGATGTTTAATCCACTAGCTCATCATCCATACCCACCATTTTTCCATTTTTTCTTTTTCGTTGCATCTTTTCCTGTCCGTCATCACTGTACCGCATTATCGTACACTCATCTCGTGTAGACTTAGCACTTCTCTTACCTCCCATCTGAATGCTCTGTGCGTTCTCTGTCAATGTTAGTTGCGTGCATTACTTGTTTCCCGGTATTTGACGTCACAAAAGAAATTTGAAAAAGTAAAAAGTTAGCATCGGTTAAACCAGTGCGATAACTTACAAAGCCTGGGTATCCTAGTAACTGCCGCACAGGTTAGATATGTATAGTATGAGTAGTCTAATCATCAGCTTCTTCTGCTAGGGACAACCTCTCATGCACTAGCCTCGCCACGATATCACCATCAATAGGGATTTCGTTCCCCTGGAAGCCCTCTGGATAAGCCACTGGTGGGACATCAGCGCCAGAGAAGTAGCTGTACACCCTGTGAGCACGAGACGACGACGGTACGACGGGAAACAAAAACTGTGTACCTGTTTCCCCAGAACCCATAATGAACCATACCCAGGGCGCGCGTCGTGTATTCGTAGTCGTGAGCGAAACCACCAGGATAGAAGAACTCCATGACGGTGGTGCGTGGTGTAGGCTTCATCCACAGCAGTGCCGTCAAGCCATTCCCGTGTACACCCATCATGATCTGCATTAGCATTAGCAACTATGTGTCTTGGGATAACGGGGGGACGCAAACCGTGGTTCGTCCCGCAAGCCGCAGCTGTTCAACTCGCGATAGCTTGTCCATGCTGACTACGTTAACCTCGTATCCGTACTGATCGCGTAGCTTATACAACTCCTCGACCAGTTTATCGTGGTCTTTCTGTATCAGCATGCGCCTTCCCCATCCTTGACGCGAAATGTACGTGATAACCGGGCGTCCGCGAGTCCCTGCGCCAGTACTCGCATTCAAGCCGGTATACTCGATTACGTTGTTTCTAAATGTGCTCCACCAGTTTGGCGAGCCTGGAAGCGCAAACGCTTCGCTGGCCGTGCGTTGCGTCCGGAGCCAGTTTGCACCGTTGATGGCGGCAGCACGATCCGCAAAGAGGACACGGTCAAAGACGAAGGGGACACCCATGGCGGCACGATCCTTCCAGTCATGGGAGAATTCCATAGAAATAGAAGGAAACGCGGTGCGAAGAACCCACTGGTTCATCGAGGCGTAATCGCGCCAGTGGTCCGCATCGAGATGGCTGAAAAGGATTCGTCGCGGTGGAGGTAATGCTGTCTTGCCGCTGGGGGGGATAAAGGGGTCGAGGGAGGAGTAGGCACGCCAAAAACCGAAGAAGAGCTCGGCAGACCAGTGATAATAATGAGTGATGCTATCGACGAATCAGTATGAGCGACTGAATTGTTATGCGAGAAGAGACGGACAATTGCTTGGGGTCATTGACGAGCCACTGAAGAGTCATAAGAGGGTGGTCTCATAGGGAAGTTAGCAAGTACACGCACCGTTACGCCTTGAACACGATTAGCGCCGGTACCAAAAAGCTTCTTCGCTTCGACGGTGCTAATGATGCGCATATCCTTATCGGTAGGTTTGCGAGCAGCGACCATCTCGGGGCTATTGTCGATATTTATTCCAGCCGATGTCATAAACTTCCGGTCAGGAAACGTTTCGGGCTCGTCACTGACGAGATAGATGGTGCCGTTGAGAATGTACATTTTATCAAACATGGTCCATCCTGAACTGAGGTGAGTATAGAATAATATATACAGAAAGAGACGTACCAGGAGCATGGGTGATTATTTGTGAACGAGGAACCTTGGAGGAACCCCAGGAAAGTCTCGAGAGTGAAGGGAGGGTAGGAATGCCCTGACTCTGAAGCGGTGGTGACACATCATGCCAGGGTGTAGAAAGGTCTATGTGAGAAAGTTCGTTATAAGATCTATTTGCTGAAAACAAAACTAAAAGAGTTATAAAGAGTAAACCAACAAAGACGAGCTCTCGTTGAGTTGGTGGAGCATACATCCCTGTCACTGCCAAGATACGTTGTGAGGCGCTCGATGACAGACGACAGACGACACGACGACGGAATTACGTCAGCCCATTCAATCCCGTGCCGATGATCTAAAGAAAGTAAGCACCACTTTGGCTGCTCGATACCACGACCCTTTCCCTGTTCTGTTCGTAACACATTCGTCGTCCCTGCCCACCATGGCAGACGACTTTACTCGCTTGGTGTCCCAAGCCAATCCCGCAGCTTCTCGCTATCAGCGTACTAGCAACGGTTATCCACCCTCCGCCCCTCCGTACGATTCACATACTTCTCCGCAGCTTCTGGACCCTTTTTTCGACGATGAAGACGAAGGAGACGTCCCAGATTCTGCGTTTGGAGGTCTTCCGACTTCACACGTAAAGGAGAGCGATCTGCACTTGCCTAGCCAAGCCGCACCGCTGGCCGGTTCATCCAAGCTTTCTCTTCCCACCAACGGTGGCCCGCAAGGCTGGACCTTTGATCAGGACGACCTTCCCATCCGGGCTCTTTCCCCTCCTCCACGGTATCCAAAGAAGGCTCCGCGCAGAAGATGGAAGTTTCCATGGCAGAAGGAGCAAGTCTTGACGGGCGAACGAGTGGTTGCCCTCAACAATTCGGATGCAAATGCGGATTTTCTGTCGAATTACGTTTCCACCGCAAAGTACAACATGGCTACCTTCGTTCCCAAGTTCTTGTTCGGTTAGTGTCTTGGGTCTTGGCGTGCTTCTTCCGATAGTTCTGACGCATTTACCCGCTTTTAGAGCAATTCTCGAAATATGCCAATCTATTCTTCCTTTTTACCGCGTGTATTCAACAAATTCCTGGTGTCTCACCCACCAACAAGTGGACCACTATCGTACCACTTTCCATCGTCCTCCTCGCTTCCGCCTTCAAAGAGTTCCAAGAAGATCTCGTTCGTCTCCTATCCTTTCTACCATTTGAAGTCCTGTTCTTACTTTCCCTGGTTAGAAACGACATCAATCTGACGCAGACCTCAATTCTCGTCGCGCCAAAGTGTTGACTCCAGATGCCTCCTTCGGTTCGGTAAAGTGGAAGAATATTAGAGTCGGTGACGTCATCCGGCTCGAGAGCGACGATTTCATCCCAGCAGATCTTCTCCTTCTCAGTTCCAGTGAACCGGAAGGGTTCTGTTACATTGAAACCTCCAATCTTGATGGGTGCGCCCAACCTTGACTGCGCCATGCTTGGGTGTTATGACTAACTGCTCCTTAGCGAAACAAACCTCAAGATCAAGCAGGCGTCTCCCAAGACTTCCGACCTCACTTCCCCGCACCTCGTTACTGCTTTGCGAGGATCGTTACGGTCCGAGCAACCCAACAACTCTTTGTATACATACGAGGGCACCCTCGATCTAATCTCGTCCACCGGTATTCCGAAGCAAGTACCGCTCGGACCCGATCAGATGCTCCTGCGCGGGGCACAGATACGCAATACCCCTTGGACTTATGGACTTGTCGTCTTCACCGGTCATGAGACAAAGCTCATGCGCAACGCGACGTGAGTGACCATACCTTATCGATTTTTCGTGCAATGCGGGTTGAGCATCTGACTTTTGTCGCGTAGTGCTGCACCGATCAAGCGAACCGCTGTCGAGAAACAGGTCAATACTCAGATTGTGTTCTTGTTCTTTCTTTTGTTAGCACTCTCCGTGGGTTCGACGATTGGGGCTAGCATTCGTTCGGTGCGTGCTAGAAGTTTCTTTTTTTTTTCTGTACGGGATTGAACCTAGTTTATATAGTGGGCCTTCGCTTCAAAGCAGTGGTATCTGTTGGAATCTACCTCCTTGGGAGGACGAGGTGGGTCTCGTCGTTTTTGCGCGGATTTCTCGCTTACGTTAATTTTATTAGCCAAGGAATTCATCGAGGGTATGCACAAAGCCACAATCATTTCTCTTTGCGACCCACTCACTTTTTGAGACAGACATTCTCACATTCATTATCCTGTACAATAACCTTATCCCTATCTCGCTCATCGTTACCATGGAAGTTGTCAAGTTCCAGCAAGCGCAGCTCATTAACTCGGATCTTGATATGTACTATGCGAAGACTGACACACCTGCCCTTTGCCGCACCTCCTCGCTCGTCGAAGAACTTGGCCAGATTGAATACGTCTTTTCGGACAAGACGGGAACCCTCACCCGTAACGAGATGGAATTCCGTTGTTGTTCGATTGCAGGTGTCGCATATGCAGCCGAAGTCGACGAAGCGCGGCGTGAAGATGGTGAAGGACGTGATGCTTGGCGCACGTTCGATGAGATGGGCGCACTACTTGAGGCAGATAACCCGTTTACTGACTCTGGCCGCAAGGATGCCCTTGGGACCGAGAAAGAGCGCGAAATGGTGCGCGAGTTTTTGACGCTGCTTGCTGTCTGCCACACGGTCATTCCGGAGATCAAGAACGAGAAAATGGTTTACCAGGCGAGCAGCCCAGATGAAGCAGCACTAGTTGCCGGCGCTGAGTTACTTGGCTTCCGCTTCACCGTATGCGCATCTCACGCCTTTCCCTACTACTTCTCACTTCCGTCCTGATCGAACCTAGATGCGGAAACCCAAGTCGGTGTTCATTGACGTCCTGGGGGTCACTCAAGAGTTTCAAATCTTGAATGTATGCGAGTTCAACTCCACTCGTAAGCGCATGACAACAGTTGTTCGCGCGCCCGATGGAAGGATCAAGTTATATTGCAAGGGCGCCGACACTGTCATTCTCGAACGGCTCGCTCCTTCACAGCTGTACACGGAGAAGACCATTGCCCATCTCGAGGTGCACGCAGTCTGTCCATTCACTCCCTCATACTGAACAGACCGAATTTAGGAATACGCCACCGAGGGCCTACGCACACTCTGCATTGCTTACCGTGAGATGTCTGAATCAGAGTACAAGCAGTGGTCCACAATCTACGATCAGGCAGCCGCAACTATCAATGGTCGTGGCGAGGCATTGGACAAGGCAGCTGAGATGATCGAGAAGGACATGTTCTTACTAGGTGCAACAGCAATTGAGGACAAATTACAAGAAGGCGTTCCGGATGCGATTCACACCCTGCAGCTAGCAGGTATCAAGGTCTGGGTACTGACCGGGGACCGCCAGGAGACCGCAATCAACATTGGCATGTCGTGTCGGCTTATCACGGAGTCGATGAACCTGGTTCGCAGTCTCTTGCCAGGAACTCCTGTGAAATGGGCTCATGATTTACGCAGGTTATCATAAACGAAGAAACTATGTACGATACGAAGGATACCATTGAGCGTCGACTGACAGCCGTCAAGAACCAGCGAAGTTCGGGAGAACTCGAGGACCTTGCTCTCATAATTGGTATATTTTCACTTGAATCCAATGCTTGTGAAGATTGATCTTGTCATAGACGGTAAAAGCCTGACATTCGCCCTGGAGAAGGAGGTCTCGAAGCTATTTCTGGAACTGGCTATCATGTGCAAGGCAGTCATCTGTTGTAAGAGTGAATCCAGGTCCTTTACCGGCATACACTTAAAACCCTGTGCAGGTCGCGTGTCTCCACTACAGAAGGCCCTGGTCGTTAAATTAGTGAAGAAGAACCACAAGTCGCTCCTTCTTGCCATTGGAGATGGTGCAAACGATGTCAGTATGATTCAGGCTGCGCACGTTGGTGTCGGTATCTCTGGTGTTGAGGTATATTTTGCTATGCAACTCACCCTCGGAGTTTTCTGACACCTCGACAGGGTCTGCAGGCCGCACGCTCTGCCGACATCGCGATCTCTCAGTTTAGATTTTTGAAAAAGCTACTTCTTGTGCACGGCGCCTGGAGCTATCGCCGATTGTCAAAGCTTATTCTTTGTTCGTATGACCTCAATTCGCCTGTTGAGACCATGTTCACTCAGCTTCGTCAGACTCATTCTATAAGAACATTGTTCTTTACATGACACAGTTCTGGGTGAGTCTTACACAACTACAATCGTTGCCTTGATCCTGACCTACTTCCCCAGTTCTCTTTCTTCAACAATTTCTCTGGCCAGATCGCCTACGAATCATGGACTTTGTCATTTTATAATGTTTTATTCACGCTCCTTCCACCTCTCGTCATCGGTATCTTCGACCAGTTCGTCTCGGCGCGTATCCTCGATCGTTATCCCCAGCTCTATATGCTAGGACAGAGCAACGCGTTCTTTACGAAAACTGCCTTTTGGCTATGGATAGGCAACGCGCTTTACCACAGTATCGTGCGTATTCCTTTCTCCTGTATACCGACAGGGTACTTACTACCATTTGCAGGTCGCTTTCGGTTTCTCCGTCATTTTGTTCTGGGGTGATCTGAAATCATCCAAGGGTTATGACTGTGGCCATTGGTTCTGGGGTACCATGCTTTATCTTGCGGTGCTATTAATAGTCCTCGGAAAAGCTGCTCTGGTGTCAGAGTGCGTACACGGTCGTGCTACCATTCCTTCAACTTTGCTGATGGTCCTCATATCGCAGCATATGGACGAAGTATACTGTTGCAGGTGCGACACTCGTCGGTGTTGGCGCTCTAATTCTTACCTTACGTCTTTTAGCGATTCCGGGTTCATTTGTGTTCACCATGCTTTTCCTTCCCATTTACATCGTCATTGCTCCCAGTATCGGGTTCTCTCTAGAGTATTGGGGACTAGACCCGCAGCTGTTCACTGACAGCGTCTTCTGGTTTACAATTCTCCTTGTCCCTGCGATCTGCCTTTCTCGAGATTTCGTGTGGAAATAGTGAGCCCCGACGCAATTCCGTTCGTCCCAAAGTATTGACCGTGCCTCTAACAGTTATCGACGGACGTATATGCCCGCATCTTACCACATCGCGCAGGAGATCCAAAAGTACAACATTCCAGACTACCGGCCACGGCAGACGCAGTAAGCATCTTTGATCTCCTGACGTTTCTACCACTGATTTTTTCCCATTAGATTCCAAAACGCCATCAAAAAAGTCCGTGCAGTACAACGTATGCGGCGGAATCGTGGCTTCGCATTTAGTCAGACAGAGAACCCGGCACGACAAGACCAGTCGCGCCTCATTCGTGCTTATGATACATCTAAAACACACGCACGACCGTCAGGTTACTGACAATTCTGTCGGTTTTCTTTGTATTTACCCTCCATGGACCAGACTAGATCTGTACTTTACAGCGCTTAACTATCATCATGCATGGATTCAACTCACTACAAAAGCGTCACTACGAGTTCTCTGTTGAGTAAACATTAGCATCCTGACGAGCAGCACAGGCACGTCAAGGTCGCCGCTGCCCGTTGAGAGACGGGTGGCCCGACCCCACCAGAGTCAGTATGAAACGATATAGGATACATGGACACATTCTCAATCAACGATAAATTTGGTTTCAAAGGGCTGCAAGGGGTGCTTCTATGGCGCCGGCCCTGACCGCCATCGCTTGGGTGGTGGCTGGCGTGTAGGGAGGATAGCGCGCAGAAAGCCGAGGTTCATCTCTATCGACGCCGCTGCTAAGACACTGTTTACAGATTTACGAAGGAATACTAGTACTCACGCGAGTGGGATGTCCACGGAAGAGCGTAAATGTGTATACTCGTCGTAGGTGTACTTGAGAGTTTGCGACCCGTCTACCCATCATCGTCAGTTGCCGCACCACGCCCACGCGACGAACCACTGTGAGCCACGTACATCCTGACTCTCCGATACCCGAAAAGGGTAGCGCATCTACGGACATGTGCTGGACAACGTCGTTAAAGTGCAGGCCCCCACTCCTCGTTTCGTCACGAACTGGCCAGTGTAAGCATGAGCGTGGAGAACGCGAACAGGTGAGAAAGGGTAGCGTACGTGCTTGCTTGATCTCTGCGTCTTCCGTAAAAGCGTATGACACCAGGGGATGAGGACTATCGCAAAATGAGAATACTTCGACGTAGTGCCGAGGATGAGACCCACTGAGTATTAATATACTCGATCGCCTGTCGAATGTCGTCCACGGGAACAATGGGGAGAAGAGGACCGAAAATTTCGCTAATAGAAATGAGCTGGTGAATAGAACGGATGGAAATCGAAGGATATACGTACCCCTCGAGGAGGGAGTCACCCTCCTTGACATCCCTATAGACGGTCGGCGTTATGCGTCTCTTTTCATCATCGGTACTTCCCCCGACGACGACGTTTCCAGAGGACTTCGTCATTAAGCTTCGAAGGCGCTTGTAGTGGCCTTCGGAAACGATGCTCGCATAAGAGTCGGACGCAAGCACGCCGTCAAGGCGGAGCTCTACAGCTGCCTCCTTGATCGCTTCTACGAAGGCGTCTTGAGCCGAGCGTGGTATGAGGACGTAGTCGGGCGCCACGCAAATCTGCGGAGTGAAAACTTAGCGAAAGCTGGTCACATCTGGTATGTTTTTTCGATGGGGGGAAGAGGGTTCTGGCTACTTTACTTGACCGGCGTTCAAGGTCTTTCCCCAGAGGACACGCTTTGCGGCGATCTTGAGGTCCGTCGTGTTGGCGTCAATGATCACGGGAGACTTCCCGCCTAATTCGAGGGTGAGCGGTGTGAGGTGCTCGGCGGCGGCCCTCGCTACGATGCGAGCCACAGTCCCGTTGCCAGTGTACGTGACTGACCGAAAAGCGAGTAAGCACATAATCAGAACAAGCACAAATCGTGCGCACTGTGATCCCACTTCAGTTTGAGTAGATGGGTAGTTTCCGGGACGCCGCCGTTGATGATGCGATAGGCAGACGGGTCGAGATACTTGGGGAAAAGATCGGCCAGGACAGACGAGACGCCAGGCCCAATCTCGGATGGTTTGAGAATGGCAGGACATCCGGCACTGATGGCGCCAATAACCGGTTGGAGGCTCAAAAAAATGGGGTAGTTCCAGGGCCTGTGAGACGGGTTCGTGTGAGAGGAAATGGAGGGGATATCGCAGAGACTCGAGTCGGGTAAAAGGATTCGTGAACCCACGAGATAACCAATACGACACCCTTTGGACGCTTCAAGATCGTAGCGGACCAGGTGCGCTGCCACTCCCGCATCTGGGGGCTCTCATCGTTGGCCCATTCGTCGAGTTGTGCCACACTTAGGATGGCTCTTCTGACTATTGGTCCTACTTCTCCTGTAAAAACCTCGGCCGGTGGCTTCCTAAGATCGACTGAAAATGCTTGAACGATGGATTCTATATTCTCGCGCAGCATAAGGACGAGCTGATTTAGTTGGTGCTTGCGCCATGAGAGAGGGCGTGTAGTTCCAGCGCGGAAGGTCGCCTGCAAGGTATTATATGCCTGCACGAGTTGTCGTGAATAACCGCGCAGCCGAGCGACCCGATTCGAGAAGGAAACTTACGGCGTCGATTTCTTCTGTGGTATTGATCTTGAAATCAGGCATGATAGGCAAGTGTATCTAGCTAATGGCTTGAAAGCACTCGTGGGTTTTTCGAAGCGCCAGTCGCCAGGCGCACTTATATGTGGAAAAGATAACAGCCTGGATACCAGATACAGTTGACCGAGGCAGACGCCACGAACCCATTGATGGTTAGCACCACGCCTCCGGTCTATGAAGAGACCGATTCCGGGCGCAGAGAAGTCGTGCCAGTGCAATTTACGTGTACGGCGTAGACCAACACCCCGAAACAAGAGTGCCCTACTGGACTGTACGCCCCTCGTGTTGGATGAATAGGGTTAGCTATTTAACTTTTGCCCGTTAAGTTTTCTTATAATCCTATGTTCGAATAACCGTAATGGGTGTTGAGTTGGTTGAATGGTACCGGAACAAGTCGCCTCTTGCATGTAGTCCTGATTGCCGATGGGTTTAGAGACCCTGTCGTGATCAAGGCCGAATTCACAGTTCCAATGAATTTCTGTGGGCCCAAGCTGTCTCTGCGTAGTAATTACCGCGTCGCGACGCGTCGTGGTGTTGTTTTACCGTGCACGTGATAGGGAATGTGATCAACTCGACTCGAAACTCGACTCGAGAAGTCGGAACAACTTGGCCTTGCCTTGACCTTCAACCAACCAGTTTGTCTGTCCCCCCGTCCTCTGTCACAAAATTATTTTTTGTGGCATTGAGGCTCCCATTTAACCTCCTCTCTTGTCCTCCCATCTACTTTCAAAATGCCTTCCCGAAGCCGCTCACAAGCTTCTATCGATGCCCCCAAACCGAGAGCGCCCTCTCGCGCGTCGTCTCGTACCACATTAGCGCCCAAGGCGCGATCGTCTGGGACAGAAAAAGCGTCTACGACACGCAATCGTACACAGCCCAAGCCTCCACCATCGCCCGATTCGTCACAGTCGCCCCCACCCTCACTCAAACGCTCTCGTAGCACCGCCACCTTGAAAGAGGTCAATGGCGTCAATGGCGTAACAAAGCCCTTAAAAAAGACAAAGACCGTTGCTATTATCCCCCCACAGCCCAAGAGGACCCGCAAGACCCCCTCAGAAACCGAATTACCAATCAACGCCGTCCCTTCATTCCCCGCCAAAATGAATCCCCCAGCACAGATTTTCGTCTGGGGCACTGGCAACTTCGGTCAATTTGGCATGGGGCCAAGTTACCTCGATGAGGTCTCCAAACCCACAAGGAATACTTGGGTTGAAGAGAAGATGGCTCAGGGCGTCTTCGGTTCCGGGCCGGGCTCAGGCATCGTCGACGTTGCTGCGGGGGGTCTACATTCGCTCTTCATCGATGAGAATGGCACTGTATGCTCCTTCTGTGCGTGTGTTTGTGATTTATTAAATGCTAACCGTCTTACGTAGGTTTGGTCCTGTGGCGTGAATGATGATGCTGCGCTTGGCCGCATCACCAAAGATGTCCCGGACCCAAATAATCCTGGTGAATTCCTGAACGTTGACCTCCTCACCACCATCCCACATCCTCTTCAGACTCTTGTAGACGATGGCTTCCGTGCCCTCAAAGTCGCCGCAGGTGATAGTATATCCGCAGCCATCGGTACTGAGGGCGAGCTACGTGTTTGGGGCTCCTTCCGCGTAAGTGACATCGCTATCTGTCATTCATTACCGTCTAACCCTCGCTAGGCTAATGAAGGTGCGCTTGGCTTCTCCACTGGCCTGACGCACCAGTTCATCCCCAAAGCCGCTCTTCCCAACGAGCGATGCGTCAATGTTGCTACCGGAAATAATCATCTAGTTGTATTAACTGTCACCGGCTCGATCTACTCATGGGGTGCGGGCGAGCAGGGGCAACTTGGTCGCAAAATTCTCGAGCGGCGCAAAATCCACGGAACGAATCCAGAGCGTGTCGTGCTTGGTGCGCGTGGCCGGCGTGCAGTCGCCGTTGGCGCGGGGAGCTTTCACTCGTTTGCCGTCGACGAGGATGGTGCAGTCTGGGGCTGGGGCCTTAATAGCGCCGGGCAGACGGGTACAGGCGTCAATACATCGGACACCGACTCAATTGTGCAGACCCCGCGTCGCGTGCTTGGCCTCGACGGCATTCAAATAGTCGAGATCGTTGGTGGCGACCTGCACACACTCTTCCTTTCTGCCGATGGCCGCGTCTTCGCTTGTGGGAGATCGGATAGCGCACAACTTGGACTCGCGCTCGACCACCCGGCGATGGCAGACACCGACCATGTTGTCGAACCGGTACATGTGCCGTTCCCCACTTCCCACGAAGACGACCCGGTGGCTCACATCGCCGCGGGTACGCGGTTCAATGCTGCCGTGACGCGCGACGGAGCGATGTACACGTGGGGAGAAGGTGCGCAAGGTGAGGTCGGCATCACCGATCAGGAGCGTGTGCAGACGCCTACCGTCGTCGTGCGGAGGGCTGGCGGGTCGTGGGCTGCCGTCAACGTATCGTGCGGTGGTCAACACTCGCTTGGCCTGTTTAGAAAACGAGTCACCTAACTGACGATACGTCCAACTGTTTTGCATCTTGTTCCAGCTGCCGTCTTCTACCAGACACCTATTTTATTATTTCCTCCATATATTTGTGATTCACTTTTACCCCCTGCATGGTATACGCATACCCAGGCGCGTGGCTCCGCATCGAACTCTTGACCGTACTGAAGCGCGATAATGGACATGCCATCCGCGAAGTCGCCCCTTCTTACGCTGCCAACCTTGCTCCCTCACATTCTGTTCTCATTCGAATCTTTGTCACACATCGCATACAGTCAGTCCTCGTACATGAAAATATTGGGGTGCACGGACACCGGGCATACAATCGATGCTAGAACGACTACGACGTGATGATACCAAAGCTGACTACATGGACGTTTTGTTCTGTCAGGGTTGTCCGCCATTCGGTCTATCAAAACAGATCGGAGGGCCGCCGCCGAACAGTGACTCGATGGACCTGGACTGAGCTAGACTGCTTCGGCCCCAGCTCTCGAGGTCTCGACCACCGACCTAACTGCATTCTAATTTCCGTTGTGGAGCCCCAAAGTGTAACTTAAGGTGTGGCGGCGTCGGAGTGGCAAGTGTGTTTAAAGAATTTGTTGATGCAGAGCAGGGTCTCAATCGTGTCTTTTGTTCCCCACGTGGTGTATATGCGCATGCCGAGACAGCGATTTTTGCTACGCCATTCAGATGCAATGGCACAGTCATGGCAGGTTGAAGGAGTCAGGTACGCTTTGTTATGCCGGGTATTTCCGAAATAGGATACTCTCCGTTGCCACTCGAGGCGGTGGCTACTTTGGAGCTCCCGCGCCTGCCAAGCCATACACTCTCCGGCGGTAGTTGGAACGGAATGCTGGCTTTGGCCTAGGTGAGTATTAATTTCGGGAGCTAGACCTTTTTTTTTTCTGGGCCTTGGTTCCATGTCATGTATACTCTGAAATACTTGGAAGGAGAATAGCTATAAGATTAAGCGACTACGTCACAGGCGGCGGTTACCTTTCAGCGCTTAAGAGATAATGATCTCAGGGCACGGCAGTAAAGCCGCTGTTGACACCGGGACAGTCCTCTCTTTATCCCACTCACTTACTCTCTCCCACCGTTCCTCATTTTCTTTCTGATTCATCGGTAAACGGAACATTGGCACCTTTCTTAACCACCTACTAGTTTCGACAATGCCTTCTTATTCTTCGCCCTCACCCCCCATCACCACACGCTCCATTGATGACCTTCGCCCCACGCCCACCGCTCAGGCACCTCTCTCCTCTCCTCCGTCAGTCCACAAGACAAACCCCACACCAGTACCAACCAAACCAACACCCGTCGCAAAGGTAGACAACGGTCCGCTATCCGGAGGCAAAGAGGTGTGTCGGTATCTCCCCCTTGTCGACATCTTGCTCACTCACGCGTGCCACCTTCATCAAAGCCGGTCACGAACAACTATCCTGATGGAATTGACATGGAAGTGTTTGAACAAATACTCGAACTTGACGAAGACGACGACTTGTTCTCGCAAGGAATGGTCTACGATTACTTTTCTCAAGCGGAAAAAACCTTTACTGAGATGGCCACTGCACTGTGCGCATTAGCTCCGTCCCTTCACTTCCGACGTGCTCATAGCCTTTAGGAAGGAGAAGGACTTAGATAAGTTGTCTTCTTTGGGTCACTTTCTTAAGGGCTCCTCCGCGGCGCTTGGGGTGTTCAGGGTGCAGGCCTCATGTGAGGACATCCAACACTACGGACAATTGAGAGAGGGCAGCAAAGTCATCGAGAAGGATGATGCCATCGCGAAGATCAGCACAACCTTGGCACGCGCAAGAGAGGAGTACCAAGTGGCGAAGGGCTCGCTGGAAGAAATCTATGGTCCCCCCGAGGACCAAAGGGAGGAGCTAGGGGAGGAGCCAGGGGAGGAGTCAGACTGATCCATTGCTCGCTCACGTGTTGAATTGTACTCGTCTCTGTATTTTTGGTCCAATTTCTGTAAAAACTAGTTGTTGCGGGACGGCCCTTCGGGCCGTCCTTGCTGGGCACATATTCCAAGTTGCCTGCGAGGTGCCCCATGGCTGTCATCGGATGCTAGGCATTAACTTCGTGAGCAAGAAAGCGGCGAACTATACTGAGGGCTCCACAGGGGTTCTCATTAAAAAGTGTTCGGGTGCACACAGTCATATATTGCTCTAAACCGTTGCAGTAGAGGGCATAGAAAAAGCATGATGGAGAAATAAGAAACAGCTTCCAGAACAAAAAAAGAGGGGTGAACAGGAATATGAAGACGGGTGTCACGAAAGCAGAGGTGAAAAAGTAGCCACATGAGACGATTGAAAAGCAATTCTGACGTTTGAACCAGATTTGATGTCGCTGATTCACTGGAGGGCGTCGCCACAAAGCCAGGGGTTGAGGAAGCCAAGCAGCCATGACACGACTCGGAACAGAAGGGAGAGCCCGTGCCTCCGCACATATCATGACAGTCTGTTTTTTGACGGGCTTAGGCAGCAAATCAGGTGAGAAAGTGTGGTCCAACCCGGCCAATTGTAAGTAACTAGACTGTACTACTTCCTTTCATGCTCCAATCACACCATTCGTTGAGCTTCCTTTGACATTCAAAATCCAATCCTGGAACGCACAAGACATCACAAGCATTCCAGAGATGAGCCTATATAAAGGGTGACCTCACCACCTTGGTCCCAGTCTCTTTCTTCCCTCACTCTTTCCTGCATATACATGTAGTCCTATACCTTGCTCTCATCCTTGAGAATATACCAAGTTTCATCAGCAAAATGGACCTGACCTGTTGTTACTAGGGGCAACTAGTGCCCACTAAAATTGAGTGCTGCCAGTGCTGCCAGTCTTGGCTAGTGCTCTCTAGTAACATTCCATTTTCCTGATGTTCACACTCCATCTCAAACAGAAGTAGTGTCATCAGTTCCTTGCCAGTGCTACACCAATGCCTGAAACAACCTCCAACTTTGCTCAGATGTGAGACCTGGCAGAGGACCACTGACAACTTTTGAGCTGCAAAAAGCTAGGTAAGTGGGGGGGGAAGCACTTTAGTTTGGGGTCTTTGTCCAAGCAGTGCAAGTGTCAATCTCTTATTGGGGGATTCAGAGCAGTTTCCTTGGCTGTCTTCTGCATGCCCTGCAAGAACAATTTGAACCTGAGAGAGGACATGTATTATCCCAATAACAATGACTTGATGAGCCACACCAATGAAGAAAGTGATGTATAGTATGTGCTGTTGTGATGAAAGGTTGGCATGAATGTGATGGACCCATAGAGAGCTGTGCAGATGCCAACCCATGACAACACCAACTTCAAGTTGAAGGCTGGATGATGACTGGATACCATTACAAAGGTGATGTGCCAATGTCAGAGTATACATGGCAGGCAGCAGTGGGTAAGTGGAGTCTGCTTATAGTCAACTGAGGGATTGATTAATGTCCAATATATTTACCACTAAGTCAACTTGATTGTTATCACAAATTATATTAAGACAATTGAATAATTTGTACACCCCTCCTTATATGTCAGATAATTTTAAATAAAAATACTCAAACAATTAGACCTCAGTTCTTTGCTTAGGAGAGCTCTGGTTATTTCTGAAAGTATTTAAACTTAATCATTATATCCCAGCTGTACCATAACAATTAAGTTTAAATACTTTCAGAAATAATCAGAGCTCTTGTGATATTATTGTTTCCTTCTTGTGTCTGAGTCTGTTCTGATATTGCGCTGACATTTATGAATAGTTGTAACGCCACGGCTGGTGTTATCGTGCGACGTGCATTCGGGGTTTGGTTCTTTGTAGAGTGAAGCCGTATCAGGGCTTCAGTTTGGGGATGCACAAGTACCAAGTCGAGCCGTGCTCAAGACTGGCGTGAGTGGAAATGCCAAGTCGCCTCTTGCGACTAGCGGGTGCGAGACAAAGTCGAAGGTCCGCTTCTGGTTGGGTATGTGAGGCAAAACGAAGGCCCGCGTCGGTGAGAGGCAAAAGATGAAAGCCCTCCTTTGGAACAACCCAAGAGTTCCCTATCTGGTGAGATGAGAATGCCGTGAATTGGAAGAAGTCAAGTCTACCGTACAAGCTAGGTAGACTAGGGTTTATATACTGTTACAAGATGTTTGTGTTGAACAAACATATGACGCGATCCTAATATCCAGATCCTAGGAATGAGTCATGGTGACGTAGGTAGTGAGTAAGCATGAGTCAGTGTGTGTCATAGTGACGTCAGTGATGATGTCATATGGAACGATTTGTAAGTAGTGAGTCATGAGTTCTGAGTCAGTATGAGTCATGGGGGTTCAGGCACGTGTAAAGTAATGAGTCATGTGGGAAAACGGAAGTGAAGCATGTCCGGATCATAACATTACCCCCCTCTTAGGATTGAAGTCGGCTCGACTTCAACTCTCCCCATCGCCGTAAAGCTCGGGGTCACCCTCCTCTCCTCCTTCTCCGTGCATGACTTGGTCGTTAACGTCGTCGCACCTGTGGGTACGCAGGAAGAATAGGTTACCTCACCTCCTGCAGTTGCGGCACAACTCCCTTGTAGGGCAGTCCACCTCTTCGTGTCCCAGATTGTTGCGGAGACATTTTCCACACCACTGGGGGATGTGGGTCTCGTGCGCTAGTGCTTCAGTCACTGTTCGCTGGGGTGGTGTTGGTATTGCCAGCCTCTTGAAGAGGCATTGTGGCGAGCGGTGACTGTAGCTCTGGCAATACGTACACTGCCGTGGTGGGTGTCTGCACTCTGGGCACTGTTTGCATCTGTGACCGGTGCTCCCGCACTCCCAACAGCCACGTTGACGGGGCTCGTCATGCAACTGCGGCATTTCGAGTGGTCCGCGAGCCCTAAGCCCTAGAGGTCGGTCAGAGGGAGACGGGCTTGGTCTGATGACCATTCTGGCATAAGCATCTGTGAGGGTTTGATACAAGCATGCCCGCTCCATGCGATCACGGATGGCGTCGATGGTTTGCTTGACGTCAAACTGTGCTCCTACTAACCTCCTCTCCTGTTGCTGTACGTCGTCCAGCTGCTTCTGGATTTTGTCTTGTAGCTGGAGTTTCTCCTGCAGACGTGACACTTCTGCGTCGATGCGGGGATCCTCAAGTCTTCGCAATACCTCATCAATGGCGTACGCCCGAGGGTTGTCTCGTGTGAATTGACGGATCTGCGTGTTAGTGAGGGGGATGGGGAGTTGTACTGGATTCAGGGTGTGCATGTAGACGGGGGCAGTGTATGGGGGTGCGTCCCTCTTCACACAGCCTACGACTTCTTGGCTGTGGTTGCAGTAATAAATGTAAGGTGCAAGCACCTTCTCGTCGGACTGTTCGCTGCGGGGGATGTAGAGGGGATAGAATCGGAGTGAGGCTGGATTGTTTGGGAAGAATGGGAGTCCGGGGTCGTCGTCGTCTTCGACCTCCGGTGTACGGTGATAGTTGATGGGTTCTTCCATCGTTTCGATTCTGGTTGCGGCGTTGGCTATGCTTTCCAGCATGGTTATGAAGCTGGCGTTGGGGGCTTCTCAGAGCATGTCCACGGAGGGAATGAGTACAGGCGGGGGTGTAGCGATGTGTACGGGAGATGAGGGGATGACGGTCGTGATGCGGGGTGAGGATATTCTGTCTCTTTCGGCTTCTGCAGCCAGGACAGCGTTGCGATATGCGCCACGCTCTCCTACTGATTCGTACTCGTCTGTAGAGAAGTTCATGATATGTGAGGATGTGTGGGGAAGTTCTCGTATAGTAGTGGGGGAAGAGGGGAATGGTCTGTTCGTGCTTTCTTTCCCCTTCTTTTATAGAGTTTTTGGTGCTCCTTCTTCGTCAGGGTATCGGCGATAGAAGTCGGCGATTAGTTCTGGGGCGTGTTTCAGATGCTCCACAGGTTCCCAGGTGCTGTCACTCGTGGGGAAACCTTTCCACTTGATTAGGTAGTGGAGCT
>WNGR01004440.1_pt1 | contig 23317 bp, 23 predicted proteins | sample 5407581 | NCBI WGS metagenome assembly WNGR01 (sample SAMN13153383, study PRJNA577476) | soil metagenome | isolation source: 80 cm soil or saprolite under Garry oak tree replicate 2 | place: USA:California | collected 2016-06-15
TCAGCGTGCTCAGCAGGCCGTAGCCGCTCGCGCTGCGGTGGAACACGTTGGCGGCCACGTTGGCCAGCGTGGCGAAGAACGTCATGCCGAACGTGCTGACGCAGAACACCAGCACCAGCAGCACGACCAGGTCGGTCCGGCCGCGCACGTACCGCAGCCCCTCGACGAGTTGGCCGCGCTGTCTCGGCAGCCGGGCCACCCGGTGCAGCTTCGTCGGATCCATCGCGAACAGCCCGGCGATGACGGCGACGAAGCTGACCGCGTTGCTCAGGAACACCCAGCCGGTCCCCACCAACGTGATCATCACACCGGCCACCGCGGGCCCGACCACCCGCGCGAGGTTGAACGTCATCGAGTTCAGCGCGACCGCGTTGGTGACGTTCTTCGGACCCACCATCTCGCTGACGAACGACTGCCGGATCGGCGCGTCCATCGCCGTGAAACCGCCCAGCACCAGGCAGAACAGGTACACCTGCCACAACGCGACGATCCCGGTGACGTCCAGCAGACCGAGCACCAGCGCGCAGCCACCCATGCCGGCCTGCAGACCGAGCAGCAGCCGGCGCTTGTCCATCCGGTCGGCCAGCATGCCGGCCCACATCGACAGCACCAGGGTCGGCAGGAACTGCAGCGCGGCGGCGATGCCCAGCGCCATGGGGCTGCGGCCGGACAGCTCCAGCACCAGCCAGTCCTGGGCCACCCGCTGCATCCAGGTGCCCACGTTGGAGATGACCTGGCCACCGGCGTAGAGCCGATAGTTGCGCTCCCGCAGGGAGCTGAACATACGACCGCCGGCCACCACCCGACGGCCATCGGCCTTCGCGGCCTGCCCGCCCCCGCCGGTCCAGGCCACACTATTATCGGCGCCCGTAGGACAGCCCCCGCCCTCACCGGGGGCTACGGCCCTTTTCGAGCCTAGTCGGTTGGCCAAGTCGGTGGGGCTGGGTTCTGCTGGGTTGTGGATAACCGGGGAGGTTGTGCACAGGTCGGTGGTTACCGGTGGCGGGACCGTGGCCGACTCCGATTCAATGGCACGACCCACCGCAGCCTGGCTGCCGGGGTCCGGCCTGATTGTCGGTGGGAAGGGCGGATTCTGGATGCGCTGGTCTGTCGTGGCTGGTCCGTCCGCCCTGGTATCCACCCCGTTACTGCCCCGCCATCCTGTCGATGATCTCCGCCGCTCGTGCGAGCAGCTCCCGTTCCTGGTCAGTCAACTCGGCAAGTCGCCGGTCCAGCCACGCCTCACGTGCGGTGATCTGCGCGTCGTGGAAGATCCGGCCTTCCTCGGTGAGGGCGACGATGGCCTGGCGGCCGTCGGTCGGGTGTGGCCGACGGGTCGCGTACCCGAGTTCCTCCAGCGCGGCGATCACCCTGGTCATCGACGGGGGCTGGACGCCTTCCTTGGCAGCCAGCTCCCCCGGCGTCAGCGGGCCACACTTGAACAGCGTGGAGAGCGCCGCGAGCTGGGTGAGCGACACGACCGAGTTGGTGCGCTGTGCGCGGAGCCGCCGGTTGAGCCGCACCACCGACAGCCGCAGGCGGCTGGCGAGTGGTCGTTCCTCGGGCTCCGACACGCTACTTAGCATACCTCACGAACTATTTTCTCCGGTTCAGGCGCCTGGTCCGGTATAGATGGCCGATGCGGGCGGGGGCGTCACCGGGACCGGCTGGTTCCAGCCGGTAAAGTCGATCGAGCCGGAACCCGTTGCCGGCGCGGTCATCCGCGCCAGATAGTGCGGGCCGGCCTTGCCGACGTAGACGACCGAGCCGTCCGCCGACTCGTAGGTGTAGACCGGCAGGTTGTTCACCACGTCGGTGCCGGTGAGCGTGGGCACCTCGCTTGCCTGGCCGAACATGCTCGACACGAAGCTGTCGAAGCTCAGCAGCGGCTTGATCCCGGCCACCATGGTCGACGCGAGCGACGAGTCCGACGACACCCACTTGTTGCTCAGCGCCGAACCGAGCTGGCCGACCGACGCATTGGTGGACTTGCTGATCATCTCCGGCGTGAACTGGACATAGAACTTGCCGTTCACCGCGATCAGCGGAATGGCCGCGCCGCCCTCGCTGATCGTGCCGGCCGCCGTGTTGTCCTTGTTGAGCTGCAGATCCAGGCTCAGCGTGCCGGTGCTGTTGGTCAGCGTGCCCTTGATGTGCACCGCGGTGGCACCGGAGAAGGCCGACTTGACCGCGTTCTCCACCTGGCTGCCCGGCAGCGCGCCCGGAATGTTCACCGCTTTGGGCGCTGGCCGCGACGACGAACCCGTCGCCGGGGCCGGCGTGCTCGGACCGGAACAAGCCGTGACCACAGCCAGCGCGACACCGAACACCAGAACGACAGACCACCGACGACGCGACATGAACCCATGGTGCCGGACGCGCCTGCGCCACGAACAACCGGCTAGCCTGCGGGCATGGCCGGTGATCAGCGCAACGACAGGCTGCCCGCCCCGCCGCCGCTGCCGGCGCGCTGGGTGGACATGCGGCCTGTGCTCGCGATCTGCACCGGCCTGTGGTTCCTGGCGTACTGCGGCCTGCTCGTCGCCCGCTACGGCTACCAGGCGGTGACCGGCATCTGGCTGCCGACGTGCCTGGCCGGCTGGGTGCTCGGCCTGATCGGCACGGGCATCATGTACTGGCAACGGGCCGCGACCCGCCGCGGCTCCCGCAGCGCGCAACGGGTCTCGTAGTTTCAGGACAGCGCGGCACCCGGGGTCGGGTCGTCCAGCACGGCGGCCAGTTGCCAGCGGTCCGGCCAGCGGTCGGTCGCCCAGGCCAGGGCGCGGGCCAGGCCTTCCGGGCTGTCCTCGGCGTGCACGACCGAGCCGTCCGCCCACCACTGCACCCGGGTGTCGGCCACTACCAGTTCGTCGTGCATCACCACCGAGCCTGTTGGCACGGGTGTGTCCAGCAGGGAGCAGGCCAGCCGGACCGCGCCCAGTTCGGCCCAGTCGACCGGCTCGCCGGCCGAGCTCGGCCGGTCGGTGATCAGTTCACTGGCCAGGGGCACGCTCAGCAGGTCGGCCAGGGCGCCGTCCAGGTCACCCGGCCGGGCGGCCACCGCGCGGCCGGCGCCCAGTACCGGCAGCAGCCATGGGCGGTCCAGCACGGCCATGTCCGCGGCGGGTACCGCGTCGCCGGACAGGGCTCTGATTCGGTCGGGCGGGTCCACCTCGGCCGGGTCGAAGACCTCGGTCAGTGCGGCCTCGGCCAGCACCGCATGTGCCCGCATCGCCAGGCCCACCGGTATCGCCCTGACCGGATCGGCCAGCCGGGTCAATAGGTCGACGGCCTGTTCGGTGTCGACAACCGCCAGCCGGTCCCGCACGCCGAGGTCGGTCAGCAGGCCGGTCGGCAGGTCCAGGTCCGGCACCTCGTCGTACAGGCCGGCCAGGTCGTCGGCCGACGGCAGGCGCCATTCGCGCGGTGGACGGCCGGCCAGCAGCGCGTACCTGGCCAGCCACCAGGCCGGGTAGCCACGCCGGTTGGCCAGTGCGCGGCGGGTGTCCGGCTGGTCGGCGATCAGGCGCAGCGCGGCCGGCCACTCGTCCGGGTCGACCAGGTCCAGGTCCCGGATGCCGACCAGCGTGCCGGGCGCGTCCTCGTCCATGGTGGCCCACCAGTCGGCCTCGTCGGCGAGCTGGTGGTCCGGGCCGGTCGGGTTCTCGTCGACCACGACCGCGAACGAGTCCAGCACGCCGACCGCGCGCAGCACGTCGGCTGACCATTCATCGGCCGGTTCGTCGGCCAGCACCGCCAGCGGGGCGTCGGGGCCGACCGCGTCCTGGGCCAGCACGTCCAGCAGCGCCGCGCCGGGGAGTACCAGCTCGTCGGCCCGGCGTGGTTCACCGTCGGTGTCCGGCAGGGCCAGGCCGCCCAGCCAGGGCAGTTCACCCGGTTCGATGCCGGCCGCGGCGACAAGGCGCAGCACCACGCCGGCCAGTTCGTCGGTGGGCAGGCCGGCTGTCGCGTCGGCGACCGCGCGGTCGACGGCATCCCGGATCGCCGGGGCGGCCAGCAGGTCCGACGGGCCGGCAAGGCGGGCGCCGAGTCGTTCCAGCAGCGGGTGCGCGGCGGCGGGATGTGCGATGCGCAGGCCGGCAATGTCCGCGCCGGCCACGAGATCGCCGAGTTCGGCCGATGGCAGCAGCACGTCGCGCGGGCCGAACGCGGTGCGGCCGTCGATCAGCGGGACCGGCAGGCCGCCGAGTTCCTCGGTCAACGCGGTGCCGCGATCGGGCAGGCGGCTCAACGCCGTGTAGAGCGTGGCCCACCAGCCCGGCGAACGGTCCACTCCGGACACCGCGACGACCAGGTCCGCCGGGAACAGCCTACGCACGCCCAGCGCGGCAAGGGCCCGGACGTGCTCGTGCCCGGCCAGCCACCACGCGACCAATCCGGGCACCACGTCGGCCAGCAACCCGGCCAGTTCCTCGTCCGGCACGTCCAGGCAGACCGCGTTGCCGGGCACCAGATCGGCGTCCCCGGCGTGCTCGGCGGGCAACCAGGCACCACCGGCCAGCTCGCCAGCCACCGCCTCGCGGATCTGCTCGTCCACTTCGGACAGTGGGAAACCGGGCAGCGGCACCAGTGCGGTGCGGTGCGGGCCGGGCAGCAGGCGCACCAGGGTCAGGTACTCCCCGGCTGCCGCGGCCAGCACGGCGTCCGTGGCCGGGCCGGGCAGCAGCCGCCGCCGGTTCGGCTCGACCGGCAGCGTGGCGAACAGACGGGCCGGCAGGGACAGGCGCTCGTCGGTCGGCGTCGGCGCGTGCAGCACGTCCTCGGTCAGCGGTTTCGGCGTGTCGTCCTGCGCCAGCGGCAGTGCCCAGCACACCGACCATTCCGGCCGGTCCCGCGCCTCGACACCCAGGTGACCCGTCTGGTCGACGGTCAGCGTGCCGCCGGCTCGGCGGGTCAGCCAGCGCGCGGTGCCGTCCGGGCCGGCCACCGTGACCACGCCATCGCCGGTCTCGGTCCGGGTCCAGCGACGCTCGCCGACGATGACGGTGTGCAGGCCGGGCAGCGCCAGCAGCAGATCCGGCGTGTCGGTGGCGGCCCGGTCCAGCAACTCCGTCGGGTCGATGCCGGGTCGCAGCGGCAGGCGGACGTCGGTGCGGAAGCCGTCCGGCACCGGGTCCTCGGCCGGCTCGACCGGCCACGCCAGCCGCAGCACCGGCACCTCGGCCGACCGCAGCGCCACCACCTCGGCCAGCCGTTCGTGCCCGGCAACGGCGGCCCTGGTGCGCGCCGCGTCGAACGCCACGCCACCGGTCGCCGACACCACTCGCGGTGCCTCGGTCACGGCGAGCACGGCGGCGAAACCGACACCGAACCGGCCGACCTGGTGGCCGGCCCCCTTGGCCGACGCACGCAGCGACGCCAGCGCGGCCACCCCGGCCGCGTCCAGTGGTGCACCGGTGTTCGCGGCGCGCAGTTCCGGGCCGGCGGGCGTGTCGACCACCCGCAGCCACAGTTCGCCGGGCACGCCGGCCAGCGCGGCGGCGTCGGCCGCGTTCTGCGCCAGTTCGACCAGCAGCCGGTCGCGGTAGCCGCCGACCCGCAGATCGTCCTCTGCGTTGGCGTCCTCGCGGAAGCGGGTCGGCGAGCCGCGCCACGCGGTCAGCACCGAGTCCCGCAGGGTGGCCGTGTCGAACGGATCGGCCGTGTCGGTGGGGAACATCGACGTCAGGTCAGTCGGTGACATCAGGGTCGACGGCCGGTTGTGCCGGGGTCGCCTCCGGTGCCGGTTCGTCGGCGGTCTCGTCCGTGCTGACCGCTGCTGGTGTGTCGTCCGCCGCGGCCTCAGCGATGTCCCTGGCCGCCTGGACCGAGAGCATCGGCTCGATGTCCATCGTCGTGTCGTCGTAGACCAGGTCCACGACCGGCACCGGGGACACCGTCTCCAACTCCACCTCGGAGTGCGCGCCGCAGCCGTACTCCGTGTGCACCACGTGGCCGTCCGCTGGCGACAACTCGTTGCCGCACACGCCGAACGCGGCCCGTAGCGAACCGGCCAGCGGCAGGTAGAAACCGCACCTGCCGCACTCCTGCGGCGCGCTGCGCGCCATGTCGCTCTGCGGGCCGAACTGGCCGGCCTGCCACCGTTCCGCCGAGTCCAGCCGACCGAACCGGGACAGCACCCGCGCCCGGCCGAGACCCGCGTCGAGCGCCACCTCTTCGACGGCCGGGTCGTCGGACTGCAGGTAGGCCGGGACCAGCCGGGGGTCGCCGGGATCCGTCGGCATCAGGTCGCCGACGCCGAGATCACCGGCCTGCACCCGCTGCTGCCACGGCACCCACTCCGGCGCGACCAGCGCGTCCGGTCCGGGCAGCAGCACGACCTCGCTGACCGAGACCGGCGTGTCCGGGCCACCCGACGCGACCGTGACCGCCCAGCGCCACCCCTGGTAGCCGGGCAGGTCCGCCTCGAACAGGTGGGTGGCCGCGCCCCCGGTCTCCGGTTGCACCCCGACGTGCCGGCCGACCGGTTCGACCCCGGCCTCCTGGGTCGCGGCGGCGCGAGCGGTGTCGACGGCGGCGGCGAGCACCGGGTCGGGGCCGGCCGGACTCGTAACCTCGGCTGGTTCGACGCCGGGAACCGCGCAGTTCGGGGTGGGTGTCACGGGTAACGATTGTGCCGCACGGCTTCGACGGTGGGCGAACCTGGCCGCCCCGATTACTCGCGACGCACGGGTCCTACCCTGTGTAGTCGGGTGAATTTGTGCGCAAGCGGCGATCCACCCCGGTATTCCACACGTGTGGCCGATGGAGTGAGGCAGGATGGAGAAGTGATCCGCGCGAGTTCGGCCGACCAGCCGGCAGACGGCCGTCGTGGCCGCCCCGGCTGGGGCGCCGGCGGCCGCAAGCGTGCCGCACCACCGGATCCGCCGACCAACGTGGTGCCGCCGCGCGCCCCCAATCCGGGCCCGCGACCCGGCTGGCAGTCCACGCCGCCACCGCCACCGCGCCGCACCACGTACCGGCCGGACGGCTACCCGCCGCCGGACGAACCGCCGCGTGCCGCACGCCGGCCACCACCGCGTCCCGCGGATGACTGGCGCGACGACGAGTGGCGTCGCGACGAGTACCGACCGGACCCGACCCGCACCGCGCGCACCGAATCGGTGGCCGCCGAGCCGGCGGCCGGCGCGGCCCCGCCGAAGAAGATCACCGTGACGCGGGTCGCCGCGTACCGCAGCAAGCAGCTCACCCAGCAGGCGGTGAGCGCGTTCCGCCGGGCCGCACAGGCCGACGGCGCGCACGAGTCCGGCCTCACGTCGTTGACCTACGCGGTGATGCTGAACTACGCGTCGTCGGCGACCATGGCGGTCGGCCTGGCGAACACGCTGTTCTTCTCCGCGGCCACCGCGGAGAGCCGCACCAAGGTCGCGCTCTATCTGTTGATCACGGTCGCGCCGTTCGCGCTGATCGCGCCGGTGATCGGCCCGATGCTGGACCGGGTGCAGCGGGGCAGGCGGATCGCGCTCGCCGTGTCGTGCGCCGGGCAGGCGCTGCTCGCGGTCATGATGGCGCTGCACTTCAACGACTGGCTGCTCTATCCGGCGGCGCTGGGCACCCTGGTGTTGTCCAAGTCGTTCGACGTGCTGAAGGCCGCCGTCACGCCGCGCCTGTTGCCCTCGGGGATCACGCTGTCCAAGACCAACGCCCGCCTTGCCGTCTTCGGCCTTGCCGCCGGCGCGGTGTTCGGCGTGCTCGGGGTCGGGCTGGCGAACCTGTTCGGCTCGCCGGGCGCGCTGTGGTTCACGGCCGTGCTGTGCGTCGCGGATGCCGCGCTGTGCCTGCGCATCCCGGCCTGGGTCGAGGTCACCGAGGGCGAGGTGCCGGCATCGCTGCGCGCCCAGCCACGACGGCCGAGACGGCAGCCGATGGGCCGGCACGTCGTGGTCGGCTTGTGGGGCAACGGATCCATCCGCATGATGACCGGGTTCCTGATGCTGTTCCCGGCATTCGTGATCAAGTCGATGGAGGAGCATTCGCCCGGCCGGCAACTGCTGCTGCTGGGCCTGATCGGCGCCGCGGCCGGCATCGGCAGTTTCGCCGGCAACGCCATCGGTGCCCGATTGCAGTTCGGCAAACCAGACCAGGTGGTCGTCGCCTGCCTCGGCGGCGCCCTTGCCGGCGGCGTGCTGGCCGCGATCAGCGGGAACGTCACGACGGCCGCGATCGCCGCGCTGGTCGCCGCGGTCGCCAGCGGCCTCGCCAAGATCAGCCTGGTTGCCCACGATGTTCTGGGTCGGTTTCACGGTGGTGTCGGCACTGCTGGCGCTCGGCCTGGCGCAGACCATGCTGACGCGCAACGGCCAGTCGCTGGTACCGGCGCTCGGCGGCTTCCGCCCGACCCGCCCGAACATGATCTTCCGGCGCCCGGCCGACGGCCCCGCGGACGAGTCGGATCGGGAGTCGACCCGCAAGGCGACCCGTGCCTTGCCCACCGAGCAATACGGCGCAGACCAGACGTCGTAGGTTATCCCTCGTGCGGCGCATTGTGCTGGGGCTTCTTGTTGGCGGCCTGCTGTTGTTGGGCGGCTGTTCGGCGCCCATTCCGGACGTGACGTTCTACAGCAGCGGACACAGCGCGGCGGCGCCACCGTTGCAGTACTGCGACGCGACCCTGCGCTCGTGCTTGAGCCACGCCAACCCGCCGGTGTTCCTGAGCGTGACGCCGGGCAACCCGGTGCAGATCTCGGTGCCGGTCGAGTTCACGAAGACGCCGTGGCAGGTCGCGGCCCGGTACAAGGACGGCAAAGGCAAGGAGTTCGTCGCCTGCTCCACCCTTTTCGCCAACGGCACGCGGCTGGCCTACACGGTCACGCCGCCGAACGGCTACCAGCTGGTGCTGATCGAGGTGTACCAGGTGAGCGCGGTCATCGGCATCACAGCGCAGCAACAGGTGTTCTTCCAGAACTCCGGCGTGTGGTCCATGGTTGCCGACCCGCCGGCGGGCCAGCAACCGGAACTACCCAAACCGGGCGACAACCTCTGCCAGTCGGCCGCGTAAGGGTCAGCGGATCGCCGCGAGGACGTGATCGTCGCCGATCTGCCATACCGGCGACGCGCTGCGGAAACCGGCCGCCAGCAACAGATCCCGGTGCTCGGCAATCGAGAGATGGTTGCTGCCGTGGTGCGCGACCGTCCGCTGCGACCGTTCGGTCAGTAGTTGCGCCAGCGCCGGCTCCGCGCCGACCGCCTCCCACCAGGCGCCCCATTCCTCGTTGCCGGTGACCCCGACGCGTGCCGCCCGGCCCTGGCGAACCGCGGCCGCCAGCTTGTCCAGTGCCGGGTCGCCGAGCCCGAGGTGGTCACCGTTGACGAACACGCCGCCGGGCCGGATTCGGTCGGCCAGTGCCCGGTAGACACCGTCGAGTTGGTCCGGAGTCAGCCAGTGCAACGCCGTCGTGGACACGGCCGCGTCGACCACGCCGGGGACCTCGGCCAGCCAGGACGTGCCGCCCAGGTCGGCGTCCACGAACTCGATGGCGCCGTATCGGCCACGGGCCATGGCCAGCAGCAGCGGATCGGCGTCCACACCGATGATCCGCGCGCCGGGCAGGCGTTCGGCGAGGCGGCCGGCCAGCGAGCCGGGGCCGCAGCCCAGGTCCAGCACGGTGCCGGTGGTGATCGTGTTGGCGACGATGTCGCCGATCACCGCGAACCGTTCCTCGCGGTCGGTGACGTAGAACTCCTGCTGGGCGTCCCAGCGGCGGATCCAGGTGGTGGCGAGTTCGGTGTCCAGGGTGGTCATCGGGGACTCCATCACTGTCTATACGATAGTTGCCAGTGATGAAACTAGGCGAGAGGGCGTGACTGGTCAAGTGGATTTCGACAGTCACACAAGCGGTGTCGTGACCGCGTTGGTCGCGGCCGTGAACGTGGTCACCCCAGGCTGGTCCCGCGGCCGGCCGTACGAGCCGCCGGCCGGTTCGGCGCTCGCCGAGCAGGTCCACACCGTCCTGCGCTCCCCGGCTCCCGTCGCCGAGGTTCTCGCGCTGGCCGCCTACCTCGGCGACCTGCGTGCCGCGTTCGACGCCCTGTCCGACGACGACCTGGACGGCGCCTGCCGCCGGGTGAACGACCTGCTCGGCCTCACCGGTGCCGCCCCCGTGCTCGCTCGGCACGACGGCGAGGCGTGGCACGTGCATTACCACGCCAAGGACGCGTCCTGGTCGATCGGCTGGGCCGCCTCATTGGCGACCGCGATGGCCATGGTGCTGGGCAGCGCGGCGCACGACCGGCTCGGCGTGTGTGGGGCGCCAGCCTGCGACCGGGTCTATATCGACACGTCCCGCAATGGCGCCCGCCGCTTCTGCTCGACCGCCTGCCAGAACCGGGTCAAGGCGGCCACATTCCGGGAACGTGGCAAGGCCCGAACCTAAGGTGGAACCTGTGCCGCTGACCGTCGGGTTCGACCTGGACATGACGTTGATCGATCCGCGGCCCGGCATGATCGCGGTGCTCGACCAGTTGGCCGAAGAGACCGGGCTGCCGCTGGACGGCGAGTATTTCGCGGCCAACCTCGGCCCGCCGCTGGACTCGATCCTGCTCGGCTTCGGCGTGCCGGCGGACCTGGTGCCCGGCCTGGTGGACCGGTTCCGCGAGCTGTACCCGGGGATCGTGGTGCCATCGACGGTGGCACTGCCCGGCGCGGCCGACGCGCTGGCCGCGGTGCGCCAGGCAGGCGGCCAGACCCTCGTGGTGACCGGCAAGTACCGGCCCAACGCGGCTCGGCACCTGAACGCACTGGGCTGGCAGGTGGACTGGCTGGTCGGCGAACTGTGGGCCGGCGTCAAAGCCGACGCGCTGCGCACCCACGGCGCCACGATCTACGTCGGCGACCACATCGGCGACATGGTCGGCGCGGTGGCCGCGGGCGTGTACCCGGTCGGTGTGCTCACCGGCTCATGTGACGAAGAACAACTCAGAGCGGCCGGCGCGGAACTGATCCTGCCCGACCTGACCGGTTTCGCCGACTGGCTCGCCCGTCACGGATCAGCCCCAGCAGTGCCAAGGCGAGCCCCAAAGGCACCAGCACCCCGGCCGAGCTGTTGAGCCACAACGGCAGATCGTGACGACCGGAGACGTAGAGCACGAACACGGCCACCAACGCGACCAGCCCGAGCCCGAAGATCGCCACGGCGACCGGCACCAGCCGGGACGGGCGAGGTGGCACGGCCATGCCGGCGAGGGTACTGGTCCGATCCGTGGTGTCGGGCGTAAGCAACGTGTTTTCGGCGCGCTCACTCGCTAGGCTGACGGGTACGCGTCCTGGGCACGCCCGGGGCGCGTTCGTTGTGCCGGGCTAGGGAACCCAACGTGGGGTGCTGGCACGACGTGTAGCTACCAGGAGAGAACGGTGAGAGCGGTGCCGACCGGCAGGGTCAAGTGGTACGACGCGGAGAAGGGGTTCGGCTTTGTCACCCAGGACGGTGGCGAGGACGTCTATGTGCGCGCTTCCGCACTGCCCGCGGGTGTCCAGACACTGAAAGCCGGTCAACGGATCGAGTTCGGCATGGCGGAGGGCAGGCGCGGGCCGCAGGCCCTGTCGGTGAAACTGCTCGACCCACCGCCGTCGGTGGTGGAGGCGCGGCGGCGTCCCGCCGAGGAATTGCACGGGTTGATCGAGGACATGATCAAGCTGTTGGAGAACAAGGTTCAGCCCGATCTACGTCGTGGCCGGTACCCGGATCGCAAGGTGACGAAGCGGATCGGCGAGGTTGTCCGCGCTGTCGCGAAGGAACTCGACCCCTAAGCGCTTTCACGCAGGCCCTTGGCATCGTGGTGCCGGGGGCTCGCGTCTCACGTTCCGTCCTCACGTTCGGCAAGCCGTGGTTCGTCTTGCCTGGCTTGGTGCGGGAGACTCGGGTGAATGCTGTCGTTCTGCTCGGCGGGTGGCTGTCTGTCCGGGGTCGGCGCGTCTGCCGCCATTAGGGGCTTGTTCGCTGTCTGGGTGGCACGCATGCCGGGGGCTAGATACTCTAGCCGTCGCTCTACCTGTTTGGCTTGCCCTGCCAGGAGTTGAGAGCCCCTCGCGCTTGTTCGCCGGATCACGAACTCAGCCCTTCCTTTGGGGCGCCCCCCAAGATCCATTCTAGTCGATTTTTGGGGTCTTCGTGCTGGTCGCGGGTCTTCCTGTGGATAACCGAGAGGGCTGTGGACAAGGGCTGGTTCGGGGTTGTCAGGGTTGTCCCTGATGCGCAACGGCGGTTGGGCGGGCATTGTGGGGTTGTGCGGGTGCTGCTCAACGTTGTCTGGTTGATCTTTGGCGGGCTGGTGCTGGTTCTCGGGTACCTGGTCGCCGGTCTGCTGTGCTGTCTGCTCATCGTGACCATCCCTTTTGGAATCGCCGCCTTTCGGATCGGGTTCTTCGCCTTGTGGCCGTTCGGGCGGATGGTGGTGGATGCGCCGTCGGCCGGGGTTGGGTCGGCGGTGGGGAACGTGATCTGGCTGGTGCTGGCGGGGGTGTGGATCGCCATCGGGCACCTCGTCGCCGGGGCGCTGCTCTGCCTCAGCGTGATCGGCATTCCGTTGGGGTTGGCGCATTTCAAGCTGATTCCGGTGTCGTTGATGCCGCTGGGAAAGCAGATCGTGCCGGTCTACTCGTAGGCCGCCAGTTGGTAGTTGGGGTCGGCGCGTGGACGGTGTTGGTCCGGGAGTTCGGCCAGGCGTCGGCACAGATCCGCGATCTGGTTCGGTTCGCATCGGTTCGGCCAGCCGGACGTCGGGTCCTTGAGGTGTGCTTGCCATTGGGCTGGTGTTCTGCCCTGGCCAAGGCCGGTGAAGGTGGTCCTGCCGACCGGTGCCAGCCCGTGTGACGCGGCCAGTTCGGTGATCCGGTTCCATCCGTCCGTGGCAGGGGAGCGGGTCGCTCGCCAGGGTTGGCCCAGTACGTCGGCCACGTCGTCTTCCGCCCTGTAGTGCGCTTCGCTCTTGTCGGTCGTAGTGATCAGGGTGCCGTCTGGGTGCAGGACTCTGGCTGCTTCGGCCAGCACCTCGGCCGACGACTTCTCGTCCAGCAGGTGCAGCAGCCAGATCGTGGTTACCGCGTCTACCGAACCGGTCGCCAGTGGGAGTTGGGTCGCGTCACCTCGGACCACTCGGTTGGGTAGACGGGTAGCGGCGATCGTGGCCATGCCGACCGACCTGTCCACGCAGATCACGCGGCGGGCCGGCTTGTCGAGGCGTGCGCCGACGATGCCGGTGCCGCCTGCCACATCCAGGACCAGTCGCGCGGATGTCGGCAGCAGGCGGCGAATCGCGTCGGCTGCCGCGTCGGCTCTTGCCTCGCCGCCTCGGCTCTGGTCGTAGCGGGTGGCTTCACTGTCGTAATAGGACTGGAGCACTCAGGTGCGCTCCGCGAGGATCTGCACGGCTCGTTCGCGCATCTCCACCTTGCGTACCTTGCCGGTCACCGTCATCGGGAACTCATCCACCACGTGCACGTAGCGCGGGATCTTGTAGTGCGACAGCTTGCCGGCGCAGAACTCGCGCAACGCCACCACGGTGAGGGGCGCGGCGCCGGGGCGTAGCCGGACCCACGCCATCAGTTCCTCGCCGTAGTGTGCGTCCGGCACGCCGATGACCTGTGCGTCCAGCACATCCGGGTGCGTGTAGAGGAACTCCTCGATCTCCCTCGGGTAGATGTTCTCGCCGCCGCGGATCACCATGTCCTTGATGCGGCCCGTGATGCTCACGTAGCCGGCCTCGTCCATCACGGCCAGGTCGCCGGTGTGCATCCAGCGGGCCTTGTCGATCGACTCCGCTGTCTTGTCCGGCTGGTTCCAGTAGCCGAGCATGACCGAGTAGCCACGGGTGCACAGCTCACCTGGTTCGCCGCGCGGCACCGTGTAGCCCGTCTCCGGGTCGACGATCTTGACCTCGAGGTGCGGGCCGACCTGGCCGACGGTGGACACCCGCCGGTCCAGCGAGTCGTCCCTGCGGGTCTGGGTGGACACGGGCGACGTCTCGGTCATGCCGTAGCAGATGGACACCTCGGTCATGCCCATCCGGTCGATCACCTGCTTCATCACCTCGACCGGGCACGGCGAGCCGGCCATGATGCCGGTGCGCAGGCTGCTCAGGTCGTAGGACTCGAAGCTGGGTTCCGCAAGCTCGGCGATGAACATCGTCGGCACGCCGTACAGCGACGTGCAACTCTCGGCGGCGACGGCACGCAGCGTCGCCGACGGCTCGAAAGCTGGCGCCGGGATGACCATGCACGCACCGTGCGACGTGGCCGCCAGGTTGCCCATGACCATGCCGAAGCAGTGGTAGAAGGGCACCGGGATGCAGATCCGGTCCGCCTCGGTGTACGAGCACAGCTCGCCGACGAAGAAGCCGTTGTTCAGGATGTTGTGGTGGGACAGCGTGGCGCCCTTGGGAAATCCGGTGGTGCCCGACGTGTACTGGATGTTGATCGCGTCGTCGGCGGTGAGGGTGGCGGCGATGTCGGCCAGCCGGGTCGGGTCAGCGGCGCGGCCCGCAGCGACCAGCTCTGCCCAGCCGTCGGAATCCAGCAGGACCACGTCGATCAGTTCCGGGCAGTTCGGGCGGACCGACGTGATCATCTCGGCGTAGTTCGACGTCTTGAACTCGGGCGCCGAGACCAGCGTGCGGATGCCGGCCTGGTTGAGCACGTACTCCAGTTCGTGCGTGCGGTAGGCCGGGTTGATGTTGACCAGGATCGCGCCGATCTTCGCGGTCGCGTACTGCACCATCGTCCACTCGGCCCGGTTGGGCGACCAGATGCCCACCCGATCGCCTTTGGCCACACCGAGTTCGAGCAGGCCGAGCGCGACCGCGGTGACCTCGTCGGCCAGTTCGCGGTAGGTCCACCTGCGGTCGGCGGCGCAGTCGACGAGGGCCTCCCGGTCGGCGTGCGCGGCCACGGTGCGGTCGAAGTTGACGCCGATGGTGTCGCCGAGCAGCGGCACGGTGGACGTGCCGGACCCATAGCTGGGCAGTCCTGGACCGGTCGACATTGACCCCACCTCCTGGTAGCCGATGGCCCCTAGTCTGGCGCGTCCGTGTCCTGTTCTGCCACCACGTCCGTGTCGCCAGTGGCCTCGTCGGCGAGTTCCGTGGCCACCTCGGCGAACGATTCCGGGTCGGCCTCGGCGGGCGAGAGCCGCACGACGAGGCACGGGCCGCCGACGAACACACCGCCGTCCACGCCGAGCACCTTGCCGTCGGCGTACAGGCAGGGGCCCTCCACCTCGGCCGGCCGGACACCCAACTGGTCGGCGATCACGCTGTGGCCGTGCACGATCTGGCTGCCGCCAAGGGCAGCGAGCACCTTGTCCGCGATCTCCGGGCCCTCGGGGCCACGGAACGCGTACCGGGTGGTCATCCGGCGCCAGCACTCCCACCACTCGACGATCTCGTCACCGGCGAGCACCTCGCGCACGGCATCGTTGATCTCGTCGAGGCTGTCGCCCCAGCCGAAATACTCGACCGTGTCGGAGTGCATCAGCAGGTAGTCGTCGACCCTGGCCAGCACGGGCAGCCCGCGCAGCCACGCGAGGTGCTCGTCGGTGAGCGCCGCCTGGTCGGCGTCCTGGCCGCCGTTGAGCTGCCAGCTGCGCGCGAAGCTGCGCGTGCCGAAGTCGGACGGGACCTCCGTGTCGCCGAACCGGTGCATGCCCAGGGTCAGGATCTCGTGGTTGCCCAGCAGGGCACGCACCGAGCCGCCGGCCGCAGCTGCCTCGTCGCCGAGGCGCATCACCAGGTCCACCACGGCGACGCCGTCCTCGCCCCGGTCGAAGAAGTCGCCGAGGAACCACGTGCGTGCGGTGCCCCCGCACCACGAATCTTCGTCGTCGACCAGGCCGGCCGCGCGTAGCGCCGCGACCAGTTCGGCGTGATGGCCGTGCACGTCACCGATCACGTAGGCCGGTGCCGTCGGCGTCCCCGACTCCTCCACACCATGACGATAGGCGCCCCGCACGAGGCCGCACCCCTTGACCCAGCCCAATGAAACAAGCCTCCGTTTTGCCGGTTTCGGCGACCCTCACCCGACCGCTGGATTGACACTCCGAGCATTTTGACTGCTACTATCAGTTTGGTGTTTCACTCTAACGTCGTTAACTGTCAACACCAGGGGGCACCACCATGACGAAGATGTCGGCCGGAGTCGACCTGCCCGAGTTCCCCATGACGCGCAGCGCGCCGTTCGACCCGCCGCCCGAGTACGCCCAACTCCGCACCGAGACGCCGGTGACCAGGGCCGTGATGCCGACCGGCCAACCGGTTTGGCTGATCAGCGGGCACGAGAACGTGCGGCAGATCCTGGCCGACCCTCGGGTCAGCTCCGACCGCTCTCAGCCGGGATTCCCGACGATCGTGCGGGTCAGCCCGGAACAGCTGCGCAAGTCCATGTCGTTCGGCCGGTCGCTGATCGGCAGCGACCCGCCGGAGCACACCGCGCAGCGGCGCATGCTGATCACCGAGTTCACGGTGCGGCGCGTGCAGGCCATGCGGCCGAGGATCGAGCAGATCGTCAACGAGCGCATCGACGCGATGCTCGACGGCGACCGGCCGACCGACCTGGTCAAGGCGCTTGCCCTGCCGGTGCCGTCGCTGGTGATCTGCGAACTGCTCGGCGTGCCCTACGCCGACCGCGATTTCTTCCAGGACCGCACGAAGCTGTTGCTGCGCCGTGGATCCAGCCAGGCCGAACGGGAGGCCGCCAGCAACGAGTTGACGGACTACTTCGACCGGCTGATCACCACCAAGGCTGCCGCTCCCGGGGACGACCTGCTCGGCAGGCTGATCGAGCGCAACCGCGAGACCGAGGTGTTCAGCCACGAACTGCTGGTCGGCCTGGCGACACTGTTGTTGATCGCTGGCCACGAGACCACGGCCAACGTGATCGCGCTGGGCACGCTGGCGCTGCTGGAGCACCCCGACCAGTTGGCGGCACTGACCGCCGATCCGGAACTGGTACCGGCCGCGGTAGAAGAGATGTTGCGCTACCTGAACATCGTCGAGGCCGGGTTCCGGGTGGCCACTGCGGACATCGAGATCGCCGGCACGGTGATCCGCGCGGGCGAGGGACTCGTCGCGCTGGCGGCTTCTGCCAACCGGGACGACAGCGCGTTCGGCCATTCGGGTGTATTCGACGTCGCGCGCGGTGCACGGCACCACGTCGCCTTCGGATATGGGATTCATCAGTGCCTCGGCCAAAATCTGGCCCGGATGGAGCTGGATGTGGTGTTCCGCAACCTGTTCCGCCGGATGCCCGGTCTCCACCTGGCGATTCCCGTTGCCGACCTGCCGTTCAAGGCCGATTCGTTCGTCTACGGCGTCCACGAACTGCCGGTCACCTGGTGAGCGGAAGGGTGATTTTGATCGGCGTGATCACCGACCGTTAGGCCGGCCCGCATGTGCACACTGTTGCCAAGTCGTCGATCAGTCCGAATGAGACAGTCGTTCACCAGGCGGAATCCTCGAACGGAGCCGCGGCGTGCACGACTGTTCCACCGTGGCAACAGGCGTTGTGGATTAACACTTTCGTCTGGTTCGGCGGATCTTCCCTAGCACCAAACCTCCGCGAACCGGCACCATCGCGATCATGGAAACCATTGGAATCGCGGTGGTGCTGCTCGCCGTGGCGGTCGGCCTGCTCTACGCCATGTCGTTTGGCTTGGTGGTGCTGTTCGAGCACCTACAGCGCTCCTACCGCCGACGACGGGCGCTGATCCCGCTGACCCGTCGACTGCACGAACTGCTTGCCGAGGCAGGACATCCGCCGGTCGTCCGCCACAGCGGCGGACGCCACCGCCGACGGCCCGACAGCCACCGACACCGCCGCACACCCGAGGACCGACCCCACCACTACGACGACACCATCACCGGCGAACTCCCCGCGTACGAGCCGGAGTTCCCGCCCTACGAACCGGAATACCCAACGCACGACCCGGACTTCCCACCGTATGAAGCAGAACCGCCCGCGCCCGCAGGCGACCGATGGGCATACCGATGAAGACCTCAGTCGCCGAAAGGCTGGCAACTGTTCAGACCGCCTGGCGGTGGGTGAAGGAGGGCAAGATGCCCGTGCCCGTCCGTCAGGCGGCCTCCGGAACGTGGATCGTGGACGAAGAATCTCGTGCCCAGGGCCGCGTTGTGGCGTACTGCCGAGTATCGTCCGCTGACCAGAAGAACGACCTCAACCGACAGGTCGCCCGCGTGGCAACCGAAGCGTCCGGGTGAGGCTTGGCCGCGGGCGAGGTCGTGACGGAGATCGGGTCCGGACTCAACGGGAAGCGGCGCAAGCTGCACCGGTACTGTCCGATCCGACCGCGGCCCTGATCTTCGTGGAGCATCGGGACCGGCTGGCCCGGTTCGGTGTCGTCGCGGTGGTGACCGGCGAGGCCGCCGAGTGAAGAAGTTCCAGGCGCGGCCTGGTTTCGTGGCGCAGGCGTATCGCGTCGTGGTGGCAGCGCCAGGCCGAGGAAACGTGCGGCATCCCTGATGCAGAGCTGACGGAGTGGCGGCCGTGGTCGCTGCCCGCTTTGCGAAAGGCGTTCAACGAGGCCAAGCACACCGACCCGCGCCTTCGCGATTGGTGGTCGGAGAACTCGAAGGAGGCGTACTCCACCGGTCTTGCGAACGCCGCTTCGGCGTTCGATAACTACGCGAAGTCCAAGCAGAGCAGGCGGGCCGGTAAACGGGTGGGGATGCCCCGGCGGAAGTCGAAGCACAAGGCCCGGCTGGCGTGCCGGTTCACCACCGGAACGATCCGCGCCGAGCCCGACCGGCGGCATGTGACGCTGCCCCGCCTAGGGACGATCCGCACCCATGAACCCACCCGCAAGCTTGAGCGGCGCATCAGCAACGGCACTGCCCGCATCCTCTCCGCCACCGTGCGGCATGAGCGGGGAAACTGGCTCGTGTCCTTTCAGGTCGAAGTGCAACCTGCGCGCTGACGCGCTGCACAAGCTCACCACCAGGCTCACCGCCGAGTACGGCACCGTCGTGATCGAAGACCTCAACGTCGCCGGGATGCTCCGCAACCGCCGATTGGCCCGCAAGATCGCTGATGCCGGGTTCGGGGAGATCCGACGCCAGATCACCTACAAGACCAGTTGGAACGACAGCCGCACCGTCGCAAACCGTTGGTATCCATCGTCTAAGACCTGCTCGAAGTGCAAGGTAGTGAAAGCCAAGCTGCCGCTGCATGTCCGAGTCTTTACCTGCGACGCCTGCGGTTTGGTCATGGACCGGACGAGAACGCGGCCCGCAACCTCGCCGCCCTTGCAGCGGCCTGCACCACTGGTACCGGAGTGGCCGGAGACCAGGGCGCGCAAGCGCCGAAACCTCGTGGAGCCGACCAGAAGACCCACGCCACCCGCCGCGGCCGCAAGGCCACGGCGGGGCGGGCAGGTGGCACAAACCTGCCGCACCAGCAGCAGAAAGAAGCGAGAGACCGTCGTCAAGCCGAAGCTCTCACGCTTTGGTGATGTCACGGACCATCCCGTCCAAAAGGTCGGGATTGCTGATACCTGACTATGGAATCAGCAACGGGTTCTCCACCCGCTCGATCAGGTCCGCGATCGAACCCATCACCTTGGACGGCCGGTACGGGAACCGTTCCGCCGTACCGGCGTCCGAGATACCGGACAGCACCAGGATCGTGCGCAGGCCCGCTTCCAGCCCGGACCGGACATCGGTGTCCATCCGGTCGCCGATCATCACCGTCGACTCGGAGTGCGCGCCAAGGGCACGCAGGGCCGACCGCATCATCAACGGATTCGGCTTGCCCACGTAGTATGCCTGTTTGCCGGTGGCCCGCTCGATCAACGCGGCCACCGCGCCGGTCGCCGGCAACACGCCCTCACGGCTCGGCCCGGTCTCGTCCGGATTGGTCGCGATGAACCGGGCGCCACCCTCGACCAGCCGGATCGCCTTGGTAATCGACTCGAAGCTGTAGGTCCGTGTCTCACCGAGCACCACGTAGTCCGGGTCGCTGTCGGTGAGCACGTAACCGATCTCGTGCAACGCGGTCGTCACACCGGCCTCGCCGATCACGTACGCCGAGCCGCCAGGGCGTTGCGAGTCAAGGAACTTCGCGGTGGCCAGGGCCGAAGTCCAGATCGACCCCTCCGGAATATCGAGTCCCGTCCGGCGCAGCCGTGCCTGCAGATCGCGGGCGGTGTAGATGGAGTTGTTGGTGAGCACTAGAAACGGAATCTCATGCGAACGGAGTTCGGCAAGGAACTTGTCCGCGCCGGGGATCAGGTGATCCTCATGTACGAGGACACCGTCCATGTCCATTAGGTAACTCCACCGTGTGGGCTGCTCATCGGCCATGGCGCTATCGTCCCCGTCCCGTCGGTGCTCGGCCACACCGTGACCGCTTCCGGGGGTAGTGACACTCGGCACGGCTGGCCCGGTTCCGGGGCCGGGCCGGCCGGGGTGGTCACGGTCAGTTCGCCGCCGCCGGTTAGTTCGATCACCAGTTCCACCACTGGGCCGATGTGGATGGCGTCCAGCACGGTGCCGGGGTGACCGTTGGGGTCGGTGAGGTCGATTTCCTCCGGACGGATGCACCACGTGACGTGGGTGCCGGGCGGGCCGGGTGAGTCGGTCAGTGTGATGCGTAGCTCACCGGCGCGCAGCACGCCGGTCGACTCGATCACGCCGGGGCCCAGGTTGCGGATGCCGAGCAGGCTGGCGGCCTTCGGTGACGCGGGATGCGCCAGGACATGGCGGGTCGGGCCGGCCTGGAGGACTCGGCCGTCCACGAGCAGGACCAGTTCGTCGGACAGTAGCGCCGCCTCTTGCGGGTCGTGTGTGACCAGCACGGTGGTCAGGGCCGTTTCCCGTTGCATGGCGCGCAGGACTCGGCGTAGTTCGTCGCGGACCGGGGCGTCCAGGCCGGTGAACGGCTCGTCGGCGAGTAGCAGGGCGGGTCGGCGGACGAGGGCTCGTGCCATGGCGACTCGGCGGCCCTGGCCGCCGGAGAGTTGGTCGGGGTAGCGGTCGGCGAGGCCGTCGAGTTTCAGGCGGGCCAGCCAGTACGCGCCGAGGCCGGGGTCGGCGCCGACGCCGAACGTGATCTGTTGCCAGACGCGCAAATGCGGCACGAGCGTGGAGTCCTGCGGCAGGTAGCCGACCCCACGGCGTTCGGCCGGCAGTCCGAGCACGTCCTGGCCGTCCAAGCGGACGTGCCCGGACTCGGCCGGCAGCAGTCCGGCCAGCATTCGCAGGGTGGCGGACTTGCCGGCGCCGGACGGGCCCAGGATGGCCAGGTGCCGGCCGGTGCCGGCGTGCGCCACGTCGACGGTGAACTCGCCGAGCCGGGCGCGCAGCCGGAAGTCCAACCGCGGGCTGGTCGCGGCGGTCGGCGCGACCGGTTCGGGTAGCGGCCGGCTCGGGCCGCGCCGCGGACGCCGGCCGGGCCAGCGGTCAGCCAGCAGCAACACGACCAGCGCGGCGACCAGCGTGACCGCGACCGGTAACACTGTGCTGTCCAGGCCGGTGCTGCCGAACTGGACGTAGACGAACACCGGCAGCGAGTACGGGTGGTAGGCCAGCACGACGGTGGCGCCGAACTCGCCGAACGCGCGTAGCCAGGCCAACAGCATCCCGGCCCTGATGCCGCCGAACGCGGCCGGGAACGCCACCCGCAGCGCCCTGGACAGCGGGCCGTGGCCGAGCGTGGCCGCGACGTCGGACAGCGCGGGGTCGACGGCGGCGAACGCGGCCCGCGCGGACACCACGAGAAACGGTGCGGCCACGAAGATCTGGGCCAGCACGATGCCGGTCAGGTCGTCGGTCAGCGCGCCGTTGAACAACCGGCCGACGGGGCCGTACGGGCCGACGAGATAGATCAGCAGGATGCCGCTGATCAGCGGCGGCAGCGCCAGCGGCAACTGCACGAGCACGCCGATCACACCGGACAGCCGGCGGTTGGACTGCGCCAGCAGGTAACCCAGCGGTACGCCGAGGACGGTGATCACGGCGGTCGAGATGGTCGCGGTGAGCACCGACACCCACAGCGCGTCGCCGACGCCGGGCGCGGCCAGCGCGGCCGGGTTCGTGCCGGGGATCCGGAGCACGAACGCGACCAGCGGCACCACCAGGTACAGCACCAGCAACGCGGCCAGCCACGGGAACGGGCCACCCAACAAGCGACCACTCAGCAGGCCGGCGCCTGGCCGGCGCCGGCCTGGTGCCATGCCTACTTCACGCCCAACAATGGTCCGTCCAAAGCGGACGGTACGTCGGCCTTGGTGCCGGTCACCGTGACCGGTTGCAGCTTCAGGCCGTGCTTCTTCATGAAGTCGACGCCGGCCGGGCTGAACAGGTAGCGGACGAACGCGACGCCACCCGCTGTGTTGGGCGCGTTGTTCAGCACCGACACCGTGTAGGTGGCCTTGAGCTTGATCGCGCTGCCCAGACTGACCGTCGGGATGTTCAGCTCGGTGGACTCACTGGAGTAGAAGAAGCCGGCGTCCAGCTGCCCGGCCTGCAGGCGCCCGACGAGCTGTTCCTCGGGGAACACCTGCACCGCGCTGGTGGGCAGGCCCTCCGTGGTCAGCGCCTGCGCGGCCAGCTTGCCCTTGGGGTCGAGCTTCGGGTCGGTGCTGCCCATCTTGAAGCCGCTCTCGGTGATCACCTGCTGCCACGGCTTGCTCTTGAGGTCCGCGACGAACTTGCTGTTCGGGTTGTAGCCGATCAGCAGCGGCGCGGTGCCGAACGTGGCGTACCAGGTCTCCCAGCCGCCGTTGGCCGTGCCCATCAGGCCCGTGTTCGCGTCGGTGCTGGCGCTGATGAACACGTCGGCCTGCTTGACCTTGCCCTTGATCTCGGTGACGAGCTGGGTCGAGCCGGCGCCGGTGCCCTCGTACTGCGCGCCGGTCGCGGTGGCGAAGGCGGGGCCGACGTCGTGCTCCATCATGTTGGCCAGCGAACCGGCGTAGAGGACCTGCACCTTGCCGCTGGCGGTGATCGACGCGGTGGTCGGCGTGGCGGCCGTGGTGCCGCCGGCACCCGAACCACTGTTGCCACTACCGCAGCCGGCGAGCAGTAACGCGCCCGCGGCCAGACCGACGACCAGTTTCCTCACGAGCGTCCTCCTGGGGTCTCCACCACTACATGGGTGGACTTGACGACGGCGACGGCCAACACGCCGGGTGTGAGGCCAAGTTCCCGGACGGCCTCGGCGCTCATCAGCGAGACCACCCGGTGCGGACCGCACTGCAACTCGACCTGGGCCATGACCTTGTCGGCGGTCACCTCGGTGACCAGCCCGACAAACTGGTTGCGCGCCGAGCGGCCGACATCGGACGGATCGGCG
>WNGR01002211.1_pt1 | contig 23307 bp, 17 predicted proteins | sample 5407581 | NCBI WGS metagenome assembly WNGR01 (sample SAMN13153383, study PRJNA577476) | soil metagenome | isolation source: 80 cm soil or saprolite under Garry oak tree replicate 2 | place: USA:California | collected 2016-06-15
GGCGGGGAGGTGAGCGCGGGGGCGGGCGGGGAGGTGACCGCGGGGGCGGGCGGGGAGGTGAGCGCGGAGGCGGGCGGTCAGGGACCGGGTGATGCCGGCCAGGCCGTCGGGGTCGGCCAGCAGGACCACGGTGAGCAGCACGCCCTCGACGATGAGGATGTTGACGCTGACCTAGCTGCTGGCGCCGGACAGGTACTGGATGGCTACCGCCCCGGCCACCGCGCCCAGCACGCTGCGCCGGCCGCCGACGAAGAGCATCATCAGCAGGGCGAGCTCGGCGGTCGGGCTGGCCAGCGTGGCCGGCACGAACAGCTGGGTGCCGGCGTAGACCGCGCCGCCGAGCGCGGCGAACACCGAGCCGAGCACGAACAGCTCCAGCCGGCGGCGCGGGGTGCGGACCCCCATGGCGGCCGCGGTCGGCTCGTCCACGCCGAGCACGTACAGCTCGAGCCCGATGTCGGAGGACAGGATCCGCGACGCGGCCAGCACCACCAGGCCGAGGACGGCCACGGTGATCAGGCCGTTGCCGACGGCGATGGACTGGGTGGACGACCCCGGCCACAGGCTGCCGGTCAGCGGCGCGCCGACCGAACCGCCCAGGTAGCCAGCCGAGCTGACGTAGCCGACGGCGATCAGCGGCAGCATCAGCGTGGCCACCGCGAGGGCCAGCCCGGAGGCGCGGGTGACGACCGAGCCGAGCAGCAGCGCGGCCAGCCCGCTGGCCGCCATCACGACCGGCGTGGCCAGCAGCGACGGCAGGCCGTAGTGCGTGTTCAGCATGGCCACGCCGTAGGCGCCGAAGCCCATGAACACGCACTGGCTGAACACGATCTGCTGGCTGAAGCCGATCTGCACCGCCATCCCGGCGGTGACGATGCCGTAGCACAGCGCCAGGACGAAGACCGACCCGACGTACTGCTGGCCGAACACCACCACGACCACGACGCCGGCGACGACCACGAGCCCGGCCAGGCGCAGGGACCTCATCCGCTCACCGCCGAGCCGAACCCCAGCGCGCGCGGCCAGGCCAGCACGAGCGCGGCGAGGATCGCGTACAGCACGGTGTCGCCGTACTCGGCGCTCACGTACCCGCCGAGCAGCGCCTCGGTGATGCCGATGGCCAGTCCGGCCAGCAGCGCCCGGCCCGGCTGGCGGAACCCGCCGTAGGCGGCGGCGATGAACCCGGTCAGCGAGATCGTGGCGCCGGACAGGTAGGTGTAGCCGGTGATCGGCGACTCCACGATGCCGAACACCGCGGCCAGCACCGCGGTGCCGGTGAAGATGATCCGCCGGTACCGCCGGGTGTCGATGCCCGCGATCCGCGCGCCGAGCGGGTTCTCCCCGCACGCCTGGATCGCCTTGCCGCCCAGGGTGCGGGAGATGTACAGCCAGAACATCGAGCCGCAGATGACCGCGCAGGCCAGCACCAGGATGCCGGCCCGCTCGACGTGCAGGCTGGAGAGCACGGTGAGTGATCTCCCGCTCCATAGCGCCGGCGCGGCGTGCACGTCGGTGCCGAACAGCACCCGGGCCACGCCGTCGATGAAGAACGACAGCGCGAACGTGAAGAAGAACGTGACGACGATGCCCTCCTGCGCGCTGCGGCCCTCGGTGGCTAGCCGCAGCACCACCCGGTCGTAGACGTAGCCGAACGCGGCCACCGTGACCAGCGTGACGGCGATCGCCGCGGGCAGCGGCCAGTTCCTGACCCGCACCAGGTCGTCGACCCCGAGCGCGCCGAGCATGGCGAAGTCGCCGACGGCGAGGTTGAGGATGTTGCTGACCCGGTACCAGACCGACACGCAGACCGCGAAGACGGCGTAGATCGACCCGGTGACCAGCCCGGCGATGACCAGGTTGCCGAATTTCACGAGGTACTCGCCACGCCGTTGCGCACCTCGACCCGCCGGTCGCAAATGGTCAGCGCGCGCTTCGGCGCCTCCTCGACCACGACGAGCGTGGTCCCGGCCTGGTGGATCCGGGCCAGCGCGTCGTACACCCGCCGGGCGACCGCCTCGGCGAGCCCGAGGCAGGGCTCGTCCACGGCGAGGATCTTCGGGTCGCTGGCCAGCCCCCGCATGATCGCGACCATCTGCTGCTGGCCGCCGGACAGGGTGCCGGCCGCCTGATTCAGGTGCGGACCGATCTCCGGGAAGAGCTCAAGAGCCAGGCCGAACGGGCCGGAGGCGCGTGCCCTACGCAGGCTGGACGTCCAGCAGTAGCAGCCGAGCACGATGTTGTCCGCGGCGGACAGGCCCGGGTAGAGCTGGCGTCGCTCGGGCACCAGCGTCAGCCCGTGCCTGGCCGCCCACCGGACGTCGCCGCTGGGCGCGGGCGCGCCGAAGATCCGCACGTCGCCGCGGCGGCGGACCAGGCCGGCCAGGCCCATCAGGATGCTGGACTTGCCGTTGCCGTTCGGGCCGGTGATGGCGCAGGCCTCGCCCGGCGCGACGCTGAACGTCGCGTCGTGCACCGCGGTCACGTCGCCGTACGCGACCGACATGCCGGTGACGGCCAGGGCAGGCGCTTCGCCGGTGCTGGGCCCGGTCACGGGGCTGGGCCTGGTCACGGGGCTGGCTCTCGCAGCACGGCGCCCTCCGGGAGCGGGCGGACCAGGCGCTGGTAGATGGACAGCCAGCCCCGCTCCTCGGCGGGGGCGGGCGCCTGCAGGACGGCGCGGCGGCGGTCGAGTTCCTCGCCCGGCACGTCCAGGTCGGCGGTGCGGCCGGGCACGTCGACGCGGATCGGGTCGCCGTCGCGGACCAGCGCGAGCGGGCCGCCGCGGGCCGCCTCCGGGGAGATCTCGCCGACCACGATGCCTTTGTTGACCAGGCCGGACAGCTGTCCGTCGGTGACCACGGCAACCTGGCCGGTCAGGCCCGCGCCGTCGAGGGCGAAGACGAGCTGGGACGCCATGCCCATGCCCGGCGACCCGGTCGGGCCCTGGCCGCGCAGCACCACCACCTGGCCGGCGCTGACCCTTCCTGCGCGGACCGCCGCCAGCGCCTCAGCCGGCGAGTCGAACACCGCGGCCGGGCCGGCGAAGTCGAGCCGGCGGTCGTCGGCCACGGCCAGCTTGACGATCCCGCCGTCCGGGGCCAGGCTGCCGCGGATCAGCACGATCGTCGGCCGGTGCCCGAGGGCGCGCTCCGGCGGCCGGATGACCTCGGGGTCGGCCACCGTGACGCCGGCCAGGTTCTGCCGGAGCGTGCGGCCGGTGACGGTCAGCGCGCCGCCGTCCAGCAGCGGCTCCAGCTGCTTCAGCACCGCGCGGGCTCCCCCGGCGTCCTCGAACGCCTCGATCGGCACCTCGCCGTTGGGCCGGACCGCGGCCAGCAGCGGCACCCGGCCGGCCAGCTCCTCGAACATCCGGTACACGTCGGCGCCGCATTCGGCCTCGGCCGCGACCGCCTGCAGGTGCTTGACCGAGTTGATCGAGCCGCTCACGGCCAGGACCGCGGTGACCGCGTTGGCGAACGCCCCCGGGGTGAGGATGTCCCGCGGCCGCAGGTCCTCGGCCGTCATCGCGACGATGCGGCGCGCGGCCTGCTCGACCGCCCGCCACATCGGCTCGCTGTTGGCCCGGACCGGGGTCGTGCCGGGCAGCGCCATGCCGAGCGCCTCGCAGGCCAGGTGCATCGTATTGGCCGTGCCCAGGCCCGCGCAGACGCCCGGCCCGAGCACCGCGTGCTCGCTCATCTCGGTCAGCTCGGCCACGGTGAGCTGGCTGCTGGCCACGTGCCCGGCGGCCAGGAACACGTCCTCGATGTCGCAGGGCCGGCCCCGGTAGGTCCCGCTCGGCTGGTAGCCGCAGGCCACGATGACCGAGGGGATGTTCAGCCGGGCCGCGGCCATCAGCTGGCCGGGCGCGGTCTTGTCGCAGGAGGCCAGGCAGAGCATGCCGTCCAGGAGCGCGCCCTCCACCGCGACCTCGATGTCGTTGGTGATCAGGTCCCGGGCGGACAGGATGTACCCGCCGCGGTGCCCGGCGCTGGTGATGAAGTCGCTCGGCGCCGCGGTGCGCACCTCGAAGGCCACCCCGCCGGCCTGCTCGACGGCCCGCTTGGCCCGGCGGGCGATCTCGTCCAGGTGGCTGAAGCAGATGGCCAGCTGCGAGGAGGAGTTCACGATCGCGATCTTGGGCTTGACCATGTCCTCGTCGGTGAGCCCCAGCGCCCGCCACTGCGCGCGCCTGGTCGCCCAGCGGGAGGTCCCCGGCTCGAAGTTGCTGCGCAGCGGCATGCGGCTAGATCCTCTCGGCGGCGGTCGGGGGGTCCGGGGGTCCGCCCCCGGGCGGGCAGAGCACCTCGATGAGGCCGTGGGTGGCGTCGACGCGGACCCAGTCGCCAGTGCGGATCAGCTGGCAGGGGTCGCCGTCCAGGTCGGTGACGGCGGGCACCCGGGTGACGACGGCGCCGAGCGCCGACTTGGTGCTGATCCGGGTGATGATCATGGCGGCCGGCGCCGTCCCGAGCAGCCGGGTGCTCTGGAAGAACCCGGACCATCCTGACGACCCCTTGGCGCTGGGAAACACCAGCACCTTGCCGGTGAAACCCACCCCGTTCAGCACATGCCTGGGCTCGATGATCCGGCCCGCGGCGGGGTCGATCCCGCCCCAGCCGGAGATCGGCTCGGGCGAGACCAGCGCCTCCCCCTCGGCGTAGCCGGGCACCACGGTCCGGCCGTGCAGGCTGATCACCGGAGTTCCCCGTGTTCGGGAGAGCCGCGCCAGCGGCCGGTGACGGCGGCGTCGACGCAGTCCTCCAGGGTGCCGAACCAGGCCTCGATGCCCAAGATGGCGGGCAGGTAGTGCGCCTGCTTGGCCGAATCGGTGGCGAAGACCCTGGTCCCCTCCGGCGCGACCCGGGACATGGCCGGGCAGGAGTCGCCCAGCAGCGCGCCGCCGGCCCGCTCGATCACCGCGGTGTACCCGCTGCGGTCGGCCACGTCCTTGAGCGCCCGCGGCAGCATCAGCCACAGCTCGGTGCCGGGGTGCAGGCGCCGTCCGTCCAGCGCGGCGGCGGCCCGGCGAACCTGGTCCGCCGAGGCGTGCGGGCAGCCGAGGAGGACGAAGTCCACGTCCGTTCGGGTGCCCTGGGAGTTGAGTGTCTCGTACACGGCCCGCCGCTCGGCCGGCCCGTAGACGGCCGGCTCGGGCGGCCGCGCGCCCCCGAACGCGGCCGCCAGCGTAGGGGCCTCGGGCGTGACCCCGGGGAGGTGGTAGAGCTCGACGCCGCCGGAGGTGGCCGCGGCCGCGCCGAAGTGCTTCAGGTCCACCAGGTCGGGCCGGCCGAGGGTGCCGGCGACGACCGGGTGCTCCTCGCCGGCCACGCCGCCGGCGAAGTAGCCGAGCATGCCCCAGTCCAGGAAGCTGTCCACCGGCGTGCGCACGTCGATCAGGTGCGTGCCGTACCGGTTCTCGTCCCTGTGGTTGCCCCAGCAGGGGATCTTCCCGGTCAGCGAGGCGGCGCCGGCCGACGCGGTGCCCTCGCAGTTGGTCCGGGCGCCGAGGACGGAGTTCGCGTAGACCACCGCCGAGGACTCCATCCAGGCGCAGTGCTCGCCGCGGACCGGGATGTTGCCGACCTGGTAGGGGGTGCAGGTGGCGAGGATGTTCACGCCGCGGCGGCCGTAGAAGGCCTCGGCGTCTTCCTGCAGCCCGATGCGGTGCTCCGGGTAGGGGACGATCCCGCGGGCGTCCGCGCCGAAGCCGTGCTGCAGCTGGCAGGTCGGCACCCGCATGGCGGGCACCTCGATGTCCGTGTCGCAGTCCAGGTTGATGACTGCGAACGCGCGGTCCCAGCCGCCCTCGCGGACCAGCCGTTCCTTCACCGGGGACGGCTGGGTCATGGTGCCGGCGACGTTGCGCACGTCGCACAGCCGGTCGCAGGCCAGCGCGTCGCCGTAGCGGATGAGCAGGTCCATCGCGGCGGCGGTGGCGGCGCCCTCGGCGCCGTCGCGCATCCGCTTCTCCTCCTCGGTGAGGATCATGACGTTTCGGCCAGGTTCGCGGCCAGCCGCTCGCGCAGCCGGCCCAGGTCGACGTCGTGCACGCTGCCGTCGCCGGCCAGGTCCAGGGCATGCGCCGCGGCGGCGCCCATCGCGGCGCACGGGCCCATCACCCGGACGCTGGACAGCGCGGCGGCGTCCCCGTCGACGCAGCGCCCGGCCGCCACCAGGTTGTCCGCGCCGGGCGGGGTCATCGCGCGCAGCGGCACGTAATGCACGTGGTCCGGGCCGAACATCTCCCACACGTAGCCGTCGGCCCGGTCGTGCAGCTCGATCGGCCAGGCCGTTCGGGCCACCGCGTCCTCGAACCGGGTCCCGGCCCTGACCTCCTCGGTGGTCAGCTGGTGGCGGCCCTTGATCCAGCGGGTCTGCCGCCGCCCCGGGTAGCCGTAGGCGCGCACCCGGGCCTCGCCGAACGCCTTGGGGAACTCGGCTTTGAGCAGCGCGATCGCCGTGTCGGCCTGGTCCCGCCCGTCGAACTGGGCGCGGGAGGCCCCGACCGGGTCCAGCGGCGCCTCGATATGGGTCACGTTCAGCACCGCGGTGCCCTGGCCGGGGAAGAAGAAGGCCAGCCCGCCGCGGCGGAGCAGCCCGTGCTCCTCTCCCCGGGCGGCCAGCATCGCGTCGATCTCGCCCGGGTCCGGCTTGTGGCTCTCGTCCACGTGCTCGACGATGACCTGCTGGGAACCGTAGATGGGCCGTTCCGGCTGCCAGCACGGGAGCCCGGCCTGCCAGGTCAGCGCGGCGTCGCCGCTGGCGTCGACGAAGCCCTCGGCCCTGATCGTCACGTTGCCGTAGCGGGAGGCCAGCTCGATGACGCCGACGCGGCCGTCGTCGAGATCCGCTTTCTGCAGCACGGTGCCGAGCACGGTCCTGACGCCGAGGCTCCTGATGGTCCGCTCCAGCCAGCGGCCGAGCGCCACCTCGTTGTAGTAGACGGTCGTCGTGTGGCCGCGCTGGAAATGCAGGTTCCCGGACGGGCCGAGGTCGCGGAAAATGTCGTCGAAAATCCCGTGGGTGAGCTGGCGGTAGGCCGGGGCGTTGCCGAACACGCCGCAGAACAAACCGATCAGGGAATGCACCATCTGGCCGCCGATGAGCGGCAGCGAGTCCACGAGCACCACGTCCCTGCGCAGCCGGGCGGACTCGATCGCCGCCGAGAGCCCCGCGATCCCGGCGCCGACCACGCACACGTCGGCGCGGATCTCGTGGGCGCCTTCGGCGGCCGGCCGCCTCACCTCGGCCAGCCTGAGCTCGGTCAGGGCATGCGGCATCAACGCTCCGGCTTTTACGGGTGCGTAGCCTTGCGGAAAGGCGCGGGTAACAAATCCTTCTTGCCCGGTACGCTAAATTCGCCCGGTCCCGCTGGCAAACAAATGAATTGTCTGCCCGGCATAAACGCGGTTTATACCCGCCGGGAACTGGGCCCGTTCCAGCGTCGCTTCAGCGCCGCGTCAGCGGCCTGGCGGATAGTGAACGGGTGAGTACACGCGCAGTCGTCCTGATCGTGGTGTTCGCCACCGTGGGGGTCTTTGTCGGCGTGGCCCTGGTCGCCCTGCTCGTGGCCGCCTGACCCGCTTCCGCCCCGCAGATCCCGCAGCTCGGGTAACCGCCAACCCCGGGGCCGGGGCGGCCGGCAGCGTGGCCGGCCGCCCCGGCAGTTCCCCGCCGGACGGTCACAGGCGGCGGGCGGTCTCCACGATGAGGCGGCGCAGCCAGGCGTGGCCGGTGTCGTCCTCGTGCTGACGGTGCCACCACAGCGCCTCGGCGATGGGCTCGGGCTGGCCCGGGCATTCGAGCACCCGCAGGTCCATCCGGTCAGCGAGCCGGGCGGCCAGCCGTTCCTGCATCAGCGCGATCCGGTCCGTGCCGGCCACGAAATGCGGCACGGCCAGGTAGCTCTCCACCCGCACCGCGATCCGGGGGCGGATGTCGAGCAGCGCGAGCTGGTGCATGATCGGGGCCGCCGACGGGTTGGGCGAGCTGCGGTAGTAGGGCGCCACCCAGGGCAGCCGGGCTAGGTCCTCCAGCCGCAGCCGCCCCGCGTCGAGCGCCGGGTTGCGCGCGTCCACCAGGCAGACCCATCGGTCCCTGAACAGCTCGGCCGAGCGGGTGTCCGGCAGGGCGAAGCCGTGCGTGGGCGGCGCGACCATCCCGTCGATGAACCGGATGCCGTCGGCGTACTCGGCGGACAGGGACTCCCGGACGAGCCGGATGTGCAGCCGGGCCCGCGGCGCGGCCCGCGCGATGACCTGGGACAGGGCCTCCCCCATGACCACGATCGTGTAGTCGGCCATGACCAGGGTGAATTCGCGCTCCGAGGTGGCCGGGTCGAAATCCGCGCTGGCCGCGAACAGCCGCTCCGCGGCGGCGCAGACCGCGTCCACCTGCCCGGCCAGCTGGGCCCCCAGCGCGGTCAGGGCGTACTCGCCCCGGTCCCTGACCAGCAGCTCGTCCGCGAAGTGCCGGCGCAGCCTGGCCAGCGCGGCGCTGGCCGCGGGCTGGGTCACGCCGAGCCGCTCGGCGGCGCGCGTCACGCTCCGCTCGCGCAGCAGCTCGCGCAGCGCCACGAGCAGGTTCAGGTCGAGATTGGCCAGGTGAGCGACGGGACGCGGCATGGTGCCCCCATCTAACGACGACGGCGCCCCCGTGGCAAGATTCCGGCATGTACCGTGGCGTGCTGTCATCGGCGCTGGCCTCGCACTGGCGGCGGGAGGTGCTGCGCACCAGCTTGTGGTTCGTGCCGGCCATCGAGGTGGCGGCCGCGGTCGTGCTGTTCGCCGGCACGCTGGCCGCGGACCGGGCCGCCTACCACGGCGACTTCGCGCTGCCGGGCTGGGTGATCGGCGGCAGCGCCGACGCGGCCCGGCAGATCCTCACCGCGATCGCCGCCGCCATCATCACCGTGGTCGGCGTGGTCTTCTCCATCATCCTGGTCACCCTGACGCTGGCGTCGACTCAGTTCGGGCCGCGGATGCTGCGCAACTTCATCCGGGACCGCAGCACCCAGCTGACCCTCGGCACGTTCGTCGCCACGTTCGTGTACGCGGTGCTGGTGCTGGCCTCGATCGGGGTGGGATCGCACGGGGACTTCGTGCCGCACATCAGCGTGACGGCCACGCTCGGGCTGATGGTCGCCGACCTGGGCGTGCTCATCTACTTCATCCACCACACCGCCATCTCGATCCAGCTGCCCCAGGTGATCGCCGGCATCGCCGCCGACCTGGCCGAGGCGATCAGGGAGCAGGGCAGCGGAAACCCCGATCCGCACCTCAAGGCGGGCCCGGCCGCGGTGGAGCTGGTGGCCCGGGCCGAGGCGGACGGCGCCGTGCTGCGCGCGCCGGTCAGCGGGTACGTGCAGTTCATCAAGCACCAGAGCCTGGTCCGGCTGGCCACCGAGGCGGACGCGGTGATCAACCTGGAGCACCGGCCCGGGCACTTCGTCGTGCGCGGGCACCGGTTCGCGTCGGTCTGGCCGCCGGAGGCGGCGCCGCTGGTCCGCCAGGCGCTGGGCCGCGCGCACGTCGTCGGCCCGCACCGGACCCTGAGCCAGGACGTGTCGTTCGGCATCGACCAGCTGGTGGAGATCGCGCTGCGCGCGCTCTCCTCGGCGATCAACGACACGTTCACCGTCCTGACCTGCATCGACTGGCTCGGGGAGAACCTCTGCAAGATCGTGACCCAGTGGCATCCGGCGCGCGTGCACCGGGACGCCCGGGGGTTCATCCGGGTCATCGCGGCCGAGCCGTCCTATGACCGGCTGGTGCAGCGCTCCTTCGAGAAGCTCAGGCAGGCCAGCCTCGGCGACCCGGCCGTGATGATCCGCCTGCTCGACGCGCTGGCCCGGATCATGGCCGAGACCACGAGCGAGGGGCAGCGCCGGGTGCTGCTCGAGCAGGCCGCCATGATCAGCCGGGCGTGCGAGCGCTCGGTGCCCGAGGCTGGCGACCGGGCCGATGTCCAGCGGCGCTACGAGGCCATCCTTACCGTGGAATCGAGGCTGACCGCCAGCGGGCGGAACGCCTGAAAACTATTTGCGGGAATCTTCGCGGCGCTGTCGGAAAGGGCGGCACGCCGTTCGTGGAAGCGGGTGAGGGGACGCCATCGTGGCCCCCGTCGACAATGGGAGGCGATCGTGAAGTACGTGATTCTGCTGCTGAACACCGAGCAGGCCAGGAGCATGACCGAGGCCGAGGGCCAGGCCTGGTACGCCGAGATCGGCGCCTGGTACGAGAAGGGCGGCGGCGGCTCGGGCAAGCTGGTCGAGAGCGGACACCAGCTCGCCCCGCCGGCCACGGCCAAGACCGTCCGCGCCGGCGGCGTCACCGACGGCCCGTTCATGGAGACCAAGGAGGCGCTCGGCGGCTACTCGGTGCTCGAGACCGACACCATCGAGGAGGCCGTCGAAATCGCCAAGACCTGGCCGGGGGTGGACCGCGGCTGGATAACCATCGAGGTCCGGCCCATCGTGGAGATGTGACGGTCCCGGCAGATAGCTGACGGGTGCCGGCAGATAGCTGAGGGGGTAACTGCCGGGCGGTCAGAAGGACAGGCGGCGGGCGAGCAGCTCGCGCTCGGCCGGGTTGCCGGCCAGCGCGAGCGCCCGCTCGCTCGCGTCGCGGGCCTCGTCGTCGCGGCCCAGGCCGGCCAGCAGGCCGGCCCGCAGCGCGTGAAACAGCCGGTACCCGTCCAGTTCGGCGGCCAGCGGCGTGATCTCGGCCAGCGCGGCCTCGGGGCCGATCACGTAGCGGGTGGCCACGGCCCGGTTGAGCAGCACCACCGGCGACGGCGTCAGCGCCTGCAGCCGGTCGTAGAGCAGGCGGATCTGCCCCCAGTCGGTGTGGTCGTAGTCGGGCGCCTCCGCGTGCAGCGCGGCGATGGCCGCCTGCACCTGGTACGGGCCCGGGCCGCGCAGCGCCAGCGCGCGGTCAAGCAGCCCGGTGGCCTCGGCGATCAGCGCCCGGTTCCACCTGGTGCGATCCTGGTCCGCGAGCCGGACGAGGCGCCCCCAGCCGTCGAACCTGGTGGCGGCCCTGGACTCGTGCAGCAGGAGCAGCGCGAGCAGGCCGAGGACCTCGGGCTCGCGCGGCATCAGCCGGTGCAGCAGCCTGGTCAGCGACACCGCCTGGGCGGCCAGGTCCCGGCGGGCGGGCTGCCGGCCCGCGCTGGCCAGGTAGCCCTCGTTGAAGACCAGGTACACCACGGCCAGCACCTCGGCCAGCCGGTCCGCGAGCTGATCGGGGTCGGGGACGCGCATGTCCGCGCGGGCGGCACGCAGCGCCTTGCGCGCCCGCAGCAGCCGCTGGTTCATCGCCGGCTCGGCCGCCAGGAAGGCGGTCGCGATCTCGGCCGTGGTCAGGCCGCAGACGGCGCGCAGGGTGAGCGCGATCTGCGACTCGCGCGGCAGCGCGGGATGGCAGCAGGCGAAGATCATGCCGAGCAGCTCGTCGTCCGCCGCCCCGGCTTCGGGGCACGTGTCGGTGGCGGTCGCCGCCAGCAGGGCCAGTTTCTCCTGGCCGGCCCGGGCCCGGCGGAGCCGGTCGATCGCCTTGCGGCGGGCCGTGGTGGCCAGCCAGCCGCCCGGGTTGGGCGGCGGCGCATCCCGCCAGTGCTCGATGGCCTCCACGAACGCGTCCTGGACGGCGTCGGCGGCAAGTCCGACGTCACCGATCCGCGCGGCCAGCGCGGCGGTGATCCGCGGCGCCTCGGCCCGGTAGACCCGCTCGAGCTGGGCCGTGTCCACGATCTCGCCGAGGCCGGCGGGTCAGGCGCCGGTGAACCGGGGCGGCCGCTTCGCGGCGAAGGCCGCCAGCCCTTCGGCGAAGTCACCCGAGGCGGCCATCTCCTTCTGGATCCCGGCCTCGAACTCGAGCTGGGCGTCCATGTGCTGGTACAGCCACTGGTTGAGCTGGCGCTTGGTCCCGGCGTAGGACCTGGTGGCGCCGGCCGCGAGCCGGTCGAGCAGCGCGTCGGCCCGCGACGGGTACTCCTCGTCCGGCCAGACCTGGTTGATCAGGCCCCAGTCGACCGCCTTGCGGGCGTCCAGCCGCTCCCCCAGCATGGCCAGCTCGGCGGCCCGGGCGAAGCCGACCCGGGACGGCACGAACAGGGACGAGCCGCCGTCGGGCACCAGCCCGATGTTGACGAAGGCGAGCGAGAAGTACGCCGACTCGGCCGCCACCACCAGGTCGCAGGCCAGCGCGAGGGAGAGCCCGATCCCGGCGGCGGGGCCGTTGACCCCGGCGATGACCGGCTTGGGCATATGCCGGACGCCGGTGATCAGCGGGTGGTACCGCTCGGTCAGGATCTTGTACACGTCGACGGTGCCGTCGCCGGCCTGCTCGGTGGCCTCCTTCAGGTCCGCGCCGCTGGAGAACGCCCGGCCGGCGCCGGTGATGAGGACCGCCCGGATCTCAGGATTCTCGGTGACCTCGCCGATCGCGGCGAGCAGGTCCAGGGAGAACTGGTTGCTCCAGGCGTTCATCCGCGCGGGGCGGTTCAGCTCGACCTTCGCCCCCGGGCCGCGACGGTATAGATTGACCGTCTCATACTGGCGGTAAAGCTCATCGTCACTCACGCCGGTCATATTATCGGGGGGTTACGGGGGGTCGTCCCCCCGGGCAAGCACGGCCGCGGGGGTACCAGCCCGGCGGGCCGGCGGCGAGCCGGATAAAGGAGAACGCGGCGATGCCAGACAAGGTCAAGGACCCGGGCAAGAAGGCGGCTCAGCAGCTCGACGGCAAGCACCGGCTGCCCAGGCAGCTGTACGAGACCGAGCTGTACCGCCTGCAGGGCGAGCTGGTGAAGATGCAGGAATGGGTGCGCACCGAGGGCGCCAGGATCGTGGTCATCTTCGAGGGCCGCGACGCGGCCGGCAAGGGCAGCACGATCAAGCGGGTGGCGGAGTACCTCAACCCGCGCGTGGCGCGGATCGTCGCCCTGCCCGCCCCGACCGAGCGGGAACGCAGCCAGTGGTATTTCCAGCGCTACACCGACCACCTGCCCGCCGCGGGCGAGCTGGCCCTGCTCGACCGCAGCTGGTACAACCGGGCCGGCGTGGAGCACGTCATGGGGTTCTGCACCAAGGAGGAGTACAGCCGGTTCCTGCACCAGTGCCCGATCTACGAGCGGCTGCTCGTCGAGGAGGGCATCCTGCTGCGCAAGTACTGGTTCTCGGTCAGCGACGAGGAGCAGCAACGCCGCTTCAAGTCCCGGCTGCACGATCCGATGCGCAACTGGAAGCTCTCGCCCATGGACCTGGAGTCGATCACCCGGTGGGAGGACTACTCCCGGGCCAAGGACGAGATGTTCGTGCACACCGACATCCCGGAGGCGCCGTGGCACGTCGTGGAGAGCGAGGACAAGCGGCGGGCCCGGATCAACATGATCGCCCACCTGCTCAGCACGATCCCGTACCACCAGGTGCGGCAGCCGACGCTGAAGCTGCCGCCGCGGCCGCCGGCCAAGGGGTACGTCCGGGTGCCGCGGGACATGCAGGCCTACGTCCCCGACCACGCCGCCAGCCTGCTGTCCGCCGACGGGGATTAACGGCCGGGATCAGATCACGGCAGGCAGCTTGCCGCCGGGCACGCGGAGCTTGGCGCGGACGCGGTCACTGTCGGGGTGGTCGATCTCGTCGAGGGTACGCAGCGCCTGAGTCCAGGCCCAGCGGGCGGCGTCCAGGTCACCCGCGCTGCTGTGGACGTCGCCGAGACGATCGAGGGTGCCCGCCTCGTTGTACCGGTCGGCCAGCTCCCGGCACAGGCCGAGCGACCGTTCGTAGCAGGTGACGGCGTGCCGGTGGTGGCCGAGCTGGTGGTGGATATAGCCGAGGCTGTCCCAGGCGGCGGACTCCCAGCTGCGTTCTCCTGCTTCCCGGCTCCCGGCCAGGGCCTGCCCGCAGTAGCGGATGGCCTGCCGGTAGTTCCCGAGCCGCGCGTGGCTGTAGCCGACGTCGTTGAGGCTCATGATCTCCAGATTCCGGTCCCCGGCGGCCCGGGACACCTCGAGCGCCCGGACGGCATGGCCGAGCATGTCGTCGTAGCGCCCCTGCTGCTCGGCGATCCAGATCAGGCTGCTGTGCACGCTCACCAGGCTGCTGTGATAGCCGCCAACCGTTTCCAGCAGCCGCAGCGCGGCACGGAAATGCGGGGAGGCGTCGCGACGGCCGGACCGGGTATAGCCGAGCGCCAGCAGGAGCTGCGCATGGGCTTCTCCGGCCGTATCGCCGGCCCGGCGGGCAGCGTCCAGGCCGGCCTGGCACGCCATCGCCTGGTCGTCCCAGAACCCGCGACGCAGCAGGAAGGTACTCAGCGCCCACGCGAGCTGCCAGGCGTGCGCGGTAAGGCCGGCTTCGGCGGCGGCCGGCACGGCGGCCAGCAGCGCGGTCCGTTCGGCGGTGAACCAGCTCATCGCCTCCTCGGCGGTAGCGGGCCCGGCGAGAACCACCCCGGGCTGCGGCGCGGCCGGGGCGGCCGGGGCGAAGTACGGATCGATCAGCACCGCGGCGGCGCGGGCGCTGTGCAGGCAGTGGTCCAGGATCCGGGCCACCGCGGCATCGCGGGCACCGTCGTCGTCGCAGGTCTGCGCCTGTTCGGCGGCATAGGCCCGGAGCAGGTCGTGGCAGGCGTAACGGCCGGGCACCTGCTCGGCGAGCAGGTGCCCGCGGGTCAGCTCGGCCAGCAGGGCGCGGGACCGGGCCGGCTCGATCGCGGCCAGGCTGGCCGCGGCGCCGACGGTGACGTCCGGGCCGGGGTGCAGGCCGAGCAGCCGGAACAGCCGCGCCGCGTCCGGGCTCAGCGCGCGGTAGGACCAGGAGAACACCGCCCTGACATCGGTGGCCACATCACCGCTGTCGAAGGGATCCAGCCCGCGGCCGACCTCGTTCAGCTCCGCCGAGAAGACCGCCAGGGGGAAGTCCGGGCTGGTAGCGGCGCGCGCCGCGGCGATGGTCAGCGCCAGCGGAAGGCCCGCGCAGCCGGCGATGATCTCGTCGACCGCATCGGGCTCGCGGCCGACCCGGCCGGCCCCCAGGCGGCGGGCCAGCAGCTCGCGTGCCCCCTGCGCGGTGAGCAGGTCCAGGTCCATCGGGTAGGCGCCCTGCCCGGCGACCAGGCCGGTGAGGTGGTTGCGGCTGGTCACGATGGCCAGGCAGCCGGGCGAGCCGGGCAGCAGCGGGCGTACCTGCCCGGCGTCTCGCGCGTTGTCCAGCACCACCAGGACCGGCCGCCCGGCCAGCAGGGTGCGGTAGAGCGCGACCTGGTCGTCCAGGCTGGCGGGCATCCGCTCCGGCGGCACCCCGAAGGCCTCCAGGAATCCGCGCAGGGCCTGACCCGGATCAAGCGCGGGTCCGGCCGGGTCGAACCCGCGCAGGTTGACGTACAGCTGCCCGCCGGGAAACTGCCCGGCGACCCGGTGCGCCCAGTGCACCGCCAGGGCCGTCTTGCCGACGCCCGCGGTGCCCGTGATCAGCGAGATGGTGACGGCGGCGTGATCCGGCCGGCCGCCAGGGACGGTCCCGGGCAGGTTGGCGTCGAGCCGGACCAGTTCCGCGCCGCGCCCGGCGAACGCCGCCACCGGCGGCGGCAGCTGCGCCGGGACCGGCTGGGCGGACGGGGCCGGCCCGGCCAGACGCACGCTGACCGGCGGCGCCGGGGCATCCAGGGACGCTTCTTGCCGCAGGATGGCCGTTTCCAGCTCGCGCAGCGCCGGGCCGGGAACCAGGCCGAGCTCCTCGCCGAGAGTGCGCCGCAGCCGCTGGTAGGCGGCCAGCGCGTCCGCCTGCCTGCCGCTGCGGTAGAGCGCCACCATCAGCTGTCCGTGGACCTGCTCATCCAGCGGGTGACCGGCCGCCATCTGCTCGAGTTCGGGCAGCAGCTGCAGATGTTCCCCGGCGGCCAGCCTCGCCTCGGACAGGGCCCGCCTGATCCGCTCGCCGAGCAGGTCCAGCCGTACCGCCTGCTCCTCCAGCCAGGCCAGCCCGGCCAGGTCCGCCAGGGGCCGCCCGCGCCACAGCGCCAGCGCTTCCCGCAGGTCGCTGGCCCCCTGGACCGGATCAGCGGCCTGCGTGCCCTGTCGCAGCAGCCGCTCGGCCAGCCGCACGTCGGTGCCGTCGTCACCAAGTTCCAGCAGGTAACCGGGCGAGCGGGCCAGGATCTCGGCCTGGCCGGCCAGCAGGGTACGCACGTACGACACGTGACTTTGCAGCGTGTTCAGCGAGGTCAGCGGGGCGGTCCGGCCCCAGACCGCGTCGGCCAGGCGGCTGGTGCTGACAGCCTCGCCCGCATGCAGCGCCAGGGTGGCCAGCACCGCTTTCCGCCGGAGCCCGCTGACCAGCCGGACTTCACCATCCACTACGATATCGACCGGTCCCAGCAGCCGAATTTGTACCACGACCCCGTCCCCTCCGTGCAAGAAGCCCCCTTCGTTGCACGTGCAGCAGTGCCCTGCGGTTCAACGCGTGTCTCAGTATTCCTGCAGCAGCGTCTCAGCATGTGATAAGGTCCGCGCCGTTCCAGCGCCGTTCCACCTCGGTCCCTAGCGTGCCATCGGACGCCGTAACAGCCCGGCGGCAGCCGGCGTTTAGGTATGCGAATAGGCATTACTGCAGATGACGTCCTGGCGGCCCGGGCGCGACCATTAACCTGCGAAGCTGCGCGCACTCCGCGAACGCGGGGATCCGGTACGCAGGCGGGAGGGACGGCGGATGTCAGGCGAGCCGCCCGGTGCCCTGATCGGCAGGGCCGCCGAGGCCGCCGCGATCCGGCACACGCTCGATGGCGCCCGGCTGGTCACCGTGACCGGGCCGCCCGGGGTGGGCAAGACCGCGGTGAGCCTGGCGGCGGCCCGCGCGGCCGCCGGGAGCTTCGCCGACGGCAGCCTGCTGCTGCGGCTCGACGCGCTGCGGGACGAGGCGCTGCTGCCGCACACCATCGCGGCGGCGCTGCGGCTGCCCGACGAGTTCACCCGCAGCCGCCTGGAGGTGCTGATCGACCAGTTGCGCGACCGGCACGTGCTGCTCATCCTGGACACCTGCGAGCACCTGCTCGGCGCCTGCGCCGCGTTGGTCGCCGCGCTGCTGAGGCCCTGCCCCAAGATGCAGGTCCTGGCCACCAGCCGGGAACCGCTCCGGGTACCGGGTGAGGCGACGGTGGCCGTGCACCCGCTGCGGCTGACGGACGCGGTGGAGCTGTTCGGCCAGCGGGCGGCGCAGGCCGGGGCCGGGATCGCGCCGCAGAACCGGGCCGCCGTGGCCTCGATCTGCGTGCAGCTGGACAAGCTGCCGCTGGCCATCGAGCTGGCCGCGGGCGAGCTTGGCCGGCTCAGCCCGGGCGGGCCGCCGACGGCCGCGCTCGCCGGGCTGCTGGCGCGGCTGGAGGCGGCCGGGGACCTTCCGCGCGGGCCCGGCTACCCCCAGCAGGACCAGCCCCAGCACGGCCAGCCCCAGCAGGACCAGCCTGAGCGGCACCGGACGCTGCGGGCCGCGATCGGCTGGAGCCACGAGCTGTGCACCCCGTCCGAGCGCCTGCTGTGGGCCCGGCTGTCGGTCTTCTCCGGGCCGTTCGGCCCGCGGGACGCCCAGGACGTCTGCGCCAGCAGTGAGCTGCCCGACGAGGCCGTCGCGGCCGGCCTGAGCCTGCTCACCGAGCGCTCGGTGCTGCTGGCCGACCGGACGGACGGCGGCGATGCGCGCTTCCTGCTGCCGATCACGCTGCGCGCGTACGGCCGCGAGATGCTGCGCCGGCTGGGCCAGGACGATCAGTTCGCGGCGCGGCATCAGCGCTGGCAGGACGGGCGCCGCCGGCATCGCGGCGCCGCCGCGGGGACATGACCGCGGGAGGAGACCGGGGCGGCAGCCGGGCGGCACGGAGGTGAATCAACTGCGTAGCAGCGGCGGGATCTTCCCGTTTTGCGCAACAGGTTGTGGTTGGCCGACTACAATCGAGGCTGTTCCCTCCCGGAGATTCCACCATGACCTTTCCGACCTCGACACATGTCGGTCGGCTATATGTCGAATCGCGCCATCTGCCCGCCACCCAGGGCGGCGGTGGCGATATCCACGACGTGATGGCCACGCCGTTCGGTGTCCGCCTGCTCATCGGCGATGTGATGGGCACCGGCCTGCCCGCCAGCCGGACCGGCCTGGCCGTGCTGAACGCGTGGCGCGAGCTGGCTTACACCGAGCCCAGCCTGGCCGGCATCGCGGTCCGGCTGCACGCGCTGATCGCCCGCTCCGAGCACCCGGAGCGGTTCGTCACCGCGCTGCTGGTGAACTTCCCTGTCACCGGCGAGGAGCCGGGAGCCGGGGAGGCCGTCCCGGCGGCCGGGTCCTGGGCCGAGCTGGTGTGCTGCGGGCACCCGCCGCCGCTGCTGCTGCGCGGCGGCCCGGACATGCGCACCGCGGCGTTCGTCGAGCCGTACGCCGCGCCGCCGCTCGGGCTGCTCGACCTGGCCGACGGGTGGTGCCGGGCGAGCATGATCGGTGTCGGCGACGGCGACCAGCTGCTGTTCTACACCGACGGCGTGTCCGAGGCCAGGGACGCGGCCGGCCGGTTCTTCCCGCTGGCCCAGGTCACGGCCGAAGCCGTCCGCGGCGCCGGGACCGACCGCACGCAGCTGCTCGACGCGCTCGCCGCCCGCCTGGACGAGCACGTCGGTGACCGCGGCTGCGACGACATCCTCCTGCTGCTTGTGACCATGCGGTTATCCGGAGGGCAGCCTGATAGCGTGCCTGTTATCCCGACCCGCGGCGAGGATGGCATGTCTCTAGGTCTAACCAGGCCTCGGCCCGGTGAGCTGCCCCTCGAGGTCACCGGGTTCGTCGGACGGCACCGCGAGCTGGCCGAGCTGGCCGGCCTGCTGCGCACTGCCCGGCTGGTCACCGTCACCGGTCCCGGCGGCGTCGGCAAGACCCGCGTCGCGCTGCGCGCCGCGACCCAGCTCTCCGGCGAGTTCACCGACGGCGCGTGCCTGGTCGAGCTGTCCGGGCTGAACGATCCCGAACTACTGCCGGATACCGTCGCGTCCAGCCTCGGGCTGCCCGGGACCGAGGCCCGGTCCCGGCTCGACGTGATCATCGACCACCTGCGCGACCGGCGGCTGCTGCTGATCCTGGACACCTGCGAGCACCTGATCGACGCGTGCGCCATGCTGGCCGACGTGCTGCTCCGCGCGACCAGCCTCACCATGCTCGCCACCAGCAGGCAGCCGCTGGCCGTGCCGGGCGAGCACACGTGCGCGATCCCGCCGCTGCCGGTGCCGGATCCGCGCGCCCGGGCCGCAGGCGCCGGCGACGCCGTGGAGCTGTTCGCCCAGTGCGCGGCGGCGGCCGTGCCCGGTTTCGCCGTGACCGACGCCAACCTGGCCAGCGTGATCCGGCTCTGCCGCCGCCTGGACGGGGTTCCGCTGGCCATCGAGCTGGCCACGGTACGGCTGCGGGCCATCCCGCTCGAGCAGCTGGCCGACCGGCTGGAGGACCGGTTCCAGCTGCTGGCCGGCGGGCGCCGCGCCGCCGTGCCGCGCCACCAGACGATCCGCGCCGCGACCGAATGGAGCTATGACCTGTGCTCGCCGGCCGAGCGGCTGCTCTGGGCGCGGCTGACGGTGTTCGCCGGCTCGTTCGACGTCGAGGCGGCCGAGCAGGTATGCGCGGGCGAGCCGCTGGGCCGCGGGGACGTCCTGCCCGCCCTGATCGGCCTGGTCGACAAGTCGGTGGTGCTCCGGCAGGAGGGCGACGGCACCCGGTACCTGCTGCTCGACACGATCAGGGAGTTCGGCGCGGAGAAGCTGGCCGCGCTGGGCGAACAGGAGACGGTCCGCGAGCGGCACCTGGCCCGTTACCTCGGCCTGGCGGCGTATCTCGGCGAAAACCCGTTCGCCGGCGACCAGGTCCCCCGCTACCGCCAGCTGCGCCGCGAGCACGCCGACCTGCGGGCTGCCCTGGAGTACGCGCTGGCCGCGCCCGGCCGGGAGCGGGACGCGGCGGCCATGGCCATCGTGCTCGACGCGTACTGGCAGATGTCGAGCGCCCCCGGCGAGGGCAGGTACTGGCTGGGCAAGATCCTGCCGCGGCTCGGCCATCTGTCGCGCGGCCGGGCGCTGGCCCTGATCATCGACGGCTACCTGGCCTGCCTGCAGAATGACGCCACGGGCGGGCTGGCCGAACTGGAGGAGGGGATCGCGCTCGCGCAGGAGCGCGGCGACACGCGCATCCGGGCCCGCGGCTACCTGAACCTCACGATGGCGCTGGCCTTCGTCGGCCGCTACGAGGAGGCGGCCCGCGCGAGCATCATGGCCCGCGCGAGCATCATGGCCCGCGAGGGTGCCCTGGCGGCCGGCGACACCGCCATGCTCGTCGTGCTGGACTCCCACGTCGGATACCTGCACATGCTCGCCGGGAGGGTGGAAGAGGGCCTGGCCTGCTGCCGCAGCGGCCTGGACCGGCTCGGGCCGGACAGCGGGGAGCGCTGGCAGCAGGGCTACCTGCGACTGCTCGAGGGCATATGCCTGTTCCTGCGGGGCGACCTCGGCCCGAGCGCGGCGGCGTTCCGCACCGCGCTGGCCATGAAGCACGAGATCGCCGACACCATGGGCATGGGCTACGCGCTGGAAGGAACCGCCTGGCTGGCCGCGGCCGAGCAGCGCTTCACCCGGGCCGCCTGGCTGCTGGGCGCGGCCGATACGGGATGGCAGCTGGTGGGCGGCAGGCTCGGCCGCAACGCCACCGCCGAGGCGCTGCACGCGCGGGCCGTCCAGGCGGCCCGCGACGCGCTGGGCGAGGAGCGGTACCGCGCGCTGCACGACCAGGGCGCCGGGTACCCGCCGGCGGAGATCGTCCGGCTCGCGGCGCAGGACGCCGACGACCTGCCGCCGCACCCGGCCCAGCAGGCGCAGCCGGACGGGCCGGGCTCAGCAGGCCCAGGCCCAGGCTCAGGACGCGGGGCGGCCGCATCCGGCCTGACCAACCGCGAACGGCAGATCGCCGCCCTGGTGGCCGAGGGACTGTCCAACCGGCAGATCGCCGAGCGGCTGGTCATCTCCAAGCGCACCGTCGACGCGCACATCGAGCACATCTACGGCAAGCTCGGCCTCTCCTCGCGCGTCCAGCTGGCCAGCTGGCTCAGGTCCGCCCGCCGGTAACGCACGGGCGAGGGCATGAAACTATTCCGGGGGAAGGCAGCACCACGCGGAGGAGACAGGACATGCCGGTCACACCACTGCCCGAGCGGAAGGCATGGCGGGCGCTCAAGCGGCACCACGGGGAAGTCGCCGGCGCGTCTCTGCGCGAGCTGTTCGCCAGCGACCCGGGCCGGGGCGAACGGCTGACCGCGGAGGCGGCCGGGCTCTACCTGGACTACTCCAAGAACCGGGTCACCGACGAGACCATGCGGCTGCTCGTCGCGCTGGCCGAGGAGTCCGGCGTGCCGGAGCGCCGGGACGCCATGTTCCGCGGCGAGCACATCAACGTGTCGGAGGACCGCGCCGTGCTGCACGTGCACACCGGCAAGCCGGTCAGGAACGTCGTCAACGTCGGCATCGGCGGGTCGGACCTCGGCCCGGTGATGGCGTACGAGGCCCTGCGCCACTACGCCACCCGCGACCTGGTGTTCCGGTTCGTGTCCAACGTCGACAGCACCGACTTCGCCGAGGCGACCCGCGACCTGGACCCGGCCGAGACGCTGTTCATCATCTCGTCCAAGACGTTCGGCACGCTGGAGACGCTGACCAACGCCACCTCGGCGCGGGACTGGGTGGTGTCCGCGCTCGGCTCCGAGGACGCGGTGGCCAGGCACTTCGTCGCGGTGTCCACGAATGCCGAGCGGGTCGCGAAGTTCGGCATCGACACCGCCAACATGTTCGGCTTCTGGGACTGGGTCGGCGGCCGGTACTCGATGGAATCGGCGATCGGCCTGTCCACCATGGTCGCCATCGGCCCGGAGCGGTTCGGCGAGATGCTGGCCGGGTCGCACGAGATGGACGAGCACTTCAGGACCGCTCCGCTGGAGCAGAACCTGCCGGTGCTGATGGGCCTGCTCGCGCTGTGGTACCGCGACTTCTTCGGCTGCCAGACGTACGGCGTCATGCCGTACGAGCAGTACCTGAAGCGGTTCCCGGCGTACCTGCAGCAGCTCACCATGGAGTCCAACGGCAAGCACGTCACGCTGACCGGGGACCCGGTCAGCTACGACACCGGCGCGGTCGTCTGGGGCGAGCCAGGCACCAACGGCCAGCACAGCTTCTACCAGCTCATCCACCAGGGGACCACGATCATCCCGGTCGACCTGATCGGCTTCGGCAAGACGCTGAACCCGATCCGCGACCACCACGACATCCTGTCCTCCAACGTGTTCGCGCAGGCGCAGGCGCTGGCCTTCGGCAAGACCGAGGAAGAGGTCAGGGCCGAGGGCACGCCCGAGCACGTGGTGCCGCACCGGGTGATGGAAGGCAACCGGCCGAGCAACGTGCTGCTCGCCGAGATCCTCACGCCCCGGATCCTCGGCGCTCTGATCGCCCTGTACGAGCACAGCGTGTTCACCCAGGGGGCGATCTGGGACATCGACTCGTTCGACCAGTGGGGCGTCGAGCTCGGCAAGGTCCTCGCGGTCAAGATCATTCCCGAGCTGACGAGCGTGCCGGAGCCCCCGCTCGGGCACGACTCGTCGACCAACGCGCTCATCCGCCGCTACCGCGCGCTCAAGGCCCGCTGACCGGCTCGCTGCCAGACTTGACAACACTGCACCGAAGGACGGATAGCCATGCCAACTGATACGCCGACGCAACTGGGCATGATCGGGCTCGGCCGGATGGGGGCGAACCTGGTCCGCCGCCTGATGCGTGACGGCCACCGCTGCGTCGCCTATGACGTCAACCCCGGGGCGGTCAAGTCGCTGGCCGCCGAGGGCGCGGCCGGGGCGGAGAGCCTGGCGGATTTCGTGGCCAAGCTGGACACGCCGCGGAACATCTGGATCATGGTGCCGGCCGGCATCGTCGAGCAGACGCTCGGCGAGCTGCGGCCGCTGCTCGAGGCGGGCGACGTCGTGATCGACGGTGGGAACTCCTACTACCGGGACGACATCACCCGGGCCAAGGACCTCAAGCGCGACGGGATCCACTACGTCGACTGCGGCACCAGCGGCGGCGTCTGGGGCCTGGAGCGGGGCTACTGCCTGATGATCGGCGGCGAGGACGAGCCGGTGCGGCGGCTGGACCCGATATTCAAGACCATCGCCCCGGGCGAGAGCTGCGAGGAGCCCACCCCGGGACGGACCAGGCACGGCACCGCCGAGCACGGGTACCTGC
>WNGR01001856.1_pt1 | contig 23299 bp, 19 predicted proteins | sample 5407581 | NCBI WGS metagenome assembly WNGR01 (sample SAMN13153383, study PRJNA577476) | soil metagenome | isolation source: 80 cm soil or saprolite under Garry oak tree replicate 2 | place: USA:California | collected 2016-06-15
AAGCTCGACTGGCCTGTCGCCTTCCAACTCGAGGCCCTGCTTCGAGGGCGCTACGCGGATGCAAAAGAACTACTGTCCATCCGCAGCATCGTTGACAACATGGCGCTTCGCAAGGGAGCCAGCTACACGGCCCGCTTCTTACGCTCTGTGATCGATGCCGCGAAGTTCGGGAACCTGGTCAATTATCAAGAAGAATTCAAAGCGGGCGTCCAACTCCTCGCAAATGATTTTTCCTGGTCACCCGAACTCCATCCATGGAAGCCGAAGGACGGCGCTTTTCATTGTTATCACGTTTCCATCTCCCCCACTTCAATGAAGCTTGAAGGGCCACTCCCGGAGCGGTCCAATCGAGTTATGCGCACGTACGCAGACAATATCGACTCCTTTATTCGCGTCAGCTTTGTGGAGGAGAACGATCTACGGTATCAGCACGACCGCGAAATCAATGGACCAGCATTCGTAACTGACTGGGTTTCCCCCATTTTACGGGGCGACATCACCATCGCCGGCCGGTCGTTCAATTTCCTGGCCTATTCACAGTCGGCTCTTAAAACTCATACAGTGTGGTTTGTGAGCGACTTCATCGATACTAAAGGTGACAAGATTACTGCCGCCACCATCATCGAGCGCCTAGGCAAATTCGATGACCTCGAATACGACAGGCAATTGATTTACTGCCCGGCGCGATATGGGGCGAGGATATCACAAGCTTTTACGACGACAGACTCGTCTATCTCCGTTCCCGCCGAAGAAATTCTGGTCGTCAATGATATTACGAAAGGTCAATACTGCTTTACGGACGGTGTCGGCACCATCTCCAAATCACTTGCTCGGAAAATATGGAAAGCCCTCCAGAAGAGGGGTTCGCGTTCAACACGCAGAGCCATAACGTATCCTCGAGCTTTTCAGGTCCGTGTTGTAGGGGCAAAGGGTATGTTGAGCGTGGACTACCGATTACTGGGAGACGTCGTGGTACTTCGGCGATCGATGATCAAGTTTGAAGCACCGCACAGTACGGACGTGGAGATCGCCCGGGCCTTCGTCCGACCAAGCAAGTATTATTTGAATCGCCCGCTGATCATGCTACTCGAAGGCCTAGGTATCCGGTACGACGTATTCAAGAAATTGCAGGATGCAGCGGTTCAGGATGTCAATGAAGCTGCAACATCGTTGAAGAACGCCGCCAATACTCTTGACCAGTTCGGTTTAGCTACTTCGTATCGTTTACCTTCGACCTTGCTCCATCTTGCGAAGCTTGGCTTATCTCCTTCCGACTTGGGCGACTTCTATGACCAGACGCTCGCGTTCTCCATTCATCATATTCTACGGGAGTTAAAGCACCATGCGCGAATCCCCGTCCGTGATGGATACACGTTGGTCGGTGTCGCTGACGTCCACCGTTATCTGCAAGAAGGAGAAGTCTTCGCTTGTGTCAGTGAACAAGAGACCGATTCGATTCGTTACCTCGAGGGCCCCGTGCTCATTTCAAGGTCTCCAGTCATCCATCCTGGTGACGTACAAGTAGTACGTGCAATTGGACGACCGCCTGCTGATTCACCTTTTGCGAAGGAATCGCTCGTGAACACCGTCGTGTTTTCTGTGAATGGCAAGTTAGCGATCTCCCTGATCCACCAATCACTCGCTCACTCTTGCTGTAGGCACCAGATCGCTACCGTCATATCTTGGTGGCGGTGACTTAGACGGAGATATCTACAATGTTACATTCTTTAAGGACCTCCACCCCCGGCAAAATTGGACTCCTGGTGCGTACGACCCCGCCCCAAAGAAACTACTCGATCGGCCGAGTACCATGGTCGATGTGGGAGATTTCGTTGTAGATTACATCAGTAGTGATGTGAGCTTCGTCATGCGGGCTCCTTTCGTGATCCTCATTAATCGATTTCAACAGATCCTAGGCATGGTGGCAATCAACTGGTTGCTGATAGCCGACCTCCACGACATCTTCCACGAAGACTGCCAAAAACTATGCCAGATTCACAGCAACGCTGTGGACTATCCCAAAAGTGGCACGCCGGTGGCGCTCAACACGGTACCAAAACCGAGGTCCGACCATAAGCCAGACTGGCATGCGCCTGAGACGGTCAACTTGGACGAGTCGATAAACTTCTACCAAAGTCAGAAGGCCATTGGACGGCTCTTCAGAGACATCGACCTACCTGACGTGCGAGTACAAAACCTTGCTATGCGCCGACAAAGGCAGCATGTTCGAGACGACGCATCTGAACCGGACTTGGACGACGTCTTTGCGGCCCTCTGCATCGGGGATCACCGGGATGACGCTTTGGAATCGGCAGTCATGAACCGTGTCGCGGGATTTATCAGCGTCGATCCTCACAGCAAGTACGTAGAGCTCGCCATCGACTCCTTGGGCCGGTACTCGATCGAATTGCAAGGCATATGCGCTTGTAATGCGATTCAGCGCCACAAAACGGCGATGCTGAGTGAGGAGGAGGCAGTGGTTGGCACGATAGTGGCCAAATGCTCTCAAAGGCGTAAGAGGAGGGAGGCGATGGCTCAGCTGCGGGAGCAAACGAGTTATCTCGTAAAGGCCATTCAGGAGGAGCTGGAGGGCGGCGACGAGACTTCTCAAGACGAGTGGTTGGCCACTGCGTGGGCAGCATGGAAGGTATCGAGGCATCTCAAAGATAGGTTTGGGGCCCATAGCTATGGGTGGATTGCTTTGGGGGAGGTATTTGGCGCTATGAAGGCCATCGAGCAAGAAGAGACAAGCACAACAAGAAGGTAGACCGAAGGATCCGTAAAGTCTTTTACATTGTACTCACACGACGCCTGGAGAGTAACTGGTAGTACTAACGATCCAATGTATACTGTATATATTCTTCGCGAGAGCATGACATGTGTACAAGGTTTTGCAGTTATGCTTGATTGCGCAAGACTGCAGAGACGCCCAGCTTAGCCAGGGCTATCAACGATGAGAATAGACGGGAACGATACCTAGGATTACAGAGTCGCCCCTGAACGAAGTGAACAGAGATCGGGTGGTCAGAATATTCAGACTTACCGTAGAAACATCTTGCTGATGAATCGGTCTTTGTTGACAGGTTTTTTTCCCTTGCCTTTTGGGATCTCCGTCCACATCTGAGAGAAATGCTGTCCAAGGTGGTCGTTTTATGAGCTGATTCCACTTACCTCCTTCACGTTCTCCAAGACCTAGTACAAGAACTTAATTACTGAGAAAGACAGACGTAAAGGAACGAACCATGTTGCTATGCCTATCGAAAGCCTTCACGCGCGCCAGTAGTTTTTTGTTGTTCCGCAGCGCAATGAGAACCTGCGTGTGGTTCCTCACCGCTTGCTGAAGGACGGACAAAGGTCCTTGGCTGATTTCGTGTTCTTCTAGCTGGCGTAGCTGCGCCTCATCTAGTTCGGACTTGGGGACATGAACATATTGGCTATGGTGAAGTAAGTGACCATAGTCAAATAGGGTAGAAGGGGGAAAATCACCTCATCGTGGTTGGAGTAAGAGTGAGAGAGGCGTAAGTTACGCCAATGCTGAGACGGACCGCGAAATTATCTCTGCCTTAGCGCTCGTGCTCACTCAATCTACCAAGTTACTGTACTCTCCTGATTTTCGACATGGGACGTCTGCGACAAAAGGGAAAAGCAGGGGCTGCAAAAGCCTACGTTACACGATCCATGGCGATCAAGAAGCTTCAATGCTCTCTTGCTGATTTTCGTCGGCTGTGTATACTAAAAGGTGCGCCGGTGTTTCGCTCACACTCATACCTACACGATTGACTTGCGCTCATGCACCCATTCAGGTATTTTCCCCCGTGAGCCTCGTAACAGGAAACGTGCCAACAAAGGTTCTTCTGCACCGACATCCTTCTACTACGCGAAGGACATCGCCTACCTTGCGCACGAACCCGTCCTCAAAAAACTACGAGAGCACAAGGCTTTTGCTAAGAAACTTGCGCGCGCATTAGGGAGGGGGGAGTGGAGTAGCGCGAAAAGTCTCGAAGATAATAGGCCCGTATATCGTCTAGACCACATTATCAAGGAAAGGTGAGACTCAGTGGTCTAGCCAAGACTAAATACCCACTAGCGTTATCACTTTTTTGCAGGTATCCCACCTTTACTGATGCCGTTCGTGACATCGACGACGCATTGTGCATGATCTTTCTCTTCGCCTCCCTACCTTCCAACGACCGCGTTTCTACTTCCCTAGTAGAAAATTGCTCTCGCCTAGCTGCTGAATGGCAGCTGTACGTCATGCGCACCCACTCTCTCCGAAAAGTGTTCCTTTCAATCAAAGGCGTTTATTATCAAGCGGAGGTCATGGACCAACCAGTCACTTGGCTCATTCCTTACCAATTTACCCAAAACGTTGGTCACATTCATTACTTTCTCTTGTCTGTTGAGTAACACGTACACAGATACCCTCGGACGTCGACGTCCGAGTGATGCTCACCTTTTTAGAGCTCTATCAAACACTACTTGGATTCGTTTTCTTCAAGTTATACACGGACATTGGCCTAGTATATCCTCCTCCTTTGGACCTGAATAAGCAGGATTCCGGGGCAGGTATTGGTGCGTTCACCCTCGAAGGAAGTACCAGCGACAAGGTACCTTCCATGCAACCACAGAGGGCTGTCGGGCAGAGCAACAGCAAGGTCTCCGGTAAGGCTGTTCGGCAGACGATCAAGGCGCTCGCGGCATCTGGCGTTTCGGAGGAGTCTGAGAGTGATGCTCTCTTGCACAGTGTTGACACGGAAGAACAGGATGAGAAGTTCGTTTTGAAACCCTCCGCATCAAATCCAGAGGACGCAGTCAATCTTCCCACCCTCCATATGATAACATCTAATCCGCAATCGCATGTGGCAAACCTTTTCGCGCCATACACCTTTTTCTTGTCACGAGAAACGTCCCGGCCCATCTTCGAGTTCATTGTGCGCTGCTTTGGTGGCCGGATCGGTTGGTCTAGCACATCTGGGAGCGGGTCCCCTTTCGACGAGACAGACGACTCGATCACCCATGTTATCATCGACCGACCATCGGTTCAACGAGACAACGAGACGGAAGCCGAGTCAAACCGTAGGAGACTGCGAAAGAACGTTCAGCCACAGTGGGTTGTGGACTGTATCAACGCTGGAAAGGTTTTACTGGAAGAGCCCTACTTGCAGGGTAAGACTCTACCTCCCCACCTCAGCCCCTTCGGCGACCGCGAAGGCGCCTATGACCCACGGGTGGGTATTACTGAAGATACCACCATGGATGCCACGGGCGAAGAGAATGAAATCACGGAAGATGAACAACCGAGTGGAGGCGAGAGCGAGCACCACACGGATGAGACACTGGCGGTCGCGATGGAGACTGCTCATTCTGACCTCGCCGCTATGCGAGTCGCGGAACTTCAAGCGGAAGTAGCGGGGATGGACTATGGTACTTTCGAGAAAAAACTCGCCAAGTCGCAGAAGAAGACGAAGCAAAAGCAGGAAACGAGTAGCGGGATAGAAGACATGAACAAGATGTTGTTGAGCAACAAGCAACGCAAGTTGTACGAAAAGATCAAGTACAGTGAGCGAAAGCGTCAAGCAGAAGTAAGTGGAAACCAGTTATGTCGAATGACTAGTATCTAAATGGCTCCGATAGAATGCCAAGCTAGAACAAAGGAGAAAGGAGATTCGGAGGAGCTCGAAGAAGAGTGCGCTTGGTGCCAGTACATAAGTCGTTATAGCCGTGCCAGTACATAGGTCGTTATAGCCGTTCTTACATAATCTACTACCCGAGTCCTCCTTCTCCGACTCTCAGTTGGTGTGTATCATCGGCCCTCCGCATGGTTAGGTTTAGTTGGCCCGTCAAATCGACAAAATATTCAGAGAAAGACGCGTACCCTCCACTTCCATACAGGGAGGAGGACCATGCTTCGCTCGTGGCCTTTCCGAGCATCACTACACCCGCCATCCCAACCATTCCCACTCATTTCCTCACTCTACCCGTCTGGAAAAAGCATCAGGGTCGACAGGCCAGCCCTCCCCAGCGTCTCAGCATGTCTGATGCAGGGAACTACCAGCAGAGCTCGGATCGTCATCGCCGAACACAAGATACTCTAGATCCCAGGGAGAAGGCGCTCCCTCCCACCCCAATTGCCTCCAACGAAAACGCTTCCGGCACGCATTTACGTCGCGTGGACTCACCTATCGAAGGCCAGTCATTGTCAAATCGACCAAGCAAGCAAGCTCCGCAGTCGGTCGTGGCTCCCGCGACTCGGCCTTCACCATCCCGTGCCACTGCCGCATTAGCTCACGCCTCTTTGGCTATTGGCCTTCCCCATAGCATGCCCCGTGCTTCCGCTTCTTCTTCCCGCTCTGACGTCAACTCACTATCCTTCATCCCTATACCCCGGTCCGATCAACACCCTTTCCCACCTCCCAGCGTACGACGAACAAAAAGTTTTCATCAATTGTTGTCACATGAATGCAGCAGAGATGATGGGGGTTCACCTACCAGTATTAAAAGATCCCGAAGATCTCGCGGCATCTCCTTTGGCCCTGTTAATGCTCTTGATTCTGACGGGAAGGGGAAAGGCAAAGCTTTGGAAGATATACCCTCACACGTAACTCCTCCAAGGAAGTCACTTGTTCGTCGGGCCTCGTTCTGGAGCCGGAAGCGTAATGACTCTACGAAATCTGCCGTCATGCCCGTATCAACACTACCCCCACGCAATTCCTTTGATCATTTATCACATATGCTGCCCTCACTTCCCCCAATGTCCCCTTTTCACTTTGATACCGCTATCTCACGCTCTTCTCATTCTTCACAAACGGAAGAACAGTTACCACCTTCACCCCCTGGGTTGAGCCCGCGTGATGAATACCGCAATCGCCCCCTTCCGCCCAGTCCTACTGTGAGCAGTTCAGAAATGCCTGTTCGGTCGTTGCGACCTCCTGCTTGTCGCAGACAAAGACCCGCTACAACAGACTCAGCTGTTGATCGGTCCCGCGCTTTGTCCTTCTATGAACCCTCGCCAGCTACCGATAAATCTACTTTGCGTTCTCCTCTAGTCCCTGCGCCTTTGCAGCATCTTGATGCAGCCACGCCTCGACAAGTCGTGCGCCCGCGCTCTCAGACAAATCCTCCATTATTCCATCGGCTTTCTGCTAACCTTTTCTCATTTGGCTCTTCCTCGTCATCACTGTCTGCCAGTAGGGTAACCGGGGCTCAAGTCGATTCCCCAGAACCCTCACCCCGTGCTTCGGCGTCAAAATCCCTTTCCATAAAACCGCAGCCCGACGAAGAGTCTCCGGCGGCTTATGTTGACCGATTGCTCGGCACGGTTGGAAAAGCGGAAATTGCTTCTGTGTTGGCTTCTAGGTACGACTCCCCGATCGGCTTACTTGATTCCAGAACGTGACGCCTTAATTCCGCAGTGGGGAGACTTTCTACAGTAACGCTCTCCAAGCATACATTGATCGCTTTGAGTTCGACGGCGATCCCTTAGATGTCGCCCTGCGGAAGTTGCTCATGGATGTGGGGTTACCGCGAGAAACACAACAAATTGACCGTGTACTGGAAGCGTTCGCAAGCAGGTACCTAGGGTGCAACCGAAGTTTGTTTATCTCCGACGGTATGTCTTTCCTGCGCCATGAGCATTGTAGCGGTCCTTATCGTTATCAGACCATCCCTATATCCTCGCCTTCAGCCTTATCATGCTTCACACTGATGCGTTCAACAAATCCAACAAACGGAAAATGACGAAGGCTGACTATATCCGAAACACACGACTCCCAGGCGTTTATCCAGAGGTCTTGGAAGTGAGAGAAAGATTGGTACAGCTTTCCCGTTACTGATTTCGCTTTCCGCTTCCACAGTACTACTATGACAACATTGTCTTTGCTCCATTCATTTTTGTAGAAGACCCCTTAGAAGTGAATCTACAGCGTAATTCCGACGGCGGCCCGTCACGACTGCTGTCAGGCATCCCTCCGCAGCATTGCTTAGCCGGAAATGGCAGCTCTGTGACTCTACTAGGCAAGAGTAACAAAATCGATCCTTACTACCTGATTGCAAAGGCGAGTCACCTTCAGTATTGACATGCGCCTTTCTGAACTCTACTGTCTAGAATCTTCTCGGCCCCTTGCGTGTGGATGTTGAGGAATACATTCCTCTCGAAAATCCTTACTCCTATGAAGGGACCTCAAGACCCCGGAATGAAGAGGGCATTCACGAGACATTCTCCAAAGCTGGCACAATCAAAGTTGGTGGCGCCGAAAGACGGATGTCCACATCGGTTTTCGCTCTCAACCTTGGTGGCTTCTCTAGTCCATATCCCAACCCAAATCAGATCTCAGACCACCCGCATTCTCATCAGCAAGTTTCGGCGCTAAAGGTAGCCAAGGCTGGTCTGCTTATTCGGAAGGATACAACACTGGACATTGGCAAGCGGCCCAAGACCGGCAAGTGGCGCTCGTGGAGTGTCATCCTCACAAGTTCTCAGTTGCTGTTTTTCCGAGATCACATGTGGGCTACTAGCTTGCAAGAACAAATGAGAGGTCGCAACGGTCGAATTCTTGTACCACCCGTTCCGCTACGAAAACCGGACGAAGTGCTACCTCTTAAGGGCTCCGTGGCCCTACGTGACCGCTCTTTTGATAAGGTTTGATTTGTGATCTGGTACCTGAATATGGTGCTAACAGCGATATCTAGCAAGATCACACATTTCTCTTCATATCGGGCGATCGGCGTCCGTTCCTTTTCCAGGCTCCAAGCGAGGAAGACGTGAGCAGCTGGCTCTCATGCATAAACTACGCCAGCGCCTTCAAGACCGCTGGGATCTCGATGCGTGCCCCAGGCATGTCGGGCAAAGACGTTGAGTTAATGGGCATAGCAGCTGCAGCTTCTCACTTGCAGGATTTGCAATGGACCAACTCCGACTCGCGAACCTCGCGCGTTCGCTCCTGGGGCCGAAACTCGGATGACCTGATTGACGGGCTTTCCACCTCCATTAGCGCCCCCGAGACCGTCTCTATGCCAGCAGGGGTTAAAATAGTCAGCGGTCGCGAGGATATGGAGCTTGATATAACAGGGGCCCCAGATATCGTCGCTGCGCATCAACTCAAAGCCACCTTTGATCAAGTGAAGGCGGACCTGGCCGCGGGACGATGCGCGTATGTTGACGGTCCCTCGGCAAGATCCGACGGGCGCCCTCGCGCGCACAGCCTGGAGTCTGCCCCACGACCACGACTCGCCCCCTTTTCAGAAGAGTCCGAGCATGAACGACTGTCCACGCGGACTCAGGACATTCAGTCCAAGCTCGAGGAACTTGACTCGAAAATATCCTCATTGCAACTTCAGGAGCAGTCCGACGTGCGTTTACTACGCAACGTTGTAGTTCTTACGCCATTTCAACGCGCTACCCGCGAAAGGCTGGGGGCTGTCGTTCTGCAAACATCTAAAGCAATACAAACGGTTCGACTGGAGCTTGCAATGCGGCTTTGCCACAAAGAAGTTTTGGGCAATGACCTTGTTGCCCAAGAACAAGAATGGCGTCGAACGAAGAAAATCGCACTGAAGGCAGCGACTGATACGCTGCACAGTCGATGTGAACCGAGTATCTCCCGAATGCAGCCACCACGTATAGACGAACCTGCGACCGACACTCCCAGGAGCCTGCATCACCGCGATAGTTCACTTGTTCCAGAGTCGTCAACGACTGAGTCATTTCATTCCGCACTCGACTTTACCTGGCCTGTCGGCGCAGTGGAAGCGCCACTCGGCTCACCCTATGTATCCGAAAAGGACAGGACGCCCACGGACTCACCGAGCACATTCTCACCTGCTCAGGAAACCGACGGGAAGTCAACACCTGAATCCGATCCATCGCACCAGAGATTCAGTACGGCGCTGGAGGGACCAGATGAGGAGGCAGAAGAGTGGAACAAGACTCGCGCGGCGAAGCGGGTATCCCTCGTGAGAATGCCCTCTACCTTGAATGTTTCTCTCGGACGCCAAGGCAATACCTCTGCTACCGGTTTAGTGCGTATGACCACACATTCTCCTCGTTCCATTCCCGCACCGTAACATCCTTACGACCTTTGTTTTGGACATGATCATTTTTCGCACCGTCTGCAGTTCAGACCATGACATCTTTGTTGGCGATATTATTTAAAAAATGTTTATGCTTCTGCACCCACTCTTTTCTTCCAATCCTACGCTAGATTGATTAATTTCGCCCACTGGCGTACTCATTCTGTAATAACACGTTATACCATACCCTACAAAAAAAGCGGATATTAGTCGCTGCTTACCTTATTAGGGACCTGATTATCGATCGATGAAGAACATGCAAAGGTTCCCATGACGACAAGACGTAACGTCTGTTTATGGCCACTTCGTCAAGCAGTCAAGCTAGTCAAGTGGCATATTCTGAATGAGCTAGAAGCCTTGGGCTTTGCCTGCTTACTGGCTTCTCTTCCAACCTATGTACGAAGAAATGCGGCAATAGGCCTGCCTTGAGCTAGTTACGTAGATCAGTGTGCCGTCAACCGCGGCCATGACCATCGGTTGTGTGCCGCGCTTCCTGCGTGAAATTAGTTGACAGGTACAGGACTGCTGGACAGAGGACTAGCAGGTTGCTGCTTGCCTTCACCACTCAGGCCTGGTGGGAGGGATATCTAGTCACGGTGAGAGCGCAATCGTTTGTGATTGATGTGATTGACGTTTTTTCTCACCAACTATCCATTTAGTACCACCTATCCACATAAGGGGCAGGCGACGAGGAACGCTCTCCGGGGGTATTATCGCTCTCAGCACGGTGGTTCGGCTTGTCGGGCACCACTCCTCCATGCCATCCAGTTCCTTGCTAGCCTCTTTAGGCCAACCTGATTTATCACCTGCGTCCACACCATCACCCCTAACCACAAGGAACGATCTTGATGACAAGGAGAAGCAAAGGCTTTTAAGGCAAGCCAGGAAGCTGAGCCAGATCCTCGGAGAACTGCCTCAGCCAGCAGTAGCGCCCGTCCATCCAGTTAGAGGCAGAACACCGCCAGTAGAGGTACCGCCCACGGGTCTCTCCCAGCTACATGTCCCATCATCTTCAGGCCGCTCATTCACTGAGCCATCGTCTCGCTCCCCTCGCTTCTCGCTTATGTCCCACACAGCAGCGGCAAGCACGATGTCTTCTCCTTCGTTTCTACCATCCATCCATGATGATTCGAATCAAAACGGGTCCAAACGACGTTCCTCCATTATTCCCGCACACATTAATCAACTAGACCTGACACGTTTCGGCCTTGGTCGCCGGCACTGGTCGGGATCAATGAGAATGAGTTCTGGCCACTCTGACGAGAATGCTTCGCATACCGATCATCGCTCCCTTGTGGCAGAGACGCTGTCCGATTCGTCTGACCTCCATTCCCTTGACCACGTTCACGTAACGCGACCGAGGAATAAACCGAGATGGCGAAGCGTCTATAACCCGAAGCCTATCACGGAGTTTGGTGCTCAACCTCGAAGGTCAGACAGTAGCCCTATGCCAGCATCTTCTTCAAAACGGGGCGTGTCTCTCTGGACAAAGAGAACCTCGAATGAGGATCAACGGTGCCCCCTAGCTGACCAAGGTCAAGAAGACACTACGTCAGGGACGCATACACCGTTAACCGAGTCGCAGAGGATCCTGAGCCTCCGCAGAGGAAGGAAACTAACACAGGTAGGCCTAGCCAGATACCTCCGTGCCTAGTCGTCAATGTAGTTCCACAGGTCTTTGGGAAAGAACCCCCTATCGCCTTGTACAGAGCCCCGTCGCGTGTTGAGGACGTACCAACAACATCAGATACGGTCCAAATGGAGAGGGCAAAGACCTATCTCGCGCTCTCTTCGGGCGATTTGCGTTCCGCAAATTCTGAACGTTCATCAAGGCACCGATCTCATTCCAGTCTATCTTCTGCTGACTCCATTTCGCCCCCATCGCCCCACCCTACTCTGAATGACGTCGAAGCATCTCGTGAAATCGAGTGCGATCAGACCTCTCCCCATCCTTTATCCGATCCCGACGAAGATCCCGATCCGCCCGCGCAGGGCTCGCGCGATCGGACAGAGGATGGCACCGCTTTCCGTAGGCGCAGGTTGAGGGCTGCCAAGCTCTCTCGGTTCTTTGGCGTAACTTACAACGACTTGACCGGTCCGATAGGTAGGACCGTGCAAGAACGTCGGGACAACGGAGAGGGGGTGAGCCCTCAGGCTGCCGAAGTAGACGTCAGAATAGACGGCCCTGGCTGGTTCTGGAACCGCGCAGATTCAAATTACATCGGCGCAGGCGCGCAAGATCATCCGGATATGAATGCCGTCATAGCGCTCTTACGAGAGATGCCTCGTGCTTAATAATACGTGGATATATTTTAACATTTTAACCTGATTAGTAGCACATATTTAGTTAGTTAGTTTTGTGGAATATTTATTTTTGTCGGCGCCGGGTTCCCGGCTGGTGTTCTAGTTTTCCATTCAACTTCTTGGGTTGGGCTGAGTAGAGTAGGTAGAGGAATGGAGGTATCAAGTGATATGACTCAGTCGGAACCCTTGGTCGCCTTCGTCTCTTGGCCTTCAGCTCCCCTCACAGAGTCCCTCGTCAGAAATGCACTACTCTCACTTGCCATTGTCGACAGTGCATCTATTCATTCGAGCCTGGTTTGGTTGTCTAACAGCAAACTCATTCAGTGGTCCAGTTACGACGAGATCGACCACGGTCTGATCCATTCTGACCACCCTAATGTCCTGTCTTCCTCATACGTCATCCGCAAAGCCCTCATTCGAAAGCACTTTCTTTCGCGCTGCATCCATGCGTACGTGACGAAGCATCCTGACTCTGTCCTTCAAACTGCCGTGCCAAAAACCTGGGAGATAGACATTTCATTTGCGGACGAACTAGACGAACTCTGGGCCGATGAACTCTGGGAACTCTCTGATATTCTCGATAAGCCATCTGCGTTACCCGAAACCGATGATGATCGATCATGGTGGATCCTGAAACCGGGGATGGCAGACCGAGGAATGGGCATCCGAGTCTTCAACTCAAAAGAGACTCTGCGTCGAATATTAATGGACTTTGACGATAGCTGTTCAGACGGAGATGGAGATGGAGATGGAGATATGGCTGTTGATGAGACTGTGAAGGACACCTCGGTTGCAATATCACAGTTACGCCACTTTGTCATTCAGGCGAGCGGTGTTCATACTGCCACCGACTGATGACGGCTTTTGACGTTTCGATCATCTCAGGAGTACCTGTCCAGGCCTCTCCTGCTTGACCCGCACGAGGTTCCTCTGGGCGGTGCGCCTTCTCCACTCATCGATCAGCTGCAGGGTCATAAGGTCTGTCACGACCGGCCTTGATTGTTGTTGTTGGGCCGCTTTTGATCCAAAATGTTCGATGGGCCCAGTTCCATCTCAGGGCATATTGCGTCGCCGCTGGAGACCTTACGCTGTATCTGTACACTCGTGTTCTGGCGCTGTTCTCCTCGAAACCCTACACCCCTCCAGCGCCCGCCACTGACGGTGGCATCGACCTGGCACCTCACTTGACGAATTCGTCACTACAAACTCACAGAGGAGAAGGCGTGCGACTGTTCGACGAGCTGGTCGGTTGCCATGTAATGTCCGGTGACCCCGGCGGTGGACCCGGGTCAATTCTTCTGGCGCAAAGCCATCTCGAAAACATCCAAGATCAGATGGCGGACACCCTTTCGGAGACCTTCAAGGCGGCTATTCAGTCGCCAATTCACTTTCAGGTACGTTTTATTTTTGCCGGAGAGTTTTACATGAAATAATGCTCCGGAGTCAACCAACAGACAGTGGCTAACGCCTTTGAACTCTACGGTGTTGACTTTCTCGTCGAACACACCTCGTCATCACGGCCGCAATTCCAAGTTAAGCTTCTGGAAATAAACGCAGAACCCGCTATAGAGCTCACTGGCCCACGGCTCACGTGGATCTTGGAAGATCTCTTCAAGGCCACGGCTCGTGTTTGTGTTGACCCCTTCGTACGAGACGGCCCAGTGGAAGCCTGGCCAGTTGGCGATACGAAACACTACCTCAAGAAATGCCTCCAGACAAAAGTCAGAGGGTTCTGACGTTGGTTATGCAATTTAAAGCTACATAACTTGGACTGCGCGGTCCGTACATTACAAGCTATACATGTGCGAGACAGTCCCAGTTGAGTGGGAATCTGAAGTACTGTTGAGTGTAAGTCTGTAGAGTTTACTTTTACTAGTTTTTTGCTTCGGGCCATCTATGGTAACGTCAGAAATAACGTGTAGACGTGAATAATTCAAGCTAGAAGGCGTGTCAGGATATTCGCGCTCGTCTTGCTGATCATTTCCCGTAGTCGGTTTACGTCCTGCGGGCCTACATCGGCAATGTCCGCCATGAGGTAGGCAACGTCTCCCTTGGAGTCCGAATATTGCTTCTCCACGTTGTAAGGTGAGAGCACCTCGTTGACTTGACGGAGTACACCGGGCTGGTTGATGTGAACGTGACAAATGCGGACGTGGTCGGGCTGCTCTGCGGTGATTGCACGCAGATCTACCTCCGGGAAGTTCACAGCGCCAACCGTGCAACCAAAATTGAGATAGCGAGTGAGCGCGCCAGCAACCTCCTCGCCGATCATCCTCTGGGCCTCTTCGGTCGAACCTCCGATGTGTGGCGTAAGGATGACATTCTTCAGCGCGCGTAGTTCGCTTGCCCATGAGTTCAATTTGTCATCAAATGGAGCTCCATTCGCGCCTGGTTCGTGGGGGAAGACATCAATGGCGGCGCCAGCTATGTGCCCGGACTTCATGGCTTCTACCAGCGCGGGTATATCTAGGACAGTGCCGCGTGCATTGTTGATGAGATACGCTCCCTTCTTCATCTGCGCAAGTTGAATACCGGAAATCATATTCATGGTCTCGGGAAGTTCGGGTACATGAATAGTGACAAAGTCAGACGCGGAAAGGAGCGAAGGCAGGGACTCGACTTGGCGAGCAGAACCGAGCGGCATAAGGTTGACGACATCATAGAAGAGGACGCGCATTCCGAACGCTTCGGCGAGGACGGAGAGTTGGGAGCCGATGTGACCGTAGCCGATGATACCTAGGGTCTTGCCACGGATCTCCCAGCAGCCTTTCGACTGCTTATTCCAGATGCCCTGGTGCAATTCGAAGCTGCGCTCGAAATACTGTCGCGCCAGCGCGATGACCTCGGACAAAACCAATTCTGCCACGGAACGCGAGTTGGAAAAAGGAGAGTTGAAGACCGGGATGCCAGCTTTCCCAGCCGTCACCAGATCGACTTGGTTCACGCCGATGCAGAAGCATCCGATGGCAAGGAGCTGAGATAACCACATCAGTACAAGAGAAGATTTAACGTTTGATTGGGTGGGTACACACCTTGGAGGCAGCCTTTATCACCCTTTCCGTGATTTTGGTCTTGCTGCGGATACCAATGGCATGGTATTGACCTATCCGCTGGACGAGGTCGTCCTCGTTCATAGCCTTTACGTGGTGATCGACGCGCCAGCCATTGGCTTCGAAGGTCTTAACGGCATCTGGACTGATGTTTTCTAACAGGAGTATACGCAAGTCCTCGTTCTCGATTGGATGTAGTACTTTAGGTTGTCGAACGTTTGCGTTTGGGAGTGTGCCCAACGAATTCTGACGGAGGTGTTCCCGGGTTAGTGAGCCACCAGTTTTTGGAGATAGAGATACGGCGGGATGAGTGGTTGAATAGGTTGGGGACCGTATCGCAATGGGATTTGACGACATGTTTTTTGCACGACAGAACGAGTCAATCTCAATCAGATCAGATCAATTTTTGATCCCTGGCTGACCTTCCCACGCCGACTCACATGGGTCTCTTTCTCCTCGACTATGGCGCGGGCAACGTTCAGAGCCTCGCGAATACTCTCGAAAGACTGGGTCGCTCCTTTCAGTGGATCGAGTCACCTTCAGACTTTGACGATGCCACCGTGAGCTTGCAGTTCGCACATAATTCCTTCTTTGTTCATCTGTCCCGCTCCAGAGTTTAATATTTCCTGGTGTCGGGGCTTTCCAAACGGCCGTTGATGGTCTAACTGCGCGCGGTTTTCTCGAGCCCTTACGACAATATATCTTATCTGGTCGGCCTTATTTCGGGATATGCATCGGCATGCAGGTGCTTTTCCAGTCGTCCACCGAGGGCTCAGTCCCGGGTCTAGGCATCATACCGAGCGTGATTGACGCGTTCTCCAACGAGGACAAGACCGTACCCCACATGGGCTGGAACTCTGTTCATCTGGTCGATCCGCAGTGCACGGCTGATGAGGGCCTCCTCGACGAGGCACTTCACTATTACTTTGTGCATTCGTATCGTGCGACCTACGATCTAGAGCGCGAACCGGGGGCAGCCCAATGGGTGCATTCTGTTGCACAGTACGGTAGAGAGGTATTCGTCGCCACGGTGCAGAGGGACAATGTCTTTGGCTGTCAGTTTCACCCCGAAAAGTCGGGCGACGCAGGCCTGCGGCTCCTCGATACTTGGCTGCGCGAACCACGATCACAAGCACAATCGCCCCCTTCTCAGCGCGTCCCATTTTCGCCGCGGCCCAAAGACGGCCTCACCAAACGCATCATTGCGTGCATGGACGTCCGCACGAACGACCAGGGCGACCTCGTCGTCACCAAAGGCGACCAATACGACGTGCGCGAGAAAAAAGAGGACAAAGTGGTCGCGCCCGCGCATCCCGATCCATCTCTCGCGGTTGCGGTTACTGGCGGCGCAGTTCGCAACCTCGGCAAGCCGGTAGCTCTCGCGGCGCGGTACTACGACGCGGGCGCAGACGAGCTCGCCCTGCTCAACATAACGTCCTTCCGGCACTCCCCGCTGCGCGACCAGCCGATGTTGGCCGTCGTGCGCGCGGCAGCCGCGACCGTCTTCGTCCCGCTGACCATCGGCGGCGGCATCCGCGACACCGTCGACCCAGACGGCACTCCGCGGTCTGCGCTCGAGGTCGCCGCCGCGTACTTTCGTGCGGGCGCGGACAAGGTGAGCATCGGGAGCGAGGCGGTCTACGCCGTCGAGCGCCTGCGCGCGACGTCCGCCCCGGATGGGAGCAGCGCGATCGAGACCATCGCACGCGCATACGGTCGCCAGGCCGTCGTCGTGTCCGTTGATCCGAGGCGGGTGTACGTCGACGGCGATGTGGCCGCTTCTTTTGATGGCACGCGAAAGAGCGAGCTCGTTCTCGGCTCCGGGGAAGAGGAGGGCAAGGCGTGGTGGTACCAGTGTACCGTCAAGGGTGGGCGGGAGGCGCGAGATTTGTCCGTCGTCGAGCTGGCACGCGGTGTTGAGGTACTCGGTGCGGGGGAGATCCTGCTGAACAGCATCGATCGCGATGGCACCGGACGCGGATTTGATCTGGATCTCGTGAATCTTGTGCGCCGGAATGTGAGGATCCCCGTCGTAGCGAGCAGTGGGGCAGGGCACGTGTCACACTTTGTGGATGTATTCGAAAAGACTGGCGTTGAGGCGGCATTGGCAGCAGGAATCTTCCATCGGGGGGAGGTACAAATAGATGAGGTTAAGGAGGCGCTCACGAGGGCTAGCGTACAAGCAAGGAGGAACGGAAGTGGGCTGCCCAGTAGAACAGCTCACTCTTAGAATTTCGTGTTCACCGAGTCCAAAACAGCTTTTCAGTAATAATGAGGCGACACATGATGCAAGAAACTAAACTAATCGCCTTGGATTGAGACGTACACGAAACGTACATGGGAACATGCCCACTTGTTCCAAACAGAAAAAAAAAGTCACGTCGGGTTGGTAAATAAAACAACCTGAAGGTAAAAAGTCGCTTACACATACATAATGTGGGGTGGTTGGAGACAAAAAGGAAAGGGGAAGAACTTGGAGGCACCGCAAGCGGGTATGGTCAGGTGCACAAAGAAAGGACACTACAATTATTGATTGCCTCGACATGTCGAGGAGCGCTATAAGAAGGAAGGCAAGGGGTGGAGACGGGAATCAAACAGTTGAGGGGCAATCACCCTCATATTCATAGCCGGCCGAAAGGATCAAGTGAGATGGTTACTTGCCACCGCGGACGACGCCTTTGACCCTTTTCAAAAGGCTGGCTTTACGCCCAAGACCACCGCCGGGAGTGTTGGCACCGTCAAAGTAACCACCCACGCCAGGGCTGCTGGGAGTCGCCGGGAGCTCCTTAGCTCTGTCATCGATGTAGATGTACGGCTCAACAGGGGAGGTGTCCCCGCGACCACTGCGGGTGAAACGACCTAAGAGCGAATCGCGATGACGGTGAGCTGGGCGTCGATGGCTCTCCATGGAGGAAGTAGGTAAGGGCGCACCATCTGTTGGCGCGTCCCTCTCATCAAACCCGACAGGTACGTTAGGGGAATCACGCATTTTCCGTATACGCTGCATGAGAGATTTATTGCGACCTAAATTAGCCCCACCGGAACCAGGCGAGAGTTGTGGGGAGTAAAGTTCAGGTGCTGGTCCATCAGCAACGAAAATAGGCTGTGGTGGAGGGATATTGTGGCGGTTTTGACCACGTGAACGAGGGGCGAGGTCGTCGCGAGCTCGCCTACCGTTGGAACGTGTTTCCTTAATTGTCGAGTTGCCATGGGTGACGGGGACATCCGGGTCGCCACCACCAGCAGAGAACTCCTCATAAGGTTCAGGTTCGTGAATGCCCCAGGCTTCGGCGATGGCATCGACCTTTTTCTTCGGGGGTTCGGAATAATAAGTGGCGTAGTTAGGGGTAGCTGGGGGGGAGCGGGGATGTTCTGAGGGATACGAGGCATTATAGGTAAGAGGAGGAGCAACGGGACTCTGGCCATCTTCTTTGTCTCGGTAACGGGCAGCGACTTCTTCGTCCTCGGCGTTGATAGAAGTCCATGCGTACATGGGGGCCTTGGTACGGTGCTTGTTACGAGAGGGTGCGCAAGCATCGAACGGGCCATCATGATGGAACACTGAGATGTCGATAAGGTGAGAAATGCTTATAGATGATTAAGCCGAAAAAGTCGTACTCGGACCAACACCAGTAAAATCTAGCCGATCAATGACATCGGCGTGTATGGAGCTCTTCTTGGCTTTTGAGCGATGGTGCTTCGCTTTATCTGATGGAACAGAGTCCGAAGAATGGGAGCGTCTCGTAGCCGTAGGCTGAGTACGAGAGGAAGTGTTGACGGGCGGGCTGTTGTTTTCGGAGATGAGGGATGATCAAGAGTCGATAAAGGGGAGAGTATGAAAATGACATACGATGGGCCTGTTGTCTGGCTGCGACTTGGGCGGGTACGAGGAGGAGTATCAGTGGGGCGAGAGGGTCGGTGAGCCTGGGAAGGGTCCACGCGAGGATTCGATTTGGATGTTTGGTGGGGAGGTTGCTGATATTGTCGACGAGACGGAGCAACCTGCTTCGGAGGAAGAGGAGGGGGGTCTGAAAAAGGGTTGGACATGGCCACGCGAGGGGAAAGATGAAGGTGAGAGACAGAGAGACGATGAGCGCAACCGGCAGGAAGAGGGGAGCAGAGCAAGACGAGCCCTGTGGCGTCTACCCGGCATTAGCCGTGCCCGTGACTCTCGACCACTTTGATGTCTGCTGCGTCGGCGCATACCCGCGAGTCAATCGCAAATCGCATCCTCAACGGGGAACTTCTCTTCATTCTCAACGGAAATCTAATCTCTGTTCCTCAAGGTTGGCTCTCTGCTCACCCCGGTGGTGCCCTCTCAATCCTTCATTTCGTTGGCCGTGACGCAACAGACGAGGTTGAAGCTTATCATCCGGACCATGTGCTTAAGAAGATGCTCGCCTTTTCTCAGGGCCCCGTACAACTCTCAGAAGATGGATGGGTCCCCCTCCTACCTCCTATAGCCACGGGTTGGCACAGGAAACTTGCCCCAGATGGTTCGCTCCAATGGCATAACGAGACCACGCCGGAGTATTCCTCGGAGAACACGCCTAGCTCTCCATCCTCTCAAATTCTCCTCGTCAAGAAGTCCGACGCTTCGCTCGGTTCTGGACCTTCTCCGGCTTCTATACAGCCACCAGCCACCACGCTATCTCTTAAACGTCAATCCCAGCATTCTGCTGCGTATAAGCAACTTCACAAGCGTATTGTCGCCGCCGGTTTGTATCAGACTCGCTACATATCTGGCTATGGCCCCGAGGTGGCTCGTTACGTTTTCTTCGCCTTATCTTCGTACCTCCTGTATCGGAATCAGTGGTTTTTCCTCAGCGCCGTCTCCTTGGGAGCCCTCTGGCATCAGCTCGTCTTCTTTTGCCATGACCTCGGCCACGTCGGGTTCACCCATAATTGGCAGAAGGACCGCCTGATAGCCATCTTCCTCGCTGACTTTATTGGCGGGGTCAGCATCGGCTGGTGGGTTCATGTACGTCTCTTCCCTCCCTTCCCAGTCGTCGTCGACTCACCCCTTTGTCTCTCTCGCAAAGAATCACAACGTCCATCACAGTACGTCTTTCTCGTAATATGGATCTTTCTCTACCTGACTCTAGCTTTCCCAAGTCGTTACGAATCATCCGTCTCAGTATGTCTCCATACCGCACCATGCGTTTTCGCGTCCTCACTCTCCACAGTGACCCGGATATCCAACACCTCCCTTTCTTTGCCATAACACCAGCATTCTTCAAATCTCTCTACTCCTCCTACTACAAGCGCGAGCTCACTTTTGATCGCTTTACTCGATTCGTCATCACTGTCCAGCACCGTCTCTTCTATCTCGTCATGTCCCTTGCGCGATTCAACCTCTATCGCCTCTCATATCACCATCTCTGGATCACCCGCAGAGAGCCCAGCAAGGCTCGCGGTAGCCGTTGGGCCTGGTGGCTCGAGGTTTTCGCTCTCTGTGGCTTCCTCGTCTGGTACGGGGGTGTTGTTCGCAGTTGCGGCCCTTGGCAGAAGGGTTTGATGTATCTCCTTGTGAGCAACATGGTTCCGAGCCCGTTGCATGTGCAGGTAGCGTTGGGTACCCGGTTCTCGATGGCCTTTTCTGACTGCACCCGCTTAGATCGTTCTTTCCCACTACTCGCGCTCTACCGCTGACCTCGGTCCAACCGAGTCGTTCCCGCATCGCCAGCTGCGCACGACGACTGACGTTATTTGTCACCCATCTGTAGAATTTCTCCATGGCGGACTTCACTTGCAGGTTACCCATCACCTCTTCCCTCGGCTCCCTCGGCACAATCTCAAAGAAGCCAGCTACTTTGTCAAGGAATTCGCAAAAGAACAAGGATTAGAATATGCCGAGTTTGGTTTTTTGGCAGGAAATGGCGAAGTGCAAAGTACTCTCCGAGGCGTGGCGGACCAATTAAGGATCATGAAGATGGTTGCGGACAATGGGATTGAGGAAGCAGTGAATGCCAAAAGTAAATAGAGTTCGTCATATACAAACTTATACAGCGAGCTGGCCTTCGTGACTACGATAATTCTCCATTGACGTCTACATGACTTGAGGAAGGAAGCGAAAATGCATATGGCCATGTATTGGGTAGGTCCAGGTGTGACCCGGGTTTTGTAATGCATACACGAAGGTGACAAAGAGAAGCAGCAAACAGCGAGTACAAAGTTATTTTTTCTTGGCTGCCTCCTCTTCTTCCTTCTGTGAAATTGTAGTAGAATGTGAGCGATTAAAATGAAAGCCAATGTGGATCGTGACTCACCTTCGCTGCACGGATTTTACGTGCACCCTCGAATCTTGCCTCTGCCCGATAGTTGCGAAGTGTCTTGTACGCGTTGAACGCACGCTCTTCCTGGCTAATCTTCCGGGGCTGTTCAGGAACAAACGGAGGGGGAAGGGGGAGGGTCTGGCGAGTCGTAGAGGCCGTAAGGTCCTCAGGCTGTTTTCTTCTCGTCAGCTTGTGAACACAGAACAAAGAAATTGCCGCACAGAAGAGTCGTTCTTCTTAGGCTTGCCCGTCTTACGCGGGAACACGACGAGGCGCTCCTTGTACGCCTTCAGTCGCTCAACGTTGATCGCCTTCCCTTCGACGGAAAGATTCCGGCGCCGATGGTCGACCACGATGCCCAATCCCAGTGCGGCCTTGCGGCTGACACCGGCCTCCTTCAGCTCTCCAAGAGTAAAGCCACGGCCCTCGCGTAGTTTTGTGTTGTACTGCACTGTTTGACCGCGCACAGCCGGGCGGAGGAGGGTGAGGGGGCGCACACCAAGGGCTGCCGTCTTGGCCTTGCGAGCATTGCGCCGGCGGAGCTTGCGTCCAGGTTGATCGAACCAAGTCCTGACATGGCGCTGCCAGTCTTTGCGGAAGTGATTGCCAGGAAGGACGTTATTCTTTCCGAATCCCATGGTCTCTGTCAGAGATTGTCAACGATCGCCGTGGCGGGAGGACAGAGGAAACGGAAGAGGGAAGGGTACATCCACAAGTTCTGAGTGCCATCCGACCGAAAATCAGCCGGTTCAGCCGGTTCAAACGAGACACATAGATGCTTGCGGACGCTATATGCGACTGGAGGGTGAAAGCAAGGAAAATAGGACTACTGACCTTGACTGGGCTTTCTTGATGTTGGCTGGCGTTGATGTCGTGGGGGCTTGTCTGGGTTCTAAAAAGTATAGGCGTGCACCGGCAACTTCCATGATTCTAACGCGCCACACCAACTTTGAGTGAGCGTCACTTTCCAGATACCCCGCTTACATTACATTGCACTATTCTAGTATGACTTTCCAGGTTCCAGTTTCTAGTCCCATTGCATGTGGCCACTTCTCTTGAGCGCGTTCCCCGGTGGTCCGCGCTTTCACCGTCACAACTTTCACACCTACCCAGTGTGGGACATTTGCTATCAACTGGACCGGTACGTGATTTCTCTGCAACCTGTAAGTATTGTATTATTACGTCTAACGTCTCCCCCCTTGGGTTCACGCGTGCTTCCGGGTTCAGGGAACACGGCAAGTCTTCAATATCCTGCGTCCGCTTTCAGCGATGGCGTTGGGTCATACTCCACTGTGTCTCCTGAGCCAATATTCAAATGCGCAAGGCTCGCACATCAAGCTTCACTCTCGGCTTCAGAGTTTCTGCACCCACCTGTGTATTCGGAGACGGTCGATCGGCCCGAGCCCGCGCCCACGTTTTCGAACCCCTCGTCCACATCGCTCCCCTCGGCTTCTCTTACCTCGTCCCATACTCCCTCGCTCGCACACTTAGCTGTTGACGATGTCCCCGAGATCGCATCCCTACCCCACTCTTTGTCTTCGATCACGCGTACACCCTCTTCCTCGTCACATCGCCCTCATCACCAGGCTTCTTTCAACCTGT
>WNGR01001862.1_pt1 | contig 23289 bp, 27 predicted proteins | sample 5407581 | NCBI WGS metagenome assembly WNGR01 (sample SAMN13153383, study PRJNA577476) | soil metagenome | isolation source: 80 cm soil or saprolite under Garry oak tree replicate 2 | place: USA:California | collected 2016-06-15
ACCGATACACAGACGCGTGTTGTTTACGCGTTGTTTACGCGTTATTTTATTTTATTTTTACCATATTTTTATCTTTATTTTTACTGTACTATTTACTCTGTGGAAATAAAATATGGAGGATTAAAAAAATGAAGAAATCGGAGTTCCAAAGTGAGTGGCGGAAAGACGGTAAGAACGGACCGGACCGTGAGATCCGTGCGAAAAGTCAAAGACTACCAACACTATAGGAATTCAAACTCAGCTTGATTCATACAGACAGGTCGCGAGCCTATTCGCCACTGGCAGTCGTATTTGATGATCACGTGATACATACGACAGGTGGTCCCTCGAACTCGCCTAATTTGGCATAAAGTAATTTCGCGGCTCACTACCATACGGTATTCATTTGGCGTAGTCAAGATCGCACATTGTGCTGATCAGATCAAGCAGGTTGATTGCATTACAAGCCCAACCGCCCAACATTGAACAGGCAGCTGTCCCTCAGCGTCAAGTTCAATGATGCAGCCCAAATCACCTTGTAGCTTCTGGCTCCAGGGAAAGTGTACCTTTGGCGACAAATGTAAGAATTCACACGATACCCCTTCCGCTATCGGGTCCGACGCTTCAGGTTCTGCCACGGCCACGGTCACGGTTCCAATCCCCGCGACGCAGCAACGCACAGGTACCTGTCCATACTTCAGCAAAGGCAAATGTATGTTTGGGGATAAATGCCGTTTGTCGCACCGTCTAGCGACGGAGACGCAAAGTAAGCAAAATGGCGGTCATTTTGTCGAGATTTCTAAACTGATGATACTTGATCGTGCATGCAGCACTTCTACCTTGCGCTGCGCCAAAGCCATTCGGCCCATGCAAATTCTTCGCACGGGGAAGATGCAACAGGGGAGAAGACTGTCCTTACGACCACATCCTTTCGAACTCGTACATTTTAAATTTCGTAAATACCTTTCACTCTGCAAAAGTATTGCCAATCTCAATATTTCTGGGCTGATGGCGTGACTATTCACAGGAGCCCAATGTCCCATTACCCGGACGACCGTCATTCAAGTCTCCGTGTCGATTTTTTCTGCAGGGTCAATGTACTCGACCACATTGTTCTTATCTGCACGAAATGAATAGCTCAAGAGAAGATGGGCGATTGCATTCCCATTTAGCGCCCCAGCACGGACGAAGCATCGAACAAAGACCTACGGTAAGCCAGTGTTCACATGTTTTCGTCTAACCTGCATATACTGAAGTCAGCTGCGGACGTCATAAGAATAAACACCCACCGACTATTGATGACACCCGTGGAGGCCCACCAGCACCACCCTTTGATCGGGACGACGGTCTCTCATACGCGCGGCGCTTGCAGAGTGAATTTGACAGTGAAGACCGCGTGCTCTCCGCAGAACGTATTAAGCTTTCCCAGACTGTCCAGCGAGTGTTCGTGTGCGGGATATGCATGGAAGATATGCCCGAGGACTCTGTCGCTCGTACCGATCCTTGTGGACACGCCTTCTGTCGGGAGTGCATGCGCGGATACGTTTCTACTCGCCTAGAGGAGCACAGATTCCCCATACTATGCCCTACTTGCACTGCAGGTAAGGGTAGGGGCAAGGGCGACGGCGGTACGCGGATTATCTCCTCTTCCTCGTCAAAACTCTCATGGCACGGAATGAATGTTGTAGAGGTTTCACAGACCCTCGCCCAAGACCTCGGCCTCACTGAAGAGCAGTTCGACATTTGGATCGAAATGGAGATGGCCCAGTTTTCCGTGCTTCTGCACTGTCGAAAGTACGCCCGTGGTATCTGCCCGCGTGCCTACTAATCATCGAGACAGGTGCCAGCGGTCGATGTTCGTAGCGAGAGATGAACACGAAGAAGCAAAAATCATCAGGTGCCCGCTTCCGGACTGCAACCACGCTTGGTGCAAGCAGTGTCAACAGGCGATCGGCTTTGGTGGGCCAGAGCACTCTTGCGACGGCACATCGGAACTAGATCACTTGATGAAGCAGCTAGGGTGGAAGTATTGCCCATGTACGCCCGTTCTCGCTTGTTGTCACCATCACCAACCTTGCTCCCCTTCCTTTCTAGCGTGCAAGACACCGATTCAGAAAGTGGCGGGATGCAATCACATATCGGTACGTTTCTACTGTGATTTGGCGTTTATTCGGTAATTAGTTGAACCCTCACCCGTAGTGTATGACCCCCGCATGCAACACGTGAGCGCTAGTCACACTGCGCTCTTGATCAGGTCTCTGATGCAGAATTTTTGGTCAGACACTTCTGCTACCTCTGTGGCGGTCTAATCGTGAGGTCGGCTCTGCGCCGGGAGATTAAAGAGGCGATTTCGAGCCACTTTAGGTCAAATTGTACGCTCTTCGAGGTGCCCGGCGAGTAAGCCATCAACCATTCAAATACCCGAAATGTATATTGTCATTGAAACGACCGGGCTCCTTCATAACATTACATCGTTCTTGCGAAAGATGCTTAGATCTTTGCTACCGAGTAACCCACCCCACCCCGTGACGGCGATATGTTCCAGCTACACGATTCCGTCTCTGTATTTCATATCCTATCCAAGCAGCCAGTTGTCGTTTGTTGACCTCGCGCATGCAGAGGTCACCTGCGTTCCCCCTGTCACGTACTTCGAACACAAGGGTATTTCAACGTGGGTCTCATTTTCAAATTTCCGGAAATCGTGGTCATTCCTTCCTGTCTTTTGCTGACCATGTACAGCCCCCTCGATGCACACCGGAGTTGCTCCAGGCAGATCTTCTGCGTGAGTGTATACACGTTCGACCGTAAGGGATACATCTATCGGGAAGCCGCGACCACCATCAGCCACTCCCCTTAATTTCGAGAGATGGTTTGATCTGGTCTGGCGGTCGAACCAGAAACCACTGCAGTTTATTTTGACATTATTTAAAGTAACGTAGTCAGCTAACGCTGTATCTATGGAAAGAAGGGCTTCGAGTCAGAAATTTGCTACCGACCTTATGCTACTTGTGTTGAGCAAGTGTTGAGTACCTTGCATCATGTTAATTTGAAGCAGCTCATGAATCAAGGGCAACGTGCGTGGTCACTGCCTAGGCCAGGGGGGCGATCTGAAACCAGCTTAGATGTTGTGTTGCGTTTGGGCTTTGTTCCGTTCTCAGCGTCGCAGGTACAGTACTAGTAGTACAGTAGCACTAGAAGGCGTCTCGGCCCTGCCACATCCGCCCTGAAGGGACGGACTCTCCCGGCCGAAGGACAGCTATACAATGCAAATTGGTGTATCAAATTGCGAAGGCAAAGTGAGAATCCAGAGGCATTGATCCCAAATTGATCCAGTTCTGAAGGTGTGTGCCACATGCAGAGCAATGAGCGTGAATCCTCGGTTGCGTCTTAGGCCGGCTTCCGGCGGGCCGGCAAACCACTATTAAGTCTAGAAGATCACCCTTTGTGCTGATCAGACCAAGCAGGTTGACTCAATTACAACCCCGACGATTATCCATCGGCAAAGTTCAATGATGCAGCGCAAATTACCTTGTCGCTTCTGGCTCCAGGGAAAGTGTACCTTTGGCGACAAATGTAAGAATTCACACGATACCCCTTCCGCTATCGGGTCCGACGCTTCAGGCTCTGCTACGGCCACGGCCACGGTTCCAATCCCCACGACGCAGCAACGCGCAGGTACCTGTCCATTCTTTAGCAAAGGCACATGTATGTTTGGGGATCAATGCCGTTTGTCGCACCGTCTAGCGACGGAGACGCAAAGTAAGCAATATGGCGGTCATTTGGTCGAGATATCCAAGCTGATGGTACTTGATCATGTATGCAGCACTTCCACCTTGCGCTGCGCCAAAGCCGTTCGGCCCGTGCAAATTCTTCACGCAGGGAAGATGCAACAGGGAGGACTGTCCTTTCGACCACATCCTTTCGAACTCGTACACTTTAACTTCCGTGAACACCTTTCATGGTCCTGTGCCGGCCGTTGCAGTGCGTATTCTCTGCAAAAGCATTGCTATTCTCAATATTTCTGGGCTGACGGCGTGTCTATTCACAGGAACCCGATGTCCCACCACCCAGACAACCGTCATTCAAATCTACGTGTCGATTTTTTCGGCAGGGTCAATGTACTCGAACACATTGTCCTTATCTTCACGAAACGAACAGTCCAAGAGAAGAAGATGGGCAATCGCATTCCCTTTTAGCGCCCCAGAACGAACGAAGCATCGAACAGAGACCTACGGTAAACCAGTGTTTTCGTCTGACCTGCATATACTGAAGTCAGCTGCGGACGTAATCAGAATAAACACCCACCGACTATTGATGCCACCGAAGAAAATCCAATTCTCCCTGCCGTGGCCGAGGATTTTGACATTGGCAGCCAAAGTTTACCCGATCAAATCCCCATCGTACGAAACTATTCCGGCTCTGAAGTTCACTTTGGGGTGGGAGCGGTCATCCAGAAACTCACAACAGCATTCGAATCTCGGACTGTTGTGGTGTCTAATGTCCCTGCCGACGCAACTCGCATGGCCTTCATTGAGTTTGCCGAATCCTTTGGCGAGGTTAAGAGCCTCACTTGCGACGGAACATCAGCCAGGATTGAATATATGGACGTTTCGGATGCAGCGTATGCGGTTGAAGGTCTCAGCGATCATGAAATTGGACAATTTACGCTATCTGCACGGTTTGACTTGAGAGCCGTGGCGGCTGGCCCGGCGACTTTGCGAAGCACAAAGGTCAAAGTCTCCTGGTACGCTCCGAGCACGGTGGCATGGGTAGGTCTAATCAGTACTGCAAGCTTCGGACGATTGACTCATGACCCCATCTCAGGCACATTATGCAGGCCTATCCAAGGCGAAAACTGAAGCTACGCGTCTCAATGGGACGACCTTCAAAGGGCGTACGATCCATGCTAAATTTCAAATGCCTTCGCTCCGTCAGACCGAATCCTTCACAGTCATCCTCGAGGGACTACCGCCTCTACTCCCCTCCGACTCAGCCCAACTCAAAGCTCTTGCGCATGCGAACCACATCGCAATAGGCAAACCCACCTATATCAAACAGGTCGCCATCGATCGTATTCGCGATCTGCTTACAGGCTACGGGCACCTTGACTCCTTCGACGTCATGCCTATGTCCCAATCAAATACGAAGATGACGGCTTGGGTCCAGTTTGTTGCGGCGGAGGATGCTGCTCGAGCTGTGGATAAGCTGCACGATTCCCGTCAATACTTCATTCGAAATGGACCACTGTGGTTGGAACAGATACACGCCGTCAGGTACCTTCTTTCCCGCGCCCAGTTCACCGTTCTACGCTCCATTATCGATCGATTGAGTGCCACGACGGACGGATGTTGTCAACTTCGATACTACGAGCATGGAGAAGGTGGCACGGCGGTCGATCCAGTTTGCGTTCGCATCTATGGCCCCGATGCGAAGTCTCTAACCTGGACGAAGCGAGCACTGGAGAAAGCTATACAGGGTCGTCGCTTGACGGACTCAGATGGGGCGGTAGTATGGCATGACTTTTTCACCACCGTGAGAGGGAAAGATCTCGTAGACGAAGTTCAGGGGCAAACCAGCACTTTCATCAAATGCGACCCCCGATTGCGAGAAGTTCGCATTTGTGGTGAAGAGCAGAGCATTGAGTGCGCAACAAAGCAGTTTTTGGTGAAGAACAAGGAGTTATCGTCTCAAAAGCGAGTCATAGAGGTGCAGAAGAATTGGTTGAAGCCCTTGCTGAGCGGTGGTTTACGGGACATCCAGAAGGACTTTGGAGAAGGGACTCTACTTTTCGACGTTGTCGCTCGAACAATCAGTGTCAGAGGAGATGATCATACCGTGATGAGTGTCCGCCGTGCCATTGACCGTCTAGTGGCCAAACAAGTTTCAAATCGCGAAGCCAACAGTGACGCGGAAGAGGTCTGTCCGGTGTGCTTTTGCGAAACGAGCGATTCCACCACTCTGCCTTGCGGCCACGTCTACGACATCGACTGCCTCCGTCACCTTCTGAAAGCTAGTATCGATACCACCTCTTTCAACTTCCTGTTGTGCGTGAAGGAGGAGGACGACGGCAAAACCTGTGCGACACTGATCCCGCTCTCCATCATTCGAGACGTCCTCTCACCAGATGAGGAATCTCGTCTCTTCGACGCCTCCTTTCGCTCATATGTCAATTCTCGTCCTCACGATTTTCATTACTGTCCCACAGTGGACTGTCCAACCATCTACCGCCCGGGACGAGAAGGCACTGTCTTGCTCTGCCCCTCCTGCCTCGAACGCATCTGTCCAAACTGTCATACCGAATACCATGAAGGTCTCACCTGCAAGGAGTTCAAGAGCGGGATCTCGGAGGACACGGAGATGTTTAATGCCTGGAAGTTTAATGCCTGGAAGGCGGAGAACGGCGTCAAATCTTGTCCTGGCTGTGATGCCGATATTCAGAAGAACGGAGGCTGCAACCATATACGATGCACAGTATGTAAGATACACATTTGCTGGGTTTGTATGATGACATTCAAGGACGACGACGACGGTGAGAGCGAAGGTGTCTATCCACATATGAAGGCTGCTCATGGAGGGTATGGGAGCTAGACAAGCCGAGTGTAGTCCTGATCAGGTATGGCGAGGAAAAGACCTTCTACACATTTTTACTGGACATGACCTTTGCGCATAAGAACTCCGATCTCAATTGCTATGGGCCGGGCACATGTCAGCACTTGTATGTACACGGACATACCTATCTTCCTTCGCACGTTTTCGTATACGCAACGTATGTTTCTCTGTACTTTTCTTGCTTCACTCTCTTTCATGTGTGCGATATGTATTTCTTGGTGTGCATGTCTACGTGGTGTGCATGTTTTTGCCCTTCGACGTTTATTAAAACCTTAAAACCGAATTGGACACGGCCTCCCCTGCGTTCTGGTGTTCATCATTCAGCTTCCCTGCCTTCGGTCCTGTACATGCATACCTCGGTGCGATTCAACACGGTCGACGCCTTTGTGCAAGTTGGCCAATAGGAGTCCGTCGACCGTCACCCCCGATATTCTTTCGATTTCTACTTGCTGAGACCGGCATTGGAAGCACAAAAAGACAATTCTTGATGGGCTTGTTGCTTTAGCTCGCTCACTCTTGAAGAAAATGAGCTCAGTACCATACACGACTCTAGCCCGGCTCAATACTTTCCCGAGGTTCTTCGTCTTCACTGTCTCCTTGACGCTCCTCTTTTCATTAGGTTGAGACCCTTCCTCTTGTTCATTTTCTTCTTGAGATATCGTTGGGTCTCTTTCATTGGCTGAATCTTCCGGTTCAATGAAGTCAGATTCCCCTTCTTTGTTCCCGAACGAATTATCTTGAACAGCGTTAGTTTGCGGAACATTGCGGTTATCTGCGACTTTTCTCGTCTTCCGGACTGGTGGGTGAGTGCGTGTGACCGAGGAGCCACCAACAAAAAGGTCTGCATTTCGGTACCGCCGCCGTCACCATTGTTGATCTCTCTACGTTTCTAGAGTTCGGTAAAGTTCGAGTTGATGTCACTCTTCCTAATGAAGAGGCAGTAGGTTTACCAGGCTGTTTCTTTTGCTGAGTTTAGCCATGGTAGATGTAATGTTTCTTGCCGAAAAGAACTTGTCTCGAAGAGGAAGTGATGTGTCTTCACTTGTAGACAGGAGTCCTGACAATCGAGTGGCCGCTGTCCAGATTCAAGTTCTTAACGTGTTCGGCGTGCCCCCACTCGTCTCACTGCGGAGCTGAACATGTCTTCTGAACCAATTTACAAGCCTGCAGCAATTGGATGCTCACTCCTTCATATCGCAGCAGTCAGATAGTAGTCGTCATGTTTTGAAAGTGACTAAGATGGTGGCATGTCCAACTTTGGCCCGGTGAGAAAAATAAATTTGAGCGGGTAGAACCTTTGGCGCTCCATCACGTCGTTTAAGTTGGGGCTAAGGTTCGAAGTGGTCGTTCATTGATCCATCTCTCGCAGAAATGGCTCAGGGGTATCACGATGTATCGTGTACATCGTGTACACTCCTCCCAAATTGCACATTGCACTCGCGACGGACCTCGTGACTTTTCGTTACTGTAAGTACAAGTCCACGGGATCGCCTACAACCCCTTGGGGCGCTGAATGCGCGATTTCGCCAGGACACCCCTGTCCGCGCAGAGCAGCGAGAAGGAGGCGCAGCCATATCGCTGGTCCATCCACAACTTGTATAGAAAACCGTACATGCATTGTTCAAGTTGAGAGTCTATAGGGGCATCATTGCCCCCATTTTTGCGGATGATGTCGGAGTCCACACTGGCTCGTCCCTACTATACATATCCTTCTCACCTTCGACTCGGAGACCATTCAAGTTCTCTCCAACCGTCACCCACACCACTGATGTCCCGCATAACTGCTCAACACATCGATCGCCAAGTCGCAGTGCTTTCGGGGCAGATCCACATCCTCCAACGTCAAGAATCTGAGCTTCGAGCTCTCCTCGATGCGCTTGCCCAAGAAAAGCACGCCCTTGAGGCCGAGCGCGATCAACTCGAGACAGGCACCATCCCCTTTCACCACTTCCCGCCCGAACTCCTCATATACATTTTCGTACTCGCCACCTACAGCGCCCTTGATCCCGCCCAGTCACGGCTAGACACCGCTCCCTTCAGCATCTCGCACGTATGTCGGAGATGGCGGGAAATCGCACTCTCCACGCCTGTTCTCTGGCGACGTGTGGTTCTCACCCCTTTGGATATCTCCCTCCGGCAACCTGTGAGCCCTGCCACCCTAACCTTTCTCGAGAGATCGAAGGGTATTCCTGCAGAGGTATTTTACGTTGTACCATCGTACGTGGTGTCATTCGCACCGTCACACCTACAACCACGTCAGGACTCGGTGCTACGGCGACAACTCGGATTTGTCCTCGAAACGTCCCCACCGCTTACACTTCGCTCCCTTTACATACACGGTGATTACCATATCATGTCAAGTGCCCTATCTTACCTCCACAAACATGCCCCTGGCTTTGCGTCCCTTCAATCCCTCGAGCTCGCGCTCATACGTTCCACCCCTGGACAGCTGTACGATGGTTTGCGGTTGAGCGACCCTGAACATGTGTACTGCAATCCCTGGCGCACGCACCGCTTCCCGACCCTGCAGACCCTGACGCTTCGTGACGTTCCCCTCCCATGCGTGGCGCTGGGGCAGTTGCCTGCCCTACGTGATCTCACCCTCACACTCGATCCCCTCTCTGGACGCCTCGAGCCCCTACGTCTCCCATTTTTCGTTCGACTGTTGGCTTGTGCCCCGCACGTTGAGCGGCTTGCGCTCCTGCGCGCTGGGCCCGTGTTCTCTGCCCCCCTCGAAACGAACCTGCATGCTCAACGCCCTTGGGAGGTCGATCCGGGTTGGCGTGCCGATAGTCCCAGCGCTCTCCCACCAGTCCCGCTTGAGAATCTTCGCGAGCTTGAGTGGACTGACGTACACCCGAGGACGTTGCACCTATTTCTCATGCACTTCCCGACCCCGCGACTGGAGGTAATGGATGTTGGGTTCGCCAACGCGAGCAAATGCAAAAAGCTCGTCACTTTGCTCCATCCCGACTCCTCGGACCCAACGGAAAGTGTGTCAGGGCAACCGGTTCTCGAGCTATCGAACCTCAAAGCACTTTATGTCGACTGTTCGTCGGGCGACGAGCTGCGCAGCCCATTCCTGCGACTCTTCTTTCCAAAACTCGAGACTTTGTCCCTGTCCAACAGGAACATGTCCGTACGTTGGGCTGGACCGCTCTCTGTCGAGGACGACTCGAATAAGCTGCCACAGCTACCCCGACTAGAAAGCATCTTTCGCGACCCACGCATGCCACTTCTGACACACCTCTTACTCTCCGGGTTCGCTATCCCTTCCGACCAAGTGTCTTCAATGCTCGGGTACATGCCGTCTATTCGGCACCTCGAGCTCAACTTCATTCCCTGCATCACTGCGGTGATCGACACGCTCGCTACAGCACGTTCGGCAGGGTTGCGCATGTGTCCCCACTTACGTCACATTCAACTCTGTTATTGCGACGGCGTCGAGCCTGCTATTCTGTCCCGACTCATCAAGCTACGGAACGGCTTTGAGTCCGAGGAAGGTTACACCTCACGTGAGGACGCTGCCCCAAAACGCCCAATCAAGCGATTGCCTAAGGGTCCGCACACGACCGCCGCAGTCCAATCACCCTGGCTACCTACCAAAGAACGGTGGATCGCGAGGATTGAGCAGGTGTCCTTGGAAGGATGTCTCCCGATAACCAGGGAAGAGGCAATATCTTTGGAACAGTGGAGAGTCGAAGTCGATTGGGCCCCTACCGCGCAGCGCGAGTGAGTAGGAGGTGGCGCCGGATCCGGCAACTACCAGGCGTGGCAGATGATCAGATAGATAAGAAATGGATGAGTAGAGCGTAGTCACGACATGTCCATCGCAATACGATTACTGAAATTCACAGACGTACAGTAGCATTTACATCGCTAATTATATCGGCGACGTCCACCCAGTCAGCATATTCCGGTACGCCTTGTGCAAAATGTTTGACAGCCAGCATCATCTGCTCGGCGCATCGCTGCGTGCTCACCTTCCCGGTGCCCGTTGCGAGCCCTGTCATCAATATTCGCTCGATCTTCTTCCAACCAGTATTCCTAGCTCCGTGGTCCACGCCCGGCTCATTCCATCGCGTGACTTCGACGAGCAAGTTCCACATCGCATTATAGATGAGATCCTGGTGCCACCGAACATCGACGGGATAGCGCATCGTCGGCATGACTGCGATGCTGGACGCCCCAAACCTGTTTCCTTTGCTCCCCGCCACTTCCTCTGGAAGCGAGGTGACGAGGCACGAGCCTGGGGGTAGGAAGCCGTGAGAGTGCACATGCAAAGCCCGTTGTACCTGACGTGAGAGCGTTTTCACGCCGTCTGCGCCCTGAAACGCGAGGGACAGCGCGAGGTCATACCTGTCCCACATCGATGTAGGAAAAGGGGGAAATGAAAGTCTAGGGGGCTCACCCGCCATCCATGATGCCGAATGAGTTGGCCGGCGAAACGATGCAGTCACATTGTAGGTGATCAGTCGGGAGACTGGACAATGTGCCCTCGAACACGGTGAAACGCGTTCGTAGCTCGGGTGGAAGTGTGCTGATAGTACGTGTCCACACTTGACAGAGTGACACCTTGGAAACAGGAGTTGTCGCAGTGGCATGAGGTGGAGGGGCGATGAGGATGAAGTGTGGTAGTTCTGACATGTGGTTCGGTTATAATTAGCCCCTGCCTGCGGTCATCGATCGCTACTCTGTATGACGGCTCTGTATGACGGTCACATGAGGTGCGTTGGCAAAAAAAATACATAGATCACATCTCCATACGACGCCAACAACATACGACGGACACGCCTCCCAAAATACACGTCTTACAGTAATTACGCGTCATGAATTGGCCGCAGAGAATCTGGGTGTGAGCCCGTGTCGGCCCCTGCTAACTTCGAAATGTATCCTACGCCATGAATATGATACTGCTCGCCAACAAGCTCCTTGGCCGCGAGCATTAAACGGTCGAAACGCGTCACAATACCAAACGACGTTGACACTCCAACGCAAAAACACCTGGAAAGCACGCACGCTCCAGCCCGAACGAGATACAGTTAAATAACTGGTGCGTGTGCTTACATATATTGCTCGTTCTCGAGAACGTCGATTGACATGGTACGCGGCAGGCCATAGTCGTCGTCTGCTTCATTTCGGATTACATTTAATCCGTGGTGATAGTATATGAAGCGATCAAGCAAAGGGCATGGTGTGACCTGGGGCAGTGGGGTTCCGGTGCGAAGAGCAGTAGATATCATACCTGGACGTGGTTGTATGTCAGCGGCGCATTCATATCGAGATTGGTTGTTCGTTACTTATGACGGAAAGGACGTCCCCTTGAAAGTCGGGGTCTAAAAATCGGGTTCGACGTAGGAATGCTCTGGTCCAGGCCGGTTCGAGGTGCTGCACCACCGACATCAGATGCGAAAGAAGGTACGCAATTTCGCTTGAGAAACCGTGAGCGAAAGATCTTTCCTCCGACAGCGAGTGTATGACACCTACAGCTGAATTTCCAAAATCTTTTGATACCTGTCCGCTGGCCATCGCCCACGCAAGGAAAACTGGGAGATTTTTTAAGTCGGAAGCGGGAAAATATTTCGTTAGTCAGGCTCGCCTCGTAGATGATATTTGCGCGTAAAACGATGGACCGCTTAAGTTTCAGACGAATCGCGACGAGGCTCTGTATAACATGCTGCGGGTTCTCCGCGTGGGAAGAACTAGCATACGATACGACCGAACAGTATACTGAGCCTATCTCTGAAGCAGTTGTTGCGAGGCTCTGCCGCTGATATCCACGAAGTGTGGTTGAAGGGGGGAGGAAGGAGAAGATGCTGCGGAAAAAATGTATATCAATCAGTGCCTAGGATAGTGATTGAGGCTCACAACGCCGCAGATACCCCCGCACCCACGAGGACAAACCGCCGCTATAAAAATTGCGGTTGTGATCAGAGAAGCAGAGCGCGTGAGACAGAAGCATATACCCAAGCAAGGTTGATTCCGTAAAACAAAAAGCCGCCACCATTAGAATGTGTATTCTGCCATGAGTAGCCAATCACCTAAAACGTGACGGGGGTGAGCAGATTTTGATGAACCGCAAGAGTCGATACAAACCAGGGCCGTAGTGGTGAAAAATATCATGTTCGGGACTGGAGGACCTGGCAAGTAAAGCCTCACGTAGAAAAAAAACGGGAATGCAACGGCGCATGTGGCGGCCAGACCGTATGCATTACCCCTTCCCGCGCCGGTTGATATGTGCCAAACCGTAGCACCCGTCAAACCCCCTCCGAACGTGCTGATGATTCGGGCTACAAGGCCAAACGTAGTATCGCCGCGAAACCGCGCAAGCGTGAGCTGGCCCATGAAGCTATGCGCGCGTGAGGCTGGGACAGCGCCGGAGATCAAGTAGCTCACATTGCCCAACTAAATTTTTCTCCTGGCGTACAATACGATCAGCGCCTTTAGGAGGAAATCCACCCTCCGCTGTACGAGAAACACACCGTACGCAAGGTTAGCGGATGACCTAACGAACGAGGGAATGCTGAGAAGAGCTGTGTCCCCGAGAGTATGCGTGAGTTCAGGCGCTGACTTTCAATTAGAGGCCCTGACCGGTGAGAACGCCAGCCTTGATGGCGAAGAGTTGGTTGCCGCGTGATAGGCCACGAAACGCATGGTAAAAAACGTTCATAATCGCTTCAAATGAATTTCGGGGAGGCAGCGCATCTGGGTCGCGTCGTTGAGCTATCCCAATGTCCATGCAGAGACCTTCTTTTCCCTGTATTATATCTGACAACGTAAATCAGCAACACGAAATAAAAATATGTAGCGCGCTGGACGAACTTGGATTTTCGTCATCTTCACGCTCAAGATTGACATTGTGATCCCATATGCTCCAACGGAAGAAGTTGGAAAGGGACCCCGAGGGGAGCCAGAGCCGTGTTTTCAACCGCTCCTTCTCTAGCCTCGTGACGTACTCGAGCTGAGATCCTCAGCGAGAGCTAGAAAAAATAATTGGAAGCGCCACTTACAGTACTTATTAAAATAATGGAAAACTCCATAAGATGATACTGGTAAGTGTAGGCATGGAACAGAAAGCGATGAGGTGGAATGTCTCCTCCGGTCATACACCCTTCGTGTTTGTCACTGAAGGCCTCACGATACGGTTCTAATACCAAGTGCCTATGACCGCCGTTAGCAAGACCTCGGTTGAGCCAAGACTACGGACCGTATGGACGCTCGAAAGGCTTCAAGCGTTCTTCCAAGTTCGTCGCACGCCCGGGATAATGCGTCGACACGTTCTTTCTGCACACGTGTGCATTTATCGCCACCCCACCAGAACATCCAGCGCCTGAGTCGTGAAGTGCTGAGCCATGAGTCGAGCTCTTCGAGACCCTTGCTACAAGCGCGGAGAAGTGGCTCGCAGCTTTGGCAGAGGAGGGAGGTCGATCGTTCAGTATAGTATATCGACAGTGGGTGAGCAAAATGATGCGACTCAAGATCGAGGTATTTCTGTGACTCAAACACGCCAACGACATGTTCGCGCAAATTGTCATGGTGATGAAAGGCCGAGAGGAGGGATACATATGAGTGCCGGTGGTGGTGCTTATGTGAACGGAACAGCGACCCATGCAAGTAGGACTTGGCCGAGAGCATGGCAGAGTCGACGTCGAAATGGGGGTGTCGACGTAGAGCCTGCCGCCCTCGGTGCTGTTCAACATCAGCCTGGGAACAGCCAACCGTAGAATGGTGCACAACGGGGGAAGCGCTTGCGGACTCTTCTGTGCGAGCCGGTGAAGACGGCCGAGACACGTTGGGCGTTCCTGCTGTAGGGCTACCGGGGTGAGATGGCACAGGTGTAACGGGGAACCGTTCACGCGTAGGGTCAATGAGCGCGAAGTATACGTTCATCCCATGGGCGCGCATAACCAGACGTTGAACCTTCTCTCGCATCCCATCAAGGTCCTTCCCGGAGAAGCGCCCCCATGAAATGTCGCGCCCCAAGAGACGACCCGATGCCGCAAGTGGTGCGAGTCCATTTTCAGCTTTCGAGGCGGACGCTCTGACGGCCTTGGGTGAAAAGTCTGGGGAAGAAGTAGAGATTCCAAGAAGAGCCAGATGCTGGCGGAAGCCTGAGCCGAGTGGACTTATGACACCCCGGAGTCCAGTTGTGTATTGCGCGGCAATGGAAGTAGGGAATATGAGCACGGATGACGCTATTGCCAAGGCCGAGTGAAATGCCAATGGGATCACGACTGCTTGTCCAGACTGTCAGAGCGCGATAAGACACGGACTACAATGCTGAGTCTACAAGCAGCTCACCTTGTAGTACGCGTAAGGAAATAAGGCTGAAGTTGTCAATGAAATATCTGTTGCGGGAACTAAGCCTGTCTATGCCGAGCCAAAAAAGTGCAAGACTTGCCTAGGCAAATGCAAGCAATGATGGTTGCAGGTGAGAACGGACCGGGGCCTTGCTGTGCCTTGATGTATAAAAAGAATGAAGAACCGAAGAAAATAAAAATGGCATTGATGATAGAAGGCTGCGACAAGAGTTAAAAGGCAAGTTAGGTGGCCATATGGAACTCACCGCTGCTTCTATGTACTTCCCAGAAAAGATTTCGTTAAGGGTGGCGGTATAAACAGTATGTGAACGTGCTAGACTAGCAAGTTTAATTCCTAAGCTTGCCCACCTGTGAGAAAGCAGAGCTTGATTACGAAGTCGGCTGCATCCGATATGTTTATGCACTGACCCCCATGCAATGAGAACGCATAGAAGTATAATGATCTCTCGTTCTGTGTTGGTCACAAAGGGATCACCAGGAGGCGAGAGCATGCCAGCTAAGGAAGAGAAATCAACAAAGCATCCCGCCGCAGATGCAAAGTCCACGTACCAACCAATATTAAAAACGAGGCCTCACAAAACGAGTAAATAAACGCTCGCCCCTGGCATGTGACAGATAAACACACCTGACCCATCACTCTCCTGGACGGACCTATGATGAGCAGGAGCAACGAGGCCCATTCAGAGACCGCGCAGCGTATGGCGGGTTTCCATTTTGACCATCTCCAGTTATCTATGATCCAGTGCAAGTAATTGGGTAGTTCAAATCGGGAAGCTCTAGCGTGTTGGGACAAAATCGGTTTATTCGCCGTCTCCTTGCCTTTGTCGCAGTTGGAACTGGATTCCTGTTTAGGGGCTACCGGAAAAGGACGCAAAGACGGCGAGGTTTGCTCTTTGCCTTGCGGATCAGGCCTCGATCCATCTTCATCACCGATACGCGGGTCATATTCTGTGGGCTGGGGAGGAGATTGCAAAGACATCCGGGGAGACCCAACACTGTCGTTCGAGGGAATAAGTCAGAGCAGAGGATATCTAGAGAACGCAACGGTTGAAGTACTTCCTGTCCCTCTGCTGACCCGCCTGTGGGAAGAGAGGTGAAGGGTGACCATCTCAGTCACGCTAATCGGGCGATGTCAGACGAAGCTCGAACTTGCGGCATAATGGCCGCAAAGAAAGATAATCTCCCATGCGACTGGGTTAGGGTTTAACGATTTCCTTTCAATTACAATTTACGATGGGCGACTCACCACCTCCCCCAGAAGCTACGCCCCCTCCGCCGCCCCCAATCACCTCTGGATCACCAACTGACTTTTTGAAAAACGTCGTTGGGAAGCGTGTCGTGGTTCGTCTGACATCTGGGGTTGACTACCGTGGTATGTGCTCCTCCCCTTTGCCTTGCGTTCTGCCTCACATTTGGCTCGGTACTTTAGGCGTATTGTCATGCCTCGACGGATACATGAACATCGCTCTCGAGCAGACGGAGGAACACGTCAATGGAACTGTGACAAACCGTTATGGGGATGCGTTTATCCGTGGTAACAATGGTTAGCGCATGCCCCATACTTTTCCTGCATTCTTACGTTCTCGTACACAGTACTCTACATATCAGCAGCCGAACCCTTATGAATCCTCGTCTCGCCTTGCTCTTTACTGCAGATTCACATGCGATGCGAGGCTGGCCGGTCTTCCTAAGCGCCGTTGCATCTGCCCTCTCCCCGCCAGATCTCTGGTCAGGTCCTCCTGAACAGGCGTACTATCTACACAATGCTCTGATCCGAAATATGTCTTTGGGTCTTTTGTTGGTAAAAACTAGAAAATGACCTCATGTTTTCTACGATGCTAGTTTCTGAATGCCCAACCGGTGCTTCTTGCTTCCCTCAAACGTTTCCGGGGCTGATGGTGTAGTCGGTCGACGAATTCCACCCGATCAATCAACTTCTCAGCAATTTTAGAGTTCAAAGCAGGGTACTCTAATTTTTTTTCCAGTCTGTCTTGCGGCGTACGGGGTACTTTAATGTCACACATCACGTCCACACGCCGCCTCCAGGTACAACACCACTATAGCTACAGTGTACCAAACGGTCGCGCTCGAGCTAATTTCGCACTAATTCTTATCCCAAACCTAGGAAAATGGAGAGCTAATGTTCCGGTTTAAGTTTCAACCACCATCTGATCGATGCCGCGGGTCGGACTTCTACAGATCACCAAATTATTGAAGTGGTTGACCCTGGTAGCTGGGCGGGTATCTGCGCCGTGCAGGGGAATTTTTTTTTTTGGTTTTTACTGCCTCCACCTCACGACCATCCACCTTCTTGCTGGCGAGTGGGTGCAGTTGATTCCCTTTCCCGGACTTTCCCGTTCATTTCAGAAGCCCTCAACCACGGCGGTCAGCTGTGTCCGCGTTTTCCTCCTCGACCTTGTCACATCCTCATCCGTCGTTCTTGCTCGTCTCTCTTATCTTCCTAGATTTGCTTCGTTGGGGCCGTTCCCTCGTGGTGTTGTTCGCCAGCAGGTGCCGGATCTTCCACCCCTTGAAGGGGTAAAAACCTGGCCATTCTCGTGCACGAGTTTCGAACCATTGTGCGCATCGACTGGACGAGAACGAACCTTCCCCTCTCGCCAACAGCCGGGAAAAATCACGACCGGCACTTGCGACTCTTCATCCCATCACTTTGATATAGCAGTTCGGACCGAGCAGCGCTATCAACATGACGTAGTAATGCACGAACTGTGTGCGTGCATCATCCAGATCAAAGAAGCTGCTTCAGTTCTGTAAGAGTAGTTCTCATGAGATCTCGAAAGCGGGACCCTCTGTTGGGGTCAGGTCGCTGCCCTGTTTACAGTGAGATGCAAGCTCGTATTAACTGCGGCGCTCGATTAGCTCCACTCTTTCTAATTTTGGTACTGCACTCGGGGTATACAAGAAGCTTTATATTCACACTAATCCCTTCCTACGAACGTCGTAAAACGAATTTAAAAGGCAATTCCGCAGATGCACACGCGGTGACCGCCTACTAAAGCCTTGGCTTGATCATATGTTTGGTCGAAGCCGGATCGAGAACGCTCTGAGGGTAAGGCAACAAGAGTCCTCGAACGTGTTCACAGGCGCCATCAACGACAAGAACCTGGCCCGAGACAAAGCTAGCTGCATTGCTAAAGAGGAAGACCGCTGCATTGGCGACATCTCTCGACTCTCCTCTGCGGCCGGTGGGAAGAGGCCAAGAATACTCGCGGCTCGAGGGTAAGAGGCGATCCATACCCTCGGTCCCCTCAATAGGACCCGGTGCGATGACATTCGAACGGACGCCATGTGGACCTTCTTCAACTGCAAGGACGGCAGACGTAGCATCAACGGCAGCTTTTGCGGCCGAAACATGTACTTGATATGGGGTGCCTACAAAAAAACGAATTCGTTCCAAACAGTAGAGGGAAATGGTGCCAAAGTCGCACGTACCACGATAGTGAAAGGTTGCGCTCACATGAATGTATGAGCCCTTCGTCGCTTGCACGTGGGGCAGGGTTGCCTTGATTGTATAGTAGGTCCCAAGCTTACCGGGCAGGAAAGGTCGGTGAACAGAACGGCAGGTCACCAAAACGGGGACCTACCGTGTCAATTTCAATCACAGTCCTGAATCCATTTTCGGAGAGGCCCGAGATGGGTGCAAGGAAATTCCCTGCGGCGCCTATGTTGAAGGGGCGCAATGTCAGGTGAGATTCAAGTGAGAAGGGAACCCGGACAAATGACCGTTGATGACGAAATCAATCCTGCCATATTTCTCGATAGTCCGCTGAACAGCAGTCTGAATTTGCTTGGGATCCCTGACGTCAGCTTTGACGGCAATACAAGTACTTCCAGTGGCCGCAGAAAGCTCCTGTGCTGCCCTTGTAAGGCGTTCCTCACTACCGCGAGTATCAGGGAGATGTCACACGTCTTTGATCGAGGACTCACTTTCGACCGACAATGGTGGCATTCGCTCCATGTCGCATCTAAATGACGCCGAACGTGAGGCAGAAAGATATATACGTTTGACAATCTGTGGCGAGACGAACCACGGCTTCCGTCATTACCCGACATATTCCGGAACCACCACCGGTACAGAAGAGGACTTTGTTCTTGAATATGTCCTTCTTGAAGACGGCCGTAGAGTCAACTGCAGGGTGTGCATGAGGATCTAGCTGGGACATTTTCGGCGCTACGTGAGGAGGAACGAATGATTTACGTCTTTTCCTCTTTCTTTTTGATCTTCTCTGTCGGGTCGGCGCCGGTTGTCGCCACCGGGAAACCGGGAAGATTTCCGGACCGGAGCGGACGCACAGAGGCCCGCTTATAGCTCGGCGATTGGTGTCTGAGTAAGGAATACGAGTTGCTCGCCTAAATGGTAAGCAGGCTGATGGTCTTCAGGTCCCAGATGCTGTTCATGCTCCGCTCGTTAAAGGTAAATGACGTCAATACCGCTCTGTGAACATGTGGGGGGGCCAGGGGACATTCGGTTGCACGATCATCACCGCTGAGAGCTGCTGCTGTAGCTGCGGCACAAAGTGCTGAGCGTTCAAATAACTTTTCGTACGTACCGCTTGTCTTTCTGCTCTTACGTTTCCTCCCCAATAAGTACATACTTCCAACGCCCTTTCTAGCGCGGCCCCGACTCCGACCCACGGTACCTCACACTGAGCGCCTTCTTCTTGTCACCGGTCTACTGTACTCCGCGGTCCGCGCATAGAGGCCCAATCACCCCTCAAACCACGCTTTATAACAATGCTCATCCGCACTCTCTTCCTCGAGGAGATGCTGCGAGCGTGCGCCGGAGCTCCGTGTCTGTCCTAGACTCACGCCGTATGTGCAAGGTATCGAAGGGGGTGCCCATGTGTCCCCAGCCTCACGTCCACCAGTTCTCACGCTCGGACGTTACACGTCGCGCCGCCGTCATTCCCCTAATAGAACTCGAACACGCCCCCTTGCTCTAATCAAACGTGTCGTGATGCGGTTTTGCGCAGTTAGGCCCGGGATGTCCCGTGTTGAACAAAAAAACCGCGATGTTCGCAGACGCGCAAGCAACTGCCCTGAATTTCGTGCTTCAGCCGTGTTTGATCCTAGGGGTTTGCATTACATGGCAGGTGGCGCGAATACTGTAATGGTCGTCGCAGTCGTAAACTCGGTTAGCATCGGACTTTTTGAGGTATTCTGAAAAAATTACTCGCGCTTCCTGGGTTTGATTCCGACATCTTTGAGAATAACTTTTACTTGGAAGGTGAAGTGAGACAAACTCTGGAAAGAAACGACGTGTCAGGGACCAAGGATACTTGTAGTTTACACATGACAACAGACAAGGTTTGGTGCAGGGATACACGGTAGCAGCAAAGTGGAGATGACGACACTGCGATACGAACGAAGCCTGTGAAACAGAGCGGAAGAGAAAATGGAGAGCATTACACAAACAAGGGGTGATCTAGGCTCAGACTATTGCAAGAATGATGGCAAGAAGATAGTTGTAGCAGTTGTACCAAGAATTCGACGAGAAAACCACGAAAAAGTAATTCGAAAAGACTAGCGATGCGATATCTCTATTGCCCGCCTATTTTTGTGCGCCAATGGTCCATGCTCGAGTTAGTATAAGTGGCGTTGCTAGACGATGGGTTGGCTAAAGGGGGAACCCCCGAACCGAGTGCTAACGAGTGTAATGGTGGTGGTCGCGACGACCGTGACTGTGGATGCGGGAGCTGTAACACTTCATGAGCACTCGAAATATGTGGTGTGTTGGAGTGCGGCACCGAATGCGAGTCGTACTGTTGCTCGTACCCGCCACCCGCTCTACCTCCGTACGAGCCTCCCTGAAGTTGAGACCCCGAAGCGTAGTAATTCTCCGACGCAGTGGAGGAAGACGATGTGGAGCTTTGGTACGCCCCTGGCGATTGTGAAGCGGGAAAGAACGGCGACGAGAGTGTCTGAAGAGGGTAATTGTTAGAAGAGCAGGAGGATACGTGCGATGAGGCACTGGAAATGGCCGGGGAGGCTTGGGAGGTCGAGGTCGACCAAGGGCGAGGCGAAGGATGAGAATATACCTCGCTTTTAGCATGAACAGTGGAATTGGGCCGCTCGCGAAGCTGCTCTCCAACATTAAGGGGGGGTATTACTGGAGTCGAGGCCCATGTTGGTTGAATAGTCCGACTGTGATCGCCACGGACACCAGACGACGCGCCTCCCCAAAAGGAAGAACCACCAATGTGGTCTGGTCCATACCCACTCGAAGATGTCGAAGTATTGGGGGGGTGAGATGCATGGGACGGGTACGCGTGGGAATGTATCGACGTGTCAGAATAGTGGTGAGAAGGAAGCGAGGCCAGAGGTGACTCGGATGGTGGGTGGTCGTGAATCGACGAAAGGTGTCGAAGGCGTGTGCCAGAAGGGACCTGACTCGCTGGAAAATCATTGCCAGGGTACCCAAAGGACGACAGGGCAGGATGCGGAGATGTGACGCTCGAGCTATCGTCATATCCCGATGCTACGCCGGAGTGCGAACTGCCGCGCGACGGAGCCAGGTCCCGCGCAAGGTCCTGCCCGTCAATCGACTGGTAGTCGAAGTCATGTCCGGCGGAGAAATCATCTCCGACGTCGCCTGATGCCGAGGGGTCGAGCAGAGGGGTAGCGGTGGCATCTGGTCTGCGCTTCTTACGGGAGTTGTTAGGCCGTCTCCTATAAACGTAGTCGGGATATTTGGAGTTAAACGTTTCTTTCAAACGTTTGGCTTGATCGAGATAAAATTGCTTGTCGGCCTTAAAAAATACAAGTTGAGTTGGCGGAAGGTACCCCACGGACGGACCTGCTCACCATGTCCATGGAGTTCCACTCCTTGCTCAATATTTTGCTGATATCGCCAGTGCGCATGGTTTGATTGGCTGCGGAGACCTGAGGACGCCTACGACGCGCAAAGATCATGAACGCGTTCATTGGTCTCCTCGGCGTGCCATCAGAGTTGAGTGCTTGGGAAGTCAGTTGGGTGTCCTCTACAAGAGGAAGTGTGAACGATGTGCAGCGGTTTGACGAGCGAGAGCTAACCTGGTGGCATGTCGTCCATCTTTGCGGACGTGCGACAGTGGGTGTACGACGTGCCATCGTCGGAGTCGGCGCGGGGGCTGCCTCTGTCTGAACGAGGATGTCGGTGTGCAGCAGAATCTGAACTGGCTTGAGAGTGTTGAACAAGTGAGTCAAGACGGCTCATGATGCCAGTGGCAGACGCGAGCGTAGACGGGAGATGAGGGGAACGCGTCTTGAAGTACGTGAGAGGCAATGTTGCACTGGTAAGTCAGGCGAGCGAACTGCGGCGTGATCGGGGCGTGGCGGTCGCGGATGTCCGAGTTTCCAGAATAGCGGCGGCTTATGAGAGCAAGCGGGTCCTAGAGTGGTCGTTGGGGGGGGTGTGTGAAGTGCGCTGTATAAACTTTGTCAACCGCGGACGAAGGGGGAACGACGGGACCATATCACCTTCACGCATGCGCTGGGTTTTTGACGTTACAACTGTGAGGACGGGATCAAAGCGAAGCAGGATGGCTCGCCGGGAAGGGGAATCTGCTGATCTCTTGTTTGTCGCCCCATAGTCATTGACACCGGCTAACGAGGTGCTATAACAGACACCCTTGAAACGGCTGTGCTCCTCACGCTTGGGCCCGTAAGCGCGGCTCGACCAATCGTCGGTTTCCCCGCCATCCTCAAAATCCCTTTCCCATAATTATCGAAGATTCCACAAAGGCAAACGCCAGCTGATACCCAGAGCCTAGGCGCGCCTCAGGTTGCCTTTTAGAATTTTTCCTCGGCCTTTTCCCTGCCCTTCTGGGCTAACCTCAATTCGAAGTTGTTCGCTCAGCGCCGTTCGGCGCCCAAATGCGGGCCCAGTTCCTTGTTTCTCCTCAAACACCAGCGCATCAGTCAACGGAAGATTTCTTGAGCTCTCGCAAATTGCTCACCTCCCCCGGATGATTTATTCTACTGGAAAATCGGGGCTGGGTCTTCGAAAAAGTCGCAAGCCGCGGTGTGGTCCCTCAGAGACCGGGGACCCCCGAACCTTTTTGCCTCTTGGTATCGAGGTGGGCCTCGCGGGCTCTGGAGACCGTTTGAGCGAGGTTGACAGTGCTTGGTTGTGTCACTACTCGACTCCCTACCGCAGTGTCGGAAAATCATGTGACCTCTCTACCTTGCGAGGATGCAAGCTGCATCATTGTACAATGGACAACGTCACTGGTCTCGCTCTGCGATATGTGCCATAAAGGGGTCCTGGGTATTTTCTAAGTGAGTCCAGACAGTTACGCCCTCTCCCTGATGTTGTTGCGCTTGGTGATAGATGGCATTGCTGATCTTCTGCTTAAGGGTTTCACTAGTCGCCTCCGAT